>Ga0209345_10002827_pt1 | contig 18579 bp, 16 predicted proteins | sample Cruoilmetagenom7_FD_187294 | JGI IMG/M metagenome (GOLD analysis project Ga0209345, IMG submission 187294) | Oil polluted marine microbial communities from Coal Oil Point, Santa Barbara, California, USA - Sample 7 (SPAdes) (version 2) | ecosystem: Environmental > Aquatic > Marine > Oil seeps ...
CCCGATGCGCCAGTTCTTTCATCACCGGAAGGGAGTCAATCTCGATGCTTGGCTCGAATGACAAGCCAAGGGAAATAAAAGCCGATTCCAGCGTCAGGCGAAGCATGTGCGGGCGCCACGGGGCGATCAACTGCCTGTCGGACAGCTCTGACAGGTGCATTTCGGTTTTACCCGCAAGTGAAGCAACCGAGCCAAACACCATAAGATCTTCTTCGATGAAAGGGGTGGTTTGCGCGGCGTCATATTCCTTTGAATGGTACAGAACCGCCATATCCAGCCGCCCGCTGATCAGCCATTCATAAATTGTGCCGCTGAACGCCTCGATGACATGGACGCGAAGATTCGGATAGGCCGCGCGCATCCTCTGGAGCAGCGGTGGAACCAGCGTGACGGCATAGGCCGACGGCACCCCCAGAAACACCGATCCGGTGGGATTTTCCTTGTTCATCTGAACGCTTTCCCTAGCGGCAATCCATTCTCGCTGGATGCGTCTGGCATGTTCCAGGATCAGTTTTCCGTCTTCTGTCGGCTCGACTCCCTGAGCGTGCCGGCGCAACAATTTGGCCCCGAACGCGTCTTCCAGCGCGCGAACCTGACGGCTGAGCGCGGGTTGAGCGATGTGCAAAAAAGCCGCGGCCTTCGAAATGCTGCGCCATTCGACAATCTGAATGAAATTCGACAGATGCGTCAGGTTCAGGTTTGATATCATTTCGTCTCTTTCAAACGGCGGGGTTGGGATGATCGGGTAAACTTATGGAAATCTGCTTTGAACGTCCATGCTGAAAACACATATAACGTATCCCAATATGGCATTGGACGCATGGTCACATGGCGGCTAGCCTTTATGGATGTGCGCGGGCGGGATGGGAATCCGGTTTTGCCTGAGGCTGGCGAGTTGAGTTCTGGCGAGGCAAGCACAATGGGGGGCGACCGCGAAAAAGAACCTCCCGAATACATGAATTCACGGTGGTGAACCCGTGATAATAAAAAATGATCGGGGGCGGGCAACATGCGCATCGAAGGAAAAGTGGCAATCATAACCGGGGCAGGGTCGGGATTTGGCGAAGGCATTGCCAAACGCTTTGCCGCCGAGGGTGCCAAGGTGGTCGTGGCGGACATCAATGGTGAGGGTGCCCGGCGCGTGGCGGACGAAATAGGCGCGGCCGCCGTGGCCATCGCAACCGACGTCACCTCAATGGCCGATGTAAAGGCCATGTTCGCCCAGGCCGAGGACAGCTTTGGCCGCCTCGACATCCTGATCAACAACGCCGGATATACCAGCCGCAACGGATCAATGATGGATGTGGACGAAGCAACGTTTGACCGCATTTACGACGTCAACACCAAAGCAATCTATCTGGCGGCAATCGCCGGAGTTCCCGTGCTGAAGAAATATGGTGGCGGTTGCATCGTCAACATCGCTTCGATCGGGGCCTTGCGCCCGCGTCCGGGTCTGGTCTGGTACAATGGCTCCAAGGGGGCGGCGCTGAACCTGACCAAGGGGATGGCGGTCGAACTGGCCCCCGACAATATCCGCGTCAATGCAATTTGCCCGGTGCTGGCCGAAACTGGTCTGCTAGAGGAATTCATGGGCGTGGAAGATACCCCAGAAACCCGCGCGGCGTTTCTGGCAACCATCCCGCTTGGGCGGCTTGGGCGGCCATCAGATGTTGCCGGGGCGGCGCTCTATCTGTGCTCTGACGACGCTGAATTCATCACCGGCATTTCCATGGAAGTAGACGGAGGCCGCGGAGTCTAACCCGATGCAGAACCCTTTTCGCAACCTGAAACTTGATCAACAGACCATCGTCGCCATCATCTTTGTGGCGATCTTCACGGTATTTTCTATCGGATTGTCGGGGTTCTTTTCGGTTGGCAACCTGCTGACTCTGGTGCGCTCTGTTTCGGTTCTGGGCATCCTTTCGCTTGGCATGGCCATTGTGGTGATTGGCCGCGGCATTGATTTGTCGATGATTGCGACGCTGGCGGTGGCCTCGGCCGTGGTTCTGATGCTGGCGGGGGATGGATACCGGCCTGAACTGGCGGTGCTGGCCGGGCTGATATTTGCCATTGCCATTGGCATGACCAACGGGTTTCTGGTGGCCTATGCGGAAATTCCGGCCCTGTTCACCACGCTTGCGGTCGGCATCGGCGTGGCCGGGCTGGGTCAAAGCGGGCTGTTTGAATATGAAATCGTCGCCTGGCCGCCCGAATTGAATGTCATCGCCTGGATCGGGCGCGGGACGTTGTTCGGGTTCCCCTATTCGATCATGGCCTTTATCGTCACCTGTCTGGCGGTGCATCTATTCCTGCGCAAAACCCGGCTGGGGCTGTTCGTCTATGCCTTGGGTGACAATCTGGATGCGGCGCGCAATTCGGGCATTCCGACGCGCCCGATCATCATGTTGCAATATGTTCTGGCGGCGGTGATCGCGCTGATTGCCGGGCTGGTTCTGTCGGCCTCCTCCAGCAGCATGGACACACGGATTTTCAACCTCACATGGATCTATGACGTGATTCTGGTGGTGGTGCTGGGCGGCATCGGCCTGTCCGGCGGGCGCGGAGGCGTCATGAATGTGGTGGTCGGCACCTTGCTGATCGGCACGATCGTCAATGGTATGACCATCATGAATGTGTCCTTCGAGGCGCAAAAACTGATCAAAGGGCTGGTTCTGCTGGCGGCACTATTGTCCGACAGCATCCTGAACCCGCGTAATGAAGAGACCGCAAAACAAGGGGATATCTAGGGCATCAGCCCATAGAGCAAATAAGAAACCACATCGAGTTTATCATTTAGGGAGGAACGATAATGAACTTTAGAAAAATGGCGATGGTGACAGCTGCAATCGCGACAATGGCAATTGCCGGTGCCGCCGGTGCCCAGCAAAGCATCAACGATCCGGCGCGTGACGATCACTATGCCGGTCTGAAAGGGCGCAAAGTTGTTTTTGTGCCGGTGTTCATGGGGCTGGACCTGACCGAAGGCTGGTCGGAAATGATGTCACGTCAGGCCAAAGCGCTTGGCTATGATTATGAGGTTCGCAATTCGAACTTCAACACCGCCGCCGGGGCGCAGACCATCACTTCGCTGATTTCGGAAAAACCCGATGTGATCGTGGTGCAGAACCCGGATGTGCAGTCTTATGCACGTCTGCTGAAGCGGGCGGAAAAGGCCGGTATCCGGGTGATCCAGCTGAACATGAAGACCAACATCCTGACCACCGGATTTGTCGGCGCGGATGTGATCGGCATTGGTGAAACTCAGGCGAATGCCGCCGTGGCGAAATGCGCCAACGCCGATACGCCGGGCAAGGTCCTGATCCTTGCCGGTCCGCCAACCAGCCCGTTTTCGGCCTATATGCTGCGCGGCTATGAGAACATTCTGAATGACAACAAAGGCATCGAGGTTGTCGGCGTTCAGTCGACCGGAGCCTACGAATCCGCCAAGGCCAAGTCGATCACTCAGGTTGTCGTGCAACAGCACCCAGACCTGTGCGGCATTCTGGGCGTCTGGGACAACACTGACATCGGCACCGCCGCCGCCCTTTCCGAGGCCGGCCTGAGCGACAAGGTGTTCGTGTCAAGTTCAGGTGGCGGAGGAGAGCTGGCCTGCAAAGGCATCCGCGAAAACATGTGGCAGCATTACGTCAGCTATGACGTTCCCGGTCAGGCCCGCGATCTAAACGCGCTGGTTTCGGCGGCGTTGCAGGACATGAGCGAAATCAGTTCCACCCAGACGATCCTTTATACGCCGCTGGTGGAATACACGCCGGAAAACATCGACGACCAGTTCTGCTGGACGTTGGATAACATCCGCTAGGCCAAGAGAAACCACAAAAACCACAGGGCGGGGCGCACATTCAGGTGCCCTGTCCCACTGAATTGAGGCCGCTCAACGGGGTCACGCACGGATACAGGTACCAATGTCGAAGACGCTCACCAAACTACGTTATCGTTACTGGCCAGATCATATCTTTGGTGAGTTGCTGCAAAAGCCGTGGATGGAAACCGCCGTGCCTTTGGTGGTCATGGGGCTGACGGTGCTGTTTTTCAGCCTTCAGATCGACAATTTCATTTCCACCGGCAATATCGCCGATTATCTACGCCAGACCAGCGAACTGGGCTTTGTCGTGCTGGGACTGTCGCTGGTTTTGATCGTCGGCGGCATCGACCTGAGCGTCGCGTCGATGTTTGCCCTTTGCAATTTACTGGTGCTCTATTGCATGCATGTGCTGCAATGGCCGGTGGCGGCCTCGATCTCGGTTACGCTAATTGCCGGTGCCTTGCTTGGGGCGGTCAACGGCGTGCTGATCGGCTATTTCCAGATGCGGGCATTTCTGACCACCATGGTCACGCTGATCGTGTTCAAGGCGATCCATGATATGCTGAACTTCAAGGTGGCCGTGGCGATTTCATCAGAGTTCCCTGACTCAGCGGTCTGGGATTCCTTAGGGTTCGGGACGATCTGGTCGGTTCCCACCATCGCCTATGTCTTTGGCGCGGTGGCGCTTTTCAGCCACATTTTCCTGACCCGCCTGAGGGGCGGTTGGAACGTGCTGGCGGTTGGCGGCAACCGGCGTTCGGCTTACAATATCGGCCTGCCGGTCAACCGGATCGTGGCGCTGTCCTATGTGGCGTCTGGGGTGTTTGCCGCAACCTCAGCGGTGTTTTACGCCGCGCGCCTTTCCAGCCCCGGTGCCGACACTGGCAAGGGGCTAGAGATTACCGTGCTGACGGCGGCCATTCTGGGCGGTATCCGGCTGGGTGGCGGCAAGGGGTCGGTGACCAAGGCCATTCTGGGCACGCTGATCATCCTGCTGATCACCAATGGCTTGCTGCGGCTGGCCACACCGGCGGGCACCGCGCGGATCATCCTTGCAACCATCCTGTTGCTGGCCGCGACGCTGGATATTCGCTGGTTCAAGAACCGGCACAAGGCGATTGACGAAATGTATGTCAGCCCGACCCTGTTGGACCTGCCCGAACAGGCCGAGGATGCCACCGGCCCCAATTCCGTCTATGCCCCCAACGACCGGCTGCATCACGTCGAGGCCATTGGTCTGGGCGAGGTCGAAGCCCCCGAAGATGTGGTGCTGGATCAGGATGACAACCTTTACTGCGGCAGCCGCCACGGCGATATCATCCGCTTCTTCGCCCCCGATTACAAAAAACACGAGGTCTACGCCCGCATCGGCGGTCAGCCGCTGGGGCTGGCTCTGGACGGCGACGGCACGCTTTATGCCTGTGTCGGCGGCATGGGTCTGTACCGGGTCACGACGGACCGCAAAGTGGAGCTGGTGACAGATGAAACCAATCGGTCTTGGTTATCGATCATCGACGACAGCCGCCTGCGTCTGGCCGATGATCTGGATATCCTGCCGGACGGGCGCATTCTGTTTTCTGAAGCCACGGTGCGCTATGAAATGCACGAATGGCAGACAGATTCCCTAGAGGGGCGCGGCAACGGGCGGATCATTCTTTATGATCCAAAGACCAAAAAAACCAAAACCGTTCTGCGCCATCTGGTGTTCCCGAACGGGATTGTTGTCGGGTCGGACAACCAGAGCATCCTGTTCGCCGAAAGCTGGAATTGTTCGGTCAAACGCTATTGGTTCGGCGGGCCGAAATCCGGGCAGGTCGAAATGGTGCTTGAAAATCTGCCGGGCTATCCCGACAATTTGAACATTGCCTCGGACGGCAATTACTGGCTGGCGATCATGGGGATGCGCAGCCCGGCCTTTGATCTGGCAATGCGCAAACCGGGGTTCCGCAAGCGGATGGCGAAACAGCTGCCGCTGGATGAATGGCTGGCCCCCAACATCAACACCGGTTGTATCGTCAAATTCAACGATCAGGGCGAGATTCTTGATGTGCTGTGGGATCTGGGCGGGGTCAACCACCCGATGATCACCTCGATGCGCGAACACAAGGGCTATCTTTATATCGGCGGCATTTCCAACAACCGCATTGGCCGTCTGAAACTTGACAATGTGGACGAAACTTTTGTTTCCAGTGGGCGATACAATGTTTGACACTTTGCGCAGTAAACTGACCTCGTTTGGCAACAGCCGCAGCAATAGCCTGTCTGTTCCGGTGTTTGACGGCGCTTTCAAGCCTAACAATCTGCTGGAAGAGGCTGATATCGTGCTGGAACGTGCCGGTCTTGAGGATCTGGTCGCCGATGCGCAGGGACAGCTTTTTGCCGCCTGCGGCACGTCGGTTCTGAAGCTTGCTTCAGACGGCACACCCAGCGAATTCGCATCATTTGAAGCCGTCGTCACCGCCCTGGCTATTCTGCCCGACGGGGGTCTGTGCGTCGGTCTGGGGGATCGGGTGATCACCGGCGTTGGCACCACCAGTGAGCGCAGCGTTGATCAGGCCGAAGGCACTCCATTTGTGGCGGTGACGGCGCTGTATGGTCAGGCAAACGGCGGTTTGCTAATTTGTGACGCATCGGCCCGGCATGAGGTCGGTGACTGGTCCCGGGACCTGATGGAGCATGGCCGCAGCGGCCGTCTGATCCGGCTTGACCCGGCCAGCGGCAAGACCGAGGTTCTGGCCTCGGGGCTGGCCTATGCCTTTGGAGCTTACGATGATGGCACGGGCGGCGGGCCTCTGGTTTCAGAAAGCTGGGACCACGGTGTTTGCCGTGTCGATGGCCCCAAACCGACCCATGTGATTGACCGGATTGCGGGCTATCCCAGCCGGTTCGCCCCGGCCGATGATGGCGGTTTCTGGCTGACGATTTGCTTTAGCCGCACCCAGCTCGTCGAATTTGTGCTGAAGGAAAACGACTATCGTCAAGAAATGATGCGCACGATTGATCCCAGATACTGGATCGCGCCTTCGTTTGGATCGGGGGCGGATTTCCGCGAGCCCCTACAGGCCGGTGGCGTCAAGCAGATGGGCTATCTCAAACCCTGGGCACCGCCGCGATCCTACGGTCTGGTGGTGCGCTATGGGGCCGATCTGATCCCACGGTTTTCGCTGCATAGCCGGGTTGGCGGGGCCCATCACGGCATCAATGCCGCGGCCCAGATTGGCGATACGCTGTATGTTCTGTCCAAGGGTTCGGGGCGCATATTGAAACTGTCGGTGTCGGGTGTGCGTGAAACACTGGCCGGAAAGGGCAGCCTATGACTCCGGTTCTGGAAATGCGTAAGATCACCAAGAAATACGGGCGCGCCTTTGCGGTCGAGGATGTCGATTTCACCCTGCGCAAGGGCGAGGTCCACGCGATCCTTGGTGAAAACGGCGCCGGTAAATCCACTCTGACCAAAATGATGGCCGGGGTGGTTCAGCCAACATCGGGCGAGATGCTGCTGAACGGTCAGGAAATCCACCTGAAAACCCCGGCCGAGGCGGTGCATTCCGGCATTGCCATGGTGTTTCAGGAAACCAGCCTGGTGCCATCGATGACCGTGGCGCAGAACCTGTTTCTGGGCAATGAGAAGTTCTTTAACCGTATCCGTGGCGTCAATATCGCCGCCCAGCAATTCATGCAATCGCTTAGCTTTGATGTGGACCCGACGTTGCAGGTTGCATCGCTTGGCGCGGCCAAGAAGCAGATGGTGGAAATCGCGCGGGCCATGTTGCTGAAGGCGCAGGCGATTGTGTTTGACGAGCCGACAGCAACCCTGACACCAGAAGAAAAACGCCACTTCTTTGATCTGGTCAAAACCCTCAAAAGCCACGGCGTTTCAGTGATTTTCATTTCGCACGCGCTGGAAGAAGCATTGGAGATATCCGACCGCATTACCATTTTGCGCGATGGTAGGCATGTGGAGACGGGTGATACGGCGGAATTTGACCGCGCCCGGATCATTCAGTCAATGGTCGGACGCGCGTTGACCGAGGAGCTTTACGGCAAGGCAAAAACCTCGGTTCGGCCGGCTGGGAAACGGGTTCTGAGCATCCAGAACCTGCGCGTCGGAGGGGCGGTCAAGAATAACTCGCTTTCGGTATTCAAGGGGCAGATCACTGGCGTGTTCGGGCTGGTCGGATCGGGGCGCACCGAAACATTCAAGGTGGCCGCCGGTATCATCAAACGCAACTACCGCAACGGCGGCGAGATTATTCTGAACGGCAAACCTGTGCGCTACCGGGTTCCCGCGCCGGGGGTGAAGGCGGGCATCGCCTATATCACCGAGGACCGCAAGGTCGAGGGTTTCTTCGAAACCATGTCGATCAAATCGAACATCTATGTCGGCCTGCTCAGCAAGATTAAGGCCGGTAATTTCTGGTTGAAAGACAAAGTGATGGACAAGTTGGGCGATGAATGGATTTCTTCGCTTCAGGTCAAGGCCGTTACCCAGAATGCACAGGTGAACGAACTGTCGGGCGGCAATCAGCAAAAGGTGGTGATCGCCAAATCACTGGTGCAGGATCCCGACATAATTATCTTTGACGAACCCACGCGCGGTGTCGATGTCGGGGCCATTGCGGAAATCCACGACATTATCAACAGGCTTGCAGATGAGGGCAAGGCGGTTGTCGTCATTTCCTCCTACCTGCCTGAAGTGATGCAGCTATCTGACCGCCTGCTTGTGGCGCGGGGCGGCAAGGTGGTGGAAGAATTCTCGCCTCTTGAGGCCACCGAAGAGATGTTGATGTACGCGGCTGTGCATTAGGGCGCAAGTTGCGCGCGCCTTTTGATGTAGTGGGAAAATTTTGTGGTGAATGGTGAGTCGCAGTTCATATACCATTGACTTTTAGGGTATTTAAGGTGAATGTTTAACCCAGCCATAGTTGATGCCCGAACCGTTTGTTCTCGGCGCTTGTCGCGTCAGGACGGTTTGATTTGTGCCAAAGGGCGGCAATCTCACTGGCGGAATTACTGGTCAGACAATCATGAAACAGGGAGATGAGCATGAACAATAACAGCAGCAAGAAAAACCTCCACCGCAGGGATTTCGTAAAGGGAATCGGCGGCGTCGCAGCAGCAACTGCGGTCACTGGTTTTCCGGCAATTGTCCGAGCCCAGAACACCGGCCCGATCAAGATCGGCGTGTCATCAATTATGTCGGGTCGCGTTGCCCAGTTGGGGTCGTCATCGACCAACGGTGCCAAGTTGGGCGTTGATGCGTTCAATGCCGCCGGTGGTTTGAATGGCCGTATGATCGAGTTGATTATCCGCGATTCAAAAGGCAAGCCGGACGAGGCCGCGAGAATCAACCGCGACTTTATCAACCGCGACGATTGCGACATGATCCTTAGCCTCGAAGCCTCGACCGGGGCCTTTGCGGTGCAAGAAGTCGTGCGTGAACTGGGAACGCTCTGCATGCATTGTTTGTCGGAAACCTCGTCGCTGACGGCTGACCCGAAACTGCGCACCGCAAACGCGTTTCGGTCCGGGCGTCAGGGCGCGCATGACGCGATATCGGCCGGGTCTTACGCTGCAGGCATTGCCAAGGAAAAAGGCTTGAAGAAGTGGATGACGGTCGGCCCGAACTATGCCTACGGTCATGACACGACCGAGCAATTTCTTAAGTATCTCAACCACTTCAGTTCGGATGTGGAGCTTGGAAGCCAGCTTTGGCCCAAGATTTTTCAGCCCGATTATACCGATGTCATCAACAAAATACTTCAGGAAAAACCCGACGCGGTGTTCACCTGTCTGTGGGGCGGCGATCTGTCGTCGTTCATTGAGCAGGGCAACCTTTACGGGCTGTTCGATCAGGCCCAGTATTTCTGCATCGCCCTGGCCGATTACACCACAATGGCCGCCGTCAAGAACCTGCCGACCGGCCTCCATTCGGGCAACCGCTATGTCAGCACCTTCCCGGGCAGTGCCGCCAATGCCGCCTGGGAGGCTGCCTATGTCAATAAATTCGGCAGTCGGCCCACGAACTGGTCCTGGGAGGCCGCGCTTGGCATGCAGTACCTGATTGAGGGGATGAAGAAAACCGGAACCTCTGATGGCAACGAGATCGCAAGGGTTCTGCCCGGGATGGTTGTCCAGTCGCCCTTTGGTGTCGATGGGACGATCACCATGCGGGCCGAGGATCAGACCGTCGTCGAATACGGCACCGGGTGGGGGGTGACACAATCAAGCGAACCTTTCATGCCGGATGTGGCGGCGACCGATTGGAAGCTCATCTACGAGCTTGAGGCCGCCTGGAAGAAGGAACAGGGCTATATCTAGCGATATCTGAGAACGGGTTTCAGCGGGTGTGGGGCAGGCCGTTCTGACCCCGCTGAAGCCGAATGTGTAGGCCCTTGCAGTATTGGAGAGTGCAGGCGTGGATTTTTCATCTCTTTTCGGGTGCATAAGCAGCGCATCCTGTTTGGTTACGCAATCCATCAGCGGCCTGACGATCGGAATGTTGCTGTTTCTGGTCGCCTCGGGGCTGTCGCTGATCTTCGGGGTTCTCAAGATCACAAATTTTGCCCACGGCTCTTTTTATATGCTGGGGGCTTACTTTGCACTTACGGTCTATCAGGTCACGAACAACTACTTTCTTGCCGTCTGCGCGGCTGCACTTGGAGTAGGCTTGTTCGGGGTCCTGTTTGAGCGCTTTCTTATTCGCCGGATATATGGTTCGAATGTGCTGATGCAGCTGCTGCTTAGCTATGCGGTCATTCTGATTCTGGATGATGTTGTCATGCTGGTCTGGGGCAGCGAATTTCAGGCGATGGGCATGCCCGAGATGTTCCGCGTCCCACCCCTCCGGTTTGCCGGGGCCTATATCCCGGCCTTCTATATCTTCCTGATCCTCGCGGCCTTTGCGATTGCCGGAGGACTGTGGTTTCTTATCGAAAAGACCCGGTTTGGCAAAGTGGTCCGCGCCGCGGCTCATAATGGGGACATGGCCTCGGCGCTGGGCATCAACACCAGCCTGCTTTATTCCGTCACCCTTGGGCTGGGCGGAGTCCTTGCCGGACTGGCGGGCGGGCTGGCGGCACCGGTGCGATCACTTGTTCCGGGCATGGGCATGTCGATCCTGATCGAGAGCTTCATCGTGACGGTGATCGGCGGCATGGGGTCCATCATGGGCGCATTCCTGTCAGCCATCATTATCGGGCTGACCCGGTCATTCGGCGGCATCGTGATGCCGGAATTTACCGAGGGGTTGATGTTTCTGGTCATGGTCATCGTCCTGATCGTCAAGCCCACCGGCCTGTTCAGCAAAGGCCAGGATTAGGTCATGCGGATAGATAGTTTCACTAAATACTGTGTGGTTGCGCTTGTGGTGTTTGCCCTGCTTTCGGTTGTTCCTCTGATCACCGACGATATTTCCATTCTCGACATGGGGATCGTGATCTGTGCCCACGGGTTGTTCGCCATGTCGCTCAACCTGCTGGTTGGCCGCACCGGGTTGTTGTCATTCGGGCACGGCGGGTTCTATGCTACCGGAGCCTATAGTTTTGGCCTGCTGATGCAGACCGGAGCATTTTCCATTCCTGCCGCCTTTGCTCTGACGATTGTGTTTGTCGCGGCCCTGTCGGCCATGGTCGCCATCCTGTGTGTGCGCCTGAACGAGACCTATTTCACCTTCCTTACGCTGGCGGTCCAGATGCTGTTTTATAACATCATCCTTAGTTGGACATCTCTGACCGGTGGCGATCAGGGCTTGCTGGGCGGCATCCCCAAGCCGGTTTTCCTTAGCGTTGATTTGGTCAATCCGGTGCATCTGTACCTGTTTTGCAGCGCCATATTCCTTGTCTGCATCGTGTTGCTTTACCAGATCACCCAATCGCCGTTCGGCTATACCTTGAAAATGATCCGCGACAATACCGAACGGGCGCGGTTTCTGGGGATTGCGGTCAACCGTTACAAGGTGGCTTCGTTCACTCTGGCCGGTGCATTCGCCGGTATCGCGGGCATGTTCATGGCGCTGTTCGTATCGGGTGCCTATCCAAGTTTTGCCTATTGGACCATGTCAGGCGACGGAATTTTCATGATCATGTTGGGCGGCATGAACACCTTTCTCGGCCCGCTGGTCGGGGCCATCATGCTGATTACCCTCAATGACTTGACGACGATATATACCGACCATTACGGGCTGGTTCTGGGCAGCTTTATCCTGGTTTTCGTGCTTGGCCTGCGCCGTGGCCTGCTTGATTTCATTATCGAGGTTATCCGTGATCGTCGGGCACCGAGGAAAGACAATAAAAAACACCCCGCATCCCCCAAAAAGGAGGACCTCCAATGAAAGCTACCCTGCAGAATAAAACCGCGCTGATAACCGGGGCCGCAAGCGGCATAGGCGAGGCCTGCGCACGGTTGCTGGCCGAATACGGTTGCCGGGTCGCGGTGGCTGATATCGACATTGACCGGGCACGGAATGTGGCCGCTGGTATAGCTGGTCACGCTGTTGAAATGGATGTGGCCAGCGATGCCAGCGTCGAGACGGCTGTTGACTGGGTGGAAGACAATGTTGGTCCGGTTGATATTCTTGTGACCAGCGCCGGTGTGATTCAGCGCCCCCTGCCGGTCAGCGACCTGCCGCTTGAGGACTGGGACCGTGTGGTTCATATCGACCAACGCGGCACCTATGTCACCTGCCGGGACGTCGGCTTGCGCATGGCGCGGCGCGGATCGGGCAGCATCATCAATATCGCCTCGGTTGCCGGTATGCGTTCAATGCCGCTGCATGCCTACGCGCCGGCCAAGGCTGCGGTGATCTCGATGAGCGAATGCCTTGCCTCGGAATGGGGCCGCTCTGGCGTCCGGGTCAACACGGTTTCGCCCGGATACACCAGAACTCCGGCCCTGCAAGGGGCCATCGACCGGGGTGAACGCGATGTTTCATCGCTTGAAAACAACTCGGCGGTTGGACGGTTGGTCGATCCTTCGGAGATTGCCGCCGCGGTGGCGTTTCTGGCCAGCGGGCTTGCGTCGGGCATTACCGGTGTCAATCTGCCGGTTGATCTTGGCTGGCTGACCGCCGGTTCCTGGAACACCTATGGCGGTGTGGGCAAATGACGGGGAAGGCGATGACGGGATAGCCAGATGCTCAAAATCGAGAACCTCACGAAATCCTTTGGCGGCGTTGTCGCCACCAACGATGTGACGCTGCATTTCGAACCCGCGACGCTAAGCGCGATTATCGGGCCCAACGGGGCCGGGAAAACCACGTTCTTCAACCTGATCACCGGCGGGCTGCGTCCTGATTCCGGACGCATCGTCTTTGATGGCGAAGACATCACCGGCTACGATTCCCAGACCACTGTGCGGCGTGGCATTGGTCGGGCGTTTCAGGTGGCCAATCTGTTTCCCGAATTCACCGTGCGCGAAGCCCTAACCATCGCCGTCCTGTCGCATCGCCAGCAAACGGCGCGCTTGACGGTGCAGTTTTCGACCGTCAAGGCCCACACACGGGCCGATGAGATCATGGAAATGTTTGGCCTTCAGGACCGGGCCGGAGTGCTGTCGAAAAATCTGTCGCACGGTGATCAGAAGCTGCTGGATATTGCCTTGGCGCTGGCGCTTGATCCCAAGGTTCTGTTGCTGGATGAACCTACCGCAGGCATGGGTCCGGAAGAACGCTGGAAGATGATGGATATGATCCACAAGCTGTGGCAAGATGAACGAATGACCCTGATATTCATCGAACATGATATGGATATCGTGTTCAAAATCGCCCAGACCGTCCGTGTGCTGTGCTACGGCAAGGTACTGGCCGAAGGCACGCCCGCAGACATCAGATCCGACCCCGAAGTCGTCAAAGCCTATCTGGGCGAAAACTTTGAGGAAATGGCGCAATGAGTGGCGATACCATTCTTGAGGTGCGGGATATTGATGTGTTCTATGGTTCCAGCCAGATTATCTTTGGCGCGTCTTTCACTATCGAGAAAGGTCAGTGCATGGCGCTTTTGGGGCGCAATGGTGCCGGCAAAAGCACCACGTTCAAGGCGATTGCCGGTCTTGCCTCGCCCCGCTCCGGAGAGATTATTCTGGGCAATCGGTCGGTGCAGAACCTGAAACCGCACAATATCGCCCGCATGGGGATTGGCTATGTTCCCGAGGATCGTCAGGTTTTCCCTGAACATTCGGTTGTGGACAACCTGATTGTCGGGGCCAAAAGCGGGGCCAACGGCGACAGCTACTGGACATTGGAGCGGATATTCGAGTTTTTTCCCCTGCTGGCAGACCTGCGCAACCGCGCGGCCGGAAAACTGTCAGGCGGCGAACAGCAATTGCTGTCCATCGCCCGCACCCTGATGGGCAACCCCGAAGTGCTGTTGTTGGATGAACCAAGCGAGGGGCTGGCCCCGATCATCGTTGCCCAGATCGGCGACCTGATCCGCCAGCTTCAGTCGATGGGTGCAACCATCCTGCTGGCCGAACAGAACCTTTATTTCTGCCTTTCCGTTGCCACCCACGCAACCGTTATCGATAACGGGCACGTCGTCTATTGTAATTCAATTGACGCACTGCGTGACAATGACGACATCAAAAAACGCTATCTGGCTGTATAGGATCAAGAATAAGATGGCATCAAATTGCCAAAAACGACTGCTGGGCTTTTACGAGCGGATGCTTTTGGTGCGCGAATGCGAACTGAAGCTAAGCGCCTTATTCTCGAACGGCGCGGTGCCCGTTCTGAATGACAGCGACACTATTGCCTCCAACCATCGCGGGCATGGCCTTGCCATCGCCAAGGGTGTGGATCTGGGCATGCCACGGTCCTATTAATACGTTACCAAAGGGGAGAAAATGGTTAATCTGAGCAGCTTTATCCGGTTTCACGCGATCCGCGCACCCGATGACGTCGCAATCGTCTATCAATCCGACCGGATCACTTACGCCCAGTTGTGGGACCGGACGCAGGCCGTTGCGGCGTTCCTGTCCGCACAGGGGATTGGCGCGGGCGACGTGGTTGCCGTGTACATGAAAAATAGCGCGGCCTTCATGGAGATCGCCTTTGCCACTTCTTACCTCGGGGCGGTATTTTTGCCCGTCAACTATCGTCTGGCCGCAGAGGAGGTTGGCTATATCGTCGGGAATGCCAACGCGCGGATCGTCTTTGCCGATGACGAATTCAGTGAAATCGTCGGGGGTCTGGACAGGCTCTATCTTGTTGATGAGGCCGCGCAGGGCGATATGCGAACCCTGACTGGACGCGACCACACGATCCCGGACGAAGTGTTGCGAACGCCCGAAGATCTGTTCCGCCTGATGTATACATCAGGCACCACCGACCGGCCAAAGGGGGTGATGCACAGCTATCAGAACTTCTATTGGAAAAACATGGACCATGTTATTTCCCTGGGGCTGAGCCGCCAGTCGCGGCTGTTGGTCACCGGACCTTTGTATCATGTGGGCGCGTTCGATCTGCCGGGTGTTGCGGTGCTGTGGCTGGGGGGGATGATGGCGATCCACCGTGACTTTGACACGCTGGCGACGCTTGCGTCCATTCAGGAAGAAAAGCTGAATTGTGCCTGGCTTGCCCCGGTGATGATGGGGCAGATATTGGCCCATCCGGATCGTGATGATTACGATGTCGGCTCTCTGGAATGGTGCATCGGCGGCGGTGAAAAAACGCCGGAGTCAAAAATTCTCGAATTTTCGGAGTATTTCCGCAACGGCCGCTATGTCGATGGCTACGGCCTGACTGAATCCGTTAGTGGCGATACGCTGATGGAAGCGGGAATGGAAATCACCAAGATAGGGTCCACCGGGCGGGCACTGGCCCATGTGCGGATACAGATCATGGATGACGACGGTGCCATTCTGCCCCCCGAAGCCGAGGGCGAGATTTGCCTGCGTGGTCCCAAGGTCACGAAAAGCTACTGGAACAATCCCGAAAAGACCGCAGCCTCGTTTCACGGCGATTGGTTCCGCACCGGCGATGTCGGCTATCTGGACGAAGACGGCTTTTTGTTCCTGACCGACCGCAAGAAGGACATGATCATTTCGGGCGGCGAAAATATTGCTTCGTCCGAGGTTGAAAGGGTGCTTTATATGCTGCCCCAGATCGGGGAGGTCGCGGTTGTCGGCCTGCCTGATGACCGCTGGGGCGAGGCTCCGGTGGCGGTTGTTGTCGTCAATGTCGGCCAAACCCTGACGTTTGAGACCCTGACACAGCATTGCCGCGAGCATCTGGCCGGTTTCAAGGTGCCCAAACGCCTGATCCTGTGCGACGCACTGCCCCGGAACCCATCGGGGAAAGTTCTCAAACGGATATTGCGGGACAAATATAACTGAACATACCCATCTGTCACGGAGGAATAGAAATGAGTTTAACTGCCAAGATTGCCGATTTCATCGTCGGGCTAGATATCGACACAGTACCGCCAGAAGTGGTTGAAAAAGCAAAGGTTTGTCTGCTGAACGGCTATGGTATTGCCGTTGGCTGTCACAATACGCCCTATGCCCCGGTTGCGCGTCAGGCCGCACTGGTCATGGATGGTGAGCGCCCGGACGGCGCGACCCTTCTGGGGGACGGACGCAAGACATCGGTCGTCGGGGCGGCGCTGGCCAACTCTGCCCTGTTTCACGGGCGCGCGCAGGAAGATACCTGTGGCGCGGCGCATCTGGGGGCGGTGATGATCCCGCTATTGACCGCGCTGATCGAGGCGCGCGGGATGTCGTGCGAGCGGCTTTTGCCTGCAATTATCTCGGGATACGAGGCGGGCGGCCTTCTGGAGAAGGCCTATTCCGGCAAAACCACTCCCGGCGGCTTTCGCGCCTCTACCTTGTATGGGGCGGTCGCAGCGGCGGCGGCGGTATCGAAATTGTTGGGATCTGACGCTGACCAGACGGCGGCAGCCATCGCCAATGCGGCCTCGTTTTCGGGTGGATTGCTTCAGTCGTTCGCCGATGGCACCGACGAATGGCGCTATCAGGTGGGCATGGTCGGGCGCACCGGGCTGGTGGCGGCGGAGCTGGCGCGGGCGGGGTCGATCTCGGCCCCCCATGCGCTGGAGGGGCCGTCCGGTCTGATCAAGTCCTTCGCCCGCGAGGATTGCAACGCCGATGAACTGGCGGCGCAACTGGGCCACGACTGGGCGACATTGCGCGTCACCTTCAAGCCCTATCCTGTCTGTGCCTTCAACCAGACCCCGGTGATTGCCGCGCTCGCCCTGCGCGAGGAACTGGACGGCGCGCCGATCAGCGCGGTCCGGGTGCGTATGAATCCATTCGAGACCGGGTATGCCGGAATGGATTCAAAGGGGCCGTTCCATTCGATCTCGGGCACCTTGATGAGCATTCCCTTCTGCATTGCCAATACGCTGCTGCACGGGGCGCCGTCCATGCAGGCAATGACAACTTACGCCGATCCTGCCGTCAACGCGATGATCCCCGATATCGACCTGATCACCGATGCGGCGGTGCCGACGCTGTGCTGCACAATCGAGATCGACCTTGAAGGGGGGGGGACGGTGGTGCGTGAACAAGTCATGACATTTGCCGATTTCAGCTATGAACGGGCCGAAGTGTCCGGCCTTATCCGCCGGGTCGGTGCCGAAACTGGCGTGTCACCAGCGGCTTATGATCATCTTGAGGCATTCGTCGGTGATCTTCCCAACGGTGATATCCAAAAGGTACTGGCGGCATTTTCAGAGATTGAATGAACGACCTGTCCAGCAACACAAACCGGACAGACAGAAAGGAGAGCAAATTATGGACAGTCAGCCCCTTGGCCGACGATCTGCAACTTGCGGCGTACGCTATGATCCGGCGGCCAACCCAACAAAATCCGGTTCCAGTTCAATCAGGCGGTCCAGCAGTTTTGATCGCGCCTCGCCCGAGGCGAATTCTATGTCGCGGATATTCAGCGGATCGACGGTCTTGCGCAGCAGTTCCAGATCCGCCGATTGCGGCAGGGGCGTTTGCGGGGCTGTTTGCAGATCAACGGAAAACGGCGTTCTGGCGGCAAATTCGTCGGGGTCGGTTGATGGGTGAACCGACAGGATTTCAGGCCCCTGTCCGGTGATCCGGATCACGGCCAGATCGCTGACCAGAATGATCTGGCGGGCGGTGCCATCGTGACTGTCCAGCGGATTGCAGACCTCGAACTCAACGCGCTGAACGAAGGTTCGTTCGTCTTGTCGCGGCAGGTAAACCAGAAATGGGCGGGCAATGTCGGCCAGTTCCGCCAGACCGGCAAGCCCGGCGATCCGCCGCCGCTTGCCGTCGCGGGCCGGCAGAAACAGGGTGTTGATGCCACCCGTGATGTCGATCTCGATCGGGCGGATGAACTGGCGCATCCGTCCGGTGAGGTTGCCCATGATCTTGGCGACCCATTCGTCCGCCTCAAAGTTGCGAACCGCGCCCTTTTGCGCTGCAATATCCGAACAGGTCAGCGCCGCCGGGCGGGGGGCCCAGGTCACGGTAAAGGCGCTGGGGTCTTCGATGGCCGGCCCTGCGGCCCCGCGCCTGTGCGCGCTCAGCAGGGCGGCGACCTGCGCCAGCGGCGACATCAGCCCAAGTTGCACCAGTTCGGCCCCATCAAGCAGATTGCTCATGCTTATCACCATCTGTTCGGCGATCGTCACGTGTTTGCCCATGTTCATTCCTTCGTCGGCAATGGATGGCGGTCAAGCCATGCGGGAACCGCGCCGGCGTCAAGCCGCGCATAGTCGCGTACGCCCTTCCAGTCGGGGCGGTATCGGGGCGCGCAGCCCGTT
>Ga0209345_10002828_pt1 | contig 18578 bp, 19 predicted proteins | sample Cruoilmetagenom7_FD_187294 | JGI IMG/M metagenome (GOLD analysis project Ga0209345, IMG submission 187294) | Oil polluted marine microbial communities from Coal Oil Point, Santa Barbara, California, USA - Sample 7 (SPAdes) (version 2) | ecosystem: Environmental > Aquatic > Marine > Oil seeps ...
CGATCACCGAAGAGGCCTCGACCATCGGCACCACGCTCACCCCGGCTTCGGCCATGTGCAGGTTGATGATCCGCCGGTTCTGCATGTCCGGCGTCAGCAGGCACAGAGGAAGCTCCGCCAGATCGGCCCATCTCACGGTGTCCTGCCCCGCCAGCGGGTCATCGGCGCGCAACACCAGACAATACCGCTCGTCATAGATCGGCACCGTCAAGACACGCCCCAGCGGCTCGTTGTCCAGATAGCTGATCCCGGCGTCGATCTGCAGATTCTCGAGCATCGCCAAGATCTCGACCGAGGTGCTCGAGCGCACGGTGAACCGCACATTCGGATGGCGGCGGCTGAACTGCGTGGTCAGGTCCGACACCAGCGTCAGTGCCGTGGGGATCACCGCCAGCCGCAGGTTGCCGGACAGACCCTGCTTGGCCGCCCGCATCTCCTCGCGCATGGTGCGGGCATCACCGACGATCTGGCGCGCCCATTCCAGCACGCGCTGGCCTTCGGGGGTCAGCCCCTGAAACCGCGACCCGCGCCAGACAAGCATCACGCCCAGCTGATCCTCCAGTTGCTTGATCGCGGCCGAAAGGCTGGGCTGCGTTACGCCGCAAGCCTCGGCGGCGCGGCCGAAATGCTGCTCGCGGGCCAGGGCGATGAACATTTCCAGTTTCTCGATCATGGCCCGATTATCGCGGCAAAGCCGCCGCTGTGAAAGAGGGATACCGGCCCGCCGCTTCTTCTTGCTGCAAATATCCCCGCCGGAGGCATCCGCCCCATGGCCCGCGACGCGATTGCATCCCTTGGCATCCCGTTGCGGCTTCACTATCACTCGGGGCAGGGGCGTCGCCCCATGCAAGGGGATATGCCCATGATGCAGACCATCGCCGCTTTCGCCACCCTGTGGCACCGACCTGTTGTCCGAAACTGATGCGGGGTGCGGTTCTTGCCATCGCGCGCTGGTGTGACAGGCTGACCGCGTGGGCCTGTGCCGCGGCACTGGCTGTTCTGGTGGCGACGGTGCTGGCGATTGTCCTGCTGCGCTTCGGCTTCGATACCGGGTTCATCAAGCTGCAGAACCTTGCAGGCTATGCTTTCGCGGTTCTGCTGATCCTGTCCGTACCTTATTGCCTTGCGCGTGGCGGACATGTGCGGGTCGATGTGCTGTCCGAGCGTCTTCCGCCCGCCTATCTGCGGGGTGCCGATCTGGTGGCGCTGGTCATCTTCCTGATCCCGGTCTTCGGCCTGATGGTCTGGGCGTTCCTGCCCGACCTGCGCTTCAGCTGGGCGATCCGCGAAGGATCGGTCGAAACCGGGGGGCTTGGCGGTGTCTATCTGGTCAAGACGATGATCGCGGTGTCGGGCGGGCTGATGATCGTTCAGGGCATCGCCGCCGTTCTGCGTCCTGCCGGAGAGCAGCGCCCATGACCCTGCCCGAAGTCTTCCTGATCATGCTGGGGGTGGCGCTGGCCGCCGGGATCCTCAGCGGCATCCCCGCGATGCTGGCGATTGCGGGCGTGCCCTTCGTGATGGCGCTTCTGGGCAGTATGGTCGGGGCCTTCGACCTCGGGTTTCTCAATTTCTTTCCCGCGCGTGTCTACGGCATCATGTCCAACCCCTTGCTGATGGCGGTGCCCCTGTTCGTGCTGATGGGCGTGCTGCTGGAAAAATCCCGCGTGTCCGAGCGGATGTTGCAGGTGCTGGGACAGATGCTGGGCGGCTCGGCGCGCGGGATGGCGGTGTCCGTGCTGATCTTCTCCGCGATCATCGCCGCCTCCACCGGCATCGTCGGGGCGACCGTGGTGATGCTGGTGCTGATGAGCCTGCCCGCGATGCTGCAGGCGGGCGTGCCCAAGCCGCTGGCCGCCGGGTTGATCTGCGCGGGGGGCACGCTGGGCCAGATCATCCCGCCCTCGATCCTGCTGGTGCTGCTGGGCGATCAGATCGGCAATACCTATCTCGAGGCGCAACAGCGCGCGGGCAATTTCGCGCCTGATGCGGTGTCCGTGGGCGATCTCTTTGCCGGGGCGCTTCTGCCGGGGCTGATGCTGGTGGGGCTTTATGCGCTCTACGCCTTTGCGGTGCTGACCATTGCGGGTCGCGCAAAGACGGCGATGGCCCGATCCGTTCCCGCGCCGTCGCGCCCGCCGCTCGGCGTCATCATGAGCAGTTTCGCGCCGCCCCTGTTGATGATCCTTGCCGTGCTGGGCTCGATCCTTGCCGGTGTCGCCACCACGACCGAGGCGGCGGGCCTGGGTGCGGTGGGCGCGCTGATGATGGCCGGGTATCACAGGCCGGGTCGCGGGCGGGCGCTGGTGGGTCTTGGCGCGCTGGCGGTTCTGGCCCTGCTGGTGTTGCGGCTGATGACCACGGGCCGTGCCGGCACAGGTGCGACATGGGTGGCGGCGCTGCTCGTGGCGCTGCTGGTGCTGGGCTTGGCCGTGTCGGTCTGGAAACTGTGGCGCGCGGATGTGCTGTCCGCCGCGACCGAGGATACCCTGCGCATCACTGGCATGGTCTTCGGCATCGTCGTCGCGGCCTCCATGCTGGCGCTGGTCTTTCGCGGCTTCGGCGGCGAGGAGGCGGCGGCCCATCTGATGCGCGGCCTGCCCGGTGGCGAATGGGGGGCACTTTTCATCGTGATGGGGCTTGTCTTCGTGCTGGGCTTCCTGCTCGAAGCGATCGAGATCATCTATATCGTCGTGCCGCTGCTGGGCCCGCCCTTGCTGGGCGGGGATATCTCGCCGGTCTGGTTCGGGGTGCTGCTGGCGATGAACCTGCAGACCTCGTTCCTGACACCGCCCTTCGGCTTTGCCCTGTTCTATTTCCGCTCGGTCGCCCCGCGCGAGATCACGACGCGCGACACTTATCTGGGCGTGGCACCTTTTGTCGTGCTGCAACTGATCGGGCTTGCTATCGTGATTGCATTCCCGTCGCTGGCCACCTGGCTACCCGGCGTGTTGTTCTGATCCGGACAATCATCACTCAAGGAGGATATGATGAAAAGACGTGACTTCCTGACAAAAGGCGTCGGCGTCGCCGCAGCCGCCTCGGCTTTGGCCGCACCTGCCATCGCGCAGGGCAATATCACGTGGAACTTGCCCACGGCCTTTCCCAAGAATGCCCCCGGCGTCGGCACCAATGTCACCCGTTTCGCCGAGATGGTCGCGGCCATGTCGGACGGCCGGTTGAGCTTTACCGTGTTTGGCGGTGGCGAACTGGTGCCGCCCTTCGCGGTCGAGGACGCCGTGCAGCAGGGCAACGCCCCGGTGGGTCATGGCCCGACCTATTACGCGGCGGGCAAGAACCCGGCGCTGCACTGGTTCACCGCCGTGCCCTTCGGCATGACCTCGAACGAGCATTTCGCATGGCTCAAATGGGGTGGCGGGCAAGAGATCTGGGATGACATCTACGCCCAGCGGAACCTCAAGGGCTTCTATTGCGGCAACTCCAACACCCAGTCCGGCGGCTGGTTCAAGAATGAGATCAACACGCTCGAAGATCTCAAAGGTCTGAACATGCGGATCGCAGGACTTGGCGGCGAGATCTATCGCAAGCTGGGTGTCAACGCCGTGCTTATGCCCCCGCCCGAGATTTTCCAGTCGATGCAGTCGGGTGCCATCGACGCGGCCGAATGGGTCGGGCCGATGCTGGATCAGGCCTTCGGTCTGCAAAAGGTGACCAAGCTGTGCTACCTGCCTGCCTATAATGAACCGGGCGCGGGTCTTGCGATCGTGTTCAACCGCGACGCCTGGACCGAGCTCACGCCCGATCTGCAGATGATCTGCGAAATGGCCGCGCAATCGGTGGCGCTGGAGACGCAGGCGCAGTTCGATTTCTTCAACGCCCAAGCAATGGAGAGCCTGCGGGCGGACGGGGTGCAGTTCCTGCAGTTCAGCCCCGAGATCGTGGACGGCATGCGTGCCGCATGGGGCGAGGTTCAGGACGAGTTGACCGCCGCCTCCGAAGATGTGGCCCGTGTGCGCGAAAGCTATGACGCCTATCTCGCGCAGGCCAATGCCTATGCCAAGGACATGACGATCCCGATGCTGTCGGGTCGCGGCTGATCCGCAGGCAAGACTGACATTCAAAAGGGCAGGGGGAAACCTCTGCCCTTTTTGTTCGCGCTTGGCCGTGGCTACTGACGCCCCTGCACCGGCGTCGCCGCCACGCGACGGCTCTGCATCCTTTCGCGGATGAAGACGAACACCCCCGATCCAAGGATCAGCGCGCTGCCCGCCCAGACGACCGGCACCGGCACCTCGCCCCAGATCACCCAGCCCCAGAAGATCGCCAGCGGCAGGCCGATGTATTCGAACGGCGCAACCACCGCCGCATCGGCCAGACGGTAGGCCTGCGCCAGCGAAAACCCGATGATCGCCGAGTTCAGGCCCAGCCCCAGGAACAGCCAGCGGTCCGTGCCTTCGGGCCAGACCCAGGCGCGCAGCAGGAATTGCAGCGATCCGTTCTCGACACCCACGGCATAGCGCCCATCGCCCGCCACGGCATAGAAACCAAGCGAGACCACGATGAAGATGCCCTGAATATAGACCGCCATCGCCGAGGCGCGGGTGCTGGCCCCCAACCGCCGCGTCAGAATCTGGTTCAGCGCATAGGTCAGCGCCGACAACACCGGCAGGAACAGGATGAACCGCGACACCTCGGTCTGGCTGTCCCATGGCCGCATCATCAGGACCACACCGGCAAAGCCCACGGTAACGGCGGTCAGCCGCAGGGGGCCGACCTTCTCGCCCAGCAGCGGGATCGACAGCAGGGTGATCATCAGGGGCGCTACGAAGAACAGCGCTGTCGCCTCGGCCAGCGGGATCACCGCGAGCGCCGCGAAATAGGTCAGGTTCGAGATGACGACCAGCCCGCCACGCATCAGGTGCAGCCCCGGATTGCGGGTCCGCAGGATGCTGAAACCACCCTCCATCTGCACCAGCATCAGGCTGAACATGATTCCGATGGCCGAGCGGATGAACACCATCTGGTGCAAGGGATAGCCGCCTGACAGCGCCTTGATCAGAACGTCATTGATCGAGATCGCCGCCATCCCGGCCAGCACGAAGCCGATCCCGGCGGCGGTATTCTGCGGAACGGTGACAAGGGGCGCGCGCATCGGGATACCTTCGCAATTCGCCTATCCCTAGCCCTGAGCGCGCGCGACGACCAGCGTCTTTTTGGAACCTGCGTCTGACCGCTTGGCGCAGCCTCCCGGCTGGGCTAGTCTGTCGTGCACGACATGCCAGCACACGGCCATAGAAGGACCTCACACCCATGCAGATGAACGATCAACGCGACATCAACGCCCCCCGCGCCGAGGTCTGGGCGGCGCTGCTCAGCGCCGAAGTCCTCAAGGAATGCGTGCCCGGCGCGCAAGAGGTGACGGGCAATCCGCAAGACGGGTTCGAGGCAACCGTGGTGCAGAAGGTCGGCCCGGTGAAGGCCACCTTCAAGGGCCAGGTCAGCCTGACCGACATGGTCGAGGGCGAAAGCCTGACCCTGTCGGGCGAGGGCAAGGGCGGCGCCGCCGGTTTCGCCAAGGGCGAAGCCAAGGTGCGGCTTGAGGATATCCCCGAAGGCACGCGGCTGATCTATGACGTCGAGGCCAAGGTGGGCGGCAAGCTGGCGCAGCTGGGCAGCCGCCTGATCGACGGCTTCGCCAAGAAGATGGCCGATCAGTTCTTCGAGAATTTCCAGAACGTCGTCGAAGGCCCCGCCGATGACGCGACCGGGGCTGATGTTGCCGAAGGCGGGGATGACGCGCCCAAGAAGAAGGGCTGGCTCAGCCGCCTGAAAGGCTAGCCGCGACAGCGTTGATACAGGACCGGGCCGGTGGCGAAATAATCCGTCCCCGGCCCAGTTGTTTCGCCCGCCCGCCTTGTTTGTCGCAGGGGCACATTCTACATGCAGCCCATGAAACGCTTTATCCCCTTCATGAAGGCCGACCCGGCCGTGGCCGTGGTGCGCCTTGCCGGCAGCATCGGCGCCGGTCCTCGCAGCCCCCTGAGCGACGAGGCCATCGGCCCGGTGCTGGAACGCGCTTTCCGGCGTGGCAAGCCCGCTGCGGTGGCGCTGGTGCTGAATTCGCCCGGCGGCTCGCCTGTGCAATCGGCGCTGATCGCGGCGCGTATCCGGCGGTTGGCGGCGGACAAGAAAGTGCCGGTTCACGCCTTCGTCGAAGATGTGGCGGCCTCGGGCGGCTATTGGCTGGCGGCGGCGGCGGATGACATCTGGGCCGACACCGGCTCGATCGTCGGCTCCATCGGTGTGATCTCGGCGGGGTTCGGGGCGCATGTGGCGCTGGCCCGGCAAGGGGTAGAGCGGCGGGTCTACACCTCGGCTGACTCCAAAAGCATGCTGGACCCGTTCCTGCCCGAAAAACCCGAAGATGTGGCGCGCCTCAAGGAACTTCTGGGCGGGCTGCACGACAGTTTCGTGGCCTATGTCCGGTCGCGCCGCGGGGCGAAACTGGCCGATGATCCCGATCTCTTCACCGGGCGGTTCTGGCTGGGCGCGCAGGCGCAGCAACTGGGGCTGATCGACGGCATCGGCCATCTGGAGCCGAAGCTCAAGGAACTCTACGGCGACAAGGTGCGCCTCGTCCGCTACGGACGCCGCCGCAGCCTGTTTCAGCGCTTTGGCGCGACATTCGCGCAGGATGCCCTGGCCGGAATAGAGGAGCGTGCGGCCTTCGCGCGTTTCGGGCTTTGACGTGATCCTGAAAACCGTTGTCCTCTTTCTGGTCGGCATGGGGGTCCTTGCCATGTTCGGCAAGTACAAGTTCCCCGGGCAGAAACGGCTCGAAGCCGCGCGCTGCCCGTCTTGCAAACGCTACCGTATCGGGCGCGGGCCCTGTTCCTGCGGACATCGAAAAGGATAAGTCATGGTCTGGTTGATGGCGGCCCTCGGGCTGGTGATCCTGCTGTTTGCGGGCGACGCTCTGGTCAAGGGTGCGGTCAATCTCGCGCTCCGGATCGGGATACCGGCGCTGATCGTCAGCCTGACCATCGTGGCCTTCGGAACCTCCGCGCCGGAACTCCTCATCTCGATCCAGGCGGCCATGTCCGGCGTGCCGGGCATCGCGATGGGCAATGTCGTCGGCTCGAACACCGCCAACATCCTGCTCGTGCTGGGTGTGCCGGCCCTGATCGCCGTGATGCACACAGCCGAACATGACACGCGAAAAAGCTTTGTCGTGATGATCGCGGCCTCGCTTCTTTTCATCGCTCTGGCCTTCCGCGGCGTTTTCGACTGGATTTCGGCCCTGATCCTGCTGGGCGCGCTGGCGCTGGCGCTGGGCGACATGTTCCTTGAGGCGCGCAAGCACAAGGCAACGGCCGCGCTTGTCGCGGAAGGCCTCGACGACAGCGACGATCTGGACGAACTGGAAGGCGCCGATCCCGACATGCCGTGGTGGAAGATCATCCTGTTTCTGGTGCTGGGCCTCGCGGGCCTGCCGCTGGGCGCGGACATCCTTGTGGACAGCGCCACGGTCATTGCCCGCACCTTCGGCATCAGCGAGACGGTGATCGGCCTGACACTGGTGGCGGTCGGCACCTCGATGCCCGAACTGGCGACAACGGTGATGGCAGCGATCCGGCGGCAGGCCGATGTGGCGCTGGGCAATGTGATCGGGTCGAACCTGTTCAACCTGCTGGCCATCATCGGGATCGCGGCCTTCGTGGCACCGATCCCGGTCGATCCGCAATTCCTGACCTATGACCTTTGGGTGATGCTGGCGGCGTCGCTGCTGCTGATCCCCTTTGTCTTTCTGCGTCAGAATATCGGGCGGATCTGGGGTATGATCTTGATCGTGTTCTATGTGTCCTATGTCTCGATGATGTTCATCTGAGGCAATTGGCCGACAAGGGAGCCGGAACCATGGAAAAGATCGCGCTGGTGACCGGGGCAGGCAAGCGGCTGGGCCGCGCCATGGCGCTCTATCTGGCAGAGCGGGGCTACGATCTGGGCCTGCACTACGCCGCCTCACAGGCCGAGGCCGAAGAGGTGGCTGACCTGATCCGCGCCATGGGGCGGCGCGCCGTGACCCTTCAGGCCGATCTGCTGGACGAGGGGGCAACCCACGCCCTGATCCCCGCCGCGATGGATGCGCTGGGCGGACCGGTAACCTGTCTGATCAACAATGCCTCGATCTTCGAATATGACACGCTGGCCAGCGCGACCCGCACCAGCTGGGACCGGCATTTCGACAGCAACCTGCGCGCGCCGTTCATCCTGACCCAAGCCATGGCTGCGGCACTCCCCGCAGCCGGTCTGGACGAGGGCGGCGAACCCGTGGCGCAGGGCTTGGTTGTCAACATGATCGATCAGCGTGTGCGCAAGCTGACGCCCGAGTTCATGACCTACACGCTGGCGAAGATGGGCCTCTGGGCCCTGACCCAGACATCCGCACAGGCGCTGGCCCCGCGCATCCGGGTCAATGCCATCGGTCCGGGCCCGACCCTTCAGGGCGCGCGGCAATCGGCGCAGCATTTCGCCGACCAGCGCGCGGCCACCATTCTCGGGCGCGGCGCGAACCTCTCGGACATCACGGCGGCCTTGGGATATTTCCTCGATGCGCCTGCGGTGACGGGGCAACTTCTGTGCGTGGATGGTGGTCAGCACCTGGGGTGGCAAACCCCCGATGTGCTGGGCGTCGAGTGACGCAGGGGAAGGCTTTGATGCCTCTTCCGGTGGTGTACCCGTCAAAGTTTTGCACCGTTCACGCCGCTGTTACGACACCGTTACAAAAACCTTAGTGTTTTCAGTATTTTGCAATACATTAAAATTTTTATAAATGTTTTCAGATAGTTGAAATACTGCCTAAATTTTGGGCAATCCAGCGAAGCGGGCCGGAACTAAGGGAAATTTCCAGATGGCGAAAACTTGTCTCCAGACTTATCCACAGAAAACGTGGACATGTTTGCGCTTGCCCCCGGTCGGCAAAGATTGCAGGGCACGGCAAAGAATCATACCTCTGATCTCATGACCGATACACCCGCACAGACCCTGACCGGACATGCCCTGATTCAGGACTACCTCAAGACGCTCGACGGCTCTCCGGGCGTCTACCGGATGCTCGATGCGCAAAGCCGCGTGCTCTATGTCGGCAAGGCGCGCAACCTGCGGGCGCGCGTGTCGAACTACGCCCGTCCTACGGGGCATTCCGGGCGGATCGCGCGCATGATCTCGGAAACGGCCGGGATGATGTTCCTGACCACCAGGACCGAGACCGAGGCCCTGCTGCTGGAGCAGAACCTGATCAAGCAGCTCAAGCCGCGCTACAACGTGCTGCTGCGGGATGACAAAAGCTTTCCGAACATCCTGATCACCGGCGAACACGACTTTCCGATGATCACCAAGCATCGCGGTGCCCGCAAGGACAAGGGCCAGTATTTCGGCCCCTTCGCCAGCGCGGGTGCGGTCAACCGCACGCTGAACCAGTTGCAGAAGGTGTTCTTGCTGCGCAACTGCTCGGACGCGATGTTCTCCAGCCGGACACGGCCTTGCCTGCTGCATCAGATCAAACGGTGCTCGGCCCCCTGCACCGGCGAAATCTCGAAAGCCGATTATGCGGCGACGGTCGCCGATGCCGTGCGCTTTCTGTCCGGGCGCTCCACGGCGGTGCAGGAGACGCTTGCCGCGCAGATGCAGCAGGCCTCGGACGATATGGAATTCGAACGCGCCGCCGCCCTGCGCGACCGCATCCGCGCGCTGACGCAGGTGCAGACGGTGCAGGGCATCAACCCGCGCGGCGTGGCCGAGGCGGATGTGATCGCGCTGCACATGGAAGGCGGACAGGCCTGCGTTCAGGTCTTTTTCATCCGCGCCCATCAGAACTGGGGCAATGCCGATTTCTACCCCCGTGTGGGTGCAGATATCGAAGCACCCGAGGTGCTGGAGGCGTTTATCGGCCAGTTCTACGACACCAAGGAGCCGCCCCGGCAACTGATCCTGTCGCATCCTCTGGAAAACCCTGATCTGATGCAGGCGGCGCTGTCCGAGAAACTGGGACGCAAGGTCGAGATCCTCGTGCCCCAGCGCGGCGAAAAGGCCGAACTGGTTGAAGGTGCGGCACGCAACGCCCGCGAATCGCTGGCCCGCCGCATGGCCGAAGGCGCGACGCAGACCAAACTGCTCAAAGGTCTGGCCGAGGCCTTCAACCTGCCCGCCCCTCCGAACCGGATCGAAGTCTATGACAACAGCCACATTCAAGGCACCGATGCCGTCGGCGCGATGATCGTGGCGGGGCAGGACGGGTTCCTCAAGGGCCAGTATCGCAAGTTCAACATTCGCGGAGACGAACTGACCCCGGGCGATGACTTCGGCATGATGAAAGAGGTGCTGACCCGGCGGTTCAAACGCCTGCAAAAGGAAGACCCGGATCGCGCGCTTGGCCTTTGGCCCGACCTGTTGCTGATCGACGGCGGTGCCGGGCAGGTCAGCGCCGTGGCCCAGATCATGGCCGAACATGGCGTGCAGGACATCCCGATGGTCGGTGTCGCCAAGGGGATCGACCGCGATGCCGGCAAGGAGGAATTCCACCGCGTCGGCCAGCGCCCCTTTGCCCTGCGCCACAATGATCCGGTGCTTTATTTCGTACAGCGCCTGCGGGATGAGGCGCATCGCTTCGCCATCGGCACCCACCGCGCCAAACGCGCCAAATCCGTGGGCGCGACCCCGCTGGACGAGGTGCCGGGCGTGGGGGCCGGGCGCAAACGGATGCTGCTGGCCCATTTCGGCAGCGCCAAGGCCGTCAGCCGCGCGGGGCTCGAGGATCTGAAAGCCGCACCCGGCATCTCGGATGCAATGGCCGAGACGATTTACGCCTTTTTCCACGACAAGGGCTGAGCTTGCCTGATCCGCTTTTCGGCCTGCTGAAATTGTAGACAGAAACGCTGCGACGGCTTAGGAATTGGGCATGAAAAACGTCAGCGCATCCGACGTTGCGGCCCGCACGCATCCATATCGTGCAGCCGTCCGCCAAGGATGCAGAACTGGCAAAAAGTCCAACCGGGAGTGACCTATGATCCGTACCACCTTTGCCGCCGTCGCGGCGACCATCACCCTTGCCACATCGCTGGCTGCCCAGACCGCCATGCCCTTCGCGCTGGACTGGAAATTCGAAGGCCCCGCCGCGCCCTATTTCGTGGCCGTGGACAAAGGCTATTTCGAGGCCGAGGGCCTCTCGGTCGAAGTGTCCGAGGGCGCAGGATCGCTTGACGCGATCCCGAAGGTTGCCACCGGCGCTTTCCCCGTCGGTTTCGCCGATATCAACAGCCTGATGAAATTCCTCGACCAGAACCCCGGCGCACCGGTCATCGCCGCGATGATGGTCTATGACAAGCCGCCCTTCTCGGTCGTCGGGCGCAAGTCGCTGGGCATCGAAGCCCCCGCCGATCTGGCCGGCAAGGTGCTGGGCGCGCCGCCGCCCGATGGGGCATGGGCGCAATTCCCGATCTTTGCCGCCGAGAATGGCCTCGACATGGCGTCGATCACGGTGGAGCCCGTCGGTTTCCCAGTGCGCGAACCGATGCTGGCCGAGGGCAAGGTCGCGTCTGTGACCGGCTTCTCCTTCTCCTCGACGCTGAACCTGATCCGTCTGGGCGTGCCCGAGGATGACATCACCGTGCTGCTGATGGCCGATCATGGCGTGGCGCTCTATGGCAACGCCGTCATCGTCAACACCGATTTCGCCGCCGCCAACCCCGATGCCGTGACCGGCTTCCTGCGCGCCGTGGCGATGGGCTGGAAAGACGCCATTGCCGATCCCGACTCCGCGATCGAGGCTCTGATCAAGCGCAACCCCGCTGCCGACGCCGCACTTGAAAAGCGCCGTCTTCAGATGGCGGTGGATGCCAACGTCCTGACCGACTGGGTCAAGGCCAATGGCATGGGCAATATCGACCCGGCCCGGATGGAGACCGCGATCGAGCAGACCAAATCGGTCTATGAATTCGTGAACGCGCCCGATGCATCGCTCTATTTCACCGCCGATTACTTGCCCTCCGACGGCAGCCTGATGCTGGAGTAATCCACCCATCCCAAGACATGGCGCTTCCCTCATGGGGAGCGCCTTTTCCATGTGACGCGTATCGGGACTGTTCCAGCACATGTCGAACCTTATCGAGATCAAGGGCGTCACCCACGCCTATCGCACCAAGGCAGGCCCCCTGCCGGTGCTGGACAACCTCAACGTATCGGTTCCCGAAGGCGAATTCTGCGCCGTGGTCGGCCCCTCGGGATGTGGCAAATCCACTCTGACGCGGCTGGTGGCCGGGCTGATGAAGCCCGATCAGGGCGAGGTCTGGCTGCATGGCGAACGGGTGACATCCCCGCGCAAGACGGTGGGCATGGCGTTTCAGAACCCGGTGCTGCTGGAATGGCGCACGATCCTGGACAACGTGATCCTGCCGCTGGAGATCGTGGCGCCCCGCATGCCGCAGCGCGACCGCGAGGCGCGCGCGATGCACCTGCTGGAAATGGTGGGCCTCAAGGGGTTCGAGGGCAAGCGCCCCTCGGAACTCTCCGGCGGGATGCGGCAGCGCGCCTCGCTCTGCCGGTCCATCGTGCACAAGCCCGATGTGCTGATCATGGACGAACCTTTCGGTGCGCTCGATGCCTTCACGCGCGAGGATCTGTGGCAGACGATGCGCGACCTGCGCGCGGCGGAACCCTTCACCTGTGTGCTGATCACCCATGACCTGCGCGAATCCGTGTTTCTTGGCGATCAGGTCATCGTGCTGTCGGGCCGCCCGGCGCGCACGCAGCATGTTCTGCGCGTGGATCTGCCGGCTGATCGGACCATCGACAGTCTCTACACGCCCGAGGCCGCCGAGATGCTGCACCTGCTGCGCGACCAGATCCGCATCGCGCAGGGCCGTGACGGAGAGGTTCACTGATGGAAACGCTTCAGAAAATCGCGGTGCCCACGCTTGCCATTCTGGCCTTCCTCGGGCTGTGGGAATTCATCGTCTGGGTCAATGACTGGCCCAATTACAAGATGGCCTCGCCCTCGGACCTGCCGCCCGCCTTTGCGCGCTATTCCAACCTCTTCATCGAAATGGGCTGGCAGACGCTGTGGCGCACCGTGGCGGGTCTTGGTCTGGCGGTGCTCTTCGGCACGCTTCTGGGCATGGCGATGGGTTTTTCCCGGATCGCCCGCGAAGCGCTTTACCCGCTGCTTGTGGGCTTCAACGCCATCCCCAAGGCCACGCTGGTGCCGGTGATCGCGCTGATCTTCATCGGGCAGCATGATTTCAACACCGTTCTGATGGCCTTCCTGATCTCGTTCTTTCCCATTGCCGTCTCGGTGGGCATCGGCCTTTCGACGCTGGAACCCGAATACCGCGACATCCTGCGCAGCCTCGGGGCTTCGCGCGTCACCATTTTTCGCAAGATCGCCCTGCCCAAGACCCTGCCTGAATTCTTCGGTGCGCTGAAAGTTTCGGTCACGCTGGCCTTCATTGGCACCAATCTGGTCGAGATCGTCTCGCCCCATGGTCGTGGTCTGGGTGCCCTGTTCAAATCGGGTGAGACGAATGGCGATTACCCGCTGATGTTCGCGGTGCTGATCGCGCTCGCCGTGCTGGGGATCGTGCTCTATTACGCGGTGGTCGCGCTGGAACGGATCTTCGCGGGCTGGGCCGAACGCCCGCAATCCTGACGCGGGGCGTCGCCGCTTCCGCAACACGCATCCGCCCCCGGGCCTCTCTCTGCCTTGCTGTCTTATCGCCTTCCCTGCGCGTGAAAGACCCGTTAGGAATGGGCCATGACATGGACCTTGCCGAATATCCTGACCGCAGGACGGTTGTTGGCTGCCCCCGGTGTGGCGGTGATGTTCCTCTATTTCACAAGGCCCTATGCCGACTGGTTCGCCTTGATCCTTTTCGTGTCGGCCGCCATCACCGACTGGTTTGACGGCTATCTGGCGCGCGAGTGGAAGCAAGAGACGAAGATGGGTGCCATGCTCGACCCGATCGCCGACAAGGCGATGGTGGTGATCGCCCTGATGGTGATCGTGGGATATTCCTCGATGTCCCCATGGCTGGTGCTGCCCGCCACCGTGATCCTCTTCCGCGAGGTTTTCGTCTCCGGCCTGCGCGAGTTTCTGGGCGACGTGGCCGGCACGCTGAAGGTTACCCCTTTGGCCAAGTGGAAGACCACGACGCAGATGGTGGCGATTGCCATCCTCTTTGCGCAGGGCGTGTTCGAGCATTACTTCGGCATGACCGTCTATGGCATGGACGAGGCGATGGTCATGGCCATCATCGAAGGGCGTCAGCCCGATCTGCACGGGCTTGGCTGGAAATTGCAGGGCATGATCTGGTCGGGCAATGTCGGCCTCGCCCTGCTCTGGATCGCGGCGGCACTGACATTAATCACGGGGATCGACTATTTCCGCAAGGCGCAGCCGCTTCTGAGGGATGACAGATGATTGACGTGCTTTATTTCGCTTGGGTGCGCGAGCGTATCGGCATCCCGCGAGAGCAGGTGTCCACCGACGCTGCCACCGTGGCCGAACTGGTCGAGGAATTGCGTGCGCGCGAGGACCGCTATGCCATGGCCTTTTCCGATCTTTCGGCCCTGCGCGTGGCGGTGGATCAGGATCTGACGGATTTCGACGCGCCCCTGAAAGGCGCGCGCGAAGTGGCGTTCTTCCCGCCGATGACCGGCGGCTGACAGGGGGGATCCATGCGCATCGTGGTGCAGCAGCAGCCTTTCGATCCGGGGGCACAGATGAATGCCTTTGCCGCTGGCCGCGACGATCTGGGCGCCATCGTCACCTTCACCGGCGTGGTGCGCGACGACCCGGCCAATCCCCTGCGCCAGATGATGATCGAACACTACCCCGGCATGACCGAACGCGCGCTGGAAAAGATCGCGACCGAGGCACAGACACGCTGGTCACTGGGCGATGTGCTGGTGATCCACCGCTTCGGACCCATGCGCCCCGGCGAACAGATCATGATGGTCGCCACCGCCGCGCGACACCGAAAGGATGCTTTCGAGGCGGCTGAATACCTCATGGACTACCTCAAGTCCCGCGCGCCCTTCTGGAAGAAGGAACAGGGCGCGGATGGCGAAGGCTGGGTCGCCGCCAAGGACGAGGACGAGGACGCCCTCACCCGCTGGTAAGCCGGTTCACGCGCAGGGGTGACGCAAGGTTGCGCTTGGCAAATCATGGCCCAGCGGCTTGATCATGCCGCCAGACTTCACCGTTGCCACCGCACAGGAGACCGCGCCATGTCCGCCATTCTGGATGAATTTATCACCTTCCTTGGTCCGCGTGTCGCCGGACAGCTTCAGGGCACCGCCAAGCTGGTGATCACTGGTGAAGGCGCGGTGTGGCTCGATGCGGATGGCGCGCGGCAGGCAGACGCCGAGGCGGCGGCGGATGTCACGCTGGCCGCGTCGGAACAGGTGTTCCGCGCGATCCTGTCGGGGGATCAGAACCCGGCGACAGCCTATATGACCGGCAAGCTCAAGGTTGATGGCAGCCTGCAACGGGCGCTGAAGGTCAGCGCGATCCTGACAGAATGACCCCGCGCATCGGGCATGACGCGCGGGGTCTTGTGCACAGGGGGCGCTGAGGGGGATCAGCGCGCCAGCACCTGCGCCTCGGCATCCGGCGTCATGGCGGCACCGGCGCCAATGCCGTCCAGGAAATCGTCGATCAGGCTGACGGACATGTCCGACGCGGGCAGGAACATCCCCGCGCTGCCTTCGGTGACGGACAGCGCCGTGCGCCAAGCGGAATCCTCGGCCTGACAGACCACCGCGCGATCGGCATGGCCGTCGACCCCGTCCACCGCGATCAGGCGGCACAGACCCAGATCGGTGTCGAAACTGCCCAGCGCCCGCGCCATGCTCCCATCCGCCAGCGTGACGCTGCCACCTGTCGCTGTCCCGGCCAGCGCCGCGGCGGCTGTGTCAAGTCCGGCAGGGGCGGGGGCAAGGCTGCGTCCGGCCAGAAAGCCACCCAGACCCACCGCCAGCGCGAAAGAGGCCGCCAGCGCCATCGGCCAGACCATAGACCGTGGCGTGGCCCCGGCCTTGCGCGGCAAAGGCGTGACCTTCGACGCTGGTGCGGCCTGTGGCGTAGCGTCTCCGGCGGGGGCCGTCAGCACGGTCGAGATCAGGTAGTCCGGCACCGGTCCGGGGTCCATCGCCTGTCGCAGCGCCGCAGCCGTCCCGGTGAACAGCGCATAGCGCGCGGCCAGATCCGGATCAGCCTTGATGCGCGCCATCAGCTTGCTGGCGTCGGGTCCGGTCAGTTCGCCATCGGCAAGGGCCATCAACATCTCGTCGCTCACATTCATGTTGGTTTCATGGGTCATGGGGTTGTTCCCTGTGTCTGTCCGGCCAACGGCGCCGCAGTGTCTGAGGCCATGTTCAAGGCTCCGGCGAGGGCCAGCCTGCCGCGCGACAGACGGCTCATGACTGTCCCCTCCGGAATGCCCAGCGCCTCGGCCACTTCGCGGTAGCGCAGCCCTTCCACACAGACCAGCATCAGCACGACGCGCTGGTCTTCGGGCAGGCTGTCCATCGCGCGGCGGACCTGCGCCAGATAGATCCTGTTCTCGGTCACGTCGCGCCCGTCTTCGCTGATCAGCGGCGTCACGGTCTCGACGTCGTCCAGTGCCACGGTGGGGCGACGGGCACGGTGTCCGTCGATCCATGTGTTGCGCATGATGCGGAACAGCCAACTGTCCAGGCGGGTGCCGGGTGTATAGCTCTCGATATTGCGCAGCGCCTTTTCCACCGTCTGCTGCACCAGATCGTCAGCCTGATCCTGGGTGCCCGTCAGGCTGCGGCCAAAGGCGCGCAACCGTGGCAGCATCTGGATCATCTCGTTCCGGATCGCGTCAGACAAGGGGCTCACTTTCTACTCTAACACGCCGGTCAAACCCGGCTCTGGACACATAACGAGAGAAGCGCGGCCTGTATTCCCGCGGCCATCCGAAAAATGCGCGTTTTTTCGCCGTCAGTGGAATTTTCCCCTAGGACGTTCGTTTTCGTCTTGCGAAGCTTTGCGAAATCCCGCCCGGCCCGTCAAGAAACGGTCCGGCAGGGTCCCGCAAGCCACGCCTGAACCAGAGACATGGGACTTTTGCCACCATCTCGCCATCTGCTGTCTATCCGCGCCTGAAAAGGAGACGAGCCTTGTCCACCAAACCCACCGAGCCCAAAGGTCCCGACATGGCGCGCCGCGCGCTGCTGCGGCGGATCGGACTGGCCAGCACAATGGCCTATGCAACACCCGCTCTGACCGCGCTTGGCATGGCCCGCGCATCGGGTGGAGGCAGTGGCGGAGGTGGCGGTGGCGGAGGCAGCGGTGGGGGCAGCGGCGGCGCGAGTGGCGGCGCGAGTGGTGGTGCAAGCGGTGCATCGGGGGCCAGCGGCAGTTCCGGGCCCAGCGGGGCCGGTCGCGGCGATGGTCAGGGGGCGCAGGACGGTGATGGTGGCGGCCGGTCACAAGCCGCCCGGCAACAGGCGCAACGCCGCCGCACGCCGGTGCCGCCGACTGAAATTCTTGTGTCCATTCCCGCAGGGCAGGGGCTGTCCGCCGCCGAAGCCCTGGGCTACCGCGTGCTCGGATCCCGTCGCAGCACGACCCTTGACCGCCAACTGTTGCGTCTGGCCCCGCCGCCGGGCCGCACCACCGATCAGGCCCGTGCCGAGTTGTCGAACCTGCTGCCCAATGCGACGGCCGATGCCAACCATTTCTACACTACGGACGAGTTCCTCTGCACCGATGGAAGCTGCGCCTCGCACGAGATGATCGGCTGGTCCGGCTGGCCCAGCGCCTTTGCCCCCAAGATCGGGATGATCGACACCGGCATCAACGTCGATCATGAATCCCTGAAAGGACAAAAGCTGACGGTCTTCCAGACCGATCTGGGAAACCGCAGCGCCTCGGGTCGCCAACATGGCACGGCCATCGCGGCGCTGCTTCTGGGGCGTCTGGACAGCCGGGTGCCCGGTCTCTTGCCCAATGCCGAGTTGATCGCGGTCGAGGCGTTTCACCGGGATGGCGGGGGCGATCTGGCGGATGCCTTCTCGTTGGCGGCAGCGGTGGACCTGCTTGTCGCCGAAGGGGTCAGCGTCATCAACATGAGCTTCTCCGGCCCGGAGAACGCCGTGCTGCGCGAAGTGACCGAGCGCGCTGCGGCGCAGTCTGTCGCGCTTGTGGGGGCGGCAGGGAACGGAGGGGCCGGTGCCAAACCGGCCTATCCAGCCGCATGGCCCCATGTCATCGCGGTGACGGCCGTGGATCACCGTCAGCGCATCTATCGGCAGGCCAATCAGGGTCCTTACATCAGCCTTGCTGCTCCGGGTGTCGGCATCTGGACTGCCGCCTCGATCTCGGGGGGGCGGTTGAAATCCGGCACCTCCTATGCCGCGCCCTTCGTCACGGCGGCGCTGGCCGTGCAACGGCTCCGGGAGCCCGCCACGCCGCTGGATCGGACCATCGGCCAGATGCTCGACTGTGCGCAGGATCTGGGCGAGGCAGGCTTTGATCCGGTGTTCGGCAACGGGCTGGTATCCGCGCCCGGCTACTGCAAAGGCACGGCGGC
>Ga0209345_10002830_pt1 | contig 18576 bp, 18 predicted proteins | sample Cruoilmetagenom7_FD_187294 | JGI IMG/M metagenome (GOLD analysis project Ga0209345, IMG submission 187294) | Oil polluted marine microbial communities from Coal Oil Point, Santa Barbara, California, USA - Sample 7 (SPAdes) (version 2) | ecosystem: Environmental > Aquatic > Marine > Oil seeps ...
TGAACGGGCCACGCTACGGCGCGATTTTCGGTGCGGACCGGCGTTTGCTGGGCTTGAACAACCTTGAATTGATCACGGACCGACCGCTGCGCCAGAACCTTGAGGAAATTGCGCGGGTCAAAAAGGATTATCCAGATCGCGCCATCATCGTGTCATTGATGGTGCCTTGTGAAGAAGAGGCGTGGAAAACCATTTTGCCAGTCGTGGAGGCCACGGGCGCTGACGGGATCGAGCTGAATTTTGGCTGCCCGCACGGGATGGCGGAACGTGGTATGGGCTCGGCCGTGGGCCAAGTGCCGGAATACATTGAAATGGTCACCCGCTGGTGCAAGCAATATTCCAAACTGCCGGTGATCGTGAAGCTGACGCCAAATATCACCGACATCCGCAAACCCGCCGAGGCGGCGATGCGCGGCGGAGCCGATGCGGTTTCGTTGATCAATACGATCAATTCGATCACATCGGTGGATCTGGACGCGATGTCGCCCGAGCCGATGATTGATGGTAAAGGCACTCATGGTGGGTATTGCGGCCCCGCCGTGAAACCGATTGCCCTGAATATGGTGGCCGAGATTGCCCGTAATTCCGAGACCGCCAAACTGCCTATTTCCGGCATTGGCGGGGTCACAACGTGGCGGGATGCTGCCGAGTTTATCGCGCTTGGCTGTGGCAATGTGCAGGTCTGCACAGCCGTCATGACCTATGGCTTCAAGATTGTTGAGGAAATGATCACCGGACTTAGCCAGTGGATGGATGAAAAGGGCTATACATCTGTGGATCAGTTTGTTGGCATGGCGGTGCCTAATGTCACCGATTGGCAGTATCTCAACCTGAATTTTATCACCAAAGCGGTGATCAATCAGGATGATTGCATCAAGTGCGGGCGCTGTTACGCGGCCTGCGAAGACACAAGTCACCAAGCGATCGAAATGTCCGAGGATCGGGTGTTTAGCGTCAAGGATGACGAATGCGTTGCCTGCAACCTTTGCGTTAATGTCTGCCCAGTCGAGAGCTGCATCACCATGAAAAAAGTGCCCGCAGGCGAGATTGACCTGCGCACAGGTGAAACGGTGCCCGCCGAATACGGCAACTGGACAACGCATCCGAATAATCCGGGCAACAGCTGCGCTTCGGGCTAAACTGTAATGTCAACTTTATGGGCTTCGGGAGAGGGCGCTTTGGCATATTGCCCGGCTTCATTCGGGTCAGGCAGGCTTGGCCCAGCACGGTTTTTCTCGCGCTCGGCTTCCAGCAGGTTGGCCTCGAATGCCGGTGTCGGACCGATTGGTCTGTCCGGATCCGGGATCGGCGCAAGTACGGCGCCACTCTGGCCATCTGATTGGGTGCCCGCCTGATTGCCGGTTTCATTTCGCGTCTTTGAGGATTGCGAAACCGGCGTGACAGATTTCACGGGTGAGGGTGCAGGCTGCACCGCAAAGGCCTGTTCGGGTGTCGGGGCCACAGGCAAAGCCCCAGGGAAGATAAGCATATCCTTGCTCCTGATCGGCACCCCCACCGACGCTATATAATCAGACAAAATAGATGAAGGACGGGTTAATGTCCCAAAACTAATAGCTCAGGTTTTACGAGAGTTTTAGCGACCCTAAACGGTCAGCAACTTGGTAAACAGGGTTTCCAGATACGCTTGTGCATCGGGATAGGGATCAACGGCTTCCCCCCCCAAAACGGTCCGCACCTGTACATCAAAATCGGCGTAATGCTGGGTCAGGGACCAGATCGAAAACAGCAAATGATAGGGGTGAACGCGGGCAATCTTACCTGCATCCATCCATCCCGAGATCACGGCGGCTTTCTCGTCGGTGAGCACTTTCAACTCGCCTTGGATTGCGTCCATCATACGGGGCGCACCCTGCAAAATCTCGTTGGCAAACAAGCGGCTTTCACGGGGCATATCGCGGCTCATTTCCAGCTTGCGCCGAACATAGGCCAGAATTTCTTCTTTCGGGTCACCCTTTGGGTCCATATCGCGCAGCGGATCAAGCCATGTTTTCATCAAGCCCGACAACAGTTCGACATGGATCGCTTCTTTGGAGGGGAAATAATAAAGCAGATTAGGTTTGGACAGGCCTGACGTTTTGGCAATCTGGTCCAGTGTTGATCCCCGAAACCCGAACTGGGAAAACACCTCAAGTGCTGCATTCAGGATGGCGATCCGATTCTTTTTCTGTATCCGTGTGCGCGGTTGCGTCTCTACCATTCGCTATCCTTTTGGGCGAAAATTCAATTACCTGAAGCCGCAGTTTACCCCGCGTGGGATAAACTGCCACCAAAATTGCGATCTGCGGGAATTTTTCTTCGTAATAGGGCGTATGCCCTCTACACTGGTGATGAAATTCTTGACTGTTACAACGGCTCTGCTAGCGTGTTCCTGACCAATTGGTCAAACTATGCCACCACCCACCGCCAGCCAACAAGGATGCTGCCATGGCTTATGATACTCCGAAAGTTCCCAACGATCTGTCTGCATTCTGGATGCCGTTCACCGCAAACCGCCAATTCAAGAAAAATCCGCGTATGTTCGTGTCGGCGGATGGGATGTATTACAAAACCGCGGATGGGCGTGATGTGCTGGATGGTACGGCTGGTTTGTGGTGCTGCAATGCGGGACACAACCGCCCGTTGATCACCGAGGCGATTGCCAAGCAAGCCAGCGAATTGGACTATGCGCCAGCCTTTCAGATGGGCCATCCGAAAGCATTCGAATTGGCCAGTGCGCTGCGCGACATGGCCCCCGATCCCTTTGAACATGTGTTTTTCACCAATTCGGGGTCGGAATCCGTTGAGACCGCGTTGAAAATCGCGCTGGCCTATCACCGTGTGCGCGGCGAGGGCACCCGCACCCGTTTGATCGGGCGTGAGCGTGGGTATCACGGGGTCAATTTTGGCGGCATTTCGGTCGGTGGCATCGTCAATAACCGCAAATTCTTTGGCTCGCTACTGACAGGCGTTGATCACCTGCCGCACACTCACCTGCCGGACGCAAACGCCTACACCCGTGGGCAGCCTGAACATGGTGCGTATCTGGCCGATGATCTGGAGCGCATCGTGGCGTTGCATGGCGGTGATAACATTGCCGCCGTGATTGTCGAACCGATGGCAGGCTCGACCGGTGTTTTGATGCCCCCCAAGGGGTATCTGGAAAAATTGCGCAGCATTTGCACCAAACACGGAATTTTGCTGATCTTTGACGAGGTGATTACAGGTTTTGGACGCCTTGGCAGCAGCTTTGCCGCTGACCACTTTGGTGTGATGCCCGACCTGATTACCACCGCCAAGGGGCTGACCAACGGGGTGGTTCCGATGGGGGCGGTGCTGGCGACCTCGGCTATTCATGACGCGTTCATGTCAGGACCAGAAGAGGCGATCGAGCTGTTCCACGGCTACACCTATTCAGGCAATCCGATTGCCTCGGCGGCCGGGTTGGCCACATTGCAAACCTACCGCGAGGACGGGTTGTTTGAAAACGCCGCCATGCTTGCCTCCTATTGGGAGGACGCGCTACATTCGTTAAAAGGCCTGCCGCATGTGATCGACATTCGCAACATGGGCCTGATCGGCGCGATTGAACTGACACCGATTGAGGGGGCACCAACCAAGCGGGCGTTTGATGCGTTTTTGCAATGCTACGAAAAAGGTCTGCTAATCCGCACCACTGGCGATATCATTGCGCTGTCACCGCCGCTGATGATCAACAAAGCCCAGATCGACGAGTTGTTCGGTATTCTGGGCGGCGTTCTAAAGAATTTGAAATAGAGGGAGAATAATCATGGCCGCACCGGGTGAAAATCTGAAAATCAATGGCGAACGCCTGTGGGAATCGCTGATGGAGATGGCCAAGATCGGGCCAGGGGTTGCCGGTGGTAACAATCGCCAAACCGTCACCGACGAAGATGGCGAGGGCCGTGAATTGTTCAAGAACTGGTGCGAGGCCGCGGGCTGCACTATGGGGCTGGATCAGATGGGCAACATGTTTGCGCGCCGTGAGGGCACGGACCCTGACGCGCTGCCGGTTTATGTCGGTTCACACCTCGATACGCAGCCCACGGGTGGCAAATACGATGGCGTATTGGGTGTGCTTGGCGGGTTGGAAATTCTGCGCACGCTGAATGATCTGGGCATCAAAACCAAACACCCGATCGTTGTCACCAACTGGACCAACGAGGAAGGCACCCGCTTTGCCCCCGCCATGCTGGCCTCGGGCGTGTTTGCCGGTATGCACACGCAGGATTGGGCGTATGACATTGAAGACGCCGAGGGCAAAAAATTCGGCGACGAGCTGGCGCGGATCGGCTGGCGCGGCGACGAAGAAGTCGGCGCGCGCAAAATGCATGCATTTTTCGAGCTGCACATCGAACAAGGCCCAATTCTGGAAGCCGAGGGCAAGGATATTGGCGTGGTCACCCATGGTCAGGGGCTAAGCTGGACCCAGGTGACGATCACCGGCAAGGACAGCCACACGGGTTCAACCCCGATGCCGATGCGCAAAGACGCTGGGCTGGGACTGGCGCATGTGTTGGAGCTGGTGAACCAGATCGCGCTAAGCCACGCACCCGATGCGGTTGGCGCGGCGGGGCATATCGATGTCTATCCAAACTCGCGCAACGTGATCCCCGGCAAGGTGGTGTTCACCGTCGATTTCCGCTCACCGGATCTGGCGACCATCGAGGATATGGAAGCGCGGCTGGCATCAGGGGCCAAAAAGATTTGCGATGAAATGGGGCTGGGAGTCGAATTTGAGAAGGTCGGCGGCTTTGATCCGGTGACCTTCGATGCGGGCTGCGTGTCAGCCGTGCGCAACGCGGCCGAACGGCTGGGCTATTCGCACCGCAACCTGATTTCGGGCGCGGGGCATGACGCCTGCTGGGTCAACCGCGTTGCGCCTACGGCGATGGTGATGTGCCCTTGCGTTGATGGGTTGTCGCACAACGAGGCCGAGGACATTTCCAAGGAATGGGCCACGGCGGGCGCTGATGTGTTGATGCACGCGGTTGTGGAAACGGCGGAGATTGTGGAGTGAATCTGGTATGAAAAATGATGAATGGCTTTTGATTAGAAAAATTGCACTTTGTTGTGTTGTGACGTCACTTGCGGCGTGTCAGATGGCTGCAACCGGCGGTGATGCCGAAAAACAAGGCATGGTTCTTGAGCCTTGGGTTGGTGCTTTGCCCGTCGGAATCGATCGTGGCTTGCCGAATGATTTTCGCGAGGAAGACGCATTTTTCAACACCACGAACAAGTGCTTTTACTACGTGAACAACGGAAAAATTATGCGCGTGCCGGATGATCCCGAAACTGGAAAACCTGCCTGCATTAGAGAGTCGTAGAACCAATATGCGATTGGCGGGTCGGCTAGAAATGACGCGAACAGTAATATGCCCGTGAAGGGCCAACCAAATTAGGGGAAGTTGAAATGAGCAAAGTGATCAAAGGTGGCACCGTTGTAACGGCTGATTTAACGTATAAAGCGGATGTGAAAATCGAAGGTGGTGTCATCACGGAAATCGGCCCAAACCTAAAAGGCGACGAGGTTCTGGACGCCACGGGCTGTTACATCATGCCCGGCGGGATTGATCCGCACACCCATCTGGAAATGCCGTTCATGGGGACTTACTCCTCCGACGATTTTGAATCTGGCACCCGCGCCGGTCTGGCCGGTGGCACCACGATGGTGGTTGATTTTGCTCTGCCCAATCCGGATGAAAGCTTGCTGGATGCGCTGAAGCGTTGGGACAACAAATCGACCCGGGCCAACTGTGATTATTCGTTCCACATGGCCATCACTTGGTGGGGCGAGCAGGTCTTTGATGACATGAAAACCGTGGTGCAAGAACGTGGAATCAATACATTTAAGCACTTCCTTGCTTACAAGGGGGCGTTGATGGTGAATGATGACGAGCTGTATTCGTCCTTCAAGCGTTGTGCCGAGTTGGGCGCAACGCCAATGGTGCATGCTGAAAACGGTGATGTGGTGGCTGAGCTGACCGCGCAACTGCTGGCCGAGGGTAACACTGGCCCCGAGGCGCATGCCTATTCCCGACCAACCCAAGTCGAGGGCGAAGCCACCAACCGCGCCATCATGATTGCCGATATGGCGGGGGCACCATTGTATGTGGTGCACACGTCTTGTGAAGAAAGCCACGAGGCGATCCGCCGTGCGCGGATGCAGGGCAAACGGGTCTGGGGTGAGCCGCTGATCCAGCATTTGACACTGGATGAATCTGAGTACTTCAACAAAGATTGGGACCACGCCGCCCGCCGTGTGATGAGCCCACCGTTTCGCAACAAGAAGCACCAAGACAGCCTGTGGGCGGGTCTGCAAAGTGGTTCGCTTTCGGTGGTCGCGACCGATCACTGTGCCTTTACGACCGAGCAAAAACGCTATGGGGTTGGTGATTTCTCGCAAATTCCCAACGGCACGGGTGGGTTAGAAGACCGGATGCCGATGCTCTGGACGCACGGGGTGGCGACGGGGCGTTTGACGATGAACGAATTTGTTGCGGTCACATCAACAAATATCGCCAAGATATTGAATTGTTACCCGAAAAAAGGTGCGATACTTGTTGGTGCCGATGCTGATCTGGTGGTTTGGGACCCTGAGAAGGAAAAGACCATTGCCGCCGATAGTCAGCAATCTTCGATTGATTACAATGTGTTCGAGGGTAAAGCTGTTAAAGGTCTGCCGCGCTATACCTTGAGCCGTGGTCAGGTTGCGGTGATGGATGGCGAGATCAAGACCCAAGAGGGCCACGGAGAGTTCGTCGCGCGCGATGCTAATGGCACCGTGAATGCAGCGCTGAGCCAATGGAAGGAACTGACCGCCCCACGCCCTGTCGAGCGGACCGGCATTCCGGCAAGTGGAGTTTAACAGCGTGACGCAAGAAGTTGTAATTCAAGCGCAAAACTTGGACCTGACGTTCCCGACAAATGACGGGGATGTGCATGCGCTAAAGGACGTCAATCTTGACATCCACAAAGGTGATTTTGTCAGTTTTATCGGCCCGTCGGGCTGTGGTAAAACCACCTTTTTACGCACCATCGCGGCGTTGGAAACCCCGACGGCGGGCACAGTGACTGTCAATGGGATGACGGCGGACGAGGCCCGCAAAAGCCGCGCTTATGGCTATGTTTTTCAGGCGGCTGGTCTGTATCCGTGGCGCACGATCCGTGGCAATATCAAGCTGCCGCTCGAGATCATGGGGTACTCCAAAGCCGAGCAAGAAGAGCATGTGACCAAGGTGCTGGATCTGGTTGATTTGCGCGGTTTCGGCCAAAAATTTCCGTGGCAATTGTCAGGTGGTATGCAGCAACGCGCCAGCATTGCGCGGGCGCTCGCATTTGATGCCAACATCCTGCTGATGGACGAGCCATTCGGGGCGCTGGATGAAATTGTGCGTGACCATTTGAACGAGCAGTTGTTGCAGCTGTGGGACCGCACCAACAAGACAATTGCTTTCGTCACCCACTCGATCCCCGAGGCGGTTTATCTATCAACCAAGATCGTGGTGATGAGCCCGCGCCCGGGCCGCATTTCCGATGTGATCGAGAGCACTTTGCCACGGGAACGGCCACTGGATATTCGCGACACCCAAGAGTTTCAGGACATTGCGCATCGGGTGCGCGAAGGTCTGCGGGCGGGGCATGCCTATGATTAATCCGCTATATGAATTCCATATGAATCGCATATGTTTTCCATATGATAAAATGCCGGGAGGCAATGATGCGTAATGTGTTGCCGATCCTGACTGTTGTCACCGCAATAATGGTGATCTGGTACGCCGCAAGCGTCGGGATGAACAAGAAATGGACCTATGATCAGGCCGGACGCGCTGGAACCGAAGTGACGTTCACCGAAATGGTGGTTGACACATGGGCCCAAGAACGGCCCGTGTTACCCGCCCCGCATCAGGTGGTGGCCGAGCTGTATCGCTCCACCGTCGAGAAAAAGATCACCTCCAAACGCTCACTGGTTTTCCACGGTTGGATCACCTTGTCGGCCACATTGCTCGGCTTTGTGTTTGGCACCGGCATGGGCATTTTGCTGGCCATCGGCATCGTGCATAACCGCGCCATGGATATGGGTGTGATGCCTTGGGCGATTGCGTCGCAAACCATCCCGATCCTTGCGATTGCACCGATGATCGTGGTGGTGATGAACACCATCGGGGCCACTGATCTTTTGGGCAAGGAAGCCGCCACCGCGATGTTTGGCTACCAGCCTGCCTTCATGAAGGGCATCCTGCCCAAAGCGGTGATCGCGGCTTACTTGTCGTTTTTCCCCGTGGTGGTAGGCATGGTCAAAGGCTTGCGCTCGCCGGACCACATGCAGCTTGACTTGCTCAAAACCTACAACGCCAGCAAATCGCGCACCTTCTGGTCGCTGCGCATGCCATCCTCAACACCATACCTGTTCACCTCGCTGAAAATCGGCATGGCCGCGGCCTTGGTTGGGGCGATCGTTTCGGAACTGTCGGCGGTGCCGTTGCGCGGATTGGGCGCGCGGATGCTGACGGGCAGCTATTACGGCCAAACCATCCAGATATGGGCGGCCCTGTTTGCGGCGGCGACATTGGCGGCGACGCTGGTGGCGATCATCAGCTGGATCGAGCGGCGTAGTTTGAAGAAAATGGGGATGTCGTAATGGGGTGGCTTATTGGCGTCTTTATCTTTTGGCTGGCGGCGTATTTCCTGAATGTCTATTTGGCGAATTCCGCATGGCACAAAACGCGCCTTGTCAAGCTGGCGGTGCCGGCGATTTTCGGCATCACCATTCTGGTGGTCTGGGAGGGGTTGGTGCGGGGGCTGCAAGTGCCGAGCGTGATCCTGCCGCCACCCTCGATGATTGGGGTGCGGATTGCGGTGTCTTTGCCGATCTTGTGGGCCGATCTGATACAGACCTTCGTTAAAGGTGCGCTGACCGGATATCTGATGGGCTGTGGCGGGGCGGTGCTGACCGCAATCTTGATTGATCGCTCGCCGTTCCTGCAACGCGGATTGTTGCCAGTGGGCAATTTTATCGCGGCGCTGCCGATCATTGGCACAGCGCCCATTCTGGTAATGTGGTTCGGGTTTGACTGGCACTCAAAGGCCGCTGTGGTCGTTGTCATGGTGTTCTTCCCGATGCTGGTGAACACCGTGCAGGGGCTGGCCGCGACCGACTCTATGCAGCGTGATTTGATGCGCACTTATGCGGGGGGCTATTGGAACACGCTGTTCAAACTGCGCTTGCCTGCCGCCATGCCCGCCATTTTTAACGGCTTGAAGATTTCCACAACGCTGGCCTTGATCGGCGCGATTGTGGCCGAGTTTTTCGGCTCGCCCACATTGGGCATGGGTTTTCGCATATCGGTTGAAGTGGGTCGATTGGGGCTGGATATGGTCTGGGCCGAGATTGCGGTTGCAGCGCTGGCAGGGTCGGTATTCTATGGGGCCATTGCACTAATAGAGAAGGGGGTCACGTTCTGGCACCCCTCACAACGAAGCTAAGAGACAATACGCAAAACATAACTGTAACAACTAAGGGGAAGACCAAGATGAAGAAATTACTTGCAACAACAGTGATCGGGGCAATGACATTTGCTGCCGGTCTGGCACAAGCCGCTGATGATCTGACACTGCAGTTGAAATGGGTCACGCAAGCCCAATTCGCGGGCTACTATGTGGCGCTGGAAAACGGCTATTATAATGATGAAGACCTGAACGTGACCATCAACGCTGGTGGCCCCGATGTGGCCCCTGCGCAGGTGATCGCCGGTGGTGGTGCTGACGTGGTGATTGACTGGATGCCGTCGGCCTTGGCTGCGCGCGAAGGTGGTTTGCCGCTGGTCAATATCGCACAGCCGTTCAAATCAAGCGGCATGATGCTGACCTGTCGTGCCGATACGGGCATCACCAGCCCTGCCGATTTTGCTGGCAAAACACTGGGTGTTTGGTTTTACGGCAACGAATATCCGTTCCTGTCATGGATGGGTAAACTGGGTCTGGGCACCGAGGGTGGTGACGGCGTTACCGTTCTGAAACAGGGCTTTAACGTTGATCCGATTCTGCAAGGTCAGGCGGCCTGTGTGTCGACCATGACCTATAACGAATATTGGCAGATCATTGACGCCGGTATTGGTGCCGAGGACCTTGTGACCTTCAAATATGAAGAGCAGGGTGTGGCAACGCTTGAGGATGGTCTTTATGTGCTTGAGGACAAGCTGGCTGATCCAGCCGAAGTCGATAAGCTGGCACGTTTCGTGCGCGCGTCGATGAAGGGTTGGAAGTGGGCAGAAGAGAACCCGACCAAAGCTGCAATGATTGTTCTGGAAGCCGACGAGACTGGTGCGCAGACCGAGAAGCATCAGGTCCGGATGATGGGCGAAGTTGCCAAGCTGACAGCGGGCTCGAATGGGGCGCTTGATGCCGCAGACTATGAGCGCACGGTTGCGACCTTGATGGCTGGTGGCTCGGATCCTGTGATCTCCAAGGTGCCGGAAGGGGCGTGGACATCCGTGGTGACGGACATTGCGTTGAAGTAATCTGCGCGACATTAGTAGTAAGACTTTCGGCGAGGCCTAAAACTGGCCCCGCCGTTTTATATTCAGCAGAATTACTTACCTTTGCTGCTACCGGGAGGATTGTTTCCGCGGCCGCCTCCAGACGGTTTTCCAGTTTGGCTTGGGCCGTTTGCTGGTGTATTGCTCATGATATTCCCTTTCGTTGCTCCCGCATAATGCGAAATGATAATGATTTCAGTCAATATTAGGTTGTCATACGTAAGGGGTTATTCAAGAGAGTTTCTTGGAAACAGTCTGTTGAATTTGGTATTTTTTTATATTGCCAGCACGGTTGCGCCATTTTGCTGGGCAATAGCGCCGGTGCCCAGTTTGAAGCGGGCCAACCCGCTGGCATTTACCGTATCGATCTGGCCAAGGTCGATCTGGTGCAGGCCTTGGGCCGCAAAATCAGTAAATGCCCGCCAAAGCGCCAGCCGCCCCGCCGACAGTTTGCGCCCCGCCGCCGTGGTGTGGGCGATGTGGTAGGTGGCGGTGTTGCCGTGCCGGATAAATAGGGCGCTGGCGACGGTGCAGCCCAAGAGGCTGACAGTGATCAAGCGCAGATCGTCAGGGTTGGTCTGGTGCCATTTCAAGGTGAAGTTGGCGGGCAGGGCGCGAAATGATTTGGCAGCTTGCTGTTTGCAGTCCGTTTCCAGCAATGCCATCAGCGCATCGGTTGGGCAGGCGATGTGCCGGACCAGCATGCCACTATTTTGCGCCTTTTTGAGGCTGTTGCGCCATTTTCCATGCAGTGCGCCTTGATCAACAGGCAGAGTCAGTTGAGCGTTTGTTGTCGGCGTCATCAACGGGATAAGGCGCAAGGCCTGACCGGTTGCGCTGAACAGTTGCGCACGCGGGTGTTGCATGGGGGATGTGCGCCGGATCAGGCGCAAGACACGGGGTTGATCACACGGTGCCAGCCACAGAGGGCCACGAGTGGCCAGTGAAATGTTGAGCAGGCCCGAAAATCTGCGGCAGATTGATTGGCACAGGGCGACGGGTTGGCCGCCCTGATGGATCACGGCGCGGATCACTTGGCCGCCAAGGGCTTTGTGGGTTACGCCATAGTCCCAACGTTGCTGCAATGGGGCGCGGGCGCGGTTGCACAAATACTCCCACCCGGCGTGGCCACATTGATCCCAAAAAATTTCCATCTCCCTGTTAACGCATTGAAAACCTAAATCGACGTTAATGGCGGCATGAAAAATTTGAATCAATTTGCAATGTTGCTGGCTCATATCTCATCCCACGTAGGGGTGGGGCAGGAAACCTATCGGAGGCGTTGAATGAAAGAGACTAAAAATCAAACTGTTATGGGGTTTTTTGCACCCTCGGCCAGACCTGATTCACGTGGTTTCGTGACGCTGGGAGTTTTGATCGCGGCACCGGTAGGCGCGGTTTTGTTCGGGGTTGAGGCGGTGATCCGCTGGGCCTTTTAGTTGATGTAAACCCCGCCGCGAAACATCCACGGCGGGCAAACTGGTATATCTGGGCTCTGCTTTAGGGGCAGGGTCCGGTGCGATAAGTCCCGTCGCCATTTGAATAGGCGCATTGATTTTCCGCATTGTTACGCGCAACCATGGTGCCAGCGGCGGCCCCGGCAAGGACGGCAATAATTGTCCAATTGCTGTTGGCATTCAGCGCATTTGCGGTGATGAGACCAGCCCCGGCACCGACCAACCCGCCGACCATGACCTGCTCATTCGTGGTCATTTGGCAGGCCGAAAGGGCCAAAGCGCTGGCACAAGCGAGAGCAATCATTTTCTTATACATCACATTCTCCTTTGTTGAACGGGCGTCAAATACACCGCGTTTTGCACCCCTATTATACTGCATTTGGGACGTGGCTGCCTTGATGCGCCGCAAGTCGCGGGTGCAAACGAAAAAGGCCAGCCTGTATCGGCTGGCCTTGGCATAAAATATTTGCGTGCGATCAGATTTTGTTCATCCGGTTCTCGATCAGTTTGTCCACCACGCTTGGGTCGGCCAATGTCGAGATGTCGCCCAATGCGCCATAGTCATTTTCAGCGATTTTACGCAGAATGCGGCGCATGATTTTGCCTGAACGGGTTTTGGGCAGACCTGGGGCCCATTGAATCAGGTCGGGTTTGGCAATTGGGCCAATTTCGGTGCGCACCCATTTTTCCAGCTCTTTGCCCAGCTCGTCCGTCGGTTCAACACCGTTCATCAAGGTGACGTAGGCGTATATGCCTTGGCCTTTGATGTCGTGTGGGTAGCCAACCACGGCGGCCTCGGCCACAGCGGTGTGGGCAACCAGTGCTGATTCGACTTCTGCCGTGCCCATGCGGTGGCCAGAGACATTGATTACATCGTCAACACGCCCCGTGATCCAGTAATAGCCATCTGCATCGCGCCGACAGCCATCGCCGGAAAAGAAATACCCTTCATAGTCCGAGAAATAGGTCTTTTCGAACCGTTCATGGTCGCCATAAATGGTGCGCATTTGACCGGGCCAACTGTCGGCAATGGCCAAAACGCCTTCGCCTTCAACATCGAGAATTATTTCACCCGAAGTCGGTTCCAGCAACACAGGTTTGACGCCAAAGAATGGCAGCGTTGCAGAGCCTGGCTTGGTGGGTGTTGCGCCGGGCAGGGGGGTTAGCATATGGCCCCCGGTTTCGGTTTGCCACCATGTGTCAACGATAGGCAAATTACCTTTGCCGATGATGTCGTTATACCAGTTCCAGGCTTCGGGGTTGATCGGCTCGCCAACGGTTCCCAGCAATTTTAGCGAGGACAGGTCGCAGGACGTGGCCGGATCATTGCCGAAAGCCATCAACGCACGGATCGCGGTTGGCGCGGTGTAGAACTGATTGACTTTGTGTTTCTCGCAAACTTGCCAGAAACGGGACGCATCGGGGTAGGTTGGCACGCCCTCGAACATCACTGTGGTGGCGCCATTGGCCAGCGGACCATAGATGATATAGCTGTGGCCCGTCACCCAGCCCACGTCAGCCGTGCACCAAAAGACATCACCATCATGGTAGTCAAAGGTGTATTGGTGGGTCATTGCCGCATAGGCCAGATAGCCGCCCGAGCAGTGCTGCACGCCCTTTGGCTTACCCGTTGATCCAGAGGTGTAGAGGATGAACAGCGGGTCTTCTGCGTTCATTTCGCGTGGTGGGCAATCGGGGCTGGCGGTTTCCATCAGGGCCAACACGTCAACATCGCGGTCCTGAATCCAAGTGGTTTGGCCACCGGTATGTTTGACCACCATGCAGCGCACCCTGTCCGAGCAGTGCAGCAGGGCTGCATCGGCGTTGGATTTGAGCGCCGTGACGCGGCCGCCACGCGGGGCCTCGTCAGCGGTGATTAGAACGCGGGCTTGGCAGTCGTTGATCCGGTTGGCCAGCGCGTCGGCGGAAAATCCAGCAAAAACAATAGAGTGGATCGCACCAATGCGGGCGCAGGCCAGCATGGCATAGGCCGCTTCGGGGATCATTGGCAGGTAAATCACAACCCGTTCGCCACGCATCACGCCTTGCGACAGCAGCACGTTGGCCATTCGGTTCACCTTGTCGTGCAGCTCGTTATAGGTGATGTGCTGGGCAGGGGTGTTGGGGTCATCCGGCTCGAAAATAATAGCGGTTTGATCGCCGCGGGTTTCAAGGTGGCGATCAACGCAATTGACGGCGACGTTCAGGGTGCCGTCTTCGAACCATTTGATGTCGATATTGCCGGGCTCAAAACTGGTATTTTTCACCTTGGTATAAGGTTTGATCCAGTCGAGCCGCTTGCCTTCCTCACCCCAAAATTTTTCAGGGTCCTGCATCGAGGCGGTATACATTTCCTCGTATTTTGCGGTGTCAGCGTGGGCGTTCGCGACGAATTCGGGCGAGGCGGGGTAGGTTTTATCGGTCATTTCAGTCTCCGAATGGCATGGGTAGGCGAATTGCCCAGCCTGCAATCGCAGCTGGGTATTTGGTAATGTTAGATGGCCAGATACTCGGAGCGCAACTCCTCATTCTCCAGCACTTCGCTGGCCAGCCCGTCAAATACGACCGTGCCAGTGTCTAGGATCACGGCGCGATCAGCAAGAGCCAGCGCGCGGATGGCGTTTTGCTCGACGATCACGGTGGTGATGCCTTGCGCCTTGATCAGGTTCAGAGTTTTTTCGATTTCGTCCACGATCACCGGGGCCAGACCCTCATAGGGCTCGTCCAGCAGCAGCACCTTGATGTCGCGGGCCAAAGCACGCGCAATGGCCAGCATCTGTTGCTCGCCCCCCGAAAGCGTGGTGCCTTCTTGTTTGCGACGCTCCTTCAGGCGGGGGAACAATTCGTACAAACGTTCAAGAGACCAGCCCTTTGGCTCGACAATTTGGGCCAGTTGCAGGTTTTCTTCGACCGTCAACCCGGCAATGATGCGCCGATCTTCGGGCACCAGCGAGACACCAGCCTGGGCGGCTTGGTAGGCCTTCATTTCATGGACCGGTTGATGATCGAGCCAGACCTCGCCAAACGTCAGCGCGGGGTCGTCCAGCCGCGCAATGGCGCGCAAGGTTGAGGTTTTTCCCGCCCCGTTGCGCCCCAGCAGGGCCAGAATTTCGCCCTCGTGGACGTTGAAGGTCACGCCTTGGACGATATAGCTTTCGCCGTAATATGCGTGGATGTCCCAGACCGAGAAATAGGCGGGGGCCGATGCGGTTTGTGCTTTTTGGCTCATGATCTATTCCTGCGCTTGCTCGCCAAGGTAGGCTTCTTTCACCTTGGGGTGGCCTTTGATGTTTTCGGGGGTATCCTCGACAAGCGGGGTGCCTTGGGCCAAAACGGTGATCCGTTCGGCCAAGGAGAACACCACATGCATGTCATGTTCAATGATCGCCATGGTGATATCGCGGGTGTCGCGGATGTGTTTCAGCAGATCAATGGTGTTGTTGGTGTCGGCCCGCGCCATGCCGGCTGTGGGTTCATCCAGCAGCAGCAATTTGGGTTGTTGCACCAGACACATCGCCATTTCGAGGCGCCGTTTATCACCGCGCGACAGCGAGGCTGCGTGCATGTCGCGTTTTTCCAGCATGTTGACGTCGTTTAGCATGTGTTCTGCTTCTTCGATGATGTCGCCTTCTTGTTCAACCGTTTCAAAGGCGTGCATCCGGAATGATCCGTCGCGCCGTGCAAAACAAGGGATCATCACGTTTTCCATCACTGTCAGATCACCAAAAATTTCGGGCGTTTGGAACACCCGTGATATACCCATTTGGTTGATCTCGTGTGGTTTGCGCCCCAAAACGGACTGGCCGTCGAACATGACGGAGCCTGTATCGGGAATTAGTTTGCCGACCAGCACGTTTAGCAAGGTGGATTTGCCAGCCCCGTTGGGGCCGATAATCGCATGCACGGTGTTTTCTGCCACCGACAGGTTCACATCGCCCAAGGCTTGCAGCCCGCCAAATCGTTTGTTGATATTTTTGACTTCAAGGATACCCATTATCGTTTCTCCTTACTCTGCCACATGTGGGGATTGTTTGGGGTGATGTTCTTTGTCATCTCCGTCGCCTTTGGGTTTGCGTTTGAATTTGGCGGCAATGCGCTTGCCGCCTTCAACCAGTCCACCGGGCAAGAAGGTCACGACCAGCATGAACAAAAGACCCAGCGTCAAGTGCCAGCCTTTGCCGGTGAACACCGACAGCACGCTGACGACGAAATCTTCCATGCCTTCGGGCAGGAACGAGAACCAGCCGTGCAGCACAGTTTCGTTGATCTTGGAGAAGATGTTTTCCAGATATTTGATCGCACCTGCGCCCAACACCGGCCCAAGCAATGTGCCAGCTCCGCCAAGGATGGTCATGATCACCACCTCGCCGCCAACCGTCCATTGCATCCGCTCGGCCCCCGCCAAGGGGTCCATCGAGGCCAGTAAACCGCCAGCCAGACCCGCATACATGCCCGAGATCACAAAGGCCGCCAGTGTGTAGGGGCGCGGGTTCAGACCCGTATAAGACATGCGTTGCTGGTTGGATTTCACGGCCCGGAGCATCATTCCAAAAGGCGAGCGGAATATCCGCAAGGAGATGTAGAAGGCGATGATCGCAATCAGGGCGCAGACGTAAAATCCGACATTGAAGGTGAACAGGTGACTGCCCAGCTCCAGTTTGTAAGAGCTGCTCATTTGCAGGCCAAACAGGTTGGTATATTGCGCTGCATCCGCACCATCCAGAATGCGAGGGTCATTGGGGCGGATTTGCAGACCGGTCTCACCGTTGGTCAGCGGGGTCAGCACCGAATAGGCCAGATTATAAGACATCTGCGCAAAGGCCAGCGTCAGGATCGAGAAATAGATGCCCGAGCGACGCAAACTGATATAGCCGATCAGCAGGGCAAAGATGCCTGACATGATCACCGCCAGAATGATACCCGGGATGATGTTCATCGACAGCAGTTTGAACATCCACACCGCCGAGTAGCTGCCCACACCCAGAAAGGCGGCGTGACCGAATGACAGGTATCCGGTTAGGCCGAACAGGATGTTAAAGCCGATGGCGAAGATACCAAAGATGGCGACCCGTTGCATCAGATCAGGGTAGCCGCCGTTGAACTGCGCCATGGCGCTGCCTTGGGCAAAAGGTTGCATCAGGAAAGGGGTAAAGATGGTGAGTGCAATCACGATTAACAGGAATTTGGTATCGCGTAAGTTCAGTCCGAGCATGGTCTATTCCTCCATCACGCCGCGTTTGCCCATCAATCCGCGCGGGCGGACCAACAAGATAACGATGGCTGTCAGGTAAATGATGATTTGGTCGATGCCAGGCAGGAACTGCTTGATTTCGTTCATTGAGGCAAAGCTTTCGAGGATGCCGAGCAGGAAGCCGGCCAGCACAGCCCCTGGTAAGGAACCCATGCCGCCCACAACCACCACAACAAAGCTGAGGACCAAGAAGTCCATGCCCATGTGATAATTCGGCGAGTTGATCGGGGCATACATCACACCGGCCACACCGGCCACAGCCGCCGCGATGCCGAACATGATGGTAAAGCGTTTGTCGATGTTGATGCCAAGCAAGCCAACGGTTTCACGATCCGCCATACCGGCCCGCACGACCATGCCAAAGGTGGTGAAGCGCAGAAACGCGAACACGGCCCCGATGATCAAGAGCGAGAAGGCAAAGTAGATAATACGCCAGTAGGGGTAGATGATGGCGTTGGCCTTGAACCCCAGCAGGACGCCAAAGTCGTAAGATCCGCGAAACGCCTCAGGTGCGCCTGTCGGGATCGGGTTGGCGCCATAAAACTGTTTGACCACCTCTTGCAAAACGATCGCCAGACCAAAGGTCACAAGAATTTGGTCGGCGTGGGGGCGTTTATAGAAGTGTTTGATCAGGCCACGCTCCATCGAGTAGCCGACTGCGATCATGATCGGGATCGAGAATAGAATGGCCAGTGGCACCGACCAGTCAATAATGCTGGCGCCCATTTCGGGGCCGAACCATGCTTCGACATAAGGGGTTTTCACCTTGGCCGGATTGCCGAGGAAATCGGTCTTGGTCGGGTCTAGCACGACCGAGGAAATGCTCAGGATTTTTTGCAAAGTCACAGCACAGAACGCGCCGATCATGAACAGGGCGCCGTGGGCGAAGTTGACCACGCCAAGGGTGCCGAAAATCAAGGTAAGGCCAAGAGCAATCAGCGCATACGCCGATCCTTTGTCCAACCCGTTCAGAATTTGAAGTAATATCTGGTCCATCGTCCCCGCCTGACGTTCGTTGATGGTCCAGCCGCGCAAGAGTTGCGCGGCTGGTTTTTGTTAGCAATGTTTAGGTGTGATTAGGCGCCTGGGTTACATTCGCCCAGTGTGCCGCCAGCAAACATCTCGTGGTCAGGTGCATATTCGACCTGCGCACGCGGTGTGACTTCGACGATTTCCAGAAGGTCAAACTCGTTTTCAGGGTTTTCTTTACCCTTCACAACCAGCACGTCTTTGAAGCACTGGTGGTCAGCCGCACGATAATGCGTAGGACCATTGCCCAGACCGTCAAAGTCAAAGCCTTCGAGAGCTTCAC
>Ga0209345_10002831_pt1 | contig 18573 bp, 14 predicted proteins | sample Cruoilmetagenom7_FD_187294 | JGI IMG/M metagenome (GOLD analysis project Ga0209345, IMG submission 187294) | Oil polluted marine microbial communities from Coal Oil Point, Santa Barbara, California, USA - Sample 7 (SPAdes) (version 2) | ecosystem: Environmental > Aquatic > Marine > Oil seeps ...
TAGTACCCTGGATTGATTCAAACGCAATCCCAGGAAACCGATCAGCACAAGACCCAGATAGACGGGGATCTTAAGCGTCCTTTCAATGGGTTCGACGGCAATATAATCAAAACCGGAAACTTGAAGGAGATAAAGACCCAGTGGGATTATCCCTACCAGGAGGTGAGAAAATGCTGTTTTGACCATAATTTTAAACCTTTGAGACAATTTTCGCGCAGGCTTCCAGATCTTCCATAGGCCATGGAGGCTGCAGTTTTGTTGCTGAATTTGACGGCCAGGTTGTGGGCTTCGTACTGACTCGAATTGCGAACCCTGGAGAGCCCATTGTCGGAGAAGGCTTAATTCAGGCCATAGGCATCGATCCGGAATATCAACGCCAGGGGGTTGCATCCAGGCTGTTCAATGCTTTTCTTGATCAATGCCGATCAAAAGGAATCAGGAGCACACACATTATAATCAACGAAAATGACGGCCAGTTACAGTCCCTTTTTGTCAGCATGGGGTTCAGCAGCGGTCAGCTTATCAATTACACAATGAAATTATGATCCGAAGTTCATTCACAGGTCCAGGCAACTAGACCTTCTCGCACAGCCTCCTAGGAGGCTGTCCGAGAATGCCCTTTTTCCCAAACTCTTCGTTATCCTCAAAAAATTATCCTCGGAATATCAACTATATACCTGCGGTAATTTTTTTCGGATGCCTCGATTTTGGAAAAAATTGCTATTCTCGGACAGCCTCCTAGAACAGTTTCTTCTGAACAGGTGCACATTCATCGTTTACCTGAAGCCCGAGATGGAGATAGGCTCTTTTGGTTACAACCCTTCCCTGAGATGTCCGCTTTATGTATCCCTGCTGAATAAGAAAGGGCTCATACACGTCTTCGATGGTATCCTTCTCTTCGCTGACGGCCGCAGACAGACTGCCCAAACCGATCGGGCCGCCCTCAAACTTTTCGATGATCGTCATCAGGATATGTCTATCCATTTTATCCAGGCCTTCTTCATCCACCTCCAGCATGTCCAGGGCATGGCTTGCCACCTTCAGCGTGATAACGCCATCGGCCTTTACTTCAGCAAAATCCCGGACCCTTCTGAGAAGCCTGTTGGCCACCCTTGGTGTTCCTCTTGAACGTCGGGCGATCTCAAATGCACCATCGTCTTTGATGGGGATTTCAAGCAGGCTGGCAGATCTCTGAACAATCGTTTTGAGATCCTCAGGCTTATAAAATTCCAGCCTCAGCACAACGCCGAAACGATCTCTCAAAGGTGGTGTTAAAAGCCCTGTCCGGGTAGTGGCACCTGCCAGGGTAAAGGGCGGCAGAGGGATCTTCATGGTCCGGGCTGAAGGACCTTGCCCGATAATAATATCAAGCTCAAAATCCTCCATGGCCGGGTACAGAATTTCCTCAACCACATGGTTCAGACGATGGATCTCATCAATAAAAAGAACATCTCTGGGTTCAAGGCTGGTCAATATGGCAGCAAGGTCCCCTGCTTTTTCAATAACCGGACCGGATGTACTCCTGATATTTACGCCCAGTTCATTGGCAACGATATGGGAAAGTGACGTTTTTCCCAGCCCGGGGTTCCCATGAAAGAGAATGTGATCCAGGGCATCAGATCGAGCCCTGGCCGCCTCAATAAAAACCGCGAGATTTTTCTTCATTTCTTCCTGGCCCACATATTCATCAAGCGTTTTGGGCCTGAGGCTTATCTCTACCGGAACTTCATCAACCAGCGGCTGGGGGTCTATAATTCTGTCATCCATGCTTCGATATTCTACATTCTCTCCAAGGCGTAGGCGCTACGAGCCGGAGGCGTTATTGGATTCTGGTTACTGGCTTCTGGTTGCTGGATACTGCCTAACTGATCACTGATTACTGATTACTTATCACTGGTTAGTGGTTACTGATAACTGCTTAATTGACCCTAACGTTGCATAAATCCTGTCGACAAAAACCGTTTCACTCGTGCCATAGTGCATGAACTGCGCACTCTAACACGTTTTTGTTCGAAGTTTTATGCAACGTTAGGGTTGACTCAAGCCAGGATTCTCAAGGTCTCCCGGATCAAGCCTTCCAGCGTCATCTCTTTGACTGTAGATCGGGCCTTTTCAAGGGCCGGATTGGCAGATTTTGCCGAATATCCCAGATTAAGAAGGGCTGACAAGGCATCATCAATAAGATGCCTGTCCTTTCCTTCAGGGATATGCGGCCTGGGAACTTTCTCCTGACCAAGGACCTTTAAGGCACGATCCTTCAGTTCCAGGGCGATTCGCTCGGCCGTCTTCTTGCCCACACCTGGAATAGCCTGTAAACGAAGGCTGTCGCCTCGTGCTATGGCCTCGAGCAGTTCCTGGGGCCCCATACCTGAAAGGATATTGAGGGCCAGCTTGGGTCCGATACCCGATACGGAAATCAACATCAGAAAAATGTTTTTTTCAAGTTTTGTATGAAACCCGAAAAGGGCCAGGATGTCCTCTCTGACATGGGTATAAATGTGGAGGCTGGCGCTTCCGGCCTCGTCCGGAAGGTTATAAAACGTTGAGAGCGGCACAAAGACCTCATAGCCGATCCCGTTGGCATCAATGATTACTGACTCGGTTGTCTTTCTAAATACTGATCCCTTTAAATGTGCAATCATCTGTTGTCTTTGTAGTGTCGTTTGAATTTATTTTGTGCAGGGTGTCTGCCGGCAGAGGATTCAAATCTTGCCCAGTTCAGATGGCATATGGCAGCGGCCAGGGCATCGGATGTATCAAGCTGGAGATTATTATCCTTGAGTTTCAAAATAATCTGGACCATGCAACGAACCTGCTCTTTGCTTGCCCTTCCATAACCCACAACTGATTTTTTTATTTCAAGGGGCGTATATTCAAAAATCTGCAGACCGCATTGAACCGCGGCAATCAGTACAGCACCCCTGGCATGACCAAGCTTTAAAGAGCTCTGGACATTCTTGGCATAGAACATGTCCTCAATGGACATCTCCTGGGGATGATAATCCTTCATGAGCTTCACCATGGACTGAAATATGTTATGGATTCTGTCATAGAAGGGAATTTTACCGGACGATCGAATACAGCCGGAATGGACAACAGAAATATCGTTGTTTATTTTCTCTACGATACCGTACCCTGTGACCCTTGAGCCGGGATCCACCCCCAGCACAATCATCAGCCTAACGCCTCCATGACCTCGTCAGATATGTCAAAGTTTGCATAAACATGACTTACATCATCGACATCTTCAAGGGCCTGCATCAAGTTCACTATCTGCTGGGCCTTTTTGCCTTCCACTTCCACCGTGTTTTTGGGGATCATTGTAATTTCTGCAAAGGTGTAAGGCAAGCCCGCGTCATCAACGGATTTTCTTACAGTTTCAAAGTCGGAAGTGTCTGTAATTATGTTAAATTCAACATCATCTTCCTTTACATCCTCGGCACCGGATTCCAATGCCAGATCCAGAAGCTCTTCTTCATCTGCCTTATCTCTTTCAATTATAATCAACCCTTTTTTCTCAAACATATAGGCAACGCATCCCGGTTCTCCAAGGCTTCCGCCATAACGCTCAAAAAGATGCTTGACATCTGCCACTGTCCTGTTTTTGTTGTCTGTGAGGCAGTCAACCAGAACAGCTACCCCGCCAGGTCCGTACCCCTCGTAACCTGCCTCTTCGTAAGACACCCCTTCCAATTCACCGGTCCCTTTCTTGATAGCCCGGTCTATGTTTTCCTTGGGCATGTTTTCTGTTTTTGCAAGTGAGATGGCCGCCCTCAAGCGGGGATTTCCATCTGGATCGCCACCCCCCATGCGGGCTGCAACAGTTATTTCCCTGATAACTTTTGTAAAGACTTTTCCTCGTCTGGCATCTGCAGCGCCCTTCTTATGCTTAATTGAACTCCATTTATTATGGCCTGACATTTGTTCCCTCCTTACGAGCCAATTTCAAAACGTCCCACTTTGGCCAATCTCAGCGTTGAGCTCAATCCCGCCATAGCGGAATTAATCCTCAACATACTTAATATATTCCTGTTTACCCCGTTAAAGGCACAGCATATTTAACTGGGGCGGTTAAATTTTTTATCTGACGCAGATATTGGCAAAAAAGACATTTTTCGTTCGGGCACTACTTACCAAACGCTAACCCCACAAGATAAACCTCCCTGCTCCGTTTGCGTGTAGCCTTAGACCGAAAAAGCCTGACCTGTTGGAAATGATGAGAGATTTCAGTCTTAAACGCCTTAAGATCTTCTCCTTCAAACACCTTGCACAAAAAATTTCCCTTCTTTTTTAGGAACGCAAGAGCGATTTTTTCTGCCCGTCCCGCCAGCTCCATGGAACGGGTCACATCGGTCAGTTTTATGCCGGTTGTCTTTGGGGCCAGGTCACTCATGACCAGGTCCATCAGACCGATTTTTCGGACCAGCTCATCTATTTCAAGCAGGAAGACATCTGCCTGAATGAATCTGAAATTGGGAAACGAAAGCTGATCCAGACGGAACAGGTCAACACCTATCACTTTGCCGCCAGGTCCAACTTTTTTCAATCCGTATTGTGACCAGGAGCCCGGATAACAGCCTAGATCAAGCAACCGATCACCTTTGCGAATCAAACTGAACTTTTTATCGATTTCCTGAAGCTTATAGACTGACCTGGCAGGCCATTTTTCATCCCTTGCCCGGCGGGTATAATGGTCCTCCCACTTTTTCCCTTTCATTTTTTTTCTTCTATCACAGATATATCCCCTTTGCAAAAAAAATGTATTATAGTAGAAATGTAACTACTCAGGTTTTAAGGTTCAGGGTTCAAGATTATAAAGCGATGAAGGAGGGGCTCTATTCTCCAGACAAATACCCTGTTCATCCGGTTTTTTGATATGCCAAACGGTTTTGCACACAAAGGCCAAGGAACACGCTATATCGCGCTGGAAACATGAAGAAAATCCCGATAAAATCGGGATTAGCCGTGAACCGTGAACCCTGAACCTGAGCAGTTATATAGAAATGACTGTCAAGCAGCCGCTGAGACACGAAAGAATGAAGTCAAAAGGTCGAACAACTGAAGGACAGAGGACTAACGACAGACCGCGGACAGCAGAAGGAGCGAGAAAACATGGAAAAAGTAACAATTAACGGTGTTGAAATCTATCTGAGTGAACCTGATGAGGTGCCAATGTCCTGGGTCGGCCAGGGTGAACTGGTGATCCAGGTCCTGGCAGCATGGCTGGTTATCGGCGATGAGGACCTTCCCCTGAGTCCCAGGCTGGTGGGTAAACCGGGTGTCGGGAAGACGACCCTGGCCTATCATGCCGGAAAGCAATTAAAAAAACAGGTCTATCTCTTCCAGGCCACCATGGACACCAGACCTGAGGACCTGATTGTCACGCCTGTTATTTCCGATGCAGGGAAAATCAGATATATGGCCAGTTCAGTAGTCTCGGCCATGATCAAGGGAGGCGTTGCCATTATTGATGAGGGTAACAGAATGAGTGAAAAAAGCTGGGCATCGCTTGCTCCTCTCCTGGACACCAGACGATATGTTGAATCCATTGTGGCAGGCATTAAGATCAAGGCGCATCCCGATTTTCGTCTGTGCACCACCATGAATGATGATGCCAGCACATTTGAACTACCGGAATACATCCATTCCAGGCTTCAACCCCAGATCCACATCGATTTCCCCGAAAGAGACGAGGAGCTCCTCATTTTGAAGAGCAATCTCCCATTTGCGGACGAGGAGATTCTTGAATATGTTGTTGAATTTCTGCAGACAGCCCACGATGCCGACGAACGTTATTCGGTAAGGGATGGAATTAATATTGCGCGCTATGCTCTCAAAAGGCTGGCCGAAGGAAATTCACGGTTACCCAGCGGGACTTGGAAAGAAAAAGTTAAAGAGAGCCTGAAACAATCCGCCTCCATGATCCTCGATGACACGGCATCAAGATTTTTCACGGAAATTATCGGTAATACAGAAAATGAAGAATAAAATTGAATGGAAGAATATCCGACTGGTTCCTATCCTGCACAACAGGCTGGAGTTTGCAGTTGAGGTAAAAAGGCAGTTTGAGGATTTCAAGCCTGATATTGTGGCGGTTGAGTATCCGGACACTCTGGAAACCAAGATTCTGCGGGGTGTCAACAGGCTCCCTTTTCTATCGGTTGTGTATTACGAGGAAACTGACGGCACATTGACTTACCTGCTCCTTGAACCCACAGACGGGCAGGTGGAAGCCATAAGACTGGCGCTCTCAAAATCGATCCCCGTATATTTTATCGACCGGGATGAAGAAGGATACCCATTCGACCTTTCCCCCATGCCTGATCCCTATTCAGTGGCAAGAATCGGCCATTTTGCATATTGCCGGGCCTACCTGCAGATTCACTCAAATACCCCTTCCCGGCAAGGGGACGTCCTCCGGGAAAAAACCATGGCATATCACCTGCAGCGTCTAAGCAGGAAGGTGGATCGAATCCTGTTCGTGGGAGGATTGGCACATACCGCCGCAGTCCTGAAAAAACTCGATCAACCACAGACACAAGTGATGGGACGGAGAAGGCGTGAAGGGGTGGGACTGGCCCATCTCCACACGGAATCGAGCCGGGAAATCATGAGCGAGACACCCTATCTTGCAGCGGCCTACGAACAGACCAGGACAGAAAAAAAACTGGAAGGACTGGACAGGCTCAAGGTCAATAACAAACTGGTCAATGAGGCAAGAAGGAATCATTGGAAAAATAACAAAGACGAACTGACACACAATCAGGTTAGCGTTCTGAACAGGTTTGCCAGAAACTATGCATTGATCACAGGGCATCTTGTGCCCAGTTTTCATCAACTGGTCGTTGCTGCCAGGGGAGCCGCAGATGACAACTTTGCCTACGAATTGTGGGAAAAAGGAAGCGAATATCCCTGGCAGACCGAAGAGCCCGGTCTGCCGGTGCTGCGTCTGACAGGAGAAGACCTTTTCCTGGACCAGAAAAAGATCAAATTCCATCGACGACTGAAGACAATGCGACGGCGACTGGTACCGGTCCCAGTCAGAAAAAAGAAAAGGGAAAGATACGCGGGTGAATGGCGCGAAGGATTCAAAGGATACTCCATCTGCTCTTATCCTCCGGAGGACGTGGTCATTGAGGGGTATGGCCAATACCTGAAGAAGAGAGCTCTGGAGATCAAAGCAGAAGAAAACAGTAGGATTGTCCCATTCACATGTTCCATGCAGGACGGCCTGGATATCAGGGAGACCATCAGGGATCTGGTACATGAAAAAGTCTATGTGAAGGAGGAAAGACCTTTAAGAGGAAAGGTGGGGTCAGTGGTAGTGATTTTCTCTCCGGATTTTCCTGATAAGGATGGAAAAGAAGAATTTCCCTGGTGTGTAACGTGGCTTGGAGAGCATTCTCAGGAATCAGACATGGCCTTTTACAGTACACCTGCCGGAGAGATTATGGACGGCCCCGGGATCTCAAGGTGCCAGTACGGGGGTTTCATGCTCACTTACCCGCCCATGCGGGTCTATGATATCTGGAGAGACCTTTTTTTTGATCTGGCCCGAAACAAACCGGAAAGACTTCTCATGGCAGCCCTGGATTATTCAGTTGAAAAACACGTGGTCTATGTGGCGGCTACCCCCCCCTCAGGGTGGTGTAAAAGCCTTGCGGCCCGCTTGGGTAAAACGATAATCTACCTGCCTATCGGCACCTTTTCTCCGGTCACACTTAAAAAAATAAAGCAGTTCCATGTACTGGACGGTCATCCGGTGAGAGAGTATGCCCATTCCTATATTTGATAGGGTCCACTGAAAAGACATGGGGAGGCTGTCCGAGAATGCCTTTTTTCCCAAACTTTTCGCCTGCCTGTGCGTTACACGCAACAGGTCAGACTCAAAAAATTATCCTCGGACAGCCTCCTTCACCTTCTAATTGATACAAACCCTCCGCACTTCAGCGAGATCAGTCAACCCCTGAAAAACCTTGAGAATGCCGTCCTGTTTCAGGGTGTTCATCCCATCTTTGACTGACTGCTCAAAGAGCATTTCCGTGGTTTCCGCTTTTTTGATCATCCGCTTTATTTCGGGAGTACCGTCCATCAGTTCATGGATTGCAAGCCGGCCCCTGTATCCTTTTGAACAGGCCTCACACCCCTTGACATGATAGAGGATGAGATCTGATGTGTATTCTATTCCGGTTCTGCCAAAATGTTCTTTTCCAAAGTAATTGACAATATCATCAAATTCTTCTTCTGTGGGATGATACTCCTGCTTGCACTTGGGGCACAATCTCCTGACCAGCCTCTGGGCCATCACGCCAAGAAAAGCGTCGGAGAAGTTGAGCGCATTCAAACCCATATCCAACAAGCGGGTTACGGTTTCAGGTGCACTGTTGGTGTGAAGCGTCGAAAAGACCAGGTGCCCGGTAAGTGAGGCCTCAATACCGATGGACGCGGTCTCCTCATCACGCATCTCACCTATCATGATAATATCAGGGTCCGCTCTCAGAAAGGACCGCATGATCCGAGCGAAATTGAGCCCGATCCGGGGCTTGGCCTCTATCTGTCTCAGACCCAGCTGCGTGATCTCAACAGGGTCTTCGGCTGTCCAGATTTTTACTTCCGGTTCATTTATGTGGCCAAGGGCTGCATGAAGTGAGGTGGTCTTTCCTGAACCGGTTGGACCGACTACCAGTACCAAACCGTAAGGCATAGATATGATCCTCTTCAAAGTCTTCAGGTTACGCTCATTTAAATCCATTTCATCAAGCTTCATGGCGCCGGCCTTGGCCAGGATTCTCATCACGGCATCCTCAAAACCCCCTGCAGAGGGAAGCGTCGCAACACGGAGCTCAAACATGGGGACCCCCTTACGTTTGAATTTTATTTTCCCGTCCTGTGGAAGCCGTCTCTCGGCTATATCAAGCCCGCTCATAATCTTGACCCTTGACAGGATGGCCTTTGCCATGGAGTTCGGAACATTCATATACTCATGACAAAGCCCGTCCACACGGAATCTAATGGTCAAGCTCTTTGTAATGGGTGACGGCTCTATGTGTACATCCGAAGCATTTTTCCGGTAAGCAGCTACGATAATATGATCAACCAGCTTTACTACCTTGCCGGAAGCTTCATCATAATCTGACGCATCCTCCAAGCTCTCTTCCTCTTCTTCAAAAGAGATATCCGGGATCAAATCATCAACATCTTCCACTGCGACATTTGACATATCCGCGTCGCTCTCAACCCTTGTTGAAAAAAATCGTTTGATAAACGCCTTAATATCCTCTTTGATCCCCACCGAGAGCACGAGCTTTTTGGTTTTCATCAAGGCCTTGATGTTGTCCGTCTTACTCAGGTCCCTGGGATCATCAACAAGTACGGAAACGCCGTCCTGATCCCAGGATAAGGGAACCCAGAGTTCATGCAAAAGAAAGCTCTGTTTCAAATTGCCTATCAGCTCGACAGGCGTGGCAATTTCGTCACTGTAGCTTTTAAACGGACACCCATAGAAAAGTGAAAGTGATTTTCCAAGATCTTCCTTATCAATACTGAATTGATCAATCAGGATGAATTCCACACTTTTGTTCACTTTCTTTGACTGTGCCAGCGCATCCTTTAACTGTTCGGTGTTCATAATCTTCTGATTGAGAAGGTAATCATATTTAGAGCCGGTTGAGAGGGTGGACATTATGAACTTGATCTTATCGTTGATCTCCTCATTGTCGGGATCGATTTCCCCTGCAGACTGATAGAGCATAAGGGCCTGCTCGTTATGGCCTCGTTTTTCCAACTCTATACCGGACAGGTATTTTACCTCTCCTTTGTTCAGGTCGTCTAAGCCTTCATGGTCAATTACCCGGGTTATCTCATTAACGGCTTCGGCCGGCGAACACATTTCCAGATAAGATTGAACAAGCTCCGGGATAATTTCAACAGCAGGATAGCCCAACTTAAACAGTTTCTCGTATTCAGAACAAGCCTCCGAAAAAAGGCCTAATTCCCTGAATGCAAATGCACTGTCAAGGACCGCCGAAACATCGTCATCGATTGCCAAGGTTTCTTTAATATAAGAAAGGTCTTCTGAAGATATCTCTTTGGACGCCTCTTTCTCCAGACGCTCATTCTTCTTTTCCAGTTGTTTCATCTTCTTTTTGAGCTCATCTTGTTTGTGCAATTCCAGGTCCGGTCTGTCCGACAGAATCTGCTGGTAAATATCCATGGCTTCAGCAAGCAATCCCATGGACTGGTAGACATCCGCCTCATTAATCTTGGCGTCTACATCCAATTTCCCGTTCATTTGAATAGCATCCATTTCTTAATCCCTTCGAGCAGATGAAGGTTCACTCCTTCCTTAAAAGCACCAAAGAAAGAGGCCACTTCAAATCACCGTCAAAGGTAATTATTCCGCCCCTGTCTTGGAGATTTACTTTTCGGCCACTAAAGAATAAAATCAAAAAAACTTTTGATGTTTTTCAAATCTTGATTCTCAGGGACCTAAGTAATTTCAATGATATTAATTAGTTCAATACATTAGCAGCAATCATGCCAAAAAAGAGCCCTATAAATTTCTTAAACAATATCGGGTGGTTGTAAAAATTCTATCAAGGCACTTACGCCAAATGTAAGGGGAATGGGATTCTGATGCCGTCACAGTGTCAAACTTTTGACCCATGATAAGACAAATTTTTTACGGAATCGCCTAAATAGTGCCCGAACGAAAACTGTCTTTTCCGCCAATATCTGCGTCAGATAAAAATTTTAATCCTCAAAATACTTAATGTATTCCTGCGGTTAAAATTTTGATCTTCCTTGATCTTGACGAAAAATCCTAGTTTTCGTTCAGACACTAAATATTAACTTCTTACGAAACCATCATGGTAAAGCAGTTCCCATTATTTGGGACCGGTATTTGCCGGGCTTGGATAAGTGAATGCGTTAATGGAGTAATAGAGTATTGGCGTGTTGGAGTACTGGAAACGGGATAAATAGAAGTGTTTTGAAACTGGCTTTCAAGTGTGAATCAAACCCGTGATCTCATGTCCATTCGGAAATAAAACCGTTTCCGGACATGTTAACGGAGATTGTCTCTCATGCGGCTGATGGCCTCAGCCAGGGCGCTGATCTCACCTCCTGTCTTAATGTCAATCACCTCATCTGTCTTGCCGGCACTGATACGATCGACAATATGGGTCATGGATTTGATTCTTCCTGCCAACCTGCTGCCATAAAGAGCTGCGATTAAAGCAATGAGGACGACCAGGCCGCACAATATGGAAAGTACGATATTTTTTGTTTCTTCGATAGACACCCCGGAATATGTCTGGATTATTTGATCAACCTGAGACGTGAGGTTTGTTAACTGGCTAAAATAAATGTAACCGGCAGCAGCAACGATAATGAGCGGTAAGAATACAATAAGGGCTACCTTACTCCCAACACCGAGCCCTTTCCCTACGGAATAAGCAACACTTTCAGGGACTGATTTTTCCCCTTCTTCAGCTCCAGATGCCGGGGCGCTGATTTGTTCTTCCGCCACCGGCCCTTTTTCGACAGTAGGGCTTACGGTTTTTTTTCTTTCCGCGGCAGGTTTCCCTGTTAGCCGTTCTTTCAGATTTTTGAATTTGTTTACTTCAACAATAAGCAGCTTTTTTCTTTCTGTCTCTGTTATACCCTCTGTCAAGAGTACTTTTTCCAGCCCGGCATATGCCGAGTTCAACAACTTTACGACATCCGGATCAGCGCTGGCTTTCTTGGCCTTGATGTATTTCCCGACTGAACCCAGGAGTTGAAGAAACATCAGAATGATCTTGTCATCTTTGTACGCCTCTTTTAATGCATCCACCTGCACCAAAAACTTGGTCATTATCTCATCGGTAATTTCCCAATCAATGGACAGAACGATTGGCTTCAGCTCCCTTAGAGGAGAGTCTTCAACATCACCACCGTCTCTTTCGAGCGCAAGTGGACCTTCGATATCTTCGCTGTCTTCCTCAAATTCAGATGATTCATCACTATCCCCGAACAGGTCGTCCAGGCGTTTTTCAACTTCTTCGACTATGCTAGCATCAGTCTTGTCAGCCAATTAATATCTCCTATTTAAGGTCCTTTTCCAAGGAAGTAATCGTTAATGCTGCAATTTTCTTAAAGGTGGATATCACATTCGTTCCTGTTAAAGCGCTGGCCTCAAGATAAGGCACCTTTAATTCACTGTTGAGGTCTTGTTCAAGTGTCTCAACAGGTAAAACCGGTATGCCCTGCTCTTCCAGATCCCTTTTGTTATACTGGAGAACAAGGGGCAGGTTAAATATATCTTTATTATAAATCGCCAGATTTTCTTTGAGATTTTCAAGGGAAAGGATCGTTTTCTCCCTTCGGACAACCGCGGAGTCTGCTACAAAGACAACCCCATCCACCCCCCTCAGAACCAGTTTCCTGGTGGCATTATATTTTACCTGCCCCGGAACGGTATACAGCTGTATTTTTATGTCATAGCCTTTTATTTTCCCCATCTCAAAAGGGAAAAAATCAAAAAACAGTGTCCGGTCCCCGTGGGTCTTGATGGCCACCATCTCCGTTTTGATTTTACGGCTCAATTTCTTATATATATATTCCAGATTGGTTGTCTTTCCCCCTCTTCCAGGACCATAATAGACTACTTTTACCTGGACCTCTTTCTTTTTCAAATTTATGAATGCCAAAAGGTGATACCTCGCAAAGAAATGATTATTCTGCTGTCCTTGGGTTCAGTAGGAGTCTGGAGGAAAAATAATTCTACCCAGACCATCAGGGCGCTAAAATCTCTGTCATCTTTCCGATCGCCTTGGCCACCTTCAGCCTCAGAAGACCTAAGGATACCTCATTGTCGAATACGCAAATGAGTAAAAACTCATCCGTCACCCGGCTGTAGTGGATGTTCTCTTTTTCTCCTTTATTAAAAAGTAAAGAGAATTCTTCCTCTCCAACGATTTTGGCCATGGCGTTTACTGCCCCGAAGTTAGCTGCGGACAGCGCTGCCAAAGCTGGAATATCGTGTTTCGTTTCACCACTTTCATGCTCGGCGATGATATTCCCAGCCATATCGATCATGATAACACAATGGATCCCCGCTTCAGGAAGATAATCCTGCAAGATCTCCTCAATACCCTCGATATGTGTTTGCTCAAGCGTAAATGTCAATTAATTTCCCCTGTAAAAAGGTTATATTGGTACTGGTACATTTCGGTCATCAGCCATAATTTGTATACTGAGAATTTACTATTCGGTCAAGCAAGAAAGAATTCAAAATAAATTTTAAAAAAAAGGGAGCCAGTTTCAAAACGTTCCAGTTTGGTCAAGGTCAAGGCGGGCGAAAATTTTAACCCCAGGAATACATGAAGTATTTTGAGGATTATAATTTGAGCCCAACGCTGAGATTGGCCAAAATGGAACGTTTTGAAATTGGATCGAGGGATAAAGCCTCAAAACTCAATAGAACCAATAAAAGTGGCATTATCAATATATTGCTTTCTACATATTTATTCGGTTGCGTACATTGCGGTGCGACGAAGAAGCAGATTGAGTGCCTTGATCCTTGACTGAGACAAAGGAATTTCATACTGATGTATAGTGGGATAACATAGATGTTTTGATCTTGATAGTCAAATTCAAATATCAGAGGCGGTTTCAGGACGGTCAATACACCAGCCATTAACACGGTTTTGTTGAAATGTGCCGCCCCGATGGCATATAATTCTTGAATATTTATGCCAGTTCTATTAAATTTCAAACGGTTATCTTAAAGGCGAATACCGCAGAAAGACGCAACAGGCAATAGAGCCCATTTTTATGGTCCGGGACTGGGGGCCCGCGCCAAAGATGTGTTATTTTTTCCCGAACCCTAAGACCAAACAACGTATTATGCTGAAAAAATATTCTAAAAACCAGCAAGATTTCACAAGATATGGCAACAAGGGGATTTCATGACAAAAAAGGTGCTGATTGTCGATGATGACCAGGAGTTCTTACGTATTCTCCAAAAGGATCTTGAGAAATACAGCAAGGCATTTTCCATATTGACAGCAGAAGATGGTCTGGTTGCCACAGAAATGCTTAAGCAGCATAAGATCTCCCTCGTTGTAACGGATCTTGAAATGCCCCGGATAGACGGTCTGACACTCCTGACCCATCTCAAAGAACATTACCCGGACATACATGCAATAATCCTAACCGGTTCCAGCACACTTGCAAAAGAGGAATATGCCAGCGGGCAGGGAGTAGCCGGATATCTGAACAAACCCTGCATAATTGAAGATCTGGCCAACAATATAATCACTACCCTGAAAAAGGAAGCGGATGGCGGGGTCTTGCATGGAATAGCACCCGGCACATTTTTACAGTTATTAGAGATGGAGCAGAAAACCTGCACGATCCGGCTGGTTGACGACGCATCGGGAAATCAGGGTGTCCTCTTTTTTAAGGAAGGAGAACTCTACAATGCCAGGATCAACGAACTGCGAGGAAAAGAAGCAGCATATAGGATCCTTTCCTGGGAAGAAGCCACTCTTTCTATTCAGGAATCCTGCGCACTAAAAGAAAAAACCATCCAGGCTGATCTCCAGGCGGTTCTCCTTGAGGCCATGAGATTGAAAGATGAGGATGAGGTAGAACCGGAACACCGAATAACCCGGGAAGAATTAAATGGCTACATCGTTTCCGAAAGGGAAGACGAGGAAGAACCGGAAATTATAGTGGAATTGGAAGAACCGGAAATTATAGTCGAAGAAGATGAAACGGTGGTAGTTCTGGAAGAGGAGGAACCCGTTTCCGCCATTTCGAGTAAATCAAAAAAGGAACCCGGCGGAAAAGCCGGATTTGAGCATATGCCACAGGCGCCGCCGACGGAAGGGACCGCTGTTTCCTACAGTGTGGCCGACAATATCTTTGGCACCCTTGCCAATACAAAGCGGTTAATCTTTGGTTCAACTGTTGTCAGATATACGTTCAGAATAATCGCATTTTGTGTAATCGTCTGCCTTATAGGTTTTATGTATCTCTTTATCACTCTGGAATCTGAGACAGATCTGGTGAAACAAATTAATCAAGCCAAAGCTCACATCAGTTTAAAACAGAAAACCCTTTATAAAACTGATGCAGAAATACAGCGCCTTTATACTCTGAAGGTGGATAGCATTAAGAATAACGAGTCACAGGTAGTGATTATGGACCTGGATTTAAAGATATCCGAACTTGAAGAGAAACAGGAAAAAAACCAGGCAGAAACCAAAATCAAGCAAAAAGCCCTGGAGGAATGGCAGGTAAAGCTCGAAGCTATAAAGCGGGAACCTTTTTTTGACAGGCTTTTGAAAAGAGTTGAACAGTACCTGACCAGGAAATCATAACGCACGCACTCCGGTTTAGGGGGATCTATCTCCCTTTAATATCTGTAATATTCAGATTTATAAGGTCCCTCTACTTTCACACCAATATAGTCGGCCTGTTCTTTTGAAAGCGTCGTCAATTTTACCCCGATTCTTTCAAGATGAAGTCGTGCCACTTCCTCATCTAATTCCTTTGATAATACCGTCACACCCGGTCTATATGAATCTCTGTTTTCCCAAAGGTCGATCTGCGCAAGCACTTGGTTTGCAAATGAATTTGACATGACAAATGAGGGATGACCGGTTGCGCAGCCTAAGTTTACAAGACGCCCTTCTGCCAGCATAAATATCTGATGTCCATCAGGAAAAGTATATCTGTCAACCTGAGGTTTGATTTCTTCTTTCTTAATACCAACGACATTGTTCAACGCGTTGACCTGGATTTCATTGTCAAAATGGCCGATATTGCAGACTATGGCCTGATCCTTCATTTTTGACATATGATCTTGTGTGATGACATCTCTGTTCCCTGTCGTCGTAACATATATATCACCCTGGCCCAGTGCGTCTTCAACAGTGGTGATTTTATATCCCGCCATGGCAGCCTGCAAAGCGCAAATGGGATCAATTTCGGTCACAAAAACCCTGGCGCCCATGGATTTAAGGGCCTGGGCGCAACCTTTTCCAACATCCCCATACCCGCAGACAACAGCCAGTTTACCTGCGATCATAACGTCGGTAGCACGTTTGATACCGTCTATCAGGGACTCACGGCAACCATATAAGTTGTCAAATTTTGATTTAGTTACAGAATCATTAACATTAATGGCAGGGACAAGCAGCGTATTGTTTTGTGCCATGGCATAGAGCCGATGAACACCAGTAGTCGTTTCCTCTGAAACACCCTTCCACTCTTTTACTACATTTTTCCAGTTCCCGGGGTTACCGGCATGCAACTTTTTCAGTAACTCTTTGATAATCCCCTCCTCTTCACTGGCGGAAGGCTCATTAACCCAGTTACTGCCATTTTCAAGTTCATATCCTTTATGGATAAGAAGTGTCGCATCCCCTCCATCATCGACTACGAGCTGAGGGCCTGAACCGTCAGGCCAGGTCATGGCTTTATAGGTGCAGTCCCAATATTCCTCCAATGTTTCACCTTTCCAGGCAAATACCGGGATCCCGGACGCAGCAATAGCCGCTGCAGCATGGTCCTGCGTAGAAAAAATATTGCAGCTTGCCCATCTGATATCGGCGCCAAGTTCTTTTAGCGTTTCAATGAGAACCGCAGTCTGGATCGTCATATGGAGAGATCCCATAATACGTGCGCCTGCAAGCGGCTTTTTATCGGCATTTTTCTTTCTTACGGCCATAAGACCGGGCATTTCATGTTCTGCAATGCCAATCTCCAGACGTCCAAAATCTGCAAGGCCCATATCGGCTACCTTGTATTCATGGGATAATGCCTCACTATTTTCAGCTAACGTACTCATGTTAAATTCTCCTTTTTCCGGAAACAGCCATGAACTTTTGCCCGGGCTCACTTCACCGCCTTTTTGAGCGTATCCACCATATCGGTCTTTTCCCAGACAAATTCAGGGAGTTCCCTGCCGAAGTGTCCATAATTACAGGACTTTCTGTATATGGGTCTGAGCAGATCCAGCCTTTCTATAATTGCTGCCGGTCGGAGATCGAACTCTTTCTTCACGATCTCGGTCAGCTCCTGACTGGAAACAACCCCGGTGCTGTACGCACCAACCAGCACTGAAACCGGTTCCGCCCGGCCAATGGTGTAGGCGATCTGGATTTCACATTTCTCCGCCAGTCCGGCTGCCACGATGTTCTTTGCGATATATCGGCACATATACGAGGCGCTCCGGTCCACCTTGGAAGGGTCTTTTCCTGAAAAGGCGCCGCCGCCGTGATAGCCAAAACCGCCGTAGGTGTCCATAATGATTTTTCGCCCGGTCAACCCGCAATCCCCCAGAGGACCGCCGATAACAAACCGTCCTGTCGTGTTTATAAAGTACTGGGTATTGTCATCCAGCATCTCATTGGAGATCACTTCCCGGATCACCTGCTCGATGATCGATTCTCGAAGCGTATCATAGTCCACCTCAGGATTATGTTGGGCAGCGATAACAACCGTGTGGATTCTTGAAGGCCTGCCATCCACATATTCCACTGTCACCTGGGATTTGCCATCAGGTCTGAGCCAGGGGAGCAAACCGGACTTCCTCACATAGGCCAGCCTCTGGGTCAGACGGTGTGCCAGATAAATGGGCATGGGCATGAGGGTCGGCGTATCCTTACAGGCAAAGCCAAACATCAAACCCTGATCACCCGCGCCCTGATCCTTGAAAAGGCCATTTCCTTCATTAACACCCATCGCAATATCAGCGGATTGTTTATCAATGGTGGAAATCACCGCACATGTCTCCCAGTCAAATCCCATGGATGAATTGCTGTATCCGATGTCTTTGATAGTCTCTCTCACCACTTCCGGCATATCCACATAAGCATTGGTCGTAATTTCACCCGCAATAACCGCCATGCCGGTAGTTACCAGGGTCTCACAGGCCACACGGGATTTCGGGTCCTGTTCCAGCATCTTGTCCAGTATGTGGTCTGATATCTGGTCTGCCACCTTGTCGGGATGCCCCTCAGTGACCGACTCCGAAGTAAACAGAAAATTTGTAGATTTCATTAAGGTCTCCTTTCAATTACAAGGGTAACTTCTCAAAAAGTTCGGGTAAGATCGCTGCAATAAGGCGGCGGTGTCTTTTTAGAAATCCGCATATTTGGGAGTCATTCCAAACTGACGGCAGCTATCTACGCAATTTGTAATGTGAGGCTTTAAATAGGGCGTCTCCCGCGCCAAATTGGCCTTCACTGCCTTTTCGTTGCTTGATATCCAGGCTTGACGCGTATAATCGCATCCCTACATGGAGGATGCGGACTCCTAAAAAAACACCGCCGCCGCCTAAACCGACCCGAATTTATTGAGATGTTACTTTCAAGGCCATTAAGGTCTTGTTATGTTTCATCTCTTGCGGATCAGGCAGTTGTCGATCAATCTTGTCTTTCCGACCCTGACAGCAAGGGCCAGAAGGTTTTCCTCGCCAAGCGTTTCAAGAGCCTCAAGTGTCAACGGGTCGCATAGGGATATATAATCAATGTCAGTAAAGGCATGGTTCCGTATTAATGATTCGACTGCACCTGT
>Ga0209345_10002832_pt1 | contig 18554 bp, 19 predicted proteins | sample Cruoilmetagenom7_FD_187294 | JGI IMG/M metagenome (GOLD analysis project Ga0209345, IMG submission 187294) | Oil polluted marine microbial communities from Coal Oil Point, Santa Barbara, California, USA - Sample 7 (SPAdes) (version 2) | ecosystem: Environmental > Aquatic > Marine > Oil seeps ...
TTGGGTCCAACCGCGATGAATTCGTGATTGTTCGTAAACTGACCAAGGTTGACTGGCTCGACGAGCCGGCAAAAGAAGGAGGGCAGAGCTAATGAAAGTTCGTGCACAAATAGGCATGGTGCTTAACCTCGATAAATGTATCGGGTGTCACACTTGCTCCGTCACTTGTAAGAACGTCTGGACCAGCCGCGACGGTGTTGAATACGCTTGGTTCAACAACGTCGAAACCAAACCCGGCATCGGGTATCCCAAAGACTGGGAAAACCAGAAACGCTGGAATGGTGGCTGGATGCGGACAAAATCTGGCAAACTGCACCCTAAACAGGGTTCGAAATGGCGGATTTTGGCGAACATCTTCGGTAATCCGGACCTGCCCGAAATTGACGATTTTTACGAGCCGTTTGATTTTGACTACGACCACCTGAAGTCTGCCCCTGAAATGACGGCGTTCCCTACGGCACGTCCTCGTTCCAAAATTACCGGCGAGCGGATGGAGAAAATCGAATGGGCGCCAAACTGGGAAGAAATTCTTGGTGGCGAGTTCGAGAAGCGTTCGAAAGACTATAACTTCGAGGGGATCCAGAAGGAAATCTATGGCGAGTATGAAAATACTTTCATGATGTACCTTCCGCGTTTGTGTGAACATTGCCTGAACCCCGCCTGCGTAGCCTCGTGCCCGTCCGGTGCGATCTATAAGCGCGAGGACGACGGCATTGTCCTAATCGATCAGGAGAAATGTCGTGGTTGGCGGATGTGTGTATCCGGCTGCCCTTACAAAAAGGTCTATTACAACTGGGAATCCGGCAAATCCGAGAAATGCACCTTCTGCTACCCTCGTATTGAATCCGGTATGCCGACCGTTTGTTCGGAAACCTGCGTTGGGCGCATCCGTTACTTGGGTGTGATGCTTTACGATGCCGACAAGATCGAGCAAGCCGCGAGCGTGGAGGGCGAACAGGAACTATACGATGCCCAACTTGGCGTGTTCCTTGACCCCAACGACCCCGAAGTTCAGGCCGCCGCCCGCGAGGAAGGTGTTCCCGAGGCTTGGATCAAATCCGCAATCGAAAGCCCCGTGTGGAAAATGGCGATGGACTGGAAGATTGCCTTCCCGCTGCATCCTGAATACCGCACATTGCCAATGGTTTGGTATATCCCGCCGCTCAGCCCGATCCAGAATGCGGCCGAAGCTGGTGCGATTGCCATGAACGACGACATGCCGGACGTTCAGTCACTGCGTATTCCGGTGAAGTACCTTGCCAATATGCTAACGGCGGGTGACGAAGCCCCTGTGGTAACGGCGCTGGAACGGATGCTGGCGATGCGCGGATATATGCGTTCCAAAACCGTCGAGGGTGTTGTTGATCTGGGTATTGCCAAAAAAGTTGGCCTGACCCCGCTACAGATCGAGGACATGTATAAAATCATGGCGATTGCTGACTACGAGGAACGTTTCAAAGTGCCAACAACGCACCGCGAAGCTGTCGAGGATGCCTACGACATGAAAGGTGGATGCGGCTTTACCGATGGCAATGGTTGTTCCACTGGCAGCAGTGGCAAGAAACTTTTCGGTTCGCGTAAATTTGTCGTTCCGACTGGAGGTGCACGATGAGCGTTACGTTCAAAGCATTATCAGTTCTATTGAGCTATCCGAGTTCCGATCTTAAGGCTGCCGCCGGCGAGATTGGTGACGTGTTGGCAGGTGAGGGCATTCTTTCGAAGAATGCGCTCGCCGCCATCCAACCCTTGTTAGCTGATATGGAGCAGTTCGATGTTTACGAATTGCAGGAACGTTTCGTCCTGTTGTTCGATCGCTCGCGCACTTTGTCACTGAACCTGTTCGAGCACGTTCACGGTGAGAGCCGTGATCGTGGTCCTGCGATGGTCGATCTGCTGGACACCTACCGTGCCGGCGGTTTCGATCTGGTTAGTACGGAGTTGCCCGATCACTTACCAATCTTGCTGGAGTTCCTTTCCACACGTCCGTTGGATGAAGCAAAGGAAATGCTGGAAGACGCTGGTCACATTCTGGCAGCTTTGGCGGAGCGCCTTCAGCGCCGTGACAGCAACTACACCGCCGTTCTCGCCGCTTTGGCCGAGTTCGCAGGCGTCGAAGCGTCCAGCGAAATGGTTAAGGAGCTTTTGACCGTCAAAGACGACGATCCAGAAGATTTGGAAGCACTGGACGATGTCTGGGAAGAAGCCGAAATCACATTCGGTCCGGATCCCAACGCCGGTTGCCCCGTTTCGCGGGATATTCTGGCAAACATGGACATCCCCGCAAATACGCAGCCAGCCGCTGCAATGAACGAATAGGAGGCGAAAATGCATCAGTTTCTATACGGAACCTTCCCCTACATTGCGCTAACAGTGTTGGCGATTGGCTCAATCGCGCGGTACGAGCGTGACCCTTACACGTGGAAATCCAGCTCCAGTCAGCTCTTGCGTCGCAAGCAGCTGATCATGGGCTCGATCCTGTTCCATGTTGGTGTTCTGGCGATTTTCGCAGGCCATCTAGTCGGCCTGCTGACTCCGCTGGCCATTTGGGACGCCCTTGGCGTAAGCCACGGTGCCAAGCAAATAATCGCGATCGTACTGGGCGGCACAGCCGGCATCGCGATGTTGGCAGGTGGCCTTATGCTGGTACATCGCCGGTTGTATGACCCACGTGTGCGGGCGACCAGTTCGTTCGCTGACACATCGATCCTGATTATGTTACTTGCTCAGGTTATCCTCGGTTTGATGACAATCTTCGTTAGCCTCGGCCATTTGGACGGCCACGAGATGACCAAGTTCATGCATTGGGCTGGCGGTATCTTTACATTCGACGGTGCAGCGGCAAGCTACATCGAAGACGTAAACATCCTGTTCAAGCTGCACATCTTCTTCGGCCTGACGATCTTCATTGTGTTCCCGTTCACACGGTTAGTTCACATGTTGTCGGCTCCGGTTCGCTATCTCTGGCGTCCGGGCTATCAGATCGTTCGTACTCGTAAGGAAAAAAGCTGATGACTCCTTTGATGCCAGCCGTAATCGTTAATGGCGAAACAATCCCCTCGGCGGCAATTGCTGCCGAGGCTCAAAACCACAATGCGCCGACAGATAAGCCGGGCTGGGCATGGCAGGCGGCAGCGCGTGCCATGGTCGTTCGCGCGTTGTTGCTACAGGAAGCTGGTCGTTTAGGCTTGTCCCCTGATCCACAGATGCTGGAAGATGACAAACAGGAAACAGATGACGAGTCCTTGATCCGTGCGGTGCTGGACACTGAACTGGATGTCGCTGATGTATCCGAAGCAGAGTGTCAGGAAATTTATGACACACGAACAGAAATCTTCCGTGCGCCTAGCCTATTTCAACCAGCGCACATTCTGTTTGCGGTTTCTCCCGAGGATGTAGACGCTCGCCAAGTTGCGAAAAAGAACGCGGCCGAGTTTATCGGAACCATCCAGAAAAATCCGAAAGCCTTTGCCGATATTGCCAAGACAAATTCCGATTGTCCCTCGAAGGATGCGGGTGGAACTCTTGGTCAGATTGGAAGTGGTGACACGGTTCCCGAATTTGAAGCGGTGTTAAATATTCTTCCTGCAGGTGCGTTGCACCCAGATCCGGTGGAAACAAGGTTTGGCATTCACATCATCCGCATGGACGAAAAAGCGAACGGTGAAGTTCTGCCTTTTGATGCAGTTAAGTCGCAAATAAAGGAAAAGCTGGAACAAGTAGCCTGGGGACGAGCGGCGCAGGCATTAACCCAACAACTCGTTGCTAGTGCGGATATCATCGGAATTGATCTAAGCAAACCAATTGGTGAGGCCGCTTAAACGGCCAAAAGCAATTGCCCGGGAAATATTCTAGGTCAGCGGACGAAAATCCGCTGACTTTTTTAATTCCCCGGCAATCCAGTCTCAAGGCTGCTTTATACCGGCTATCTTGCAGGTTTGCGTTACATATCCGTACGGGAAAAGTGCGGACTATGAATTTTTAAAGCCGTTTGTATCAAGATCATTAGTTTCTCGTGGAAAATTGACGAAAATCCGCAGAGCATCGGCAACGTCATGTTCTTCATGCCCATCGCGCAAAACTTTAATAACGTCTCAATCCAGTGGTAACACCTATGTCTTTTCGATACTTGCGAAACGGTTAGCGAACTCCGGAGACCGCACTTCAGGATCAACGATATAACTATCCTCGGCAGTTGAAACAGTACCGTTGGACAGTTTCAATTTTGTGATTTTATCTGGTCGGCTTCTCAAAAAGTTCTCAACTTCCGCAGCTTTTGCTCCAAAAGTGCTACCCAGGGATATCAAAGTGGATTTTACTCCTTTTAGCGATACGTAGAACGCGACGGATGGCCCCGACAGGGCCGAAGCGTTTTCCCACGAATGCACGGAAACGTTCGGGATTAAGTACGTGGAAACACAAATCTGCGTTACCCGTGCTGACTTCACGTTGGATTTCCTCACCCCGCACTTCGAGCCAACTCGAAAATGCTTAGAGATGCGGAAACTGGCAGGGGAAGTCCACGACACCATCATTGGCGCCTTCTCAGGCCCACTAAACGCATCCGCAATTTCGCCAACCGCGCCCGCTGGCTAGAGCCTAAATGTGGAAGGATGGCATATGAGTTTAATTCAATTGCGTAATCGCTCGCAGGTTCGAATTTCATCGCACAGCATGGTATTGGCGCTGTGTGAACAACGAATAGGTCTCTTTGATCCAGCCATCTTACGTGGAAACACAGGTCCTGACGTCTCACACAACCTGCTTTCTGCTAAGTCCGGTCATCCCTGCGACGTGCACAACTTCCTATTGAAGCTCTAATGTTAGTTTCGTTCCTATGAGTAGTATCCGTTGGTGTATAACACGCGGTGAATAGGGCAGCACATTCCTTTGACAGGTTCACGGTTAAATAATGGCGCCACGCACTTTGGCGGATACCCACTCGCCCAATATGACTGCGACCAGAATGACACCCAGAATCAACGAAACCTGAGGCCAGGCCAGTACATTCAGTGAAGATTGCAACTGCAAGCCAATCCCGCCTGCGCCAACCAGCCCTAGAACCGTGCTCTCGCGGATATTAATATCCCAGCGAAAGACAGCTATACCGGCGAAGGCAGGCATGATTTGGGGCACAATCCCGTAGACCATCACTTGCCAACGTTTGGCACCGGTGGCGGTAATGGCTTCGACCTGCACCTCGTCAATTTCCTCAATGGCTTCGTAAAGCAGTTTGGCGCAAAACCCGATGGAGCGGATGGAAATGGCAATCAAGCCCGCAAACACCCCTGGCCCTACAATAGATACCAGCAACAGAGCCCAGATCAGCGAATTGACCGAGCGTGTAGAGACAATAATCAACAGCGCAATAGGGCGGACGAGCAACTTGCTTGGGGTAGTGTTTCGCGCCGCCATAAACGCGACCGGAACCGCCATAATCAAAGCAAACAAAGTCCCGAGGGTTGCTATACTTAGCGTATCCCAGATCGGTCCCCAGAGCTTATCCAAATAGGACCAGCGCGGTGGCATGGCGCGAGTGCCGATATCCATCGTCACTTCGCCGATATTGCCCATCATCGCCCAAAGGGTATTTTGCGAGATAACGTTCCAAGAATACACAAATGCCATTGTCCCGGCCAGCCACATGCCCCAACGGGTAAACTGGGTTTTGCGGTCGCGAACTTGCCAGACTTTCGTTCCGTTTTTTTCAATAATCGGCATTACTTAATCCTCGTGCGAATGATGCCAGACATATATTCCAGCACCATAACAGTGGCGATTATAATCAACAGAATGGCGGCTACAGTGTCGAATTCATACCGGTCAAAGGCAGTGTTTAAGGTCGCACCGATTCCCCCTGCGCCCACCAGTCCCAACACGGCGGACTCACGGAAGTTGATGTCCAGCCGATACATCGACAGCCCGATCAGGCGCGGCATCACTTGTGGTTGCACGCCGTAATTGATCCATTGCAACCAGCTTGCACCGGTGGCGTGAATAGCCTCTGCAGGGACTTTGTTCATATCCTCGATATCTTCAGCCAACAATTTTGCCAAAAACCCGATGGTAGCAAAACTGAGTGTGATGAAACCCGCCAAGGGGCCAAAGCCAAGGATGGCGACCAAAATAATTGCCACGATGATTTCGTTCAGAGCCCGCGACAGGGCGACAATGCCCCGGCAAATCAGGTAGATTGGCAGCGGCGCAATATTGCGTGCAGCCCCCAATGCGATGGGGATTGAAATAGCGATACCGACCACTGTCGAGGCTACGGTCATTACAATGCTTTCAAACATTCCCGACCTGATATCTTTCCAGCGCGTCGTAAAATCCGGGTCGGAAAAGCCAACAATAAACTGCCAGCCGCGATCTAGGCCGCGATATACGCGTGACCAGTTAACCTCGATCGAATAGATTGCAAAAGCAAAATACGCCAGTGCGCCCAGTATTAGCAGCCAGCGGTAGGTCGGGTTACTGATGAACGGTGGTTTACGCCACGGAGTACCGAGTTTGGATTCAAGTACGGCGCTCATAGGGTTCCCTCGGCCTCAATTTCGACTTCTATTCCGTCATCGTCTTCAACTTTTTCGATGGTAGCTTCCCAGTCCTCTTCGCCGTAAATGTCGGTCAAAACTTCGGGAGCCAACGCATCGGGGGCGCCGTCAAACACAACTTCGCCCAATTTCAACCCGACAACGCGCTGCACAAACATTTGTGCCAAGGCTACGTCATGGATATTGATTATTGCCGCCAAACCGCGCTCGGAGCACAACTCACAAATCAGCCGCATAATTTGGCGCGAAGTTTTCGGGTCCAGCGAAGCGGTGGGTTCGTCGACCAGCAATAGCGCCGGATCCTGGATCAGCGCGCGGGCAATCCCGACCCGTTGACGCTGACCGCCTGAAAGTTCGTCTGCGCGTTTGTCAGCCATCGTCAACAAGCCCACACGGTCCAACAACCGATACGCCTCGTCCACGTCGGACTGTGGGAATTTCCGGAAAAAGCTACGCCAGAAACCGACATAACCCAAACGGCCGGACAGAACGTTTTCCATCACAGTCAGGCGTTCTACCAACGCGTATTCCTGAAATATCATACCCATGCGACGGCGCTGTCTTCGCAAGCCGCCGGAGCCAAGCGTTGTGATATTAACATCGTCTAGAACAACCGCGCCTTTGGTCGGTTCAACCAAGCGATTAACGCAGCGGATCAAGGTACTTTTGCCCGCTCCAGACGGACCAATCAGCGCTACGACCTGTCCATTCGGGATGGTCAATGTGACATCGCTTAGGGCTTTATCGCCGGTGTTGTAGGTTTTTGTCAGGCCGTTCAGTTGCAGCATTTGCGATCCTCAAATGACAAAGAAATGGCGCCCACAAACCCGTGAGCGCCATAATTTTAGGTTTTATTCACAAGCGTAGGAAACGCCGTTTGCCGCATCAATTTTACGGATAACGTCCCAGAACTCCTGATAAGTCATCTCGAGGAACTGCCCTTCGTTTGATTTCTCAAACTCCCGCTGAAGGCTTGTACCTTCCCAGTTAAAGGTAAAGAAAGCTTCACGGATTTTTGCGGCGAGTTCCGGGTCAAGATTATGTGCAACACCAAACCCTGTAGTCGGGAAGGTTTGCGATTTATAAATCGAAACCACCTGATCCGGCGTGATAACCCCACGCGAGATCATTCTGCTCATCACCGAATTCGCAATCGATGCGGCGGGATAATCTTGGTTTGCGACACCCAGAATCGAGTTATCGTGCTTGCCTGAGAACAGCGGTTCAAAATCGGTTTCTGCCACCATCCCAAAATCAGCCTTAAGAATCGCCGAGGGTGCTTTGAACCCGGAATTCGAGGTTGGAGAGGTGAACGCTAGCTGGCCACCACGAATGTTCTCGACCGCATCGATACCGGAACCCGGATACGTGATGATCTCCATCTCGTAGCCAAACCCACCGTCCAGTGATGCCATGATCGTAAACGGATTAAACCCGGCGCAATTGACCGCCAACGGATTGGATCCCGTGTTGAAGCCAGCTATATGCAGGCGGCCGGAACGCATTGCTTCAATTTGTGCGGCGTTAGATTGCACGGGGAAAAACAGTACATTTTTACCAGTGACTTCTTCCATATATGCTAAAAAATCGGACCAAGCTTCAGCGTAAACCGCTGGATCTTCAACCGGTGTATATGCAAAGATCAATGTATCTGGATTTGCCCAGTCAGCCGAGTCAGTCGGCGTATCTGCAAGCAAATCGCCGTCGCGGTCACAGTACATCGGATCAAGGTCGCCGCGGGGGCAATCTTCCTGCGCATATGCCGTGCCGGCGCTAAGAATTAAAGCGGTCGTTGCCGCCCCGAGAATTCGGGAACTAAATGTCATGTTTCTTCCTCCACAAATTTTTTTGTGGAGTTAGTAAGGGGTAAATCCGAATTTTATGCAAATTTATTTGCCATAAAATGTGAAAATACTTTTACCAACGGCAAGTTTGCTGCGAAATATCCGAATTTGAACAGCCCCAAATTCGTCAACGCCAAAATATTTGCACGTCGTGCTCCGGAGACCGCGCAAACCTGCTAGAATCAATTGGAAGAACCAATACCCAAGTCATTTATGTTAACGGCGCTCTTCGCCTCACAAGGAATTAACGACAACAAATCGCCGGCAACGGCATGTTTTAACATTCCTCGTCGTCATTCATTTTTCACACCTCTGACTTCGCTTCCGTTGCATCCATAATGCTTCCACGAGAGTTTTCGCCACGCAAAGGGCCACACTAAAGTGGTTTGCAACACACTGATATTGCTGTTTAAACTTGGTAGTGGAGGGATACAACCTACTCAACTCACGGATGTTAAATAATACACTCATTTCCCATGGTTGACGATTTTTGCATCAAAATTGAAGTTCTGTAATCGGCCCCTAGCCGCTACTCACGACAGAAAAGAAAGCAGCACTTCAACTTTCAAAAGTAGACCTTGGTGTCAGGCTTGGAATTTCATGAACACCAAATGACGGCTGTACGGACAAAGCCTATCGGAGCTGTGTTTGGATACCCGAAGCTCGAACCCGGACTATTCTTGCTCGATTGAACTGACCCAACTTCGCACGAACGTTTCTTTCTTCAGTCTGTCTAAGAATACCAACAGTTCCGGTCCAAGGCGAATTGGTCTCGCAGCACTGTTTGCCTCAAGCTCATCCCGGTTAATTGGTGGAAGATTCGTCAATTCGGTCAAATACGGCCGTGAATTGAGTTCGGCCAAAAAATCTATCATCAACCCGCTTTGAACTGGATTGGCGGCCGTTTTGGGAATCAAAACTGTCCGCAACATTACGCTCAAAAAATCAACGAAAGGTACGATACGTATGCCAGGAGTGCTTCCCAGACGCGAGGCCGCATAACTTCCCACAACATTATACGCAAGCGCGAGATGCCCATCTGCGACGTCGCTAATCATATCGGCCGAACTGCTATAAAGTTTCGCATCCAACCGTCCCATCACTTCGGTCAATCGCCAATATGAATCCGTGTTTCGTGAATCTTGTGTTGCAAATAGATACCCAGCACCGGATCTACGGATGTCATAAGTTCCTACGCGACCGGTAAATCTGTCGGGTTCGTTTCGAAGAAGCGTTATTAGCTCTTCGCGAGTTGTTGGTGGTGGACTGTCGGTGAAATACTTGTCCGAAATTACCATCACGGCCGGTTCCTGAGTGAAGGCAAATATTTGATCCCGCCATTTTGCCCAAGATGGTAATGCTCTAGTTGTGTCTGAAACATAGGTTCGCGCATATCCGTCGTTTGCGAGTTTCGTCTGCAAATCCATGGCCGAGGAGATAGCCAAATCAAATACCGCATCTTCCTCATAGATTGCCTTCATCAATTCGGTACTGCTGGCAATTACATACTCGACATCGATAGTTGGATGAATGCGCTGAAATTCAAGAATTATAGGCTCGAATACGTCGATATCCGCAGTTGAGATGATCCGTAGAACGACTTCGTTGTAGGTGGATTCGTAAAATTTCTGGCTTTCTATTTCGAAAGCCCCCAATGATATCGGAGTAAGCGCAAAGGCTATGACCGCGGAAAAATGAGCGATACGCATGCGCCGGTCCCTCCTGAATTAGCTGATATTTCAATGCTACCCATATGAGCTCGAACAACTTCGTCAGCGATTGTTAAACCCAATCCAGATCCGACAATATCTTCAACATTTGAACCACGAGCAAATCGACTGGTCAGCTGCTTTAGGTCTGTGTCACCGAAGCCGCGGCCCTGATCGATTACCGACACTCGATAATTTTCGTCTTCTTCAACCCGCACCAAAATATCACTGTCTGCTGGTGAGTATTTAATGGCGTTATCCAGAATATTTCGCAAAGCGTTGTGTAACAGTATCGGATCTCCCTTAATCGGGAGTTTATGTTTTGGGATATCCATCTTGATCTGGATGTCTTTTACATCCGCCGTTGGCGATAGCGCCCGGCAGGTTTCATGCGTTAATTCGGCCAGATCCAATTCTTTGGTCTCCAGACTATCGGTACGAAAACTGACCATCGCATGATCCAGCAACTGACCAGCCGACCTAGAGCTTTCGTCAATCGCGCGTATCATTTCACGAAGCGCCTTCTTGTCTTCGGGCTTTTCAAGCCGTCGGAGTGAAACCTCGGCTTGCGCACGTACAGTTGCTAGTGGTGTGCGCACTCGATGTGCTGCCTCAGCGATGAAATCTTCTGACTGCGCAAGGGATATTCGCAATCGCGACATGAAATTGTTAAGTGCATCCACAAGTGGTGCCAGCTCGCTAGGGGATTTCGTTACCACAGGTCGCAAATCTTTGGGGCCACGACGTGTAACCGAAAGCGCCATTCGGTTTAATGGGGAAAGCGCGGATTGGGCCGCGTAGAGGCTAAGAGCTGTTGCGACGAGGAAAAAACCTAAGCCAACTGCCGTGGCCGTTACCGTGATTTGTGATGAAATCGCCGCAAGACCCAGCCGAGTCTGTGCGACGACGACCATGACTTTGGTCTGTTGACTACCGGTACTGACGGACCTGACTATTGCAACAGATCTGACTTCTTCTCCCCGGTAATCGAATGTCGAAAATACAGTTTCCGATCTTGTCGGCCAAGCGTCCGGCGACGGTAAGTCCTCGTACCCTGTCAAAGTTTGTTCGCCGATCAAGACGCGGTAGAAAACGCGGTCCTCGCTAATTGTACCCAGCATTGAAAGCGCCGAGTATGGGAGTTCCAGCTTGATACTCCCACGATCAGAATAAAGGGAGTCGGCAATCGAGGTTGCTGACGCAGCAAGGATGTTGTCTTGGGTTTCTGATGCCGCTTGCCCAGCAACCGCACGGACAATGAGGAAGAACGCCAGAGAAAGAATTGCTGCAACGACGAATAGTTGGATAGTTAGGCGTCGACGAATTGAACCTTTGTCAAAAATTGAAGTCATATACCCGCGACCAATCGGTATCCCAATCCGCGTACAGTCTCAATTTTCGCTGACGAATTTTCCAGTTTCTTCCTCAGGCGACCGACGTAAACTTCGATAGCGTTTTCAGAGATGTCATCCGCGAAGGAAAACAGGCGATCCATCAGGTGCGATTTTGAAAAAATTTGTCCGGGCGAAAAAAAGAAAACTTCCAATAACCGGAGCTCTCGATTTCTCAGAACCCGCACATCTTCATTTAGTGTCAGTGTGCCGGCAGTTGAATCAAGAATCACGCCTTCGAACTCTCTGATATTGTGAGCCGAACCGCCCTGGCGCCTTAAAACGGCGCGACAGCGAGCTTCGAGTTCAGAGAAATCGAAGGGTTTTGTGATGTAATCATCAGCACCTAAATCGAGGAGCCCAACGCGATCCGATATCTGGGATCGGGCCGTTAAAACAATAACCGGAGTCCCGTTTTTTGATTGTCTGTGGGCTTTTAGAAAATCTCTACCGTCACCATCCGGAAGCATAATATCCAATAAAATCAAATCGTAGTTGGTAATTTCGATACAGTCTTTCGCCGTTTCGAGGTCACCTGCCTGATCGACCGCATGTCCGTCCAGCTTAAACCGGTCAACAACGGCCTTTGCTAGTTGTACATTGTCTTCGACCAGTAAAAATCTCAATTGCCGTCTCCGATTTTTTGTTCAACGCGACAGGTTCGTGTCAGGTTTCGTGCCTAGCCTCGTCAATGTACGAGCAGATGCGCGTATGTCAAATGGGAGGAATTGAAATGAAAAATCGCTTAGTAAAAGCGCTGACAACAAGCGTTGTTTTAGGTCTGGGATTCACAACCGCTGCAACGGCTGCCGAGTGTATCGCACCTGCTAATCCTGGTGGTGGATGGGATTTTACATGCCGCCAGATCGGCAAAATTATGTTCGATATCGGTGCCGTTGATAAACCAATTCAAGTCACTAACATGTCTGGTGCCGGTGGTGGTTTGGCTTACAATCACGTTGTTGCTGAACGCGGCGACGATGCCGAACTGATTGTTGCTGCTTCCAGCGCAACGTCGACTCGATTGGCTCAGAACGCTTACGCGGGCATGACTGCCGATCAAGTTCGCTTTGTTGGTGCGATCGGTGCTGATCCGGGTGTTATTGTCGTAAGCAAAGATAGCCCGTTCCAGTCGCTGGGTGATCTTTTGGACGCAATCGTCGCCGATCCAAGTTCGGTTACATTTGCTGGCGGTTCCGCGGTTGGCGGGTTCGACCACCTGAAACCACTTATGTTGCTACAACGCGCCGGTTTCACAGATATCACGAAAATCAAATATATTGGTGTTGACGGTGGCGCAGATGCGATCACTCAAACCATCGGTGGTTTCACCCAAGCGATGACCGGCGATATGTCCGAAATTGTTGGCTTCCTGAAAGCCGGTGAAATTCGTGCACTTGCAGTTCTGACTGAAGAGCGCGTTCCGGGCTTCGAAGACATCCCGACAGCCAAAGAGCAGGGCTATGATGTTGTCGCTGTTAACTGGCGCGGACTCTACGTTCCTAAAGGCGTAAGTGACGAAACCTTCAACATGTGGGCTAAGCGTTTGCAGCAGGTTGCTGACAGCGCAGAGTGGAAAGAAGCTATGGCAGCAAATGGTCTGGCTCCATTTACCAAAGTTGGTGGTGATTTCCAGAGCTATGTTGACGAAGTTGTCGCCGAAGTGCGTCAGTTGTCTAAAGACATCGGTGTAATTCAGTAATGGCTAGCGACCGTATATTTGGTCTGGTCGCACTGATGGTGGCGCTCGCGTATATCGCGAGCGCCACTCAAATTCAGACCAGCTTTCTTTCCGATCCAGTAGGACCGAAGGCGTTTCCGATTTTGATTGGCGCGGTTGCAGCCCTTTGCGGCCTCGTACTGATTGTCCGCCCTGATCCAGACCCAGAATGGCCTGACGCGCGGACTTGGGGAAGTTTGTTGATCGCCGTAGTGGTGCTTATTGGTTATGCGTATTCGCTTAAGCCGATGGGGTTTCTCGTTCCAACGGCAATTACCGCAGCAATTCTTAGCTACCAGATTTCGCCGCGAACATTACCGGCAGTTCTGTCCGGTCTGGGGCTGTCTATCGGCCTTTTCATTCTATTCAAATTCGCCTTGGGTCTGGGTCTCGTACCGTTTCCCAAGGGATTAATCGGTTAACGGAGAGCGAACATGGACATCATCTCTAATCTCGCGCTCGGGTTTTCGATTGCGCTTTCGCCTTACACATTAATGTTGGCCGTCATTGGTTGTTTTTTAGGAACGATCATCGGCGCACTTCCAGGATTAGGCCCTTCAAACGGTGTTGCGATCCTTATTCCGCTTACGTTCACGCTTGGTCTTGATGCGACATCGGCCCTCGTTTTGATGACGAGCGTTTACTATGGCGCGATGTACGGTGGCCGGATCAGTTCCATCCTGTTGAATATTCCGGGCGACGAACCCGCGTTGATGACAACCCTCGATGGCTACCCGATGGCGAAACAGGGCAAAGCAGGTGATGCACTGGTGCTTTCCGGTGTCGCGTCATTCGTCGGTGCACTTCTGGCAACACTTGGCTTGATGTTACTTGCACCGCTTCTTGCGCGTGTAGCTTACCTATTTGGCCCTTCGGAGTACTTCGCATTATACCTTCTGGCTTTTAGCACTTTGGGGGGCATAGCCTCGAACAACCAAGCCAAAGCTGCGATCGCCTCGTGTATCGGGCTGGGGATTGCGATGGTCGGAGTTGATAACAGCTCGGGTTTGCCGAGACTGACGGGCGGTAACTTGCACTTGATGGACGGAATTGATTTTCTTGTAGCCATCGTAGGTTTGTTTGCCATCGCGGAAGTGTTTTTCTTCATCGAGAGCCACGGTAAAGGGTCTTCGATTGGTGTAAAGTTCGACAAAGTTACCATCCCGTGGAAAGCGATATTTGAAACCAAGTGGACAATGCTACGCTCCAGTTTGGTTGGTTTTATTGCCGGTATTCTTCCGGGCGCCGGAGCATCACTCGGCAGTTTCTTGGCCTACACCTCCGAGAAAGCTATCGCAGGCAAAGATGGTGGGTTTGGCACAGGTGTTCCTAAGGGCATCGCCGCGCCGGAGGCTGGAAATAACGCTGCTGCTGGCGGCGCATTGGTACCGATGTTGACATTGGGTGTGCCGGGTTCGGGGACGACCGCCGTACTTCTGGCATTGCTGATGACGCTGAACATCACACCGGGGCCAACATTGTTTACCGACCGGCCCGAAGTTGTTTGGGGTTTGATTGCTTCTCTATTGATTGCGAATGTCGTTCTTCTGCTGATGAACGTGCCTATGGTTAAAATATTTGTGCGCGTCTTGCAGGTTCCGGCATGGGTTTTGCTGCCGGGTGTAACAATGATCTCGTTCGTCGGGATATACTCACTTTCCGGCAGCTACTTCGATTTGTTGCTAATGGTTGGCTTCGGTGTTCTGGGGTATGTATTGCGTAAGCTCGACATTCCTACAGTGCCCGTAATCATGGGTATTCTTCTGGGTGGTCATATGGAAGACGCACTGCGTCGTGCGATGGTCATATCAGACGGGGATTTCGTCTACTTGTTCTCGTCCCCAATCTCGATTGGGTTATGGATCGCGGCCGTCGCAGGATTTGTAGCACCTATGTTCCTTCGAAACGTTTTGCGCAAACCTCAGAGGGTGACCGACTGATATGGTACGTGTTCTCATCCCCTCCGGCGCACTTGGTTTAAACTATGACAAAGTCGCACTAGAGCGAGGATTGGAAGCGAAGCCGGATATCATTGCAATTGACGGCGGATCAACCGACTCCGGTCCAGCCTATCTGGGTCGGGGCGTGTCGAAATACTCTCGAACTTCAACCAAGGTTGAATGGCAGGGACTAATGGAGGCGCGCGCCAAGGCTGGTATTCCATTGGTTATCGGTACCGCAGGGACCTGTGGGACTGACAGCGCGGTTGATTGGTTGCTGAAGATAACCAAGGTAATTGCTGATGATCTTGGGCAAAGCCTGAAAATCGCGGTACTTCGATCCTCGCAACCTAATGAGCGTATATTGAAAGCCTATGCCGACGGTAAGGTTCATCCGCTATCGCATGCGCCTGAGATATCCGAAGATATTATCGCGAGCTGCTCAAACATCGTGGCGCTAGCCGGTGCGGAGCAAATTTCGGCAGCGATTGAAACTGGAGCGGATATTATAATTGCAGGGCGAACGACGGATACGGCTACCATTGCCGCGCTTCCACTTATGCGGGGACTAAACGCAGGTGCGGCTTGGCATGGCGCTAAAATCGGTGAGTGCGGGGCACTTTGCGCGACCAATCCGCAGTCAGGCGTAATATTGATCGACTTCGACAAAGAAGGCTTCACCGTGACGCCAATGGCCGACGGGTCACACGCGACACCGCACACTGTCTCGGCCCATATGCTTTACGAGAACAGTGACCCCTTTATTCTCCACGAACCGGGTGGGTATCTGGACGTAACAAAGGCAGAGTATACTGCACAGGGCGACTCGAAAGTACGAGTGATCGGTTCAAAGTGGGTGCCCTCGGATAAGTATACTGTAAAACTAGAAGGCGCTTTTTTGGCCGGATACCAGAGTGTTCTAATCGCTTTGCTACGGGATAGACGTTATGTAGAAAACGCAGAAATATGGGTAAGCGACATTCGCGAAAAGTTCACTGAGAAGGCAATAGATCGTCTGGATTTGCGAAAAGAAGATTTCTCGATCGAAATCCGGTTGATTGGCAAAAATGCGAGCTTTGGTGGTTTGGAAACCAATATAACTACACCTGTGGAAATAGGCGTAATGGGGATTGTCACAGCCACAACTTCTGAACTTGCAACAGAACTAGGGCAATTGTTAAACCCGTATTTGTTGCATCACCCCCTCACAATCGAAGAGGAGCAACCAACATTTGCGTTTCCATTTTCGCCCGCAGATTTAAACCGTGGGGAAATTTTTGGATTCTGCTTGAACCATGTGCTTGAGCTGTCTGATCCGATGGACGCTTTTTCGTTGGAGGTAATTCAGCATGGCTAAGCTCGGTGAAATTGTACAAAAAGTCCGCAGCAAGAATGCGGGACCCTTCTGGCTTACCATTGATATCTTTTGCGGCGATGTAGAGGCGTTCGAGCAAACTCGAAACGGGCTCTCCACAGATCGAGTTTCAGCTGTTTTTGCAACGGATATCAACCACATCAAAAGGTTTGAAATTCCTTCATTGAATGTCATCAAATTCAGCTTTCCGAGGCCAGAAATTCAAGGATCGATCCATGATCGCGACATACATGGAGCGTCATGGGCCGCACTTCTTAGTGATGTTCAACTGAATTAGACGGATGTCAAAAATGCCCTCGTTACGAAATCTACAAGCACGGTCTGTTATGGTCACAGTTTTATTGGGGGTCTGTGGCGCGTTCATGGCTTGGTGGATTGGCGTCCCAGCACCATTCCTGACCGGACCGGCCGTTGTTGTTTCTCTTGCTGGTTTGTTTGGTGTTAACTGCCAAATTCCAACATTTCTCCGAAATGCATGTATTATTGTCATTGGTCTGTCTCTAGGATCCAGTGTCACTCCGGAAATTCTGAAGGTCGCTGGTGCTTGGCCCGCAAGTCTAATTGGAATGTGTGTCAGTGTTTCGGTTGTAATGTTGTCGGGTGGCATAGTGTTGCATCGGACATTTGGATTGGGGCGGAAAACCTCGCTTCTAGCCTCGAGCCCAGGACATTTAAGCTACGTGATTGGGCTGAGCGCTGATATCGGTGCCGATACTGCTGTTATTTCGGTAATTCAATCGATGCGGGTTCTATTGTTGACTTTGGCCGTACCAGTTGCCGTCGCTACTTTGACCGAGGCAGATATGACGTTGAGACCGTTGGGAGGGAACACACTCGCTTTCGTCGACTTTGGTGTTCTTGTAGTATTGGCAGTATTATTTGGAATGTTTTTAGCCCAGATAAAAGTACCGGCGGCATTCCTTATCTCAGGCATGATACTCTCGTCGTTTGGACACGGAACAAATTTGACACCGGGGGGTGTTTCACCGGCGATCTCGACGGCAGCTTTCGTTGTCATGGGCTCTCTTATCGGAACAAGATTCAGCGGTGTGTCGGCAAATTTACTTAGAAGGTCCGCATCTGGTGGAATAGTTCTAACCCTCAGTTGATTAACAATATCAATCGTTTCTGCGTCGGTCGTTTCTTACTTCACCAATTTGCCTCTAATTGACGTAATTATTGCGTTCGCACCGGGCGACCTCGAAACTATGGTTGCGATGGGCGCTATTGTTGGCGCAGATCCGGCGTATGTCGCCATTCATCACGTTGCCCGCCTTTTCTTTCTAAGCGTATTTGTTCCATTGGTGTTGTCGCGGAGTAGAGCGGATAGCTAGACCGTGTTGTTAGCGGCGGTGGATTAATAAGTGCTGTCATCGTCAGCACGGGTCTTCGTGTTGAACCAGATTTCGGTTGATAAACCCAGTAAACATATGGAGCTTCCAGACTTCCAGAGTCACCACGTGCGAGATGTCAGCCGGTTCCTGAATGCCCATAATTGTAGCACACACGAGTTGTCAGGCATGGAAGTAAATGCTTTCGAGATATGGTACCGCACCAAAATCAGCTCTTTCTGGCTCGAATGGTATCGGTCAAAAGGTTAGCTTGCACGTCCGCCCTTCTATTCGTGCAAACGTTAACGAAGCGCTGCTTCGATATTGCCGCCATCCACTGTCATTACATGCGCGGTTGTCCGTTCGCTTTGGGCAAGGGCGACAAAGGCTTTTGCTACGTGTTTGGCTTCGACCTCACGCCGTATCAGATTTCCAGCCATATAGGTTTCCTCGTCGATGCCCCGTGCTTTTGCGCGTTCGGCAACAAAAGCTTCGTCAAGCAACCCCGAGCGGATACGATCGGCGTTGATACCGTTTACCCGCACACCTTGCGGACCCAGCTCAAGTGCAAGTTGGCGTAGGAGGAAGAATGTTGCGGCTTTGGGAATGCCGTAAGCGCCGAAGCCTTTGCCCGGGTTTACCGCTTGCTTCGAGACATTGAACAACATCTGGCCACCACGCCCTTGAGCTGTG
>Ga0209345_10002833_pt1 | contig 18547 bp, 14 predicted proteins | sample Cruoilmetagenom7_FD_187294 | JGI IMG/M metagenome (GOLD analysis project Ga0209345, IMG submission 187294) | Oil polluted marine microbial communities from Coal Oil Point, Santa Barbara, California, USA - Sample 7 (SPAdes) (version 2) | ecosystem: Environmental > Aquatic > Marine > Oil seeps ...
CTAAACCCAATTATTGGAATAACGAATAACGAATAACGAAAAAAAGTAATTTTATTTTCATCTGAAGTAATTTTGCTTAAATATATAAATAAAAATTAATTATTCTGCTAAACCTAAACTTGTCATGCTTCATAAAATTCAATATTTATAATGCTACACTATAAAACCTTTTCTCTAAGGAGAAAATTAATTCGTTATTTAGGAACTAAAAACCTTATATTTGCACCAAATTTTCAAACCTTAATATGAGCAAATTAGTAATAGTTGGAACCGTAGCTTTTGATGCTATTGAAACACCTTTTGGACAAACAGATAAAATTCTTGGTGGAGCAGCAACCTTTATTGGTTTAGCGGCTTCTCAATTTAATGTAGATGCATCAGTAGTATCTATTGTTGGTGGAGATTTTCCTCAAGAATATTTAGACTTACTTTCAAATAAAAACATTGATATTTCTGGAGTGGAAATAGTAAAAGAAGGAAAAACATTTTTCTGGAGTGGAAAATATCATAACGATATGAATACACGAGATACTTTAGCTACAGAACTTAATGTTTTAGCAGATTTTAAGCCAGTTGTACCTTCCCATTATAAAAATGCTGAAGTGGTAATGTTAGGAAATTTACATCCAATGGTCCAAATGGGTGTATTAGAACAAATGGAATCTAAACCAAAGCTTGTTATATTAGATACCATGAACTTTTGGATGGATTGTGCTCTTGAAGAATTAAAATCGGTTATCAAAAAGGTAGATGTTATTACTATAAATGACGAAGAAGCTAGACAATTAACTGGAGAATATTCATTGGTTGTTGCTGCAAGAAAGATTCATGATATGGGTCCAAAATATGTGGTAATTAAAAAAGGAGAACATGGCGCCTTATTGTTTCATGACGATAACGTATTTTATGCACCTGCTTTACCATTAGAAGAAGTATTCGATCCAACTGGAGCAGGAGATACTTTTGCAGGAGGTTTTGCAGGATATTTAGCAAAAACAGAAGACCTCTCTTTTGAGAACATGAAAAACGCTGTTATATATGGATCCACTTTAGCTTCGTTTTGTGTAGAAAAATTTGGCACAGAACGCATGGTTGATTTAAACAATTCGGAAGTTCTAAAACGCTTGCATCAATTTAAAAATTTGACACAATTCGATATAGAATTAACATAAACAAACGCGCTCGTAATTGAGCGCGTTTTTTAATTTAACACACAACAGAAAATGAGTGACGCTTTAAAACACGAATGTGGAATTGCACACATTAGACTTTTAAAACCTTTAGAGTATTACCATAAAAAATATGGAACCGCTTTTTATGGTGTAAATAAAATGTATCTCATGATGGAGAAGCAGCACAATCGTGGTCAAGATGGCGCAGGTTTTGCAAGCATAAAATTAGACACCAAACCTGGCGAAAGATATATAAGTCGTGTGCGTTCTATAGCGCAACAGCCAATTCAGGATATTTTTGCCCAAATAAACGAGAGAATCAATCAAGAGATGCTTGATCATCCAGAATATAAGGATAATATTGCTATGCAGAAAAAAGAGCTACCTTATATTGGCGAAGTTCTTTTAGGGCATGTTAGATATGGAACTTTCGGAAAAAATAGTGTTGAAAGTGTACACCCTTTTTTAAGACAAAACAATTGGATGCACAGAAATCTAATAGTTGCTGGAAATTTCAACATGACTAATGTTAATGAACTTTTTGATGGCTTGGTAAGTATAGGTCAACATCCTAAAGAAAAAGCAGATACTATTACCATCATGGAGAAAATTGGTCATTTTTTAGATGATGCTGTTGCCAAAAAATACAAGCAATTAAAAAAAGAAGGTTATAGTAAAAATGAATGTACTCCTTTAATTGCTGAGCGACTTAATGTTGCTAAAATTTTAAAGAAGGCTTCTAAAAATTGGGATGGAGGTTATGCAATGGCTGGCCTTTTAGGGCATGGAGATTCTTTTGTGTTACGTGATCCAGCAGGAATAAGGCCAACTTATTATTATAAGGATGATGAAGTTGTTGTAGTAGCTTCAGAGCGTCCAGTAATACAAACAGTATTTAATGTTGCTTTTGACGATGTTAAAGAGTTAGAACCTGGTCATGCTATTATTACTAAAAAGTCTGGTGAAGTTTCAATTAATAAAATTATTGAACCTTTAGAAAGAAAAGCTTGTTCTTTTGAACGCATTTATTTTTCTAGAGGAAGTGACGCTGAAATTTATCAAGAACGTAAAACATTAGGAAAATTATTAATGCCTAAAGTTTTAGAAGCTATTGATAATGATACCAAGAATACAGTGTTTTCATATATTCCTAATACAGCTGAAACATCTTTTTTTGGAATGATTGAAACGGTTGAAGAGCATTTAAACCAAAAGAAAACTCAAGCTATTTTAGATGGCAAAGGAGGTTTAAGTGCCGAAAAAGTAACAGACATTTTATCTGAACGACCACGTATAGAAAAAATTGCTATTAAAGATGTTAAATTAAGAACTTTTATTACAGAAGATAGTAGTAGAAATGATTTAGTAGCTCACGTTTATGATGTGACTTATGGCGTTATAAAACCAACAGACAATCTAGTTATTATAGATGATAGTATTGTTAGAGGTACCACTCTAAAAATGAGTATTATTAAAATGATGGATCGTTTGAATCCTAAAAAAATTATCGTGGTCTCTTCTGCACCTCAAATCCGATATCCAGATTGTTATGGAATAGATATGGCTAGATTAGAAGATTTAATAGCTTTTAGAGCCATGTTAGAATTGTTAGAAGAAAACAACAAGTATCATTTAATAAAGGAAGTTTACGAAAAATGTAAAGCACAAGTTGCGTTAGAAGATAAAGAAGTTAGAAATTTTGTTAAAGATTTATATTCTGAATTTTCTGCTGTAGCTATTTCTAATAAAATAGCTGAATTAATCTGCGATGAAACTGTAAAAGCAGAAGTAGTTACTATTTTTCAACCTATTGAGAACTTACATCAAGCCTGTCCTAAAAATTTAGGGGATTGGTATTTTACAGGAAACTATCCAACGGCTGGTGGTAATCGAGTTGTCAATAGAGCTTTCATCAATTTTTATGAAGGAAATAAAGAAAGAGCTTATTAGTTGAATAATTGATTTTAACATTTTATCTAAAACATATAGACTTTAATCTGAAATATCTGCATTTCGTCTATTATTTTTAAATTCATAAATAAAATAAAGTTACATTAGTTTCACCATAACATAAGTAGGTTAAGTTCATGGTAGATTTGGGGCAAAAAAAGGTGAACGTATGTTCGCCTTTTTTTAATTTATACATACTTCTAAGATTCGTTTTTTTTCTAAGTTTATTCTTAATTATTTCATAATAACTCTTTTAGCCTAATTTATAAGTAGTTTGTCTAATAATTTTTTGTTATTCATTAAAGCAGACTTATATTAGCAGAACCATAACATAAGTAGGTTAAGTTTATGGTAGATTTGGGGCAAAAAAGGTGAACTCTCGTTCACCTTTTTTCATTTAAAATTTTCACTCTTTTAGATAAGCTTCTCAAGAAATATTAAACTAGTTTTTAAACTTTAGAAATAAAAAAAAGCAAACCATTTAGGTTTGCTTTCATATATAATATGAGTAGTTAAAATCTACTTAGCTTCAGCATAACGTCTTTCAACCTCATTCCAGTTAATAACATTAAAAAAGGCATTAATATAATCTGGTCTTCTGTTTTGGTAATTTAAATAATAAGCATGTTCCCAAACATCTAACCCTAAAATAGGTGTTCCTCCACAAGTTACGCCAGGCATTAACGGGTTGTCTTGATTTGGAGTTGAACACACTTCTACTTTACCACCTTTATGTACACAAAGCCAAGCCCATCCTGAACCAAATTGTGTTGCAGCTGCTCTACTAAATGCATCTTTAAAAGCATCAACAGTTTTATAAGCTGAAATAATAGCATCTTTTAAATCTCCAGACAAATACCCTTTCCCTTCTGGATTCATAACCTCCCAAAATAAAGAATGGTTATAAAACCCTCCACCATTATTTCTAACAGCTTTATTGTCCATATCTAAATTTGTAAGAATATTTTCAATTGTTTTTCCTTCATGGTCTGAACCCTCAATAGCCTTATTTAAGTTATTTGTATATCCTTGATGATGTTTTGAATGATGTATTTCCATTGTGCGAGCATCAATATGAGGCTCTAAAGCATCGTATGCATATTTTAATTTCGGTAATTCGAATGCCATAATATTTGTTTTTTTAGTATTAATATTTAATTCATTCAAATTTACGGATAAATCAAACCAATTAAAAATAATAAATACCTATCAAATCATCGATAGTTTTTATCTTGTGTAAAATTTTGTTTTATGAGCAATAAGGGTTCTTTTTTAATATATAATGCTTCGGCAGGAAGTGGTAAAACTTTTACTCTGGTTAAAGAATATTTGAAAATTATTCTCAAGTCGCCCTTTCATGATACTTTTAAAAATATTCTTGCTATTACATTTACCAACAAGGCTGCAAGCGAAATGAAAGAACGAATTATCGACACATTAAAAGATTTTTCTTCTGACACAATTTTAAAAGACTCTAACAACAACATGTTTCAAATTATTTGTGAAGAGCTAGATATGAAACCTGAAGCTGTTCATATTAAATCTAAAATATTACTAAACTCCATTGTATATAATTATGCCTTTTTTGACATCTCAACTATAGATGGATTTACCCATAGAATAATTAGAACTTTTGCATACGATTTAAAATTGCCTATAAATTTTGAAGTTGAATTAGATCAAGATGCCCTTTTAAGTGAAGCTGTAGATCGATTAATTGCAAAAGCTGGAACAGAAAAAGAATTAACTAAAGTTTTAATTGATTTTGCTATTGAAAAAGCAGACGACGATAAAAGTTGGGATGTATCTTATGATTTTTATAAAATTTCAAAATTGCTTATTAATGAAAATGACATTCCTTTTATTGATACATTAAAAAGCAAAACATTTGATGATTTTAAAGCTCTTAAAAAACAATTGAAAATAAGTATTAAAAATGTTGAAAAAAATATTATCGAAATTGCTCAGAATACATTAGCTCTAATTGAAGAAGCTGGTTTAGAATTTAATGATTTTTCAGGAGGAAGCAGAGCTTTTTTGCCCAACTATTTTTTAAAATTAGAAAAGGGAAGTTTAGGTGTAAGCTATAATAGCGCTTGGGTCGTTAATCTTGAAAGTAAGCCATTGTATCCTGAAAAATCAACTGTAGTAGAAATTAAAACAATTTTAGACGCTATTAAACCAGAAATAGTTATTGCTTTTAATAAAACTAAACAACTTGTTTTTAATTTAAAATTTCTAAAAGCTTGTTATAAAAACATGACACCTCTTTCTGTTTTAAATGTTATTAATAAAGAATTAATTAATTTAAAAGAAGAACAGAACAAAATTCTTATATCAGAGTTTAACAACATGATACACCATGAAATAAAAGGCCAACCAACTCCTTTTATTTATGAACGCTTAGGAGAGAAATTTAACCATTATTTTATAGACGAATTCCAAGACACCTCTGTTTTACAATGGGAAAATTTAATTCCTTTAATAGACAATAAATTATCTCAAGATATTATAGATAATAATAGTGGCTCTTTAATGATTGTTGGAGATGTTAAACAAGCTATTTACAGATGGCGAGGAGGGAAAGCAGAGCAATTTGTTGATTTATTCAACGATACGAACCCTTTTCAAGTTGAAAAATCTATTAAATCCCTTCCTAAAAATTATAGAAGTTTTAAAAATATTTTAGAGTTTAATAACGGATTCTTTGAATATCTAGCAGGTACTGTTTTTAGTAATAACAACCATAAAGAAATATATAAAAATGCCTATCAAGAAACTACCAAAACTCATGATGGCTATGTAAGTTTAGAGTTTTTAGATATTTCCAGCGAAGATGATAAAAACTTCATGTATGCTGAAAAAACGCTTAAAACTATTACCTTTTGTTTACAAAACGGATTCGCATTTAACGACATCTGTATTCTAGTTAGAAAAAATAATGAAGGCGTTGTAATTGCAGATTATTTAAACGAACACGACATTCCTTTAATTTCATCTGAAACATTACTTTTAAATAATTCTCCAGAAGTTCTTTTTGTAATTAATTTTTTAAAGTTATTACAGCAACCTAAAAACAATGAAATAAAAATTCAAGTTTTAAATTATTTGTCTCTATTATTTAATATTGAAGAAAAACATGTATTCTACGAAAAATACATCAATTTAAATTTAGAAGATTTTTTTACATCTTTAAATGTCTTCAACATACATGTTAAGTATAACAATTTGATGCAGTTTTCATTGTTTGATCTTGTTGAAACCATTGTGCAAACTTTTGATTTGGTTAAAACATCTAATGCTTACATTCAATACTTACTAGATGTGGTTTTCGAATACTCACAAAAAAATCAATCAGATTTATCAGGTTTCCTTGATTATTATGAAAAAAAGAAAGAAAAATTAAGCATTGTTTTACCTCCTGGACAAGAGGCTGTCCAAATATTATCTATTCACAAATCCAAAGGCTTAGAATTTCCTGTAGTTATTTTCCCGTTTGCCGATTTAGATATTTATAAAGAAATAGAACCAAAAGAATGGTTTCCTTTGAATCCAGAAGATTTTCAAGGATTTTCACATACGCTTTTAAATTTTTCAAGTGATTTTGAAAATTTTGAAGAAATAGGCAATCAAATTTATAATAGACGACGCTCAAATCTTGAATTAGATAATATTAATTTGCTATATGTTGCACTAACAAGAGCTGTAGAGCAATTATTTGTAATTTCTAAGAAGGATATCAATAAAAAAGGAGAGGTTAACAATCAAACATATTCTGGGTTATTAATTAATTACCTTAATAATTTAAATCTTTGGGATAATAATCAAACAAACTATGCTTTTGGAGATTCAGAAAAAACTTCATTTAAGACAGGCCATTCAACTAATACTTTAGAACAAAAAGAATTTATTTCAACTCCAAAGCATGAGCACAATATTAAAATAGTAGCTAGTTCTGGTTATTTATGGGATACCTTACAAAAAGAAGCTATTGAAAAAGGAAACCTAATTCACAACATCATGTCTGAAGTAAAAACTAAAACAGATATTGAATTTGTAATTGAAAATTTTATTCAATCGAACATCATAACTAGTGATCAAGCAACAATTTTAAAAGAATTAGTTAATCAAATAGTAACACATAAAGATTTACAGGCATATTTCACTTCAGATATAATGATATATAATGAAAGAGATATTATATCAAAAACTGGAGCGATTTATCGTCCAGACAGACTAGTTATCAATAATGATCAAGTAATAATTATAGATTATAAAACTGGTAATGAAGACCCAAAACATATCAATCAATTAATTGAATATGAAAACATCTTATTAGATATGAATTTAAAAACTATAAAAAAGATACTTGTCTATATTAATGATGGGATTCAAATAAAAGAATTTTAAATTTGCAAAAAACACCAACACATGTACGGAAAACTAAAAGAACATTTAGAAAACGAAATTCAAGAAATAAAAGATAACGGTCTATTTAAAACAGAACGTATAATAACTTCAGCTCAAGGAGCAGAAATAACATTAAACACTGGCGAAACAGTTTTAAATTTTTGCGCGAACAATTATTTAGGGCTTTCAGCTCACCCAGAAGTTATTCAAGCTGCAAAAGATGTTATGGATACCCATGGGTTTGGTATGTCTTCAGTACGTTTTATTTGTGGAACTCAAGACATCCATAAAGAATTAGAAGACAAAATCGCAGAATTTTACAACACAGAAGACACCATTTTGTATGCTGCAGCATTTGATGCAAATGGTGGTGTTTTTGAACCTTTATTTCGTGCTGAAGATGCCATTATTTCAGATTCATTAAATCATGCTTCCATTATAGATGGAGTTAGATTGTGTAAAGCAGCGAGATATCGTTACCAAAATAACGATATGCAAGATTTAGAAAAACAATTAATTGAAGCTAATAAAAATGGTGCTCGCTTTAAAATTATTGTAACAGATGGTGTTTTTTCTATGGATGGATTAGTAGCTCCTTTAGATAAAATTTGTGATTTAGCAGATAAATATGATGCATTAGTCATGATTGATGAATGTCATGCAGCTGGTTTTATAGGAAAAACTGGACGTGGAACTTTAGAAGAGAAAGGTGTTTTAAATAGAATAGATATTATTACAGGAACACTTGGCAAAGCTTTAGGTGGCGCTATGGGAGGCTACACAACAGGTAAAAAAGAAATAATTGAAATATTACGTCAACGTTCAAGACCATATCTATTTTCAAATTCTTTAGCTCCAGCAATAGTAGGTGCATCCATTAAAGTTTTCGATTTATTAAAAAACGACACTTCTTTGCGAGATAAATTAGAATGGAATGCAGGGTACTTTAAAAAAGGCATGAAAGAAGCTGGTTTCGATATTATAGATGGAGACTCAGCAATCGTTCCTGTTATGCTATATGACGCAAAATTAGCACAAACAATGGCTAGTATGCTTTTAAAAGAAGGTATTTATGTTATTGGGTTCTTTTTCCCAGTTGTCCCAAAAGAAAAAGCTCGGATAAGAGTTCAACTATCAGCTGCACATAACGAAGCTCATATAGATAAAGCTGTAAATTCTTTTATAAAAGTTGGAAAAGAGCTTGGAATTATTTAAAAAAGTAGACAATCAGACAGATTTTAGGTAAAATATTCAATATTTTTCTATATTTGTCTTTGTTAATAATATTTAACAACTTACTTTTGCTTACAATTAACACTTAAAAATTAAACTTTTGAATATGAAAAATCTTAGCAGATTATTGTTCGCAATGTTGCTTATGTTAAGTTATAGCAGCATTAATGCACAAGATGAAAACAATCCATGGGCTCTTAGTCTAGGAGTAAACGCAGTTGATTTCTATCCTACGGGAGAAGACGCTCCTCTTGGTGATTATTTTGATGAGTACTTCAATGCTCGTGATCACTGGAATATCTTACCTTCTTTATCAAGTCTTACAGCTTCAAAGTATTTTAGTAATGGTTTCTCTTTTGGAGTAACTGGTTCTATTAATAAAATTGAAAGTTGGGGAGATGCTGATGTTAAGGATTTATCTTATTACGGATTAGATGGAACTATAAAATATAGTTTCGCAAAATTAATTAAATCTAAAGTTATCGAGCCTTACTTAGGAGTAGGTGGCGGTTACACTTGGGTAGACAGAATTGGAGCAGGAACACTTAATGGTTCTTTAGGTTTTAATATCTGGTTTAGCGAAAATATAGGTGTAACTTTACAAAGTACATACAAACATGCATTTGAAGATTATTTATCTTCACACTTCCAACATTATGCAGGTTTAACATTTAAATTTGGTGGAAAAGACACAGATAGTGATGGTATCTACGATAAAGATGATGCTTGTCCAGAAGTTGCTGGTTTAGCTGAATTTAACGGTTGTCCTGATACTGATGGTGATGGAATCGAAGACAGTAAAGATGATTGTCCTAACGAAGCTGGTTTAGCTGAATTTAACGGTTGTCCTGATACTGATGGTGATGGTCTTGCAGATCCTAACGATGAATGTCCTACAGTTGCTGGCCCTAAAGAATTAAACGGTTGTCCTGATGCTGATGGCGATGGAATTGCTGATAAAGATGATAAATGTCCTAATGAAGCAGGTCCTGCTGCTAACAACGGATGTCCTTGGCCAGATAGAGATGGTGACAGTGTAATAGATAAAGATGACAAATGTCCAGATGTAGCTGGAACTGTTGCTAACGATGGCTGCCCAGAATTACCAGAAGCAATTAAGAAAGCTTTAAACGCTTATGCTAAAACAATCTTATTTGATACAGGTAGAGCTTCTATAAAAGATCAGTCTGCTGGTGTTTTACAAAACATAGTTGGTATTTTAAATGAATATCCTAATGCTAAGTTTAACATTGAAGGACATACTGATAGTGTTGGTTCAGAAACATTAAACCAAAAATTATCTCAAGAAAGAGCTAGTTCAGTTATGAATTACTTAATTACTAATGGTGTTGCTTCAGGTAGATTATCTCACGAAGGTTACGGAGAAGCTAGACCAATAGATTCTAACAAAACTAAAGCTGGTAGAGCTAACAATAGAAGAGTTGAAATTAACTTAGTGAAATAAGCTAATAAAACTTAAAATAGTTTTAAAAAACGCTCCGATTAATCGGAGCGTTTTTTATTTTTATAGTATGATAACATTTATTCATGAAGTACTAGAAACTCTATACGAAAAAGATGAAAATATTTCTAATTATACTTTTATCTTGCCAAGTAAAAGAGCTGGTATTTTTCTTAAACATGAATTAACAAAGGTCACTAACAAAACCATGTTCTCTCCTCAAATATTGAGTATCGAGGAATTTACTAATGAACTCTCTCAATTAGAACCCATATCCAGTACTGAGCTACTTTTTGAATTTTATAGTGTATATCTAAAACTAACTAAGAAGGCAAATCAAGAAAGTTTTGATTCTTTCTCAAAATGGGCACAAATAATTATTCAAGATTTTAACGAAATAGATCGTTACTTAATTCCACAAGGACAAATTTTCAATTATTTAAATGCCATTCAGGAATTAAACCATTGGTCTAAAGAAGAAAACAAAACAGAATTAGTAAAAAAATATTTGTCTTTTTGGAATAATCTATTAGAGTATTATACAAAATTTACAGAACTTTTAATAGAAAAGAATATTGGCTATCAAGGATTAATTTATAGAGAAGCCGTTTCTAATATTGAAGCATATATTCAAAGTAATGCTGATAAAAAACTAATTTTTTTAGGGTTTAATGCTTTAAATAAAGCTGAAGAAACCATTATTCAAGAACTACTCCAAAATGGCATTGCTGAAATTTTTTGGGATTTAGAAAAGTCATTTTTTGAAAACCCTTTGCATGATGCTGGTTTGTTTATTAGAAATTATTATACAAACTGGACTTATTTTAAATCAAATCCCTTTAAATGGATTACAAATAATTACTCAGAACAAAAAAACATTTCAATATATGGTGTCCCTAAAAACATAGGTCAAGCAAAACAAGTAGGTTCTATATTAAAAGAAATATCAACTAAGCAGAAAGATTTAAGTAAAACAGCCATCGTTTTAGGTAACGAAACTCTTCTATTGCCAATATTAAACTCTTTGCCACAATCAATTGATGTTTTGAATATAACCATGGGACTCCCATTAAAATCGGTTCCATTAGCTTCACTTTTTGAGAGTTTATTTTATTTACATGATACTACTAACAAATCTTATTACTATAAAGATGTTATTAGTATTCTATCTCATCAAAATACTAGTTGTCTTTTTGAAAAAGATAATGGTTCAGTTGTTTCAGACATCATCAAAACCATACAAACAAACAACTTAGTATATCTTAATCTAGAGCAATTAAAAGAACTTTCTCATTCCTTCGGTGATATTATTGATATTCTATTTGGAAATTGGGAAAACAATGCGCAAATAGCTTTAAATCAAACCAAAAAACTAATTCTTAAAATTAAGAATCGTTTAGATATTAATAAACAAGAGAATATCTTATCATTAGAATATCTATATAAATTTCATGAATTATTTAACGAATTAACTAGGCTCAACACAACTTACCCTTATTTAAAAAACATTCATACTCTTTTTGAAGTTTACAAAAATCTATTAAGTACTGAAACTTTAGATTTTAAAGGGGAGCCTTTACAAGGATTACAGGTTATGGGAATGTTAGAGTCTCGGGTTTTAGATTTTGAAACAGTAATAATTTCATCTGTTAATGAAGGTGTATTACCCTCTGGAAAAAGTCATAATTCTTTTATCCCTTTTGATGTTAAACTACAATATAAGCTTCCTACTTTTAAAGAAAAAGATGCTGTTTATACTTACCATTTTTACAGACTCTTACAACGAGCAAAAAATATTCATATTCTTTATAATACAGAAGCAGATGCACTTAATGGAGGTGAAAAAAGCAGGTTTATAACTCAATTAGAATTAGAAGGTATTCATAATATTTCACATAAAATGGTGCTTCCAAAAGTAACTAATTCTAACAAACAACTTACACAGGTTAAAAAGGATGAAAGCGTTTTAGTAAGATTAAAAGAAATAGCTGAAAAAGGATTTTCCCCTTCATCATTAACTAATTATATTAGAAACCCAATAGATTTTTACAACCAAAAGATTCTTAAAATTAAAGAGTATGATGAGGTTGAAGAAACTGTAGCTGCCAATACACTAGGCAGCGTTATACATAACACACTTGAAGACCTATACAAACCTTTAGAAGGCAAACTTCTTACTATAGATCTTGTAAATAATATGAAACCCAAAATAAATAATCGAGTTATTTATCATTTTAAAGAGATCTACAAAGAAGGAGATTTAACAAAAGGTAAAAACTTAATTGTTTTTGAGATAGCTAAAAGATATCTCAAAAACTTTTTGGAATTAGAAATTGAAGATTTAAAAAATGGTAATGAAATAAAAATTATTGCTATTGAAACTGAAAATAAAGTCCGTTTACAGATTGACGAAATAAACTTCCCTATTTATTTAACGGGAAAAGTCGATCGTGTAGATCTATTTAATGGTACAACAAGAATTATCGATTATAAATCTGGCAAGGTGGATAGTAACAAAGTATCAGTTATTAATTGGGAAGATATAACGACAGATTATGACAAATTCAGTAAATCGTTTCAAATCTTAACCTATGCATATTCTATGGTTAAAGAAGGTAAAGTAAATTTACCTTTAGAAGCTGGTATTATTTCATTTAAAAATTTAAGTGCAGGATTTTTGAAATTTAATAAAAAGAAAAGTTCTCATGATAGAAATAAAATAACTCTTATTTCTGAAGATACGCTCCAATATTTCGAAATAGAGTTGAAAAAATTAATTAGAGAAATCTGTAATCTAGACATGAACTTTATTGAAAAAGAAATCTAATGACTCGAAAAAATCTTGTTTTATATAGAGAAAATAAAAAACCCATTGTCTGGGATGCTTTTTATAATGAAACAGGCAAACCAAAACCATTAGTTATTTTTTGTCATGGTTATAAAGGCTTTAAAGATTGGGGAAGTTGGAATTTAGTTGCTGAAACTTTTAAAAATGAACATTTCTTTTTTGTAAAATTCAACTTTTCACATAATGGAGGAACCGTAGAAAATCCAATAGATTTTCCAGATTTAAATGCTTTTGCTGAAAACAACTACACCAAAGAACTTAACGATCTTGATGATTTTTTAAATTATTTGCTTTCTGAAGAAAACCAATTTCATAACGACATTAATAAAAACAATATCACATTAATCGGTCATTCACGAGGAGGAGGTATCACAACTATTGAAGCAGCAGAAGTTTCAAGGATTACAACTTTAATTACTTGGGCTAGCGTTTGCGATTTTGGTAGTAGAGCAGCTACAACAGGAAATTTAAAACAATGGAAAAAAGATGGAGTTAAATATGTTCTAAATGGAAGAACCAAACAACAAATGCCACATAATTTTCAATTTTATGAAGACTTCAAAGCAAATAAAACTCGTTTGAATATTGAATTGGCAACTAAAAAGATTAAAACACCTCATTTAATTATTCATGGAGATTCAGACACCTCTATTTCGATTAATGAGGCAAAGACTTTACACTCCTGGAATACTAACAGTGTTTTATTTCCTATAGAAAACACAAATCATGTTTTCGATTCTAAACATCCTTGGCAAGGAAATAAGCTTCCAGAAAAGCTAAAGCTTGTAGTTGAAAAGAGTATTGATTTTATAAAAAAATAAAGTCTTTATAAATTATAAAGACCTTTTTATCTGTGGAGAATATCGGATTCGAACCGATGACCTCTACGCTGCCAGCGTAGCGCTCTAGCCAACTGAGCTAATCCCCCAAAACCAAGTTTATTTTAATCCACTTAACACTAAAACTGGTAAGGTATTACTTTGAAAATCTTTTTTCAATATGGTATTATTTTCCCAAAGTTTGGTAAAAAATCCTCGCTTACGTCTTACAACACATAATAAATCTGGATCGTTATCTTTATAGTGTTCTAAAACCCCTTGAAAAGTTGTAGCATTTTCAGAGTATGTTGTATTTGTAATTAAATTAGATAGGCCTTCATTAATTTTAAAATCCTCTTCATTATGAAATGGTGTTTTTACCAATAATAAATTCACAATTGATTTAAACTGATTTTTAATATTAATTAATGGAGCTAAGGCGTTTTCTTTTTTAATAACAGCAGATTTCAATGCCATTAAAATGTAAATAATAGGTCTGTATTTATATCCTTCTGGAACTATTAAAGCAGGAATATTGGTTTGTTTAACAATCTTCCCAGAGGTTTTTCCTAAATACACTTCTTCTTTAACAGAATTTGTTCTAGGTTCAATCATTATTAAATCAATCTCTAATGATTTACAAACTAGCTCTATTGTGTCAACCAATTTCCCTTTGAAAGTTTTTATATGCATCTCAACATCTTTGGTGTCTACTTTAGCAACATGAGACTTCAAAAAATCTAAGCTTTCTCGTTCTAAAATATGATCTATTTTAATCATTGTTCCTGCTTTAGTATAAACATTATATACTTGAACAACATATAATTTTGCGCCAATAGCTTTGGCAAAATCTACAGCATATTGTAAATGGCTTACAGCATTTTTAGACGAACCAACAGGAACTAATATATTCTTCATAATCAATAATTAAAACTAAATTTACACAATAATTTATGCAAAAGTAAACATTAAAAATGATTCGGAAAGCTACTATTAAAGATATTGATAGCATTTTAATAATAACTAAAGCATGTGCAGCATATATGATTGAAAATGGCATTTTTCAATGGAATGAACATTATCCAAATAAAACTGATTTTGAAAATGACATCTTAAAAGATGAATTATATGTGTTTGAATATCAGTCTAACATCGTTGGTTGTATGGTTATTTCAACTTATATGGATGAAGAGTATCTTCCAATTAAATGGTTAACTACAAACAAAAACAATGTATATATTCATAGGTTGGCTATTCACCCAAAATATCAAGGAAAAGGATTTGCAAAACAATTCATGGATTTTGCTGAAGAATTTGCTTTAAAAAACAACTTTCAATCAATTAGACTTGATACCTTTTCACAAAACAAAAGAAATCAAAAATTTTACGAACTTCGCAACTATAAAAAATTGGGAGAAATTTACTTTCAAAAGCAAAGCAAACATCCTTTTTATTGTTACGAACTTGTCCTGTGAGCACAAAAATTAGCTTAAAACATATTAATAGATTAGCAATTCCAGCATTAATTTCTGGAGTATCTGAACCTATCTTATCTTTAACAGATACTGCTATTGTTGGTAATATGGATTTAAATGCAACTGAGTCTTTAGCAGCAGTTGGTATAGTTGGTGCATTCATTTCTATGCTCATTTGGGTTTTAGGGCAAACAAGAAGCGCTATTTCATCTATTGTTTCGCAATATGTTGGAGCAAATAAATTAGACAAAGTAAAAAATTTACCTGCTCAAGCTATTTTTATTATAACCTCTTTAAGTATCTTAATTATTCTTGTTACTTATCCTTTTGCTGAACAGATTTTCAAACTTTATAACGCATCAAATCTCATATTAGATTACAGTATTTTGTATTACAAAATTCGTGTGTTTGGTTTTCCATTCACCTTATTTACTATTGCCGTTTTCGGGACTTTTAGAGGGCTACAAAACACCTATTATCCAATGATAATTGCTATAGTTGGTGCATCAGTAAATATTATTTTAGATTTTGTTTTAGTCTATGGAATTAAGGGGTTCATTCCTGCTATGCATATTCAAGGTGCAGCCTATGCAAGTGTTGTTGCCCAATTAATTATGGCCATTTTATCTGCCTACTATTTACTTAAAAAAACGCCTATCTCTTTAAAGTTACACTTACCTTTTAATAAAGAAATGAAACGTTTTGTGTTCATGATTCTTAACTTATTTATAAGAACTATTGCCTTAAATGTGACCCTTTATTTTGCTAGTGCGTTTTCAACTAGCTATGGAAAACAATACATAGCTGCCTATACCATAGCAATCAATCTATGGTTTTTAGGCGCTTTTATAATAGATGGATATGCAAGTGCAGGTAATATTTTATCAGGAAAACTTTTAGGTGGAAAAGAGTATGGCAAACTCATAGAGCTTAGTAATAAGCTCATAAAATATGGTGTTTATTTAGGGTTAACTATGGCAATTATTGGAAGCGTATTTTATTTTTCTTTAGGAACCATTTTTACTAAAGAACCAGAAGTATTAAAAGAGTTTTATAACATTTTCTGGATGGTTTTAGCCATGCAACCTTTTTGTGCTATTGCTTTTATTTTCGATGGCATGTTTAAAGGACTTGGTAAGATGAAGGATTTGAGGAATCTATTATTACTTTCTACATTTTTAGTGTTTGTCCCTATTTTGTTTTGGTTAGATTCTATGGATCTTAAACTCTATGGCATTTTTGCTGCTTTTACTTGCTGGATTATTGCTAGAGGATTTCCATTAATCATAAAATTTAGACAAGAATTTTTACCCCTTTCTCGAAACCATTAACTTAGCAAAAAAATAAACAATGTTTTCTTTAATAAGCTTAATTCAAAAAATAGACATCAACGAAAAAATAAAAGAAGCTCCAGATAATTCTTATGAAATTGGTGTTTTTATTGGTACTTTATTGCCTTTTGTAACTCTTGTGATTATAGCTTACTTATTGTTTAGGTATAACAAAAACAGAAAAAACAATTAAATATGGACTTTTTAGGCTTTTTAAGTGGGAACGGATTGTTTCTCGTATTAGCAATCGTGCTAGTAATTATTTACGTTTATAACCGTAGAAAAAATCGCTAATATAGTATGCTTCTACCAAGCAATAATACTAAGGCGCTTTGCTTTTACAAAACAACTATCTTTGCAACCATAATAAAAACATGCAATGAGTAACATTAGAATAACAAAACAATTCTCTTTCGAAACTGGTCATGCACTCTATGGTTACGACGGAAAATGTAAAAATGTTCATGGACATAGCTATAAGCTTTCAGTAACAGTTATTGGAAAACCTATTTCAGACACTAAAAACGTCAAGTATGGAATGGTCATAGATTTTAGTGATCTTAAAAAAATAGTAAAGACAGAAATTGTAGATGTGTTCGACCATGCCACTGTTTTTAATAAGAATACACCACATGTGGAGTTGGCAAAAGAACTTGAAGTTAGAGATCATAATGTGCTTTTAGTAGATTATCAGCCAACTAGTGAAATGATGGTTATTGATTTTGCTAAAAAAATTAAAAGCCAATTACCAAATCATATTGTATTACATTCTTTAAAGCTTCAGGAAACAGACACTAGTTTTGCTGAATGGTATGCTAATGATAATTAAATGAATCTGTCATTACGAGGAATGAAGTGACAAAGTAATCTCATGAAATAAAGAGATTGCCACGACTTTTTTTAAAAGTCTCGCAATGACAAGAAAAACATTTTTATATTTACCATATGCAAATTCCCAAAGGAAAAAAAATTTATTTCGCTTCAGATAATCATCTTGGAGCACCTACTCAAGAACAATCACGTCCTCGTGAGAGGAAATTTGTAGCTTGGTTAGATGAAGTAAAACAAGATGCTGCAGCTATATTCTTAATTGGCGATTTATTCGATTTTTGGTTTGAATATAAAACCGTTGTGCCAAAAGGTTTTACAAGAACTCTTGGGAAACTAGCTGAAATAAGCGATTCGGGAATTCCTATTTACTATTTTGTTGGTAACCATGATCTTTGGATGAATGGCTATTTTGAAGAAGAACTAAACATTCCTGTTTACCACAAACCCAAAGAATACACTTTTAACAATAAAACATTTTTAATTGGTCATGGAGATGGTTTAGGTCCTGGAGACAAAGGTTATAAACGCATGAAAAAAGTATTTACTAATCCTTTTAGCAAATGGTTATTCCGTTGGTTGCATCCAGATTTAGGTGTAAAATTAGCTCAATACATGTCTGTAAAAAACAAACTGATTTCAGGAGATGAAGATGCGAAGTTTCTTGGCGAAGACAACGAATGGTTGGTACAATATTGTAAGAAAAAAGAAGAAGAAAAACACAGAGATTATTATGTGTTTGGGCACAGACATTTGCCTTTAAATATTGACTTAAACGACAATTCTAAATACATCAATCTTGGCGATTGGATAAGTTATTATACCTATGGTGTTTTTGATGGTGAGGTTATGGAATTGAAAGAATATTAATTTCTGGTCACGTCAGTTTGAGTGATTTTCTTTTTTTAAAATTGTATCGAAAACAAGGATGAGTTAATAAATAATTCTCTATAATAAATTCTTATCAGAATTTCATTCGAAGTGACTTATTGCTTTATATTTATTCAGGAATATAAGTTA
>Ga0209345_10002834_pt1 | contig 18543 bp, 18 predicted proteins | sample Cruoilmetagenom7_FD_187294 | JGI IMG/M metagenome (GOLD analysis project Ga0209345, IMG submission 187294) | Oil polluted marine microbial communities from Coal Oil Point, Santa Barbara, California, USA - Sample 7 (SPAdes) (version 2) | ecosystem: Environmental > Aquatic > Marine > Oil seeps ...
CTATGGTGGAAAAAATAAAAATGGATCAAGGTTTAACCTCTGCACTCCTGAGACTGGTTAATTCACCATTTTTTGGGTTCAATCAAGAGATTACAGGCATTGATAGAGCTGCAATTTTGCTGGGTGTTAACACAATCAAAAAACTTGCAACAGCGGTATCCATGAAAGAATTTTATGAAAAAAACTTTTCATTATACAATACAACAGGAGTAAAATTATGGATGCACGGGTATAATGTTGCAAGCATTTGTGAATATATAGCATCATTAAAAACCTCTATTGATGCAGAGAGCCTTTATTTAGCTGGTCTTTTGCATGATGTTGGTAAGATTGTGCTTGTTGATTTTTTAACAAGAAAAGCATTAACTCCTGATGATGAAAAAGAACAAACAGGATATACACATATGGATGTTGCAGGGATAATATTAACTAAATGGAAGATATCTGTCAAAATAGTTAATGCAATAAAGGAACATCATCACAGTCCTAATTTTAGTCGTAATGATTTTAATATTATCTTATACTACTCTAATATATTGGATAGAGAAAAGGGCATTAATGAAAATCTAGTAAAAGAATTTGCTGAGAAATTACATGTTGATTATCATTTGCTTCTGTTAAGAGTAAGGAAGATTACAAAAAAGATTGCATCAACATGGGTGTAGGTCTATATTATAACATCTTAAAGCAAATACAACTAATTCATTTTATCCCGTTGGATTTGTGTTTATTTAAAATACATTTACGCTGACTTTTTTATATACTTTAATAAGTACCAAAACAAAAAAAAGCACAAATAGAAAAGAGGTTGTTGAATTTTAATGGCAGGAAATAGTTTTGGCACAATTTTCAATATAACTACTTTTGGGGAAAGTCATGGAATTGGGCTTGGCGTTATAATTGATGGTTGTCCTTCAGGAATTAAAATCAGCACAGGAGATATCCAAAAAGAGCTTGATAGGAGAAGACCGGGTCAAAGTGAAATCACTACTCCCAGGGACGAAAAGGATAAAGTAGATATAATCAGTGGTGTTTTTGAAGGTAAAACAACAGGAACTCCTATTGCAATGATTGTTTATAATAAAAATCAGAAATCAAGGGATTATGACAAGATAAAAGATCTTTTTAGACCAGGTCATGCAGATTATACATATTACAAAAAATATAATATCCGAGATTATAGGGGTGGAGGCAGAGCTTCTTCAAGAGAAACCATTGGAAGAGTCTGCGCTGGAGCAGTTGCCAGAAAGATACTTGAACTAAAAGATATCCATATTTATGGATATGTAAAACAGGTTGGTCCAATAAAAGTGGAAAAGATAAATATTGAAGAAATCGAACAAAATAGCGTTAGATGTCCTGATAATAAAAAAGCTGAGGAGATGGTTAATTTTATCCTTGAAACAAGACAAAAGGGTAATTCAATCGGCGGTATAGTTGAAATTATGATTAAAGGTCTCCCATCAGGTATTGGTGAACCAGTATTTGATAAACTAAATGCTAATTTAGCAAAAGCAATATTAAGCATCCCCGCTGTTAAAGGGATTCAATTTGGCGCCGGATTTAAAGTTGCTGAAATGTATGGAAGTGACGTGAATGATGAGATTACAAAGAAAGGATTCTTGAGTAATAATGCTGGAGGGATATTGGGAGGTATTTCAACAGGTCAAAATATAGTTTTTAATTTTCCCGTCAAACCTCCATCTTCCATACTAGTGCCCAGAAAAACTATTGATAAAAATGGAGAAGAAACTACAGTGATAACTGAAGGAAGGCATGACCCATGCGTTGCTCCACGGGTTGTTCCTATTGCAGAAGCAATGTCTGCCCTGGTTATAATAGATATGATATTGTTAGATGGTTCAAGAAAAATATTTGTCTGATTTTGTGCTCCATATAAAAAAATCTTGAAAAAAAAGAAAAACATCTTGAAAAAAATGTGAAATTAAAATATATTCTGTGGGATTTGGGGTGTCGCCAAGCTGGCAAGGCAGCGGATTTTGGATCCGCCACTCGCAGGTTCGAATCCTGCCACCCCAGTTTTTTATTTATATGAGAAATCTACCATCTATAAAAACCTTGGTCATAAAAATTGGAAGCAGTATTATCACTGAAGAAAACTCAGGGATAAACAAATCTTTTGTTAAATCAATCGCAGGCAAAATAAATGAATTGAAAAAATATATAGATAATATTGCCTTGGTTTCATCAGGGGCAATTGCGGCAGGATCCCAAATGATGGGTCATAAGGAAAAATCTGGTAGCATAATTGACAAACAAGTATGCGCAGCAATAGGGCAAACAAGACTTATCAAACACTACGAAGGAGAGTTTAAAAAATATAATATCAATGTTGCTCAAATTCTAATCACAAAAGATGATCTTTCTAACAGAAGAAGATATATAAATGCAAGATATTGTATAAGGAAATTGTTAGAATTAGATATTGTACCCATTATAAACGAGAATGATATTGTAGTGGTAGATGAATTAAAATATATGGAAACTTTTGGAGATAATGATAATTTGGCATCTTTGATTGCAGGTCTAATAGAGGCAGACTTATTACTTATTTTATCTGATGTTAACGGGCTTTATGATAAAAACCCTTTAATATATGAGGATGCCACAATTCTAAATGACATTAAATATATTGATAAATCCTTATTCAATATAGCCGGTAAATCTCTATCTGGCATTGGAACTGGTGGGATGAAAACTAAACTTATTGCGGCCAGAAATGCTTTGCAATCAGCTTGTTATGTTGGTATAATCAACGGCAAAGATGTAGAGAATATTTCTGCATTTTTAAATGGTGATGTTATAGGAACATTTTTCTCCCATGTTAAAGAAGTAAAAAACAGGAAAAAATTATGGTTGGGACAGGCTACAACCCCAAGAGGTGATATATTTGTAGATGATGGAGCCAAAGAGGCTTTATTGGTTAATAAAAAATCGCTGTTGCCATCTGGAATTACTTCAGTTAAAGGTAAATTTGGCATTGGTGATGTCGTACGTGTAGTAAGCAGTACTGATAATGAGATCGCAAGAGGGATAACAAGATATAGCCTAGATGATATTAAAAAAATCGCTGGGAGAAGATCTTCAGAAATTTTTGAGGTTTTGGGTTATAAGTTCAGTGAAGAAGTTATCCATAGAAATGACCTTGTTACAACTGAGGAATAAACTCATTGAGTAGAGCTCTTTATAATGGAAATTGATATGGAAAGGTCTTTAGAAAAGGTAAAAGCTGCTTCAAGAATAATAATGAATGCGACCGCATCACAGAAAAATGATGCTTTAATGAATATTGTGATGCTGCTTAAAGAACATCGTGAGCAGATATATGCTAAAAATATTAAAGATGTTGAATATGCAAAATCTAGTGGTCTTCAAACTGCAATGATTGATAGACTCACCTTAGATGATAAACGTTTTGAATCTATGCTAAATGGTGTTTTGAATATCGTGAATCAGAATGATCCTGTGGGAAACATAGACGAAGGATTTAAACGGCCTAATGATCTTATAATTTATAAAACCAGAGTTCCCATAGGAGTTATTGGGATCATTTACGAATCAAGACCTAATGTAACAATTGATGCAGCGGCTTTATGTATAAAATCAGGCAATGCTTCTATTTTAAAAGGTGGTAAAGAATCTGCTAACACTAACAGAATATTGAGTAATATCACAAGAGAAGCTCTAATGAATGCTGGATTGGATAAAAACGCTGTGTTATTGTTTGAAGATCCTGAAAGGTTATATATATCTAAACTCTTAAAGGCAAAAAGTTATATTGATCTAATAATTCCAAGAGGTGGTGAAGGTTTAATTAACTTTGTAACAGAAAATTCTTTAATACCCATTGTAAAGCATGACAAAGGATTATGCCACACCTATATAGATGTAGATGCCGACATAGATAAGGCCATTTCTATAGCATATAATGCGAAGGTTAATAGACCAGGCGTTTGCAACGCAATGGAAACCTTATTGATAAATGTTAATATCGCTGGTGAAGTTTTGCCTAAATTAACCTCTTTATATAACAAAGCAGGAGTGGAGATACGTGGTTGTGAACTAACATGCAAGTATGCTCACGTAACTCAGGCAGATAAAAAAGACTGGGATACAGAATATCTTGATTTAATAATTTCTATAAAAATAGTATCATCTCTTGAGGATGCTATGGATCATATATATAAACATGGGTCAGGCCATTCGGAAGCTATTATAACAGATAATTATACGACTGCGCAAAGATTTTTACAATATATAGATGCAGCAGCTGTTTATGTAAATGCTTCAACACGTTTTACTGATGGAGCAGAGTTCGGTTTAGGAGCAGAAATAGGCATTAGCACGCAAAAACTTCACTGTAGAGGCCCTATGGGACTTAAAGACTTGACAACAACAAAGTACATTGTATATGGATCAGGGCAGATAAGGGAGTAATATTTGCTGCATATAGGACTCTTTGGAGGCACATTTAATCCAGTTCATGTAGGTCATGTAGAGTTAGCGAAGAGTGTCTATAAAGGTCTTGAATTAGATCAGTTCATATTTATACCATCAAAAATTCCTCCTCATAAAAATCTTGGTTCAACCACTCCAGCAGAAAGATTCAAAATGGTATCCATAGCTATAAAATCAATGGATGGAAATTTTGCTGTATCAGATTACGAACTTAAATCCAAAGGCATTTCATATACATTTAAAACATTAAAACATTTTAGAGAAAACTATAAAAATGAAATATTATCTTTCATCACCGGGAGCGACATTTTTGCCACTATTGGTTCCTGGAATGAATGGGTAAAGCTTTTTGATCTGTCAAATTTTATTGTTGTCAACAGAAATGAAATGCCCTTTAAAAAAATGCTGGATATAATACCACCAGAATTAAAAAAATATATTATTCAGCCATGTGAATTTAATAATGAAAAAAACGGAAAAATAATATTATATAATATGGAGGAGATTATAATTTCCTCCACAGATATAAGAGATAAAATAGAGCAAAATAAAATAAAATATTATCTGACTTCAGAAGTATATAATTACATAAGCGATAATAACTTATACCAAGGAGTAAAATGACACAGAATAAATATTTAAAAAATGTAGTAGAGATACTTGAGGATAAAAAAGGAGAGAATATAATTGTTTATAATATATCACCAGTCTCTTCTCTTGCAGATTATTTTGTAATATGTTCCGGAAACTCAGATGTTCATATAAAATCTCTTACAGATAATCTTGTAAAAGAACTGAAAAATCAAAAAAGGAAACCTTATGCTATTGACGGATACAAGACATCGAAATGGGTATGTGTTGATTTAGGGGATATAATGGTCCATATTATGGGATATCATGAAAGAAATCATTATAATCTCGAATCTATATGGGGGGATTGTGAAAAAGTTTTAGTTAAATAATATAATGTCCCTTTAAAGACATTAGCAACCTTTTAACAAAAATCTTCAACATGAGTCATAATATATGAAAGTAGTTTTGATAGAACCAGAAATACCACAAAATACTGGTAATATTGCGAGACTCTGCGCATGTACAGGTGTGGAACTAATATTAGTTGGCAAATTAGGATTTTCCCTTGAAGATAAATATCTTAAAAGAGCTGGGCTAGATTACTGGCAATATGTAAAAATCAAGATAATAAACACCATTGATCTTTTTTTTGAAAAATATTCAAGTAAATGCTACCAATATGCTTTTATATCCACAAAAGGTGAAAAAATATACAATATGATAGACACCAACAAAATAAAGAATTTGCTGCTAATATTTGGGAATGAAACGTCAGGCTTACCATCTTATATATATAAAAACTATTGTGATAAATTATATAGGATTCCGATAGCCGATTATTCAAGATCTCTAAATTTATCCAATGCTGCCGCCACCGTCACATATTTTATCCTGGAAAAAAACAGTTTTCAGCATCTCAGCTAATTAATTGGTAAGCCTTGAAAAACATGGCAATTAAGTGATTATAAATCAAATATTGATTTGCAAAGTAAAATATATTACCTATAAATATATAGGTTATCTTATCATTTTCATCAATTATCACCCTTCATGAAAATAGTTTACAAGTTTTTCTGCTGCTTGAACAATAGCGTTACTAGCAGGAAAATAGGTCTGAAAAGGCTGTGCGCAATAACTGAAGTTAAAAAGATCGAGTGCTGTTGACTTCATCTGTATAGCATAAGAGATAGTGTCAATTCTACCAGGAATACCTTCGCCACCTACAACTTGCCCACCAAGAATTTTGGAGGTTTTCTTGTCAGCTACAAGTTTGACAATAACTTTTTTAGCGCCAGGTATAATAGGAAATCTTGTGGTAGTTTCACCAACAGCGCATATTGTATCATACCCCCTCTGTTTTGCCAGTTTTTCTGTAAAGCCTGTTCCGCCCATTCTCCAGTTTATAGTTTTAGTAATAGCACCATTTATGAAACCCGCATATTCATAATTCCTACCCAGTATATTATAAGCTAACATCTTTGCCATAGGTACAGCATTAGTTGCAAGTTTGCCAGAAATTTGTTTCTGATCTATGAAGGACAAATATGAAGCACAATCTCCAATTGCATATACATTATCTATATTTGTTTCCATCATGCTATTTACAACGATACCATCCTTAGTCAACTCAAGATCGGTCTCTTTAAATATTTCTATATCTGGTTTAACACCCACACTAAAAACTAATAAATCATTCTGATCTATTTTTATTGTCGTGCCATTGGAAAGGTTGATATTGTGAACGAAGTCTTCACCTTCTAAACTTTCTACGGCTGTGTTCAATTGAAGCTTTATTCCAGCATCTATTATATCCTGCCTCGGCAGTTCAGTTAATTCAGCATCCAAAAGATTTGGTAAAATTCTATCCTGCATTTCAATGAGATAGGTTTCAAGCCCTTTTTCATGGAATGCTATGGCCATCTCTATACCTATGTTACCAGCACCAACAACTATAGCTTTTTGTCGTGAATTATTTAGACACTCCATGATTTGCTTGAGATCATTCTCCATCTTTATTGTATAAATATTATTTAAGTTACTCCCTTTTATTGGAGGAATTACAGGACTTGTACCTGTAGCTATTATTAATTTATCATATGAAAATTTTCCATGTTTTTTGGTAAAAACATTTTTATTCTCAAAATCTACAGAAATTGCAGTATCTTTGACTAAATTCACTCCCACATCAGTTACCATTTCATCATTTTTTCTTATCATTTCCATCTTTACTATATCTTCGACAACGTACGGAAGTGCGCAATAAATAACACTAAATGCTTCTGGACGTATCATAGTTACATCAATAGCATTATCCTTTGTCTTCAATAATCTGGCAGATTGGATACCTGCAGGACCTCCGCCTATAATTACAATCTTCACCACTTTTCACCTCATGTTTTTGGAAAGAATATCATGTTATGAACATATGTCAATAATTTTTACAAATAAAAATATACGTATCAATCTACGATCTTATGAAATTCAGAGGTCATTATAGATATGAGTATAGATATTAAATTTGCTCCAAGTCCTTATTCTTCTCTAAAGTTTTATTATCCAGAGATGGTGGTGGGTTTCCCATGTATATGGACATGGAAGGAAATGCAAATTCAGCACTTTCAGATTCCAGGATTTCCATCACTTTTAGATTAACATCCTGCTTTATTTCTAAAAACTCATCCCACAGTGATGTTGTTGTAAAGCAATATATAAAGATATTCATTGATGATTTGTCAAAATCTGTAAAATTAACCATGATAACATCGCTACGTATTTTATCATGGCAAAATAACATCTCTTTTATTTTGCTGATTATATTTTTCATCTGATTTTTTGTTGTTGAATATGTCACGCCTACATTAAAACTTATCCTTCTTCTATCTCTCCTGGACCAATTCGTTATCGCATCAGTAGCTAGTTTTGAATTCGGCACTGCCACAAGAGCCTTAGCAAAGGTTCTTATTCTGGTACTCCTGAAACCTATATCTTCAACAATCCCTTCTGCATCTGAAGAAACTATCCAATCACCAACCTTGAAAGGTCTGTCAAAAAGTATCATAATACTGCCAAAAAAATTAGCCAGTGTGTCTTTGGCTGCTAATGCAATAGCTACACCGCCAATACCCAAACCCGTTATAAGCGCGCCAATATTATAACCCCATTCCTGAATTATAAAAATAACAGCAAAAGATATCAGTGTAACTTTTATAAATTTAGTTATAAAAGGGATGAAACTTATTGCAACATCCAAATCCTTCGTTGTAAATACTATCCTGAGTGCTGTATTAACGAACATTTCACTTCTGGCCAATGTCCAGCATACAAGCAAAATAATAAATGATCTCAAGATGTGGTTGATAAATAACATAGAATTATCAGACAAACTAAGCGATTTAAAGGCAAAATAAAATGCTACAATAAGCAAAAAATAATTAATTGGTTTTTCGAGTATAGCAATAAATTGATCATCTATAGTAGTCTTTGTCTTGCCGGCCATTCTTCTTAACGCTGAAAGAAAGATCTTTGTAAAAATTTGTCTGAAAAGTAAGAAAAAAAATAAAATAACAAAAAAAACAACCAATTTACCAATTGTTAAGTCAAAAATAGTGTAGTTGACCAAGCCTTTAATAGTTTCAATAAATTCCACTTACTTATCCTTTTTTTTGAATTCTAATTTTACAACCTTATCTTTTACACCTAGAGCATTTCTACTAACTACTTTTACTTTATCTTCACCTTCAATATCATTTCCCACTCCTTTAAAACTGATCAGAAAAGAAGGATCACTCAAATCATCAAAAACTGCAGAAATAGAAGATAACGGAATTACAATATTTTCCCATTTGCCAGAAAATTTCATCTTGACATCAATAATTGTACTATCCCATGTGAAATCTTTATACGAATAGGGACCAAAGATTAATATAATTCCATTTTGCACTTCATCACCGATTAGACCTCTACGGCCAATAATAAGTTTAGCAGACGGCAAAATTTTTAAGTAAAACTTATCATAATGCTTAAACACAGTATCAATAATATTAATCTTAAACGTATTCAAAATTACCCTATATAAAAACTAACAACTAATGGTATTTATGCCTAACCTTTATCCGATGGTGAAATATAAAATTGTGTATGGAGTACTTCATCATTATTGGCATTGAAAATCTCAATGTTCATAGTCTCCTATATCATAATAATAATATATTAGCACATATTGGGTCAATTGCCTTCAAGTACAGATATCCCAAATTCTCTCCCCCATGCAAAAGCATCATCTAGCTCTTTTGCACTGGGTGTCATTTTTGTTCTTAGGCTGGGTTGAGGCAGTTTCATCCTCATTGTTTTTAATATATCTTCACACATTTTTATCCCTTCGCCACTCCATCCATAAGAGCCAAACACACCAGCTTTCCTATTTGCCACATTTAGTGAGACTAGTTCAGAAAAAAGATTAAAGATCGGCTTAGGAGCCTTGGCATTAATTGTAGCAGTCCCTATAATCAAACCATGGGATATTTCTATATCATCAATAATATCATTCATGTTTGAGGTTGCTGTATTATATATTTTGACATCCAAACCTATATCATTGATCCCTTCCTTGATTTTTTTAGCCATCATCTCAGTATTCCCATAGGCAGTTGCATATATAAGCGTTATCTGCTTATTTCTATTATGTCTATAATATCTGTCTGCTTGTTCCTTATAAAAATTGATATAATAATCTATGTTCTCTCTCAATATAGGACCGTGTGATGGACATACCATATTAATTTTTAAATCCTTGATTTTATTTAAAGCTAAAGTTATATGTTCCTTGTATGGCCTCATAATAGAGCTATAATAAAATCTAAAAGCTTTTTCTGCTTTTCCCTTATCTTTAAGCATGTCATTAAAAAGTTCTTCCCCACAATAATGGGCACCAAGAAAATCACAGGGAAATAATATATTGTCCTCATTCAGATAGGTAAACATTGTATCAGGCCAATGTAAAAATGGTGTGTGGAAAAAACTTAATGTTTTGCCTCCCAGATCAATTAAATCACCATCTCCAACTGTTCTTCCCCTAAAATCTCTATTTAAAATATTTTGAACGAAAGATTTTGCTGTTTTTGAGTATATAACTTCTATATCGGGGTTTATGTCCACTACAGCAGGCAAAGTTCCAGAATGATCCGGTTCAGTATGATTTAGAATTATATAATCTATATCCCTTATGGGGCAAACACTCTCTACAGTTTTAATAAATTCATCCTTAAAAAGAAGTTTATTCCCCTCTATTAATGCTTTCTTCTCTTTTCCTATAACAAGATAACTATTATATGTAGTACCTTCTTCTGTAGGGACTACTATGTCAAATACCCTAAGGTCAGGATCAATAACACCAACCCAATACAGGTCATTAAGAATTTTTACAGAATCCATAATATATGATCTCCTTAAAACTAAAAGCCACCTAAAGGCGGCTTTTGATATTAATCTTCATATAGCTCAAAACTGTCCTTCCCTACTCCACACTCTGGGCATACCCAGTCATCAGGTATATCTTCAAATGATGTCCCTGCTTCGATACCACTATCTGGATCCCCTACTACAGGGTCATAGATATAACCACATATTGTGCATATAAATTTCATAGGCGCCTCCTTTTTAATTGCTTTCAACAATATATATATATTCGGTAAAATTACAATTCTTTTTCTTCAGGATTCACTACTCCAATTTTATGAATTAATCTGTTTTTTAAGACTTCAACTACATCGCTGTATTTTTTATCATCTAAAGATATTTGTCCCCCCGCAGATTTCATATGCCCCCCCCCTGAACCCAGTCCTCTAACAATGCTAAGAGCGATATAACTTACCTTCCTTTTCGTTGACTTACATCTAAGAGAAAAATAGCAAATATTATCTACTGCCCCCGTTATAAATGTCCATTTCATATCACGCATTTTTAAGAAAAAATCTGATGTTTCTGCCACCAAATCTGCATTCCTGACCTCACCAAGATCACAAAAAATAACATCTTCTATAATCTTTATATTCCCAAGCGCCTTGTACATATTTTTAAAATAATATCTTGGTAATTCAGGGTTTTCAATTTTTGACAGTTTTTTCAAGGATATATGCGGTAACAAATAGCTCATTATAGCTAGATCATTTTTTGTATTACTTCTGCCAGCTCCCATGGTATCAGTTTTAATACCATAATAAAGCGCCGTGGCAACGTTGATATTTATATCAACATTCAATTCTCTGTAATATTCGCTTATTATACTGCTTGTACTTCCACTTTCAAGTCTAATATCATATATGTGAGCGTTTTTTGATTGAGCTCTGAAATTATGATGATCTATAACAATTGAAGGGAAGTAACCATCTGGGAAATATACATTCCCAGCTGTTGGTTGCGTATCAACCAATATTAAGCAGTCATATCTACTGAAATTTAATCTGGAAGAATTGTACATTTCAATTTTACAAGATTGCAAAAGTTCCTTATTTTCAGACCTACCAACAATACCCCTATATGCAATTGTACACCGCTTTCTAAGACTATTGCGAAACAGATTTAGTAAAGCATAAGCAGAAGCAATAGAATCTGGATCAGGGTTGTTGTGTGTCACAATCAATATCTTTCTTTTAGGTTTTACATATGCTAATATCTCATTAATCATAAAAATAGCTGGTCATCATATTTATTGCACTATATTTCCCTCTTTTTTCCCATAAAAATCTACTAAAATACTTTCATCTAAGATCTCGACACTTAAAGGATAATCTGGATGATATCCTTTAATCTTTTCAGACAACTCACCAATATCAGATTTCGTCTTAATATTAAACAAAATCTCCTTATGATTATATTTAACAAGTTTATAACTGTCAACAAGCCCTTTATCTTCTAGACTATTTATAAGATCCATAACCTCAGAATAAGTTTTATAGTTTAAAGCTATTATATGATAATCCATTATTCTAGTGTTTTTCTCAGGTGATTTAATAATATTAGACGTCACATATCCAAGGGTCTTATCCAATGATTTTGTAAAGGCTCCCAATAATGCATCCTGTGTTGAAGGTTTTATAACAGAAGTCGAATATTTTATCGGTGGCATTCTTTTTTCTCTAGTATATATTTTGGTAAGCATTTCCATTTTACAGATACTATCTATATCTGCCTTATCTATTTCATATTTTACGCTAATATCAAAAAGAAATTTTCCTCCTGTATTAGCAAACGTATCAACCAAATCCTTATATCTTGGTTTCACACCTAAAGAGAGAGAAAATTCTTTCTGATAATCAGTAGAAAAATTATACTTATTAAATAAATCACTGGCTATTTTACCTAATTCGTTCTGCTTCACAACACTAACATTTCCGGTAATATCCAAAAAATAAACAACAGCATCTTTTATATTTTTCACAGTATAACTAAGATCTTTTAGATCAACTTTCTGTACATCAGCCTCTATCTCATAGTAAACAGTGAAATCATCTACATACCTGTTCAAGATTTTATATGAGTTGATAAATTTAAAAAATTCTCCTGTTATTGATGGAATCGTTTCAACCCTGTTATACTGTTTATAAAAATTAGATATAGCATTTTCAAGAGCTCTTTTATAAGCTTCTCTTTCAGCCTTTTTAAGATTGTTATTTTCTATAATAGAGCTGCCTCTACCTGTGCTCAAATAAGCATCTGATATATTGACGCAGCATAAAGAACCTAATATAAACAAACTTAAATATATAAATATTTTATTTACAAATAATTTTATCATTTATCTTTTAAGATAGTTCCCTTTCAAGACCGCCAAATCCAGTTATTTTAATTATAAAAAATATGGTGTGTTCATCTTTATGCTCTAATTCATCAAAACTTACAGTATCGTATCTTTTCTTTTTATATACTATACCTAATTCCCAGCATTCTGACAAATAGCTAGCCCTAACCTCGTATTCATCAGTATCAAGTTCAGTAAACACTTTCTGACCAAAATTATCATGTTTGCCTGAAGCTTCTCTTGAAAATTCTAAATTAATATTTTTTATATTAAACCCTACAGTTGCTTTCAGGCTTGCATTTTCCTCCCCTATAACATCATTGTCAAAAAAATAATCTCTAGGGAATGATGTTACATCTCTACTACCCGTATAATCTTTAGCTAATTCTAAAATCTCTTTATCATAAATATGTTCAGCTCTCAAATAAAAATAATCGAATTTTAAATCCAATCTATTTCCCATATATACAAAATCATTGCTTTTGTAGTCATATTTACTTTCTAGTGTATAACCGAAAACTTTTTTATAATTGAATAAAGCCTTCTCATGAATGGGTAAAAACCTATTATTATTTTTTTTCGCATCATATCCCTGAATGAACTCTAACCTTAAGTCCCACTTATTAGCTTTAAAATAGTTTAAGAAGGTATATTTATATACATCCTCTTCATCAATAACATCATCCTCTATATATCTAAGAATGTTATCTTGTCTAAGATATGGAGTTTGAGTATATTCAAACGTATTATAAATATGATGACTAAAACTATCATATTGCTTGTAAATATCATTAAAGGATAATTTTAGATTAAAATTATATATGTATCTTTCAAGCTTATCTGAAGATTTATCTATGTTTAATAGATCATTTTCATATGTCTCCTCTGCTGCAAACCCACTTCCCGAATGAAGCCATCTGGTATAATATTGAGTAAAAGAAGGGGTTAAGGTTGCAATTTTAAAATCGAAAGGTTTATATAAGGAGATATATGAATTATACCTTTCAAGCTTCTCTGTCACACTATTTTCATCCTCGTCATCAATGTTATACAAAAGTCTAGTAACCTTCTCTTTATTGTAATCAAACTTGTAATCAATAAAAAATAAACCCGTATCTAAATAATTCTTTTCTATTATAAGATTAGGCTGTCTTATCAGATGTAATTTCATAAAACCATTTTCAAGATCATAATAATGCATATCATCTCTATATCTTACAGAGATGTCAGCAATATCAGAGTAGTAGTTTAACCTAATCTCATTTATATATTTATTATCCGAATATTCCTCCAAATCATAAATAGAGTAATCATCATAATCTCTCCTATACCTAAAATCTGATACATAGTTCGTATTAAATCTTAATTCAAAATTATCCAGCAAATAAAAATTACTTTTATTCACTATTTTCCATCGATCATTTTTATTTGCATTAGTATAATCTTCTTTAATATACTCCCCCGCCAGGTAAATATTTTCATTGCTGCTTTTTGCATATCTAAACTCTGACATATACTGCATACCTTTCTTGTCAAAGAAATTTATTCCAAGGGTTAAATCCTTATCCACATCCAGATTATAAAAATATTTGGGTGTTATAAAAAACCCTTTCGTACTGTTAAAGCCAGCGGAAGGTATTAAAAAACCACTTTTTCTCTTGTCTTTAATAGGCCATATGAGATAAGGCAGGTATAAAACAGGGATATTTCCAATTTTACCAATAACGTGTTTAGCCTTGAAATATTCCCCATAATCAATATTTGCTTCATCTGCATAAAAAGACCAATCAGGTTGGCTGCCACTGCAGGTAGAGATAGATGCCCCTGAAAGAATAAAACTTGATTCACCCACTTTTTTTAGAGATTGGGCATTTATAAAATTATTAGGGGAATAAAATCCTTTACCATTAATAATGGTCCCTGTTCTGTCCATCAAATTAATTTCTACTTTATCAGCATTCAAATAATTGTCATTATCACTTAGGATAACATTTCCTTCTGCCCTGACTACATTGCTTGATTTATTGTAAATCATTGAGTCAGCTGTCATCAACAGATCATAATAAAAGATTATAACGTTTCCATCTGCCTCATAAATATCACCATCTGATGAAATAACTCTATCAGCTTCAAGGCTGATATCATCATTTGCAAAAACAGAAACAGCAATAAAAATAATTAATAATACTTTAAAACAACCCTTCAAATCACATCCTTTTTAGCAAATCTCTTGTATAAGCACAAAGATAGAGAGACCCCGTGATAAGGACATCACAATCACCTCTTAATTCTAGTGTCTTGCTCAGCGCCTCTTTTAGACTCTTTATTACATTGATATGTCTATTTTTAATATCTTCTATATGTAATGTTCTATCATTTTCAGGTATTTCTGTAACAATTATACCACAGGATTTTTTTGACAATATCTCTATTATTTTGTCATAAGGTCTTTCACAAGTGGCCGAATATAATATGAATGGTTTTTTGTTGAAATTTTTCATAATGCTAAGTATGCCTTTAACATTATGCGAGCAGTCAAGAATTACATTGCCAATCTTTTCGAATCTGCATGATGGTAGTTTTATTGGACTGCCGTTATACTCAAAACCCAATAAATGTTTAAATAACATATGCGCTAAAGCGTAATTCTCATTATAGGGTACAGAGTAAAGTGATTGATAATTAGAAATGACCCTTTCTGACGGCGTTATAATTCTCGATTCATCTAATTTATTCTCAATATATTTTCTTATAGATATAGGGTTATACCCTATAAAAACAGGGGAAGAATCCTTATTAATTATAGCCAGTTTTTCATCAATAATATCAAAAATACTATTACCTAAAACGTTTACATGATCTTGAGATAAACTTGTTATTGCAGATAATTTTTTATTAAAAATATTAGTAGCATCATATCTCCCCCCCAGTCCTGTTTCAATCACAGCAAAATCAGGATTTAATGTCTGGAAATAAACAAAAGCAATTAATGTTATCGCTTCAAAATATGTAAGATTATTTTTTATGATAATGTCTCGATGTTGAGAAAATAACATATCAAATGATCTTTTGCCTATATCTATAGCATTAAATTTAATTCTTTCCCTTATATTATCTACGTGAGGAGATGTATACAGAGCTACTTTATAGCCGTGCATTCTAAGCATTTCTGATATAAAATGCGCAGTTGAACCTTTCCCGTTTGTACCTGCTATATGTATTATATGACCAAGTCTTTTTTCATTAAAGCCGATATCTTTTAATGCTTGTTTTATCCTTCCCAGGGTCAATTCAATATTTTTAAATTCACCATTATTTTTATAGTATTTTTCAAACAAAGTTTTCATATCAACAGCCAAGTCATAGGTCTTGATATAATCATATTGATATATCCATGCTAGAATTTAAGATTTAAGCCCGTAAAACTGCAAAAGCTTATAAATAGTGTTCTTCCACTCTTTTCTTGCAACTATCATATCAACAAGTCCATGCTCTAATAGGAACTCAGCACGCTGAAAACCTTCAGGCAGCTTCTCTTTTATTGTTTGTTCAATTACTCTCGGTCCAGCAAATCCTATAAGAGCACCTGGTTCAGCTATAATAGTATCTCCTAGCATGGCAAAACTGGCAGTAACACCTCCTGTGGTGGGATTTGTCAGTATGGATATATGTGCAAGAGCTTCTTTTTCCAATTTTTTTAAAAGAGAGGACGTTTTTACCATTTGCATTAAAGAGAGTATACTTTCTTGCATTCTGGCTCCGCCAGAACAACTTATAGTAATAACATGATTTTTGTTGCTAATTGCATCTTCATACAACCGCGATATTTTTTCTCCCACAGCACTACCCATACTTCCACCCATAAAAGAAAATTCAAAAGCACCAATATTTATTCTCTCTCCGTGCATAGTCGCAGAACCTGATATAAAAGCTTCATTAATTCCACTTTTTTTAACAGCAGCCTTTAATCTATCCGAATATCTCTTCACATCTTTAAATTTAAGAGGGTCTAGAGAATATATCTCACTATCCATCTCACTAAAAGAATTTTTATCAACAATAATATCGATTTTATCCATACCACTTATGCTAAAATGGTAACCACAAGAAGGGCAAACAAAAAAATTCTTTTCAACATCCTTCCTATAATTTATCTCTTTACAATTTTCGCATTTTAACCAGAGATTATCTTTGATCTCCTTCTTATTTAATGTCGTAACTTTTTTAATCTTGCTGATCAAGATATCTTTTAGCGCCATTAAACCCTCCCATATAAACTTAAACTATTAAGACTACAAAAACATACCGCTAGCACTTTATCTAAATAATTTTTATAGTCAATAAGTTTTAATTCAGAAGGATAAACTCTTTTGTTATAAATAATCTATTGATTTATCCTCATTTCAAAACTATAAGTATAAACTATGTACGATTTACATACACATACTATATTCAGTGATGGAGTGTTAGTCCCAGCAGAATCAGTCAGAAGAGCTAAGGCGTCTGGCTACAAAGGATTAGCAATTACCGATCATGCAGACGCTTCAAATTATCTGATGCTGGTTGAAAACTTATTATTATTTAAAGAATCTTATAACAAGAATAGTGATGACTTCAAAGTAATAATTGGCGTTGAATTTACCCATATTTTACCTAAAGAGATGGAAGAACTTGTGTTTGGTGCTAGAAAAGTTGGAGCAGATATAATAATAGTGCATGGGGAAACCATAGTAGAACCTGTAGAAAGATATACAAACAGAGCAGCAATCGAATGTAATGTGGATATACTTGCACATCCCGGCTTAATAACTGATGAAGACTCGCAACTAGCAGCCAAAAATGGTGTGTTTCTAGAAATAACAACACGTAAAGGGCACTGTTATACTAATGCTCATGTTGCAATCCAAGCAAAATCTTTTGGAGTAAATCTTGTCGTGAATAATGACTTCCACACACCTAGTGACTTCTTGTCTAAAGATATGATCAAAAAAATAATGTCTGGTGCTGGTTTAAGCAAACATGAAATAGAAAAAATTTTTGACAATAATAAAAGATTATTTCTTAATAAACTTGAGGATAAAAATGACAAGGAAGAAGCATAATACAGGAAAAGAAGCACCCGTTGATAAAATTGAAAACTTTATTAGTAATTACTATATATCGATATTAATTACCGTTGGTATTGCTATTTTACTTGTCTTAGCAGTTTATTTAATAAATCAGATCTTACAATCAAAATCTGTTTCTAAGTACAACAAGATAGGTAAATTTGAAATATCTTTTACAACCGGTAATTATGACAATAATACCATTGAAGAATTCATAAATATGGCATCAAAAATAAATGCAATAAAAGATTATACATATTTAAAAGCAGCAATATTATTCAATAAGCGAGGGGATAAATATAAAACAATGGGTTTACTAAATAGTGTAAAAGGGGATTTTAAAGAAATGAGGGACAACCTATTGTATGATCTACAATACGATAGCCCCGATAATGTAAATAGCAATATTGATAGGAATAAATATGCTGAGCGTGGGAATCTGAAAAGTTTGTGGGAGTATAGAAATATTTTAAATAACACTGACAACACTGAGGATATCCTACAATATGGTCAAAAATATCCCAATAGTTTTTTGGTACAACATCTAAATAATTGGTATTAACTAAACAGACATAGAACAAATCATTG
>Ga0209345_10002835_pt1 | contig 18525 bp, 14 predicted proteins | sample Cruoilmetagenom7_FD_187294 | JGI IMG/M metagenome (GOLD analysis project Ga0209345, IMG submission 187294) | Oil polluted marine microbial communities from Coal Oil Point, Santa Barbara, California, USA - Sample 7 (SPAdes) (version 2) | ecosystem: Environmental > Aquatic > Marine > Oil seeps ...
CCTTGGCCAAACCATCTTCAGCTTTGATGCGTGCTTGCTTGGCTTTTAGCACAGCCAATTTGGCGCGAAGAGTTTTAGCTTTAGCGGCAAGCTTGCTTACCTCTTTGGCTGCTTTTGTTGCGGAGCGCGCATCCATCTTGCTGGATGATTTAGCCGCTTTCGCTTTTGCTGCGTCTGCTGCCTTTTTTGCTGCGCCACTACTCTTCTTTAACGCGGTGAGGTCGGCAACAACACCATTAACAGCCAACGTCGCTTTATCAAGGGCAGAAGATGCTGCCGGTTTTGCTGCTGGCTTACGACCACGCCTAGCGGCAGGTTTTGTTGCTGGCTTAGTTGATTTCTTCATACAAATACCTCTTTTCCATCATCGAGAATTAATAAATTAGGTACAACAACGCTGTATCACTATTAAAAATTAGCACAACATTAAATTATTACCGCTTATTTCGAGCGCAATAGTAATATTTTTTTAAATAAAGTCCAGTTTTTTGTGCAAAATTCACTTGAATAATGATTTTTACGTAGGTTTTTCCTGTGCCCTACCTTATTTATCGTTAGTCCAAGCAAATATTTTTCAGGCGGCCCATCGACAACGGGGTAATTTTATAAAGCCAAAAATATTCCTGAATTGGATTATTTCATGATTAAAGCCGCGCATTTCAGCGCACGATAATAGAAGAGATAAGAAAACAGAAAGATCCAATTACCCCTTGCAAAAAGACCATCAGCTGGGCAAAAAAACAATATTGTGCCTTGAATCTGGCAGCTAACGAGGCATAAAACGGCTTGCGGGAAGATAGCAGTTAGTGAACAACAAACCTGCAGAAAACACGGAATGAAAACCACAGTCTGAATAACATTTTCAGAACAGAGCCTCTATTGCTGCAAAACTGACGGGGCGGCCCTTATCATTAAGGGAGGCGCAAAAAACACATGCGCCGATGTAGATTTGCGTCCCATCCAAGGAAACAATTTTTTGACGAAACATGAATTTCAGCCTGGAGACCCTTTCCAAGCAAGAAAAAACTTTAAATTGATCACCGGATTTAAGCGGTTTTTTATAATCAATTTCAGCGCGAATCACCACAAGATGCACTCCAGAGCGTGTTATTTCGGCAAAATCAAAGCCGCGCTCCAAGAGATACTCATGCCGCGCATGCTCAAGGTAGTTTTGATACACCGCATTGTTAACGATTCCCTGCATATCACACTCGTAATCGCGTACTTTGAGTTGAATACTTGCCTGAAAGGATGGGGTCATAATAGTGCCTTTTACTGTGGATATGGCCGGGGGGTTTTCCGCCCCGGCTTTAGAGGATATATCCATTAAGTGCTGAACTAATAAGCAAGCGCGCCACCCATATTTCTCGGATCGCTAACCGAAATAAAGCCCTTGTTTCGCCTTATCACTGAATTTGCATCCCCAATTTTCCACGGGCTGGGAACAATTTCTACATGCTTTTTATTCTTTAAGGCAGATATCTCCGCCTCATTCAGCGCACCTGGCTCATAAAAAATCTTATTTGGTTTCCATTGATGATGAAAGCGCGGGCTTTTAACTGCGCTTGCCAACGTCATGTGGTGATCAAAAACATTAACTAACACTTGCAGGGTTGTGGTTATGATAGTGGAACCACCCGGCGAGCCGGTAATCAATAAAGGCTTATCGCCCAGCGTCACGATGGTAGGAGACATGGAGCTAAGCATACGTTTATTTGGCGCGATGGCATTCGCTTCGTTTCCAACCAAACCATAAGTATTTGCAAACCCAGATTTAATAGAAAAGTCGTCCATTTCATTATTTAATAGAAAACCAGCACCGGCTACTACAATCTTGTTTCCATAAGCAGTATTCAGCGTTGTTGTAACAGAAACAGCGTTACCCTTTGCATCCATGACCGAGTAGTGAGTTGTTTCACTGCTCTCCTCTGGCCACTTCCCTGGGCCGATTGCTTCGCTATCAGAGGCATGTTGAACATTAAAATCCGAAAAACGCTGTTTTGCATAGGCTTTATCCAGTAGTTTTTTAACAGGGACTGGGTAGTGATCCGGATCGCCCAGATATTCTGCTCTATCCGCGTAAGCACGTCGCTCAGCCTCGACCATTAAATGGATTGTTTCCTCCCTGTTTCGGCGAGATTTATCCAAGATGTAAGGCTCCAACATGTTAAGCATTTGTTGCACCAAAATTCCGCCTGATGAAGGGGGTGGCATCCCCCATATATCAAAAGAGCGATAAGTGCCGCGAATAGGCTCACGCCATACGGGCTCATAACCTGATAAATCCTTATGCGATATCCTGCCATTGCCACGATCCATTTCCGCAACAATTAGCTCGGCCACCTTGCCTTTGTAGAAGCCGTCCCGGCCATGCAGGGCTATTAATTTGAGTGTATTTGCAAGATCGGCTTGTTTCCATATTTCACCGGCCTGATAGGTTTTATTCTGGTTCAGAAAGCTGCGTGCAGATGCAGGATGTTTCTTAAATTGTTTTTGATGCCTTGAAAACTGTGCAGCTATATCGCCTGGCAAAGGAAAACCCTCTTCGGCCAGTTTTATGGCAGGAGCTAGCACCTGCTGCCTGCTGAGGGTGCCATGTTTTTCAAGTGCTTCTAGTAAACCAGCAACGCTTCCGGGAACACCCGCAGCCATGTGGGTTTCTATCGACAAACCTTTTACTACCGAGCCCGCATCGTCCAAAAACATGTTTTTACTTGCAAGCTCTGGAGCGGTTTCACGAAAGTCTAACGCCAACACATCACCAGCTTCAGTATGCAGCATCATAAAACCGCCGCCTCCCAGGTTCCCAGCAGAGGGATACGTTACCGCTAAGGCAAAACCGACAGCCACCGCTGCATCCACCGCGCTCCCCCCGCTCTTCATAATTTCCAAACCGACTTGTGAGGCCAGCATGGAACGAGAGGCCACTGCGCCCTGCTTGCCCTCTGCAACGGTTTGCGCCCATGCGCCTGCGGGCAAACTAATAATGAATACTAGAAGGTACGCTTTGAAATTTTGACCAATAGAAACAAAATGCTTAGACATTGCGGAGTTCCTGAGTAAGTGATTCAACCTTAATTGCGGCGGATGCCAAGTGGGAATAAATTAGACCATAAAGCGTGCCCTGGCCCAACTATTTTGGATAAGCTTGATTTTTTGGTCAGCAAGTAATGAGCGAAATGGAATCAAATATGCGAACAGAGTGCCACGCGAATGCGCTAGAGCAACCCAGAGTAATTCATGTACATTAGTTAGAAGTGCCTGCCAGCTGATTGAACTGTAAAGCGAGACGTTTTTCTTCAGGCAATAGCAGCCCGAATATGGGCACAACCTTGCGCCCTTAAGGATAAAAACGCTTTAGCCAGACGCGATCACTGCAACCATCTGCGCAGTGCCAGCTCGTCGATCAAAAAACCTTTTGTTCCTTCTGGGCCACATATTTCTAATTTTACCGGCCCGCCGTTTGCTTCAATGACGAGCTTGTATCGCAAAAAAGGATTGCATACGCGCTCAACCAAAAGCCAGTCGCAAACAAGCTTAAAAATAAAGTCGTCCGACTTAAAGAAAAAAAGGTACCCGTCATCCAGCTCTTCAACTCGTTTCAAGTGATCCAAAAGTTGAGGAAGGAGGTCTCTTTGAGATTGCTCAGCGATATGACGACTAATCGGCTGATGAGTGCTTAAATCTTGCATAATCACCTCGTAACGGCTTGGCGCATTCAAAATGTGCTCGTATTTTTCTGCTTTTTGGCCAAGCATGTTGTTTACTTTCTTCGATGTCCAGAAGCACCAAAAGAATCGCTTCTGAACACGTTAATCGGGTTTTAGGCATCCTATTCAATACGACGCACAAAACAAATGCAATGTATATGCCAAATCCACGAGCAAAATAAAACCCTCATCACATATTTAAGCTTAGTTTAGGTTTAGGAGTAGTAGATGTCTACTAATTGACGCAAAAAGGAGGGGGCCGACAACTCAGCAGGACACCCCCGCCAAGACACCAGCGGGGGCTAAAATCATCAAGATTTCGAAAACAAATAACGAGACGAATAACCATCCAGCGAGCCCAGTAATGACACAAATTTGAGCGTAAGCTGAATAGTTACAGAGAAGGCTTATTAGTTCATTAGCTCCTGCAGCAAATCATTCACCTTGCTCACATAAGCGCCGGGATCATCTAGCTGTTGACCCTGCGCCAGTGCGGCCTGGTCAAAAAGAATACTGGATAAGGTTTTAAACCTATCCTCATCTTGCTCGTGATCGATACGCTCAACCAGCGCGTGGGCAGGGTTAATCTCCAATATGGGTTTGCTGCTAGGCATGGCCTGTCCCGCTGCTTCCATAATTTGGCGCATTTGTGCTCCCATATCCTGATCAGAAAGCACGAGACATGCTGGGGAATCAGTAAGGCGGTGGGTAATACGGATGTCTTCCACTTTTTCGGTCAACACCTCTTTTAATCGCTCAACCAATCCTTGTGATTCTTTTTCTAGCTCCTCTTGAGCCTTTTTATCTTCTTCAGTGTCTAGCTCGCCAAGGTCAAGTTCGCCTTTACCAATATCGTGAAACTGTTTTCCTTCAAATTCCGTTAGGTGACTCATTGACCACTCATCAACCCGGTCACTCAACAGCAATACTTCAATGCCCTTTTTACGAAAGATTTCCAGATGAGGGCTATGTTTTGCGCCGGCATAGGTTTCAGCAGTCACATAGTAAATTTTGTCCTGCCCTTCTTGCATACGACCTGTGTATTCATCAAGGCTGATAGTCTGTTCTTCTGAATCACTCTGGGTTGATGCATAGCGCAGTAGTTTGGCAACTTTTTCACGATTGCCGAAGTCTTCACCAAGGCCTTCTTTTAGTACCTGACCAAACTGGCTCCAAAATTCCTGGTATTTTTCAGCTTCATTTTTCGCCATTTTGCTGAGCATATCGAGCACACGCTTTGTGAGCGCGCCACGCATTGACTCAACGGCCTTGTCATTTTGCAAAATCTCTCGGGAAACGTTGAGGGATAAATCGTTAGAATCAACAATACCTTTAACAAAACGAAGATAAAGAGGCAGAAAGTTTTCTGCTTCGTCCATAATAAATACGCGCTGAACATAAAGTTTCAGACCGCGCGCGCCCTCGCGGTGGTGAAGATCAAAAGGAGCCCGTTTGGGAATAAACAGCAGGCTGGTATATTCAAGTTTTCCTTCTACCCTGTTGTGGCTCCAGCTTAATGGCTCTTCAAAGTCATGAGAAACATGCTTGTAAAATTCTTTATATTCTTCCTCTTCTACGTCACTTCGAGAACGCGTCCATAACGCCGTTGCTTTATTCACCACTTCATCTTCCGGCTCTGGCGGTGTTTCTTCACCTTCAGCGAGAGATGCCTCTTTCTCCATAATGATGGGGACACTGATATGGTCAGAATATTTTTGGATAATATTACGCAGACGCCAACCATCAGCATATTCTTCTTCACCCGCTTTTAGGTGCATGATGATGCTTGTCCCACGTTGTTCTTTAGAGATGTTTTCAACGGTAAATTCGCCTGCGGCGTCAGACTCCCAGCGCACCGCCTGGTCAGCAGCTAAACCCGCTCGACGGCTCAAAACCTCCACTTTATCTGCAACAATAAAAGCAGAATAGAAGCCCATTCCGAATTGGCCGATCAGGTTACTGTCTTTCTTCTGGTCACCACTTAAGTTTTTTAGAAACTCGCCCGTACCTGACTTAGCGATAGTACCCAGATTGTTGGCAGCCTCTTCGCGAGACATGCCGATACCATTATCAGAAATCGTGACGGTATTGGCGTCCTTGCTAAACTCCAGGCGTATCTGAAGTTCGCTATCGTTCTCCATCATGGATTCGTTATGAAGCGCCTCAAACCGCAGCTTATCAATGGCATCGGAGGAATTGGAGATAAGTTCACGCAGGAATATTTCCTTATTACTGTATAAGGAATGGATAACAAGATGCAGAAGTTGCTTAACTTCGGTTTGAAATCCTAAGGTTTCTTTTTCGGCGACTGCTGTCATATTTCTTCTCTCTTGGTTGGGACGTTACGAGCTAACAATGTCTGAAATCCAGGGAATACCGGGCTGAGGCTTAGAGCCAGCTGGCAGCTCCTTGGATTGACTAAATCAACAGGTGGGGACTTATGCTTTTTTTTCAAGGGGCTAAAACGAAGTTTTACGCTGATTCAGCGAATCGTTTCAAGGCGCTCGGCGAGACTTATGGGCAGGGCATCATCTCCAGCCCAGTGGTTACCTATACGTACAATACAACGCGCACTGGAGCAAGGGATCAGGCGAACGAGCACCCCTCTCTCAGCCAAGCGCTCATAGAGCACTTGGCCCTGTGCTGCCTCCATGCGCCAACTGGAAAAGAGACCTGAGTTTGTGAGCTGCTCCGCTTGAAAAGCGCGCATAATAGGTTCGAATAAAGCGACTGTTGCATCACTGTCTTTAACGATTTGCGCTCTTATACCATCATACCACTGCCTATCAGACAAAGCCTCGATAGCAATTTGCTGGGCAACCCCGTTTACAAACCAGGGCCCCAATCGCCACTGCAAGATATCCATGACATCCTGCGCCGCTGAAACAAAGCCAACTCGAACACCAGCCAAACCAAAAAATTTCCCAAATGATCTTAGAACGATAATATTTTCTGGAAGGTTTTCTTCAAGGGAAAAGACACTTTGTTCCGGCTGCATATCCACAAAAGCTTCGTCAACAATCAGTTTTCCACCGCGAAAATGGAGCTGTTTTGCCCATGCAGAAATGACATCAACTGGGATAATTAATCCCGTGGGGTTATTTGGATTAATAATAAGTAAATGATCCACCTCCCCTTGTTCTATTGAAAAGCCAATGGTGTCGATACTTTCTTCCACATCGAAGGATGGATAGCTTAAAATAGTTCGGCCGTTTTTTTGCCACTGATAGGCATATTCCTGATACCCCACTTCCGGCACCCACAAATTACCTGATGACAGTATATCGGGCAGCAATTGAATAACACTCTGGCTACCCGGAACCGGCAGAATATTGCGTGTCTGGTAATATTTTTTAGCTGCTTGAATAAAATGTGGGTCAAGATAAGGAAGCTGTTGATAATAACGTTTATCAAGCGTCGAAAAAGGATAGGAGCGCGGATTAATACCCGTTGAAAGATCAATCCACTGGGCCAAAGGAAACCCGTATTTTTCACTGGCCTGTTGAATATTTCCACCATGAACAGGAAACGGTGTTTTTTTTATCATAAAAGAATAAAACCAATAACAAGAATGCTCACCCAAAGAATAAGACTACGATTAACCAGGCTTTCTGCTTGCTGAATACTTTCGTAATTTGCAGCTTCACCACAGCCCAATTGGGGACGCACTTCACTGTCACCCATATAATGTGCAATGCCTCCTAACTTCACATTCAAGGCTCCGGCGCCACTTGCCATTACCGGGCCTGCATTGGGGCTTTTCCAATCTGGCGCCTGTTCTCGCCAGCACTTAATTGCTGATGGAGTATTTCCACATAGCGCATAAGTAAGTGCGCAAAACCGAGCTGGCAGCCAATTTAAAACATCATCAAACTTCGCCGCGGCCCAGCCAAAATAAAAAAAACGCGCATTTTTATACCCCCACATGGCATCAAGGGTATTAACAATACGATATACAAGTACACCAGATAAACCACCGACTAAAAACCAGAAAAGGGGTGCGAAAATCGCATCACTGCCATTTTCAAGAACAGATTCCGTTGCGGCCTTTGAAACACCTTCAGGGTTCAAGCTTGCCGTATCACGACTAACAATATAAGCCACCTTCTGTCGGGCTTGTTTTAATTCTCCACGCTGTAGAGGAACACGCACAGCCTCTGCATGCTCCAACAAGCTCTTCCAGCCAATTGCTAAATAGAGCACCATAGCCGAGAAGAAAAAAGATATAAGTGGCATAGGCTCTACCGCCCTTTCAAGCATAAAGGCCAACCACCAAAGTGGAAAAACAACAACTCCCAGAGCAATCAAACCGGGTAACTTTGAATTGGGTGAGCGATTTACCCAGGCTTCTATCTTCTCAGCAAAAGTGCCTAAGCCAATCAAAGGATGAAAGCACTTAGGCTCACCGAAAAAAAAGTCCATCGTTAACGCGGCTAATACCGCATACATCATCATGAGAGATGAAGAAGCGATAACAGCTTTTCGTAAGGCAATACCTTTTCAACCGAATCTGCGAGGCGATTAATTTCTTGCTCACGAAAGGCCTGGTAATCGAAGTGTTCTGCTTGCTTTAAACCTGCCCACATCAATAGATAGGCGAGCGATTCAGGGTGATCAAAAAGACCATGAAGATAGGTACCCAGTACGGCACCCTCATCCGCCCAAGCGCCCTCACCTTGACCATTTATTTTAAATACTGGTTGATTGAGGCCTGGGCCATAGCTTTCTCCAGCATGAATCTCATACGCTTCCACTGTAATACGGCGCTGGTGGCTCTCACCCTGCCTGTTCACCAAAACGCCACGCACCTGCTTTAATTGCTTTGCTGAGCGTAAAGATGTTTCCATATCGATATAGGCCAATCCATCGCTACTTCCTGCCTCCCCTTCGGTAGCATGGGGGTCATGAATGGCCTTCCCGAGCATTTGATAGCCTCCACACAAGCCCATAAGTTTGCCGCCCAAACGCATATGGCGCTGAATTTTTTCGAACCAGCCATTTTCTTTTAGCCACGCCAGATCAGAGCGTACATTCTTGCTTCCAGGAAGAATCAATAAATCAGCACCCTGATAATCATGAGCACTCCCCAAAAAAGCACAGCTCACAGAAGGATGTTGGCGCAGAGGATCAAAATCAGTGTAATTACTAATATGAGGAAAACGGATTACCGCAACGTTCAAACCTTTCGAGCGCACTGAGTTGTTCTTGTAATGGCTCAATGCCACACTGTCTTCTGCTTCAATGTGCAAATTTTTAATATAGGGAATAACAGAAACTACCGGAATCGCCGTTTTTTCTTCAAGCCAAATAATTGCAGATTTCAAAAGACGTTCGTCACCGCGAAAACGATTAATTACAAAGCCCTTTACACGCTTTTTTTCACTTTCAGACAATAAAGCCCAGGTGCCATAAAGGTGGGCAAATACACCGCCTCGGTCAATGTCAGCCACTATAATAACCGGGCAATCCACGGCTTCGGCAAAACCCATGTTGGCAATATCATTTTCACGAAGATTAATCTCCGCTGGGCTTCCCGCACCTTCGACAATAACCACCTCGTGCTCATTTTGTAAAACCTGGTGTGACTCCACCACCCTTTCAAGCAGTGTCGGTTTATAGGAGTGATATTCCTTAGCGCTCATATTACCAATGGCCTGGCCATGTACAATGACTTGCGAACCCGTATCACTATTAGGCTTTAGAAGTACTGGATTCATTAATACAGAAGGTTCTAGGAAACATGCTTGCGCCTGTACGGCTTGGGCACGCCCGATTTCACCGCCTTCTTTGCATACGGCGCTGTTAAGCGCCATATTTTGTGGCTTAAAAGGAGCTACCCGAATGGATCGACGCGCCAAAACTCGGCAGAGAGCTGCGACCAATACACTTTTACCCGCATCAGAAGTGGTTCCTTGAACCATTAAAGTATGTGGGGAATTCATGAATGATCCTTTAATAGAAAAGCCGCCTATTATGAAAATATTTTCAGCAAATTACCAGAAATGCCAAACCCATCTGTCACCGGCATAAATCTGCCACAAAGACCCTTGCTGTTATTGACCAAATAAGGAGCCGCTTGCCCATTGGCCATTGGCCATTGGCCATCCTTTAGCTAGCCCTTTGAAAAAGCTCTATCCAAGTGATGTACAGTATGTAACAAAACTTTTACCCATTTATTAACATGGTTCGGAAATCTTATATAGAATGCGAGGGGTTTAAACTAACACTCACTGGGAGAATATTATGCCTGATTCAAATAATGTCAGCGCGGGCGCAGAACAGGGCGTCGAAACAGTTAAAGTTATCGATGCAATTAGCGGCATTAATGACGTTGATGCGTCAAGTGTCGACAAAATGCTCGAATTTACAAAGGAGTGGGCGCTTTCATCAGGTTTAGACTGGGCAGTCAGCATCCTCTCCGCACTTTTGGTCTTTTATATCGGCCGGTGGGTCGCCCACCTATTGACCAATGTGCTAACAAAAGTCATGGAAACGAGGAATGTTGACCCCTCGCTGGTGTCATTCACCCGTAGTTTAGCCAATGCAGCACTTGTCACCTTTGTTGCCATTGCCGCGCTTGGTCAGCTAGGCGTGCAAACGACATCTTTTATCGCCATTATCGGTGCCGCCGGTTTGGCGGTTGGCTTGGCCCTTCAAGGGTCGCTATCCAACTTTGCAGCAGGCGTACTGATGATCATCTTTCGCCCCATTAAAGTGGGAGATTTTGTTGAAGCGGCTGGTACTGCAGGTATCGTTGAAGATATTCAAATTTTCGCAACCACATTGATCACACCCGACAACAAAACGATTATTATTCCAAATTCTGCCGTAACGGGCGGCAATGTTACCAACTATTCCACCAAACCGACCCGCCGCATCGATTTTGAATTTGGCGTTGCCTATGATGCCGACCTAAAGCAAAGCCGCGAAATATTCAAAACAGTATTGGAGGAAGACCCTCGCATTCTAAAAAACCCTGAATATACTATAGGCGTGAAAGAACTTGCCGACTCAGCGGTGATTTTTGTTGTTCGCCCCTGGGTAAATTCCGGCGATTACTGGGATGTCTTTTTCGACATTACTGAAAAAACAAAAATCGCCTTAGATGCTGCAAATATTGGCATTCCCTTCCCACAAATGGATGTCCACATGCATAAAGAAAGCGCAGCCTAAGCCCCTTCGGCAATCCATACTGGTGGATGCTCTCAAGGTGTCCACCTTATTCTCTTTTTATGATTTACATCAAAGACAGTTAGTGCGACTCTTCCATAGGCTCATATTTAAAGAGCAGGTAGGTCTTGTTGGGCCTGTATCTTTTGAAATCCAATAGGCAGTCGATAAACCGCAGTTCACTGCAAGTGTTTTAATATCGCATTTAATCCATTTATAAAAGAGGATATTTATCATGGAAAAGAATAACGATAAGAGTAACGCACCAAGCAGCTTAAGTTCCGAAAAAAAACGCTCTCTCAGCCCTTTTGACGAGCTACGTTCCCATATTCAAGACCTTGAGCATCGTTTTGAAGGTATGCTGGGGGGAAGTCTTATCAAAACGCCAAAGTTTGACTGGCCAGAATGGACCGGGCTTGAATCCCTGAGGGCTGAGCTTCCTAAGGTAGACATGCTGGACAAAGAGCACAGCGTGCTAATTCGAGCTGAAATCCCCGGCATGAAAAAAGAGGATATTGATATTTCCTTAAACGACACCACCCTGACGCTTCGAGGTGAAAGCAAAGAAGAATCGGAAGAGAAAGGAAAAGACAACTACTTCCGACGCGAGACCAGCTCTAAGTCTTTCAGCAGGACGCTAAGCCTACCTTGTGATGTGCAATCCAGTGACGCAAAAGCAAGCTTTGCTGATGGCGTATTGGAAATCAATATTCCAAAGTCAGAGAAGGCGAAAAGCCAAACTATTCAGATTGACTAGCACTTACTATTTTTGAACTAAGCGGGCTCTCACTGTTTGGGCGCCCGCCGCCTCCGCATGAACAAACACTTAAAAACCTAATTTAGAAACTCTCTGTTTTCATCCCGATGAATTTTCGCTACCCTAGCGCCTTTTCCCCACCCCCTATTCATCCCGTCGAGACCCCCTCTATGCGCATGGTATCCTGGAACGTTAATGGCATTCGGGCCGCAATGAAAAAAGACTTTGCCGAATCCCTCCAACACTTTTCAGCAGACATGGTTTGCCTGCAAGAAACCAAAGCTCAGGACGAGCAAGTGCGTGAAGCCTTGGAATCAATTTCTGGATACCAACTATTCAGCAATTCCGCGGAGCGAAAGGGCTATTCGGGTACAGCCATATTGAGCAAAACTGAACCCCTCTCAGTACAATATGACATGGGAGTAGATGAGCATGACCAGGAGGGTCGCGTTATCGCCGCCGAATATAACGACTTCTATGTTGTGACGGTTTACACACCTAACTCGGGTAGCGAATTAAAACGCCTCGAATACCGCCAACAATGGGATGCGGATTTTCTGAATTATTTAAAACAACTGGAAGAAAGCAAGCCTGTTATTGTGTGTGGCGACTTAAACGTTGCTCACCGTGATATCGATCTTGCCCGCCCCAAACCGAATTACAATAAATCAGCCGGATATACACAAGCCGAAATTGACGGTTTAGACAATATTATCGATGCAGGATATATCGACACCTTCCGCTTTCTGTACCCGGAACAAATAAAATACTCCTGGTGGAGCTATCGCGCCGGTGCGCGTGGGAAAAATGTCGGGTGGAGGATTGATTACTTTCTGGTTTCGAAAAGCCTGCGTGAAAACATCAGCGGTGCGGATATTCTTAACGACGTTACGGGCTCTGATCACTGCCCCGTACAGCTGGATGTGGAAGCCTAAGCGGGAAAAAATTGCTCATCACCGGAGCTTAAGCCCAGCGGCTACATCCAAATTAACCTTTGTGGGAGTATGAACTGAAAAGTAGCGGTGGCTTGTTTGTTTTCTCTGCACCATGAAATAATTCCTACAGCTTCAACCCTTTTATAACCTAGAAACCTCAGTTGGGTTCGAAAAAGATGTGCACCGACAGTACCCAATGCACTCGCTGTGCAGAATTTCGTACTCCAATTGCGGTTTCTAGGTTTAAGTAGAGTCAGGTACAAGCTTTATTCTGCTTCGGGTTTCAAGCTAGGCTTTTTACACACAGTACCGCCTAGTTGGTTTTTCGCACACCTTCTCTAAAGGATTCATGGCTGATGACGAGTATAATCAAGTTTCACTCTATAAGTCTCCGCATGCAACGCTCCATATTATTTGGTTTCGCCCTGATATTTGCGGCACCAGCCTTTAGTGCACCGGATGCCATTCTAATTCCCTTAACGCTGAGTGATACGGCTGCGAGCAGCTCTAGCTCTGAGGCAACTGGCGCAGCCCTTAGCGCTCTTTGTCCGGGCCTGGAAAACCTGGATCGAACAGGCGCGCAACAAAACCTGCTTGAATTGTGTAACGCCCTGGGTGGCGCCAATACCAACCAACAGAGCCGCGTTTTTGATCAGGCTTCCAGTAAAGCTAATGCCGCAAACGCTAATATCAGCAATCTCCAGCAATCAGGCTTTCAGTCGAAGGCTCGACAATCCTTTGGCCCCCAAACCAACACATCCACCCGCAGCTCTTATAAATACCAAAATCGTATCCCGCTCGTTAGTTTTCTTGGCTCTTCAAGCAACTGGGATTATTTTTATAAACGCATCAATACATTCTCAAGCTTTGACAGCAGCTTTTCGGAACGTGATGAAACCATTGACGATGCTGGCTACGAAAGCCTGCATTTGAAATTTCTGTTTGGCGCGGACTATCGCATCAACAATGAATTTTTGCTGGGCACGGCAGTGACAGCAAGCCTATCGCAGACGGATCTGTCAGCTAAGCGCGGCAGCGCGGACTCCACTGGGTTACACTGGATGGTTTTCGGCCTGCATCAAATCAATAACCGTTGGGCCCTTAATGGTTCGCTAATGCTCAACACCACTGATTATGACAACACGCGGAAAGTCCTTATTAGCCTACCCTCTTTAACAAACAGCTATAGCCTTAGCGCGGAGTCTTCCGCAAATCAAACCGGCTTACTCTTGGGCAGCGATTATCAGTGGCGCTTATCACGAGCGTTCGAACTCAGCCTGTTAAACCAAGTTAATGCCGTGCGTACAGAAACTGACAGTTATAAGGAATCAGGCAACACTGGTTTTGAGCTCGCCATCAGTGGGCAAAGTGTCGACAATGTCTCCATGGATAATGGCCTGGAATTACGAAAACCTATTATGCGAAGCTGGGGGGTAGTCATTCCACAAATTAATGTGCACTGGGTACATCAATTTGCCGATCAATCAAGAAACATCAACGCCTACTTTATTCATGACCCCCAGGCGAACCTCGTCGCCTATACAACTCAAGACGGCGATTCGGACTATTTTTCAACACAGCTTGGCGCGGTATTGGTAATGCCCAATGGTATAAATGCCTTCGCGCAAATCAAATCGATTTTGGGCTATCAACACTATAACGACACCACCCTTTCTATAGGTGTGCGGGGAGAGTTCTGACATGTCACTTATTATTAGACGCAAGCTGTGGAACACTCTCCTTTTATGCGCCGCTTTCTTTTTATCCGGCTGCGACGAGGCGAACGAACAAAGCTCATCCAAATTACTTGTACACGTATCTGCTCAAGAAACCCGATTGATCGATGATGCGCTGGGCGATGATACTTCAAGGGTGTTAGACGCATCGGATTTTGGTGCAATTCCGACTGAAGTGGACTTTATAAAGGTTCAAGTATTAAGCGAACAGGGGCAATTACTGGCGTCCAGGAGCGTTGCCGATACCGAAGCCTCATTCCGCATGCAAATTCCAGATGGTATTCCACTCGTCGTGCACGCCTATGCTTTCAGTGGTGAAGAACGGCTTTACTACGGCGAGCTGCTGGTCGAGGCCCTTAGGCCGGGCAGTGAAAACAATGTTAGCATTACCCTCCTGTCAGAGGTTAGCGTGACCGTTAGAAGCAGCACCCTTGCGCGGCAAGCCAATGACCCCATAGATTTGAGCCAGCTTATCCTGGTAGAAGGCTTAAGCAATACCAGCCTGAACTATGCGGTCAATGGGATCGAAGGTGGCAATAAAAACATTGGCTTCGTGACAGATACAGGCCTCTACACCCCTCCTCCTCACATCCCTGAAGATCTTAATGTTGAGATAAGCGTCACGCCCGTTGTCGCGCCTTCTTTTGGTGAACTTATTGAGGTCACCATTAGTCCATCGCTCATTAATCCCGATTGGTTTGAAGATGCTGCGTTGAAAGCTTGTGTCGAAAGTCAAGGGCTAAGCTTGGTTGCTGAACTCACGGTATTAATCTGCCCCTCTTTCAGTGGCAATGACTTCCCTATCCTGTTTCTAGCTGGCCTTGAGAAACTTACAGCACTAGAGGTAATCGACTTCAGCCAGCACAACATTAATGCCATCCCCCCGCTTAGCAGTTTAGCTCTGCTCAAGGATCTTAATTTAAGTAGCAATTCCCTCGGCGATATTGCAGAACTCGCTAAGCTCACCTCACTGCTTTTTTTAAATCTGAGTGGAAACCCCGCCTTTACAAGCACTAGCCCATCTAACCCACTCGACCCCTTGATCCCCTTGGCAAGCCTTAAGGAACTTCAGACGCTTGACCTGTCTTGCATAGATATGAATGAAGCCCCCATCGATGTCCTGCGCCAAGCACTTCCCAATACAAAGATAACTTCTGTTTGCGCACCCTCATTTTAAACAAACTCCATCTATACTGAGAGTGGGGGGTTTACTGCTCATCGTATTTTGGAGAGTCTGCCCAGCACTATTCTCATAAATAATGAGGATTACTTGATAAACAATAGACCAAAATTAAGTGCTGAAGCGCTGCTATCTGTGTTGGATCAACAGGGCTGCGGCATTATTGCGATAGACGTAGCCGGCATCATCACTCAGATGAATACCAAAGCAGAAATATTAACAGGCTGGTCAGAAAGTGAAGCACTTCAGCAAGACATAGGCCTTGTTTACGGTGCCAACTTTGGCAGTGCGACCAAAAGCAGCCCACTAACACAGCATATTTTGGAGAGCAGCAACGTAAGCTCCCCTTCTGCCCCAATAGTACTCACCTCTCTGTCCGGCAAAAAACATTTAGTAAACCATGCGGTGACGCCACTATTTGACGAAGATTCTCAGCTCACCGGGGTAGCCCTAAGCTTTAGGGATATCACCAACAGCCTTGAGCTAGAGGAAAAGCTTGCCAGCTCTAAAAATACCCTTCAGTCAATTATTGATAACTTTCCGCTTCCAATCGGAGCCACAAACCTCAACGGACAGCTTGCTCTTGTCAATGAGGTCTTAGCAGAGCTTTTAGGGCGCAGTAAAGAAAGCTGCATCGGCCAAGCCAGCGCAAAGGTATTTTCTGGCGAAAACGCCACCCTGCATAAAGAGCAAGATCAAGAGGTGCTACAGACTGCAGCACCCATCAAATATGAGTTCAGCTTATTCAAAAGCAAAAACACAAACACAAACACAAACACAAACACAAACACAAACCAGTTAGACGGACGAAAATGCACATTAACGAAATTCCCGCTATTCGACAAAAACGGAGAAATATATAGCATCGGCTTTATCTGTAACAAGCTGTTCAATATCAATCTTGAGGAAGACCTACCAACAGCCCCGGAAAATGAGGAAGCATATGAACCCGCAGTCGTGTCAGACTCCGAGACTTTGGATACGCCACCCAAAATTCTTGTAGTGGACGATGACTCCCATATGCGTGAATTGACCAAGGAAATACTGGAAATAGCCGGTTACGAGGTGCTCTGCCCTAAAAGCGCGATACACGCTCTTGAGCTCCTAGACAAAGAGAGCGATTCAATATCACTTCTTATCACCGATATAATGATGCCCGAACTCGATGGCTACCAGCTTGCCGAAAAAGCCCTCGAAATCAATCCAGGTCTCAAGATACTTTTAGCATCCGGTTTTAATAGTTACTTAGCAGATGAAAACCCCCTTAAGGCCCTCGCTCAAATCAATAAACCCTACTCCAGCCATCAATTGCTCGACCTGGTCTCTAACTTACTTGATAGCAACTAAGAGAAAAAACTCCTTGCTTACCCCGCCTTCAGGGCATCTCTAAAAATTAGAATTTTTAGAGATGCCCTTCAGCCTAGCCACTTCGCTTTACCTATTACTCATAGCCTCCCCTCTCTAATACGGGTTTTGCCACCAGCCTGGCTTTGACAACATCACATATTACTGATACAAAGACCCCCGCATGATATTACGGCTTTTAGTTTAAGCTTTGGAACAGTGTTAGTACTGCAGCTTAAAACTTGGAGTTACGCTATCATCAGCCCCTTACCAGGACACACCACGATGCCGGCAAGGGCGAACATTACCTGAGTAAACAAAATTAATAATCGTGGCCCTCTTTCCCCCATTTTCTATAGCCCTAAGCGTCATTTTCGTGGAAAATACTCCCACTTTAGGATCTTTAGCTGGTTATTCAGGTGGTGAGGTCAAAAGTAAGGGTTACACCAATAAAGCAAAACTAAAAACATGCCAAATGGAGGTAGTTTAAATGTCTGATTTACGTTTTGACGACAAGGTTGTCATTATCACCGGTGCTGGTAACGGCCTAGGTAAATCACATGCTCTTGAGTTCGCCAAGCGCGGCGCCAAGGTAGTTGTAAACGATTTGGGCGGCAGCGCCTTTGGTGACGGTGCTGATGCAGCACCAGCACAAGTTGTTGTAGACGAAATCAAGGCCGCTGGCGGCGAAGCTGTTGCGAACTTTGACTCTGTTGAAGATGGTGACAAAATCGTTCAAACAGCCATGGATTCTTTTGGTCGCGTCGACGTTGTTGTAAACAACGCCGGCATCTTGCGCGACAAGAGCTTTCACAAAATGACCGATGAAGACTGGGATCTTATCTATCGTGTTCATATCAAGGGTTCTTACAAAGTCGCTCATGCCGCATGGCCTCACATGCGTGAGCAGCAGTACGGACGCATTATAAACACCGCTTCAGCCGCTGGCATCTACGGTAACTTTGGCCAAGCTAACTACAGCATGGCCAAATTAGGCCTTCACGGCTTGACTCAAACACTGGCTATCGAAGGTCAGAAGCGTAATATTTTCGTTAACTCTATTGCGCCTATCGCGGCTTCACGTTTAACTGAAACTGTTATGCCCCCCGATATGCTTAAGAATCTTAAGCCTGAGTACGTATCTCCTCTCGTTTCATATCTTTGCCACGAGAGCAGCACTGAAACTGGTGGACTATTTGAAGTGGGCTGCGGCTGGTTTGCGAAGCTTCGTTGGGAGCGTACCAACGGTCTTGGCTTGCCTGTTGACAACATTTCAGCTGAAAGTATTTCTGAAGGTTGGGACACAGTTGTAGATTTCAGTGAAAATACAACTCACCCATCTGGTACGCAGGAAGCCATGATGGGCCCAATGTCTAACTTGCAAAACAAGTAAGTTGACATAGGCAATAGGAGATCTCGCAACTGCGAGGCCCCAGATCGCAAACAAACCCCGCCACCTGGTGGGGTTTGTTGTTTATACCAGTGCGAAAACAAAAAATCCCCGCCTAATGGCGAGGATCTTGGCAAGCCTGCTAGGTTTACGACCAAACTACCAGATCTGGCGACTGACTAGAGGGCGTCTCTAAAAATTAGAATTTTTATTCGAGAGCAAGGAAGCACCGCACGGAAACCCGCACGACTCCATGGATGGAGGAGGTACGGTTCCATGGACGGAACCGGTAGAGCCGAGTCG
>Ga0209345_10002837_pt1 | contig 18516 bp, 15 predicted proteins | sample Cruoilmetagenom7_FD_187294 | JGI IMG/M metagenome (GOLD analysis project Ga0209345, IMG submission 187294) | Oil polluted marine microbial communities from Coal Oil Point, Santa Barbara, California, USA - Sample 7 (SPAdes) (version 2) | ecosystem: Environmental > Aquatic > Marine > Oil seeps ...
CTCTATCAAAGTTGCCTGTGACGATATTTAAAATGTTTCCTAACCATTGAGTCATCGTGCCAAATTTTTGTGTGGACGCACCAAATCGAGGGTAGCAACAAGCACTTTTCGCCTGACAAAATGTTTCTGTCATAGATTCGATTATATGTGCTTCGATTCCTGTGATTTTTGCAACAGATTCAGGTGTATATTCTTTAACCAATGCTTTAATGTCATCCAGATCATGAGTGTAATCCTTAACATGCCTTAAGTTTTCATATCCTTTTTTAAAGATAATATTAAGCATAGATAATAATAAATAAGCATCAGCAGCAGGATTGATATAAACATGTTGATCAGAAATTTTTGAGGTTTCTGTAAAACGCGGGTCAACATTAATAACTTTACCTCCGCGCTTACGAATGTCTTTAATTCTTTGCGCTACTTTCGGCGCAGTCATCATACTGCCATTGGAAACCACTGGATTAGCGCCTATTATTAACAAACAATCAGTTCTATCCAAATCTGGAACAGGTACTAAAAGTTGGTGACCAAATAACAAGTAAGCAGCTAATTGGTCAGCTAGTTGATCAACTGAGGTCGCACTATACCGATTTTTGGTATTTAATGCCTTGGAAAACATGGGCATAAACATCATAGCGCCCATGTTATGAACAGTTGGGTTGCCTACATACATTGCAACCGCATCATTTCCATACTGTTTTTGTGTCTTTTTAATGTTGGCAATCACTTCATCATACGCTTGTTCCCAAGATATTTTTTGCCAGCCTTCCTTTGTTTTTTTTATGGGTTGTTTTAAACGATCCTCATCATAATATACGTCTTGTAATGCCACACCTTTTGCGCATATATGACCTTTACTTAACGGGTCATTCTCATCACCTTTAATGGAAATTATTTTATTTTCTTGATATTTAATGACTAAGCCGCAAGTAGCCTCACAAACATTACAAGCACGATAATGGGTTTTGATAGGTGACATAAAATAGACTGCTGTGACGAAAATAATATCTTATCATAAGATAACTGAAGAGTTTGTTAAACTATCTAATATCCAGCATTGAGCAATCGATCTAAAAACACTTCCCAATCAATAAATTGTCGATAGCCAATAATATTAATATTGGGCAGCCCTCGACCCTCAACAAGTTGGTAGTTGTTATCATTGGATTTTATTCCATTCATTTCACAAATGGCATTTCTTAACTTACAACCAAACCCTATGTTTCTATACTTAAAGTAATCAAAAAAGCCCAAGAAACTTCGAGACAAAGCTCCTTGAACACCACCAATACTTGAGATGTTATCAATGGCTCTTTGGCTAATTGTTTGTTTTATTCCTTTAGTTTTAATCGAATTTATATGTGCATCTAATCTATCAGGTTTCCAATTAGTAATTCTTAATTCTTTAACATAACCCTCAACCAAGCCTGTGATCTCACCAAAATCAAACGTGCTTGTTATTTGTTGTAAATTAAGATTTTGGAAATTTATGTCTGCTGCAATAACTGGTGCAATGCCAAATAGTCGTTCGATCGATAAATCACTAATTTGCATATCTCCATCAAATACTTTTAAATCAAGGAATCCATCGAATGTAATTCGATGGCCTTTTTTCTTCATTCCAGGAATTTTCCCAGAGATGCTACCATTCATCAAAGGCCAACCCATTTTTTCAGTGATCAGTGCTAATGAAACCGGTCGAACATCACCATCAAAATCTATACTAATTTGAGGGCTGAAAATATCTTGTAACAACAAATTATTAATGAATATACTGCCATCAAAAATAGGCAAACTGGTATTTTCATTAACTACAATCTTTTGCCCAACTGATTTAAACATTATTTCTGATTGTTTAACTGGCATCCCTGCTAGTAATAAATTATCCCAATCAAATTTAGATTCTTGCCAATCTCCACTTTCTTTCCAATTTAAATAGCCTTTGAAATTTTCAAAAGCAATTTTCTTTGATTCAATTTCCAAATACAATTCATCTAAAATCAATTCAGCTCCAGTAATTTGATTATTATCAAGGTAGAGCTTTCCCTTTGATTGACCCAATATTGACAAATCCTCTATTCCATTTATTTCCAAATAGGAAACCAGGACCCCTTTGTAAAACCTATCAAAATCTTCAATTTGATAATCTATGTTCAATTTATTTTTAAACCAGTCACTCCAAACTAAATCTAATGACATGATGTCCGTTGAGATTAAAGAAACACTAACATCTTCAGTTTCAAAGTTACTATTTAATGGAATTTTAGAATGGATTTCTACTGGAAATTCATCAAACAAAACATAGATATCTTTAAATAATCCTTCACCATTTGTTAGGTGGTTAATTACTGACAAATCGATCCCATCTACTTTTTGTTCAATCGCCACTTGCCCTTTATGAAATGTTTCTGCTAGTACATAATGGGAATCTGATGACTCCCAATTTAAATTACTCAACACATAGTTAACTGTTAGTTTTATTTCCTTTCCAAAATCTAGCACCATACTTGCATTAATTTTTCCATCTGGAATACTTACATTAGAAGCCAAATAGGGTTTAAAAAAGCTGGCTAATTCGACAAAATCCATTTGTTGTAATTTTATTGATATTTGTTCTTTATTTTTTGTATCCAAATTTACTTTAATACTCTTGGTGTTGTTTTCCAAAGTTAAATTCCATGTAAGTTTTTGCAAATTTAACCAACCAGAAACTAACAAATTATATCTTACTCCTTGAAGATCAAATGATAGATTGCCTTGCTTGCATTGGTGTAAGGGATAAATTTGTTTTGAACCAACACAGATATAATTTAGATTAGAAATTACCTCATTGAAAGCTGGCAATTGTATTGATTTGGTCTGAATTTTTAATTGATTACCTTGATTGTTCATAATCATATTTTCCACATGCCAACTATCTGCCGACACAGGTATTGAAACAATTAGCAGAAGGGCAATGCCAGACAAGGTTTTGAAGGAAATCATACTTGAATTTTAACTGATTCATCTGTAAAATTGGTTAAAACTTATACAAATTTTACAAAGGATGGTAAACATGTCAGATGCTATGCACATATTAATCGTGGATGATAATCCAATAAATCGTCAATATTTTTCCATGGCTTTAAAGAAAGCCAACTTCAATATTACACTGGCCGAAGATGGATTTGAAGCAATAGAATACGCCAAAACAACCAGATATGATTTGATATTAATGGATATCAGAATGCCTGAGCTTGATGGATATGAAACAACAAAGCACATTCATCAACTACCAAACCACAAATCCACACCTGTTCTAGCTACCTCGGCCGAAGGTTTAATTGAAGAGAAAAAGTCTCTATTCAACGACTTCCTACCTAAACCTATTAGTCCCAAGCTGTTGGTTTCAAACATACAAAAACACATTGATTTAAATAAAACATTTGATGAAAACAGTGCCTTAGCATTTTCTTATAATGATAAAAAAATTATGCACAAATTGGTAACTATGTTTGTTAATGATTTACCTAAAAAAATGCAATTACTGGCATCAAGTATCGAAACAGATAACATTAAATCAAGTACAGATATCATTCATCAAATCAGAGGATCCTGTAAAATTTGTGGAGCAAAAGACTTAGATAATAAATTAAGGCAATTATCTAATAAATTAAAGGTTGAAAACAATCCCGAAATTACCGAACCTTATACGTTGGTAAAAAATGCGGCTAGAGAATACTTAACTTTTAACTTTGAAAATATGTAATCAGAATAGCAATAAAGCTTAACAAAATTACACCAAATACAATTGGCAATATTGGGTTGCTTGGCTGAATATGAGAAGTAAATTGATTTGCCGCCGAATCCAATCTATTTCTATCATTCACAGTCAGATTATTAGGCTCTGTCGGACGATTATTTTCAGATTCTGCTTTTTCTTTAACATGTCCTGACAACTCCTTACTTTTATCTTTACTGGGAAAACTAATAACTTTACCAGTTTTTGAATCGTATTCTCTAAAGACCTGTGGCTTAATCACATTATTAGAATTAGAACTATCGTTACTGTTCAATATAGATAACAATGTAATATTATCTTTTCCATCTTTTGTGACAGCTTTATTTACCAAAGAATGAGTTATTTCTTTTATATTATGAGTCTTTTCAATAGACTCTATAATATTCATTTCATCGGCAACATTGTATAATCCATCAGTACATAGTAATAAAATTTGACCATCTTGCAGCGTTCCTTTATTAGAATGAACACAAACATCTTTTCCTTCTACTCCCAATGCTTGAGAAATAACATTTCTATCAGGATGAGTTTCTAGTTCTTCAATTCCTATATGACCGTATTCCAACAACAATTCAACATAAGAATCATCTCGGGTAATGAGTTTCAACCCATCATCCCAAATATAAGCCCTAGAATCACCAACCCATACAATTTCATATTGATCATCCATAAATAAAACAGCAACTATGGTGGTTGCCATTCCTTGCTTCCCTTGATCTTGTTGAATACTTTCAAGAATATTAGCGTGTGCAATTTGAACTGATTCTTTCAAACCTAGGCCAGACTTAATACTTTTAGATATAACTTCACAAGCGAGATTGCTTGCAATTTCACCTTTTGCCATGCCACCAACACCATCAGCAACGATATACAGGTCTAATTCATCATCAATGAGATAATTGTCTTCATTAATTTTTCTTTGACCAATATGTGATTCTGCAAAACTATTTAACATAAGCCTGTATCAGGGTTTTTAATACATTTGAGTCTAAAACAGCCTAATATTTAAGTATAGAGCTAATTATTCATTTATATGTTTTTGTGAACTGCCTCTCAAAAAATCAAAAACTTCATATAATAAAGAGCTTAAGCGCTAACATTCCAAACTGGCTTTCCCATAAAGGCCGATAAAGTTTCCACATCATAAAGTATTTCAGATTGGTTGCCATGATCAACAAGATTTAACCTTGAACCGTCTCTCATCACTAAATTCACTTCATAACTTTTATAACTGCCATTTTTTGAACGAACTCTTTTTGACAACACCTGCAAGGCATGAATTTTACTAAAGTAGACCAATTCTTGATTTGATTTTTGGTCACCAGCAAATTGAGGTTGCTTGTGGCCTGACCAATATATCCCCATCTTTGCATCAAACACCTTAGGAATTCCCAATGTTTTATAAAGAAAAATACTAAGGCCTCCAAAAATAGAACCAAAACTGAGTAAGAACAATCCAGCCCCAAACTTACCAGTTAAAAACAAATAAGCGCTGACTAACAATGCTATCAAGCCAAAAAAACCAAACATTCCAAGAAAAAACTTTCCTCCCATTGACAACTGGTAACGGTAAAGAGAAGAAGAAACTTTAATGAGCACATTTGTCTTAAAATTTGCCCCTCCTGATCTTAATGGATACCATTGCGTTAATAGTGCTATAGAATCATTGAACTGTTTTGGGTCTATAGGTTTTGCATTTGCAATTCTCATTGCTTCTAGTTTTGCTTTAAGTTTTTCTAACATAACAGTGTTTTAGTTTTTTGAAAAATGTAAAATTCTATTATTGGCAGGCATTGCAATATCTTGCTTTAATGCTATACCTACATTTTGCATCAATTGATTGATATTTTCAAAATCCCTGATGCCACGGTGTGGCTCTTGCTCTTTTAACCAGACGTCAAATTTAGCATTTGATTCTGAAGTAAATTTATGGTTATAGTTAAATGGTCCATAGATCACCACCTGAGTGCCCTGTTTTAAGTTTTCGCCAAACTGTTGTATGAGGTTTTGAACATTTTTCCATGACATAATGTGCAGTGTATTAGCTGTATAAATAACATCTGGTTGAATATTAGGAAATTCAGTCATTCCTGATTGATAAAAAACTGGAGGTGAAACATTTCCACACTTGGATTCTAAAATCCACTGATTTATTCCTTCATGATTATCGATTACATCGGATGTGTGCCATTGCAATTGAGGAAAAAAGGGCGACATAAAAATCGCATGTTGCCCCGTTCCTGAACCTATTTCCAATAAATGTTTATCAGTTGGTTTAATAATATCCTTTAATACATTAAGAATTGCCTGTTGATTCCTTTCACAAGACGGTGCGTTGGGCTTAGTCATTTATTTTTATAAACTCTACCTTCTTTCATGACAAAATCTACGTCCAATAATTCTTCAATATTTTTAACAGGCGATTGACTGACAGCAATTATATCGGCATATTTTCCCACTTCAATAGTCCCAATATTTTTCGACATACCTAATAAATCCGCAGCGCTAACTGTTGCAGATTTAATCACCGCCATTGCTGGCATACCAGCTTCAACCATTAAAACAGCTTCTTGGGCATTAGTTCCATGAATTGACACACCACTGTCTGTTCCATAAGCAATCTTTACACCAGCATCATAAGCTTTTATAAAATTTCCTTTCATATCTGTTCCTACTTTTAAGGCTTTTTCTTTAACAGCTGGGCTTAATATATTGGTATTTTTAGCCATTTTCACGACAGTATCACCAGCTAATAATGTTGGAACAAGGTAAGCACCTGTCTTTTTAAATAATTTTATTGCTTTGGGACCTGTATATGTTCCATGTTCTATACTTGCCACTCCAGCTTCTAAAGCTGCAATAATTCCATCCTCATGATGCGCATGAGAGGCAACTTTTCTACCCATACGTTTGGCTGCTAATACCACTTCTTCCAATTCATCAGATTCCATTTGTTGGCCAGTTCCTGTTGCTCGTTGTGTCATTACACCACCAGTTGAAGTTATCTTGATCCAATCTGCACCGTATTTAATCGCATTACGTGCAGCACGTCGGCAATCATAGGGTCCATCACAGATTGATTTGTCTGTATAAAACTCCATTAAATCGGGTTTCACTCCGCTAATATCAGCATGTCCTCCGGTGATTCCGACACCACCAGCAGCAATAATACGCGGACCATCAACCCAGCCATTATTGACCGCATCTCTGTAGGCATACATATATTGTGAATCAGAACCAACATCTCTAACTGTAGTAAATCCAGCTAATAAAGTCTTCATTCCATAATATGTACTGCGCATGCCTTTTAATTGATCAGACATTTTCAATTGATCTTTAACCCTATCAGGGCCTAATTCCCCCTGAAGATGCACATGCATGTCCATCAAACCTGGCAAAACATAACTGTTTTTTAAATCAATGACAGTTGCATTTTTATCAATGTCTGAAGCATTTTCATAACCGCCTATCACTTGTTTAATAGATTTGTCTTTAATAACTATGGTTTGTTGTTTAAGTACTTTCTCACCTGGAACTGCCAATAATTCACCAGCATAAATAATGGTGGTTTCCGCTTGAATATTAAGTCCAACAAATAATATTAAAATAAATAGTTTATTACTCATAGTCATTTACCAATTGTACGAAGGCTTTTACACCGTTAATTAAATTTGATTCCTCTACATAAAACAAAGGAGAATGATTGGTTGGTGCAGATTTCGCATCAACACCATTTGGTGTCACGCCCATAAAAAAGAAAAAGCCAGGGACTTCATTAGCAAAAAATGAAAAATCTTCTGCGCCAGTAATTTGACCCATATCCACAACTCTATTGTCCCCAAACACCTTTCTTAAACTGGGTAACATTTGATCGACTAATTCAGGATTATTAACCGTTACAGGATAACCAGAATGAATCACCAACTCTGCGGTAGCACCACTGGCCTTTGCCGTGTTTTCAACCACTTGTTTCAAATTGTCATGAACAATATCACGAATCCCCATGTCAAAATTTCGAATAGTACCGACCATTTCTACCTTATCAGGAATAATATTACTGCGAATTCCACCCTTAATTGCACCAAAAGAAACCACTGCTGCAGCTTTAGTGACATCAACTTTGCGACTAACAATTGTTTGAACTGCATTGATGATTTGTGCTGTCGCTACAATTGGATCAATACCACCCCAAGGACGTGAACCGTGTGTTTGTTTGCCATGAACTGTTAAATCGAAAGTATCAACAGCTGCCATTGCTGGTCCTGAATGATACCCCAAAACACCACTAGGTATATTTGATGTCACATGAATACCAAAAGCTACTTCTGGCTTATAATCTTTAAAAATTCCTTCAGACAACATCATTTCAGCGCCACCTTGTTCACCTGTCGGCGCACCTTCTTCAGCTGGTTGAAATATAAATAAAATAGAACCTTTTAATGCAGCCTTATTCTTTGCAAAAACTTCAGCAGCTCCCATCAGCATAGCCACATGTGTATCATGTCCACAAGCATGCATAACACCAACTGTTTCACCACGATATTGCGTTGTGACTTTTGAAGCAAATGGAATATCAACTTCTTCTGTTACTGGCAAAGCATCCATGTCTGCACGTAATGCTATGACAGGACCTGGCAAATCACCTTTCAGAAAACCAATAACACCCGTATGTGCCACCCCTGATTTAACTTCCATACCTAAGGACCTTAGGTGTTTTTCAATAATTTTACCTGTTCTAAATTCACGGTTACTCAACTCAGGGTTGGCATGAAAATCCCTTCGCCATTCGATTACTTTTGACTCGATATTTCCAATATCTTCAAAAATTTCAGCACTAAGACCAAAAGATAAACCTAGACAAAACAACATTAAAATTGATTTCATTACACTCCCCTAAAAATAAAACAATTATTGTGACATACAAATTTAGCTTAAACAATTGAATTGTTAGCTATTTGTCAGTGAATTATAGGCTAGTTTATCCAACTAGTAATTTTTAAACAAAAATCAAAATCAATCTACAGTTTCGAAATTTGGAATTAGAAATTAGTGGAATTTACGACACAATCAATAATATTCTTCAATTAAAACATCTAAAGAGTTATCAACTTCGGCTGACATTTTTTTTAACAACCTTTGAGATTTAATTAAATTTTCTACATGATTATCAGTTTCAAAGTGACTCATTGAACTATCCAGTTTAGCTCTATAGTTTTCAACTTTATTTGATATTTTTGCAAAACTATTTTCTATATCTTCTAATAATGTGGTTTCAAGTTTTGCCATAATCAATCTCGTTATCTATCATATACTATGATACCAATTATTCATGAATCTATCCAAACCATTCATAAGTCTTAACTCATTTCTGTCAATTTTTAAAATAATTGTATTTTATTTGAATTCGGTAAGTTTTATCAAACATCCCTTAGCATAAGACAATATTGACTGTATTCGTATTCAAACCGCTAATAATCCTAGGGTTTACAGGCAAATCGAGTATAATCGCGACCTTAAAAAATTAAGCCAAAGGAAATACTGTGACTACACATATTCGAAACATTGCCATCATCGCTCACGTTGATCATGGAAAAACAACATTAGTTGATGAACTGATTAAACAATCAGGTACTCTAGGCGATCGTGCCGATGATCCTAATCGTATGATGGATTCAAATGAATTGGAAAAAGAAAGAGGCATTACTATTCTTTCAAAAACCACTTCAATTCAATACACTGATAAACGCGATGGTAAAGAATATAAAATTAATATCGTTGACACTCCGGGCCATGCCGATTTTGGTGGTGAAGTTGAACGTGTACTCAGTATGGTTGATTCTGTATTGTTATTAGTTGATGCTGTTGATGGACCAATGCCACAAACGCGTTTTGTGACCTCAAAGGCATTTGAAATGGGTTTCAAACCGATTGTTGTTATTAATAAAGTTGACCGTGATGGAGCACGTCTTGATTGGGTAATGGAACAAACTTTTGATTTATTCGACTCATTAGGTGCTACAGATGATCAATTGGACTTCCCTATTGTTTATGCATCGGCTATTAATGGTTATGCCAACATGGACGAAGAAGGTCGTGAAGGAGATATGACACCTTTATTTGATACTATTATTGATAAAGTTAATCCTCCAGATGTTGAAGTAGATAAACCATTTCAAATGCAAATTACGACATTAAACTATAACAGCTTCTTAGGGTTGATAGGAATTGGTAGAATTAAAAGAGGTTCGATTAAATCCAATTCACAAGTGACCGTCATTGATGCTGGTGGAAAAGTAAGAAATGGACGAATATTAAAAATATTTGGTTTTAAAGGCTTAGAACGCGTTGAAGTCAATGAAGCCTCCGCTGGTGATATTGTAGCCATATCTGGCGTTGATAAAATCAGTATTTCAGATACAGTTTGTGAAAGAGATAATGCGGAATCTATTAAACCATTGTCAGTTGATAGACCAACTATTTCTATGTTGTTTTGTGTCAACAACTCACCATTTGCTGGACAAGATGGCAAATATTTAACTTCCCGCCAAATCAAGGACCGTCTAGAATTGGAAGCCACTTATAATGTTGCTCTTCGTGTTGAAGCAACTGATGATGCAGATAAGTACAAGGTATCTGGACGTGGTGAATTACATTTATCTGTATTAATTGAAACCATGCGTCGTGAAGGTTATGAATTAGCCATTTCTCGTCCAGAAGTAATCTTCAGAGAAATAGATGGACAAATTTGTGAGCCTATAGAAGACCTGATGGTTGATGTTGAATCTGATCATCAAGGCTCTGTCATGGAAAAATTACTTGAACGCAAAGCCGTTATGAAAGATATGGAGCCAGATGCTACTGGACGAGTACGCATGCATTTTCATGCACCTGCTCGTGGTTTAATTGGTTTTCAATCAGAATTCAAAACACTCACTTCTGGCTCAGGTATCATGACCCATGTATTTGATCACTATGCTCCAAAATATGACAGTTTAGTTAATGGTAGACAAAATGGTGTACTTGTATCTAACTCAAAAGGCAAAGCATTAGCATTTGCTTTGTTTAATCTCCAAAAAAGTGGTCGTTTATTAGTAGAAACCAATGCTCCAGTTTATGAAGGCCAATTAGTCGGATTAAATTCACGTCACAATGATTTAACTGTCAACCCAACAAAAGGCAAGCAATTGAACAATATTCGAGCAGCAGGTAAAGATGAGGCTTTAATTATCTCTCCTCCAATTAAACTATCTTTAGAGCAAGCAATGGAGTTTATTGAAGACGATGAATTGGTAGAAGTAACACCTGAATCTATCCGTGTTCGTAAGAAAATATTATCTGAAAGTGATAGAAAAAAAGCAGGAAGAGCACCAAGAAAATAGTTAATTTATTATTTTACAAACATAATTAAAAAAGGATGCAATAGCATCCTTTTTTAATTTATTACTGCCTAGCAACTTACCATAGAATATTTATTTTCAATTATGCAATAACATTTCTACTCTAGGCAATACATCAAGATTTGGACGCGGTGGAGTTCTTAAGGTATTTAGAAACTTAATTAAATTTTCTTGTTCAACTGTTTCTAGAGATTTAAAGTTTTGCCCAGCTGTTGTGGCTTCGCTACCAGGGTTATCGTGCAATCTAATCGCATCTTCCAAAGTTAAGGCACGGCCATCATGTAAGTATGGTGCTGTATCGGCGATTCCCCATAGTCTAGCTGTGATAAATTCTCCATTTTGCTTGTCTGTGGCTAAAGAAAATGTTTCTTTAAGCGCTTCGCCCATGTAATGCTGTTTTAAATCTGAAAACAAATTAACTGCTATCCCACCTTGATTATTTTTTTTGAAACTAGTTGGATATTGACTTAAATCAACACTAAAAAAGCTATTCTCAAAAGGCTTGTGATTTTCACCAATTAACTTATAAGGCAAAGTTTTTGTGAGGGTATTTAATTGCGGCTTGTGGCAGTCTGCACAGCCAATGCTATTAAACACTTCAAACCCCTGTCCTTCATCAGTATTTCTTTTTAATTCCAGAGGTCGATTCATAGTCGTGTTAAAAATGCTCAAGGCAGATAAATCGCCGTCTTTCAATTCATTAACAACGCCATCTCCATCTTTATCAACATCAACTCCAACAAGCTCTGTGGCTTGCATTCCTAGGTGGAATGCCATGGCATCAACATCAAATTCTCTTACAGTAGCAAATTCACCTTTTCTACCGAATGGCTTAACCACCAAGTCATCAGAAACACCCTCAATTGCAGTTGTATCAATTAGGCCATTTGCATCAGCTGATATTGAACCAAATTCTATACCTTTAGTAACCAATTCCACAGCCGTACCTGGGTTATTCAATGCCAGTTGTTTTAAGTGTTGAAGATCTTGAGTCATTTCTAATCCAACTAGTTCAACACCACCAGAACCAAACAAAAATGGTGGATTAATAAACCTTCCATTAAATTCGGCATTACCGTCATTATCAACATCAGCAACCCCAATATCATCTGGCTTTACAATGGCGTTTTGACTAACAGCACCTACACCACCCACGCCTAATAGCATCGGCACTGTCGCATTACTAATAATAGTATGGCACTCCAAACAAGTCTGTGAGTCCAGTCCATTAACACGTAAAAATGTTTTGTTACCTTGCAAGGTCGGTCTATTGCCCGGCGATCTATTATCAAGCAATGTCAAATCTGGTTCTCCATCACCATAGCCATCATGTTTATTAAATGGTGTTGAAAAGACTTTCATTCCTGCTTTTCTTATGACTTTCAAAGAGTGAATGCCATCGGCAATATCTTCTTGATTGAGTCTATCTTCAGGGGCTAAGTTAGGTTGACCTATTGTAGTTATGATTCGATCTACTTTGATTTGTGATTGTGCAATACTGACAAATGAACTTAGGACGAAAAGCCCTGTAGTTATATATTTTGAGATGGTTTCTGTATTCATGGTTTTCCCTTATTATTGTTATACTTAAATAATACATTAGTATATTATTGATGTCACTTAAATTATTTGATATTTAGATGAATACAAAAACACCAAAAATTAGTAACGATATAATTAAAAAAATCAATAATATAGATTTAAAATCTGAAAGACTAAACCTTAGAAAATTTGCCAAGCCAGATGTTGAATTTAATATACAACACGAAATGAATCCTGAAATCATGCGCTTCATTCGTGATATTAGCCCTATTGAAGAAACCCGTAAAAAAACCGAAAAATATGCGGAACAGTGGATGGGCAATGAAGAAGAGTGGACATTGTTTGCCCTTAGATTTCTCAATACTGATGAATATATTGGCATGGTTTGTTTTCGTTATGAGTCGATAGAAAATGATACGGTTGAAATGGGTTGGCGCTTGGGTTTGGAACATCATGGTAAAGGCTATGCCACTGAGGCTGCAAACACTTTCTTAGCTTTTCTTAAAACGGAAATCAAACCACATAAAGTAAACGCTTATTGTGTTAATGAAAATATAGCCTCTTCAAATATCATGAAAAAACTAGGCATGGAACAAGAGGCTTGTTTACGTCAATTCGGTAAATTAGGTGGTAAATGGTTTGATGAAGCAATTTATGGGTTAATCCTAAACTAACTATATTTAGGTTTGTTTTAATTGCTTCAAATGAATTAAATCTACAAAATTTTCATCTGCATTTTGCCAAATTTGTTTAGCGAAATTGATTGACGAATCTGCGGCACTCATATTTTGTTGGCTTTGATATATTTTTGCTTTTAGAAAATGTGCTTTTGCAAATATTGGATTCCGGTACAATATAGCATCTAATTCACTTTGAGCCTTGTCTATTTCTCCCAACTCATATAACCCTAATGCTTTTGAATAAATAAATTCATCTACAGCGTCAAATAAATACAAACCCAAAATAGATTTTTTTGATGCCAAAATTGCCTGATCTAATTGGCCTATTGATTTTTCAATATCGCCATTCCAGTAAGATAATTTAGCATTCCACGCTAAAACTGACGAGTCATAACGGTCCATCGGAAATGAATTTAGGAACGTCTCAAAATTACGTAATTCTTTTTCAAACATTTCTTTGTTATCCATACTTTTATATATTTCTATAAAAAATACACCAGAGATATCTTTAAAAGGTGGCTTAGTATTTTGTCTTAATCGCTCAGCATATTCTAAAGCTTGATCAAATTTTCCTTGCATTATTAAAAATCTAATTTTGTTACCATCAATAGAAAATAAATAACTCAATGGAGGTAATACTTGTTTCGCTAATTCATCCATTTTCTCTAAAGTAGCATAAGCAAAATCAACCTGCCCCGTTTGCATGTAAATTATAGTTTTTGCATTCAACAAATATAGTTTTTCACTCGTTGTATTATCTGGAGATAAATATTTATCAACGTAAATTAATGCTTCATTATAATCACCTTGAATAGTCATGGTTCTCGCTATTCCGATTTCCGCCTCATAATCTACTCCACCATGAATACTAGCTTGTTCATACATTTTTATGGCCTTATCAAATTCGCTAAATTGTTGATAAGCATCTGCCAATTCCATATATGACTTTATTTTACTAGGGTTCGCCTCTAAATATTTCTCTAAAACTTGGATTGTTTTTTCTTTTTCACCTTGTACTCTGTAAATTCTTCCTAGATTGATTAACGTTTCTTGATTATCGCTATCCAATGATAACAATTTTTCAAATTCTGCTTCAGCATTTTTCAGTTGATCGTTGGAAAATAAATATTTTCTAGCCAATGTAGCATGAGCCAAAGGGCTTGTTGGGAATACTTTTGCCCAATTCTCAAGTACTAATAATGCTTTATTTTGCTCCCCTGACATACCAAATAAATTAGCTTTTATCGCATAAACAGATTCCTCATATATTTTATAATCCAAGGATAAAGCTTTCTTTGATTGTTCTATCGCATTGGGAAAGTCTCCTTGAGCTCGATAATAACTAGTTGCCAACATATTTGCCTCAGCAAAACTATTATCCAATTCCAGTGCCATTAACAATTCTTCTATAGCGCCTTGGTAATCATTTTCAAAAGCAACTTTGTTTTGAGCTGCGATTAGGTGTTTAATCGCTTCTAAATTTTTTGATGTATGGTCTTCAATGGCCAAGTCAGGAATAATATTACTGTCGCCATTTTCTGCTTCAAGCAAATATTTACCAATGTTATTAGATATTTTATCTAAGGCCTTTAGCATATCCACGTGTGTTGCTGTAAATAATTTTTCAACCTCTCCTGATTCAACATTATAAAGTTTGGCGTCAAATGTTAGGACACCATCTGCTTGAGTAAATGCGCCAACAACCATCCATTTTTTTCTATGGTTGTTGGCTACTTGTAGAGATAATGACAAGGGTAAATTTAGACCATTTTCAAACCCTTTCTTTTTTAATTCATTGATAATCGCTTTTGAATCATAAGGTGTGTTGACAGAAATACTAGGCGTTCGTTTAACATCTTGGGAAAACAACCAAGCAGAACCATAACTTAACCAATCATACGCATTATCTCCTGTTTGATTTTCCCAAAAAAAAGATATTAGATTTTGATGCACACTGTTGGTTATTTCATTCTTATTAATATTGCTTATGGGTAATTGAGAAGCAATTGGCTGAACTTCAAAAATTGTTTTATTTAAATCACTATTATCCGGTCTCACTACAAAATAATTGATCGCAAATAGGGAAATCACAAGATTCATAGGTAGCCATGTTAATTCTGATTTTGACCATTGATCTTTTCCAGGACGTCCATGACCCCAGGCAAGCATAATTACAGATGGAATAAATGTCAGCATTCCGACAAAAACATAAGTAGAAAATTGATCAGATATACTAAATCTTTCACTCATCCAATCGGCGATTTCGACCGCCAACCAAACAGTTGCAATGTACATCCCAATTATGTGAGGAATACGGCGCGCAAAGATTTCTTCAAATGTTATCGAGTTATTAGGCATAATGTACATAATATCATTAAATATGTGCCCAGTTAATAGTACAGAAGTAATTATATTAGAAATATAATTGCTCAAGCGTTTGATTATTAGAAAAGTATAGATATAATCTTTGAGGAAAATAAAAAACAATGAGGAAACCATGGTAACAATTACAGTCGATATTGACGATCAAGTAAAAGAACATTTCAACAAATTCATTGAGAAACATGGTATTAATGTTGATCCCAGCGACATAGCTCAGGCAAAAAAAGAAATTACTGAAATTAGAACGACCAAAGCTGATGGCTATATTCTCAATCAAGTTAACAACCTAGAAGCGATGATTTCAATGGTTGAAGACAAGGTATGGAAAATCAAAAAAGTCAACATGGAAAAAATCAATGCGACAATTAAATACTTTGTCGATGATGATGATGTTATTCCAGACAATATTCCTGGTATTGGATATCTAGATGATTGCATTATTATTGATAGCACAATGGATGACGTATATGAAGAGTTGACAGAGTTTGAAGATTTTTGTAGGACACGCTTAGTCTATGCTCATAATGAAGAATTCACCTTTGAAGAATGGGGCAAAATAAAAAATCAAGAAGCTACTAGTCGTGTAAGAAATAGGAAATTAAGAAGATCACGCAGAAGATAGGCATGTAAACCAATGAACAAAAAGTACCTTCTCGCCTATTATTTCTTGTTACTTAGTGTTGAAATATTGGCAGAGGTGCTTTTTCATTTTGGAGGTAATACATACCTTATTTACATAACAAAACCTTTATTAATGCCCACACTTATGGTTTGGGCATTTTTATTTGCCTCCACCCAAAATATACAATTTATCAAACTCTTAATCTTTGCCTTAATGTTCTCACTGTTTGGCGATATCTCATTGATGCTATTATCAATAAACCCAAAACTTTTCATTGTAGGTTTGGTCAATTTTTTAATTGCACATATAATCTACATTATTCTTTTTATCAAAATAAAACCTAACCAAAAATCAATTGTATCCAAAAAACCATACTTGGTTTTACCTGTAATTATTGCAGGCGCATGCTTAATTTGGTTTCTCTATCAGCAAAATCACCCTGAATTTATCAAACTACAAATACCTGTAATTATTTATGCTTGTGTTATATTAAGCATGTTGCTTGCAGCTCTTTCAACCTATGAAAAAATCTCATCTAAAAGCTTTAATTTTTTAACAACAGGGGCTTTGTTATTTGTGCTTTCTGATACTGTGATCGCATTAAGCAAGTTTAGTCATTTATTTGAAGATAAAATGTATTTTGCACGTATAATCATTATGGGCCTATACGGAACAGCTCAATTTTTTATTGTTAAAGGCTATTTACTTAGTCAAACAAACGACTCAAAACCAACAAACCAATAGATATTATGAATATGTTTAAACAATTATTGGACAAAATATTTTTTACAATGGGTGTGATTATTTTCCTACAATTACCTCACTTTATTGATCAATACACACAAAGAATTGGTGGGTATTCGGAGTCAAATCAGCAACAGCTTAGTGATTATCAATCTATTGCAAATAATAACTATGACGGCAGTTTAGATAAATTGATAGACAGCTTTATAAATTCAAATGATACTGCCGTTCGCCAAACCGGTGAAAATATTCAAGCCACACAAATAAATGCAAAAACCTTAGATCATGAAATTTCAGTACTCGAAAACGATGGATTATTTAAAAAAGTTGTTTTCTTAACTACCAATCTGAGAATAGAATTAGCCAAAGGAACTTTAGGTGCGTTTCAACCAGGCATCCCCTTAAACCTATGGTCAATTATATATGGTTTAGTTGGCGGAATTCTTTTTAGTTTATTGTTTAATGGCTTCACCAAAATTCCAAAAGTCGTGTTAAAAAAGAAAAAGCAAACTTCGGCAGTGTTTAGTAGATGATTTTTGTTTAGTATATTTAAGCTAACCCTATTCCACCCCTAAACTTAGGGGTTTTCAATATCCTATACTCAAATATAATAAATCCATATTATTCTAGAGTTTATTCAATGTTGAAATTTAAAATATCTATTCTAACCATACTTAACTTATTCGTTTTCTCAAACTTGTCTATGGCTTCTGACTTGAGTTCTGTCAGTATGCCGTTTATAAAGAATGTCGGCCAAGCCCCAAAGCATGTTAGTTATTACATCAATACACCAAAGGCCAAGATCTACATTGATAATAATAATGCTATAAATTACAATTTTGAAGAAAAAGGCAAGTCTGTTGTAGTCAGTGAATCCTTAATAAATGGCAAGTCTAAGCTGACATTAGGAGAAAAACAACAAACACAAATCAATGTATTAAAAGGTAGAAACAAAGATAAATGGCTCAAAAATATACCAAACGCGTCAGAAATTAACTTTGGAGAAGTCTGGAATGACATTGAAGTTAAATTAGTTAGTAGACCCGGAAATATTGAGAAGCTGTTTTTTCTTAAGCCACAGTCTTCTGTAGATAACATTAAAGTATCATTAAATGGCGCATCGTCTCTTTCAATCACAGATGATGGTCAGTTATCAGTACATACAGAATTAGGGTCTGTTGCCTTTACTCAACCTATTGCGTGGCAAGAAGCACATAATAAGCGAATACCTGTTGAGGTCAGTTATGTCATTAAAGAAAATACTTACGGATTTAAACTCGGAGATTATGACCATTCAAAAACCTTAATAATTGACCCGCTTTTGGCAGCTACATATGTAGGAGGAAATGGCTCTGATATCTTAGC
>Ga0209345_10002839_pt1 | contig 18512 bp, 20 predicted proteins | sample Cruoilmetagenom7_FD_187294 | JGI IMG/M metagenome (GOLD analysis project Ga0209345, IMG submission 187294) | Oil polluted marine microbial communities from Coal Oil Point, Santa Barbara, California, USA - Sample 7 (SPAdes) (version 2) | ecosystem: Environmental > Aquatic > Marine > Oil seeps ...
TGATCGCATTGATGGCCCCGGCCCCAAAGACCGCTGTAATAAGGATTGCGATAACGATGGCGGGAAAGGCAAAAACCAGATCATTCCCGCGCATGATGACCTCGTCCACCAGGCTTCCCCGCCGCGCCGCAGCCCAAAGCCCCAGCGGCACGCCCGCGCCCATGCCAATCCCCACTGCCACCAGCGCCACGGCAATGGACGTCCGCGCACCGACCATAATCATGCTCAGGATGTCCCGCCCGAAATGGTCCGTGCCCAAAAGATGCGACGTCGATGGCCCTTGCAGCTTGTTGGCGATGTTAAGCCCGGCATACTCATAGGGCGTCCAAACAAGGCTGATAAGCGCAGCCACAAGAAAGACCGCCGTTAGCGCGGCACCAAGGATCAGGTTACGGTTCACCTGCGCGCCCTCAGCCGTGGATCGACTGCTGCATAAGCCAGATCGACCAGAAAATTGACAAGGATCACCGAAAAGACCAACAGCATCACGACCGACTCGACCACGATCAAATCGCGGGCCGAGATTGACTGAAACACCAGCCGACCCAGACCGGGCAGGTAGAAAACCTGTTCGATAATGATTGACCCAGCCAGTAGGAATGAAAACTGCAGGCCGATGATTGTCAGCACCGGGATCAGCGCATTGCGCAGCCCGTGACGCCAAAGGGCCTGCCGTGCGCTAAGCCCCTTTGCCCGTGCGGTACGCATGAAATCTTCGCTCAATACGTCCAGCAATGACGAGCGCATGACCCGCGCAAGGATCGCGGCCTGGGGCAGCGCCAGTGCAATGGCGGGCAAGGTCAGGGCATGTAGCCCGGCCCAAATCCCCTTGTCCCATCCAACAAAGCCCCCAGCAGAGAACCAGCGCAGATTGATCGAAAAGATCAGAACAAGGATCATCGCGAACCAAAAGTTCGGCACAGCGACGCCAAGCTGCGTGGCTCCCATCACACCTATATCGCCCGCCCTCCCGCGGCGCGACGCGGCAAAGATACCAGCGGGGAAGGCTACGACAACCGAAAGCGCCAGAGCATAAAGCGCCAGCGGCAGCGACACCCAAAGCCGGTCTCCGATCATTTCGATCACGGGGGTTCGATAGGTATAGGACGTGCCAAAATCGCCCGTCAGCATGCCGCCAATCCAAGCGAAGTAACGGTCAGGCCGAGACTGATCCAATCCAAGTTCCGCCCGCAACGCCGCAAGCGTTTCGGGCTGGGCGTTCATGCCCAACATGAAAGAGGCCGGATCGCCGGGAGCAATTTCGATCACGGCAAAGATCACCAGCGACGCGACGGCCAAGCTGATGAGCAAGGAGAGAAATCGTTTCGACGCATAGCGTATCATAGTCAGACGTTATGCGGCAGCGCGGGGAGGGTCCAGAGGGGGCCGTCCGTTTGGCCTGCTTACCGCAAAAATGTCTGCAGGGCGTAGTAACGGAAGCGTGAGAGAGCGCACGTTTTAAATTTCTTAATAGTTACATATACTTGACCGCGAAATGTGCACCCGCCGCGATTTACAACAGCCTTGGCGGGAACCAACCATCGCAAGCCGGGTTGTCTTCGGGAGAACTGTACAAACAGGAGATAAAAATGAAAACGACTTTGAAAACCCTCGCTATTGCTGGCCTTCTTGGCACCGTTTCCGCACCTGCCTTTGCCGCAGCACATATGGACATGGCTACCATGACCTGCGCGCAGTTCAAGACATTGAGCGAAGAAGACCAGATGAAAGCTGCATCGATGGCGATTGCAGAGCTTGAAGATGGCGGCCACGGTGGCTCCATGATCACCGAGACCAAAAACGACGGCACCGAGCCTAGCACCATTACCGCTGAAGAAGCGACCGATGCCGAAGAAACCGAAGACTCCCTGATCGACGAGACAAAAGCTGTCGAAGATTCGGAAGAAGCGGATGAAATGGCGAACAGCGAAATGGAGCAAGAGATGGAAGATTTCGCCGTCGTCTGTGCACAGAACCCTGACGCACTGGTAAGCGAAGCAGCCGCTGGCCTGCGTGGCAAAGACTAATTTGCTGAGTACCGATTAAAGAAAAGGGCGCGCTTAACGGCGCGCCCTTTTTTTGTTTATCGCCTTATGGCGTAGATTATTCGGTCCAGCTTACCGCTGTAAGGTCGGTCGCTTGCGTTGGAGCGTTCTGCCACAGACCTTGAAGCTCAGCTCTCGCTATTGTCGGATAGGCCAGCTGAAACAAATAACCGTTCACATAGTCCTCCGCGATTATTCGCTGCGCTTTGCCCAACATCTCGCTCCGCTGCTGTGGTTCGGCTGTTTTGTTGAATTCGGCCATCAGCGCTTGGAAGTCGGGGTTGTCGTATTGGAAGTAGTATTCGGGGTTGGCATAGATATTGATGTCCATCGGCTCAGTATGGCTGACGATGGTCAAGCCAAACTCCTTGCCTTTGAAGACGGTTTCCAACCACTGGGCCCATTCCACGTTGGTGATCTGCGCCTTGATCCCCACCTCTGCCAGTTGAGCTGCGATAATCTCGCCCCCACGACGGGCGTATGACGGGGGCGGAAGATGCAATGTCGTCTCAAACCCATCTTCAAACCCAGCCTCAGCCAACAAGGCCTTGGCCTTTTCCGGGTCGTAGGCGCTCATTTCAGTCAGATCGACATAGTCGGGATTATGCGGCGCAAAGTGGGTGCCGATGGGGGTGCCATAACCGAACATGGCGCCATCGATGATCGCTTGGCGGTCAATCGCATGGGCAAGGGCCTGACGCACTTTGACATTGTCAAAGGGGGCTTGCTTGTTGTTGATCGACAGGATCGTTTCACCCTCAGTTGAGCCAATCAGAACCTGAAAGCGCGGGTCCGCTTCAAACTGTGGGATGTTCTCGGGCGCGGGAAAGCCTGCAAAGACGTCGACATCTTCGGCCATGACCGAGGCGAAGGCAGCAGTCGGATCGGAAATGAACTTGAACGTCGCGCTTTGCAGTTTGGCGGCCTCGCCCCAATAGCCATCATAGCGCGACATGGTGATCTTGTCGCCTTGGCTCCAGTCGTCGAACTTGAATGCGCCGGTGCCGATGGGCGTTTGCTTGATGCCATCGATGGTTTCCGGCGCGACGATAACTGCGTCTCCCCACGCGAGGTTAAACAGCATGTTGCCGTTCGGCTCGCTCAGTTTGATCTCAACAGTCTGCGGGTCGATCACATTAACCTCAGAAATCGCGGCATAAAGCGCCTTTTGCGCGTTTGCGCTGTCTTCAGCGTTGATCCGGTCAAGGCTGAATTTCACGTCCTCGGCATCCATCGTGGAACCGTCATGAAAGGTCACGCCGCTGCGCAGTTTGAAGGTATAGGTCAGCCCATCCTCGGAAATGTCCCAAGATTCAGCCAGCCCTGGCACAACGGAGCCGTCCCCCATGAAGCGCGTCAGCCCCTCAAAGACGTTCGAGTAAAGGACCGAGTCAATCGCCCCCGCGGCGGCGGAGGTTGGATCGAGATGCGGCGGTTCAAGCTGTAGCGCGACGGTGATGTCGTCCTTGGCCAAGGCACCCGTAGCAGCAACGGCAAGGGCGGCAGCGGCCACCCCGGTCATCAAGCGGTTCAAACGGTTCATGAAATTCTCCCATCTTGTCTGGTTTGGCCAAAGGCTAGCCAAAAGCCGCGCGCAGCACCAGCCTTCGTTGCCAAGCGCAGCGCGGGAGGGTATCGCCGGGCTTCTGCCCTGACCGCGCGGTTCATGGGTCCGCGCAAAGCAGGAGAATGTTATGGCCACGCTTGGCATTGATTTCGGAACGTCCAATACGGCAGCGGGCATCATGGTGAATGGCGCACCGCAATTAATCGCATTGGAAACCGGTGCACAGACCCTGCCGACAGCAGTGTTTTTTGACTTTGAGGCCAAAGAAATGCGCGTTGGCGCTGCTGCGTCAGATGCTTTGCTTACTGGGGCCGAAGGCCGCTATATGCGCGGATTAAAAAGCCTTCTAGGCACGCGATTGATGCGCGAAAAGCGGGTATTGTTGGGCGAGCGGATCGACTTTGTCGAAATCGTTGCCCGATTTCTTGCGACAGTCAAAACCCGGGCAGAGGCTGCGACGGGGCAACGGTTTGATGCGGCGCTCTCGGGGCGTCCGGTGCGGTTTCATTCTGCTGACGACGCGCGCGACGCTCAAGCGTTGGCGGATTTGCAAGAAGCCTATGGGCGCGCCGGCTTTGACCGGGTGGCGTTCATGAACGAACCAGAGGCCGCCGCGCTGGCCAACCGCGACGCGTTGCGGCCCGGTGACTTGGGCCTGGTCGTCGACATTGGCGGCGGCACGTCTGACTTCACCCTGTTCCGGCAACGCGGCAACGCCGAGATTGATATTCTGGGCAGCCACGGCATCCGCCTTGGAGGGACAGATTTTGACCGCTGGCTGTCGATTGGGCGGGTGATGCCGCAACTGGGCATGGGCAGCGAGATCCGCCATGCCTTTGGCAATGACACACACCTCGCGCCCAACGCGATTTTCAACGATCTGGCGACATGGGCCAAGATACCCTTTCTTTATGGCCCTGACACCCGCAAGGCCGCTGCCGAGTTACACAAGTTTGCCGAGCATCCCAAGCGCTTCGCGCGGTTGGTCAAAGTGCTGGAAGAGGAATTGGGTCATGATCTGGCCTTTGCCGTAGAGGCCGGAAAGATCCGCGCCAATGACGCTTCGGGAGAAGAAGACCCTTTGATTGATGTGTCGATGCTCAAACCCCGCGCAACATTGCCCCTGCCCCGCGACTGGATGCGCAAACGGCTATCAGGATTGGCTGGACAGATCGGTACAGCGGCCGAGGCGACGTTAGAAACTGCCGGGATTGAGGCAGAGGCCGTCGATCGGCTGATTTTTGTGGGCGGGTCGAGCTTGATGCAGGTGGTTGAGTTGGCCCTGCGTGACCGCTTTCCGCAGGCGGAGCTGCATCGCGGTGCCGCGTTGACGGCGATTGTCGAAGGGCTGGCGCTGAGCAGCGCAGAGAGCCAACGGAATTGAACGCGCGCGGCGCGCTTGATGCGCGGGCAGGATACGGTATTTGAAAAAGGATGAAATGGGGGGGGCTGGACCACCCCGCCGCCACGAGTGTGCTGCTTGATCAGGCGTGGGGCAGCAGCAGGGATTCCAATGCGGCGGCCATGACCTTGGCGGCATCTACCATATCGTCGATCCCGATGTACTCATCCGGCTTGTGCGCCAGTTCCAAGATGCCCGGACCATAGGCGATGCAGTTCTTCAGCTTGCCGATCCGGTCAATGTGTTTCTGATCATAGGTCCCGGGTGAGGCGACATACTCTGGATCCTTGCCCATAATATCCTGAATGGCGCGTGAAACCGTCTGGACCACCGGCGCGTCACGGTCCGTCATGGAGGGCAGCACCGCGTTCAGTTCGGTCAGTTGGTAGTCGAAGTCCATGCGGCTGGCGCGCAACCCTTCGAGAAGGTCGGTCACTTCGCTGCGCACTTGGTCGAGCGGTTCTTCGGCCAAAAAGCGGCGGTCAATCACGATACGGCAGGAATCCGGCACGCAATGCGCAGGCAGACCGTCGAAATCATCGGCCTGTTCGGCTTGACCTCCGTGGATTGAATTGATGTTCATGGTCGAAGATCGCGCCCCTTCGGGTACGACCGGCATGTCGGTACGCCGAGCGGCCATGGCAGGGAAGAGTTTGTCTTCGAACTCATGCAAGACCGCGCCCATGTGGCGCACGGCGCAGTCACCCAAGAATGGCATGGAGCCGTGGGCGATCTCGCCTTTGGTCTCAATTTCGGCCCACCAGCCGCCGCGATGTCCCAAACAGATGCGGTCTTTGTGCAACGGCTCGGGGATGATGACATGTTGTACTTTGGCAGGGTTAAAGAAGCCATGTTCCGCCAAATAGGCCACGCCGCCGTAGCCGCCGGATTCCTCATCCGCTGTGCCTGAAATTTCGATCGCGCCTACAAAATCCGGATGAGTCTCAATAAAGGCTTCGGCGGCGATGATAGATGACGCCAAGCCCCCCTTCATGTCGCAGGTGCCACGGCCGTAGATCTTGCCGTCAGATATCTCGGCCCCAAAGGGGTCAAAGGTCCAGCCTGCGCCGACTTCAACGACATCGGTATGGCTGTTGAAATGCACGCAATCTCCGCCGCGTTGGCCTTCGCGCCGGGCGATGATGTTCCAACGGGGGTATTTCTCGCTGTCGCCCGGCGTGCCGTGGGCACGGATTAATTGTGTCTCGAACCCATGTTTTGACAAGCGGCGGTCAAGATATTCGCAGATCGCGCGGTAATCCTGCCCCGGCGGGTTCAGCGTGGGGATGCGGATCAAATCTTGTGTCAGCGCGATCAAGTCGTCGCGCTTGGCTTCGATGGCCAGGGAGGTTTTGCTTGTCATAGACGCATGGTTGAACGGCTGCGCGGAATTGGCAAGTGGGCCGACGTGCGAAAAGGCGAAACCGCGTGGAATAGGCCCAATCTTCCCTTTTTCCTGTCCGATGCCCACCTGAGCGCTATGTCTCCCTTGTCCCAGTAATCAGGAAACGACTGATGGCCCCTTTGATCCGCGCTAAGCCCCCCCAATCCGCCGCCGAGGAGGAAGCCGAAGAACGTTCCGTCAGCGAAGCTGCGGCCCTGTCGCCCAAACTGATCTACGAAGTCATCCGCCGAGAAGGCCATGATGAATTGAACCGCACCGACAGATCGCTGCTGTGGTCTGGGATTTCGGCGGGCATGTTGATCAGCTTGTCGGTTCTGGGCGAAGCCATTTTTCGCACCTATCTGCCCGACGCGGGATGGCGATTTTTACTCGAAAACCTTGGCTATTCGCTAGGCTTTATCGCCGTGATTATGGGGCGAATGCAACTGTTTACCGAAAACACAATCACCACCGTGCTGCCTCTTATGCAAGAACGCAGTTTGAAAACCTTGGGCCGAATGGGCCGCCTTTGGGCCTTGGTCCTTGGGGCTAACGTAATCGGCGCTTTTGCTGCGGCATCGCTGTTTGTGTTTACCCCTGCCATCCCGCCGGAGGTTTTGCCCTCCATCGTCGCGCTATCAGAGCATGCGACTGGCATGCCCGCAGCCGAAGGCTTTTGGCGGGCGATTCCGGCGGGGGTGATTGTGGCGCTCATCGTTTGGATGCTGCCCGAGGCTGATGATGCCGCATTCTTCCTGATCTTGACCTTCACTTGGCTGATCGCGGCGGGGGACTTTACCCATATCGTGGCCGGGTCTGTCGAGATGGCGGTGCTGGTGTTGCAGGGGAGCTTGGGCGGGATGCAAGCGATCTTTGGGTTTTTCCTGCCGGTGCTCGCTGGCAACATCATTGGCGGAACACTGATCTTCACCCTTGTTGCTTGGGGTCAGGTTCGTGACGATGTAGAGAAACCGAAACATTGAATAGGTCTGCGTGATACGGGCGCGGCTGGAAAAGGACCGTTTTTGATACAGCGCCATCCCCCGAAACGACCGATCGTCTATTGGGACGCCTTCAAAGCCAGCCTTACGCAGGCGGCAGAGGCGAACCTTGCGCTGATTTCGGCGGGGGTGGCGTTCTTTGCCATGCTGTCGCTCTTTCCTGCCCTAGCGGCCCTGATCGCGCTGTTGGGTCTGGTTTCAGACCCTGTGGTGGCCATTGCGCAGTTGGAAGACGTGCGCGGGCTGTTGCCAGATGATGTCTACGATATTCTGAATTCTCAGGTGACTGGCTTGGTTACGGCCCGCGCTGATACCCTAGGCTGGGCCGGTGTCTTGTCGCTGCTGCTGGCGCTGTGGTCGGCCCGCGCGGGAGTGGGTGCGATGGTGATCGGGCTGAACACCGTTTACAAAGAGCGCAACCGCAAAGCGGCGCGGCATTATGCACATGCTTTGTTGCTCACAGTCAGTCTTGTCGGCGTGGGCATTGTGGCGCTGCTGACGGTCGTTGTGGCCCCCGTGTTTTTGGCCTTCATTCCTCTTGGCCCCCTTGGGAACGCTGTGGCGGACCTGGTGCGTTGGTCCGTGGCTGTCGTGGTGCTTTTTGCCGGGATCGGCGTGCTTTATCGCTTTGGCCCCAACCGCCGCGCCCCGCGCATCGCATGGCTAAGCAGTGGAGCGATCCTTGCGGTGTTGTCTTGGGCCGCCGTGTCTGTTGGGTTTTCCTACTATGTGTCCAATTTCGGTAACTACAATCAGGTCTACGGGTCTATCGGCGCGGTGATTGCCATGCTGGTGTGGCTCTGGATCAGCAGCTTTCTGATCCTGTTCGGTGCCAGCCTGAATGCGCAGATCGAACGCCGCACCCGGTCTGACAGCACCATCGGCCCGCCTAAACCACGAGGCGCACGCGGGGCCGCTGCGGCTGACACTTGGATTGAGCTTGAGCGCGACTGACGCGCTACATTAACGGGCGCTTCTGGCGCCCTTCAAGGGATGTGAGCCCTTCTTTCGCGAGTGTCTCAAGGTTGTTAATCTGCAAGACACCGTCGGACCATGATAGCAGCTGTCGCTCCCTAAGTGCGGCCAATTTCTTGTTCGTATGTACCAGCGAGAGGCCGAGCGCATCTGCCAGATCGCGCTGCGTATAGGGCAGTGGCATCTGGTTATGCGTCACCATGCCAAGCGCCCTGCCGCGTTCAAAAATCTTTAGCAGTGCCCAGCAGATCGCCTGAGAGGCGGTGCGTTGGCCGATGGTGGCCAGCACCTCGCCCATAAAATGCTCTTCGATAGCGGCCAACCATGTGATGTCAAAGGCACGTTCTGGGTGAGTTTTGAAGAAGTTGTAAAATTCGCTCCGATTAAAAACACAGAGCCGCATATGTGTCCGCGCTTCGACAGAATGGCCCATCTCGCCCATTATCCCGGCCTGCAATCCGATGAAGTCACCGGGAAAGACAAAATTGATCACCTGTCGCTTGCCGTTTTCCAACGTTTTGTCACGGATGCCCATGCCCGACAGCGCGGTATAAAGCTGCGGCGTGTTGGACCCTTCCAACAATATTGGAGTGCCCGGCTCAACCGTAAGCTCGCCGGATTTAAACTTCTCCATAAAGCTCAGTTCTTCTTTCGACATCGGCAGAAAGGCGTCTTTGCGCTGCAAAGGGCAATAGCGGCATTGTGTCGGCATCAGGTATTATTGCCCCTCTATGTCATAGTTTAATGCGGGGTTTGGCAGTTCAGCTTAGAGCAGGGTTTTTCAACCCACGGGGGAAGACCCATGTCTATCCTGATTTACGAACCTGACCCGCTGGTATGTTCGGATATCAACGAAACCCTTTCCGCTGGGTTTCCGCAATGCGAAATCGACGTGCTTGACGTTTTTGACATAACCAAGCTGGTGGACAAAATCAGCGAGATTGGGGTGGCAGTGCTCTCGGTGACTCAGGAAGAGATTCAGCAATGGATGCCAGAACTGCGCAATTTGCGGTCATGGTTTCCGGTTGTGCTGATTGTCGATGATGCGCCCCGTGTGGGAGCATTTGATGCAGGGCTGGATGCAGGATTGAATTATCTTCCCAGACCATTCTCCAGCACCGCGCTGCTCAATGTTGTTAGCGGCGTGCTTTCTGGCCAGCGGTGATCCCAGCTAGAAACGCCACGACAAGGTTCTTCGCCCCGTCATGCTCTTGCGCCTGTGGCGCGTCGGCCTTTTGTTTGGACGCGCTCGGGTTCCCGTTTGATCCGGCGATTGCCAGCATCACAAACCCCGCACCAAGATACCCCGCACCGAGGATCAGCGCGGCAGTCATGGTCGACGTTACAGTCACGAGGTAGAGCCAGGCCGCAAGGGTAAGAAACATCAGGCCGATCAACAACATGATCACCGCCCCAACGCTCAGCATAGCCGTTCGCGCGGCCCGTCTGACCGAGCCGCGCAGATGTTGCATGACGCCCGAAAGCATCAGCGGCGGGCCGTTACGATACCGACGAGAAAGCCCAGACCTGCTGCAATGCCGAGCGCGGTGCCGGGCTGCGTTTGCAGGAACTCTTCTGCTTGCTTCTGTGCTTCCATCGCTTTTGCGCGTCCCGCTTCGGACAGGTCATGCGCCGCAGTACGCGCGGTGTCGCGCATCTCATCGGACTTGGCTTTACCGTAGTCGCCCAAAGTTTCTGTCAAAGACGCGATGTCCATTTTCAACAGAGCAATCTGCTCCGAAAGTTCGTCGATGGTAACTTGCTTGCCATTGGCGGTCGGTGACTTGGCCATGCGGGACTCCTGCTGGATAAAATGGAACTGGGTGCTGCAACCCAGATACGAAAGGCCCCGCGCGACATGGCCGCGCGGGTTGCTGTCAGGGGAGAACTACGCCGCAGCTCACCAGGAACTGAGAGGCGCTGTTCTGCCCCGGATCAGGCGTTGAGCGTTTCCGTGGAGGAAAAGAACATCGCTTGCGAAACGGCCGAGACAACTTGATCCACTGAGTAAGGCTTGGAGATCAGGAACGCCGGTTCGGGCTTGTCGCCGGTCAACAAACGCTCAGGGAAGGCGGTGATAAAGATCACCGGACGCATGCCAAGTTCGTTCAAAAGATCGTTGACGGCGTCGATTCCCGAAGAGTTGTCGGCCAACTGAATGTCCGCAAGAATCAAATCTGGCACATCGGCCTTGCCCAATTTCACAGCTTCGTCGCGGGTACGGGCAATGCCGGTGACGCGGTGTCCCATATCGGCAACAATCGATTCAATGTCCATCGCGATGATCGCTTCGTCTTCGATAATCATCACCGAACCCGATGTGCTGTCGGCCATTTCGCGATGTGCGATCTGGATCAGTTCATCCGCTTCGTCCTGGTCCACACCAATGATCGCGGCAATCTGTTCGTGCGAAAATCCTTCGATCGTGTGAAGCAAAAGCGCTTCGCGGCTGTTGTTGGTCAGGCTGGCCAAATGCCTTTGCGCCTTGGCCCGCGGGCCGCTTTCGCCTTCTTCGACGGGGGCGCCAGCGCTGGCCCAAATACCGTACAATACCTTGAACAATCCGGTTTTCGTATCTACACCATCAAGCACCGAGCGATCCACCAAAATAGCCTCCAGCGCGGCGGCTGCGAATGTGTCGCCGCTGGTCTGGCTACCTGTCATTGCCCGCGCGAACCGGCGAAGATAGGGAATGTTCGCACCCAGTTCATCGCTGATGCTGGTCTTTTGTGTCGCATCGTTCATTTAGTCGGATCCTTTTTAACTTTTCTTGGAACCAAACACCCAGACATTGTGTTTGGTTCCAGTATGCGTACATAATTATTCAAATGGGACGACGATGCTAGAGGTGATGTTAGTGAACTCAGGAAACGACGACGAGCGCGAGCGCGTTATTGATGATAACCTCAAGCGGGTCTTTGATGAAACGCTGGAGGAAGGTATCCCTGATCGCTTCAAGGATCTTCTTCAAAAATTGAAGGAACAGGACTCAGAAAAAGGATCGGCATAATGAAACGTTCCGATCCGCGAGACGAGCTGGTAGAACATCTGCCGGCCATGCGGGCGTTTGCGATCAGCCTCACCCGAAATGGGGCGACAGCAGACGACATGGTGCAGGACACGCTGGTCAAAGCTTGGACCAATATCGACAAATTTGAAGTCGGTACAAACATGCGGGCATGGCTTTTCACAATTTTGCGCAACACCTATTATTCGTCCCGTCGCAAAGCCAAACGCGAAGTTTCTGATGTTGATGGCGTATTGACCGAAGGTCTGGCAGAAAAGCCAGCGCACGATGGTCACATGCAGATGACCGATTTCCGCAAAGCCCTGGCATTGTTGAAAGACGAGCAGCGCGAAGCACTGTTGCTGGTTGGCGCTTCTGGTTTTTCTTATGAAGAAGCTGCAGACATGTGCGGTGTCGCTGTCGGCACAATCAAAAGCCGGACCAACCGCGCGCGTGCCCGCTTGGCGGAGCTTTTGGGCCACCACGATAACGAGTCACTGGAAATGACCGATGACGCAACGATGTCTGTCCTCTCCGCATCCAAAGTATCCTCCTTTTAGACATGACTTCAGGCTTCTTCAGCGGTGATTTGATGCGCGGGCTGACGATCCGGGTTCTGCTGTTTCTGTCCCTCGCGCTTTTGCCCATTGGCTTGATCGCGGTGGTACAGACACGGCAGATCGCGGATCAAAGCCGTGAGAGCGCTGAATTATCGCTGATCGCCGTCACCGAACAAGCGTCCGCCGCAGAGCGTCAAGTCATTCAAGAAGCCTTTGGTGCAGCGGAAGCGTTAACGTCCATTGTCCGGCTGAGACGAGATGACCCGCAGGAGTGCACAGATTTTCTGCGCGAATATAAGCAGGCCTCGGACATCTATTCATTGGTCGGTTTTGTAGGGCTTGACGGGCAAATGACCTGCTCGTCAACTGGAAAAGCACATGATTTTTCCGAGATCGATAACTTCAAAACATTGCTCCAAGACCCGGTAAGGCGGGCGATGCCTGTTTTGCAGGGAGCTGTCAGCAAGCAGATGATCACCCTGATCAACGCGCCTGTATATGAAAACCGCGAGTTGATCGGCTTCATGTCGCTCAGCATTCCACAGGGCGCGATCAATGCGATCCGTGAGAACACCGACAGACATAGCAATGTGGCGATGATGACCCTGAACAAGAAGGGTCATATTCTGACGACGGAAAACGGGCTGGAGACCGCCAAGCAAGAATACCCTGCGGATGTTGCCCTATCCCTGCTGACCACCAAAGAACCGAGCGTCTTTTTCTCGAAAAACGCCATCGGCAAAGAGCGCGCCTATGCTCTCGTTCCGATCGTCCCAGAAACAGTTTTTGCGCTAAGCGTCTGGCCGATAGATACACCCTTTCTCGACACTGGCGTATCGACGCGCCTCAGTGCGCTTTTGCCAATCGTCATGTGGGTCGCGAGCCTAGTGGTTGCGTTCTGGGCATTGAACCGGCTGGCAATCAATCACATTCGGAAATTGGGGCGGCAGATGCGTCGGTTCGCCCTGAACAGAACGCTGCCGCGCGGGACACTTGGGCCATCGGTCCCCACGGAACTCGTTGAGATGGAATCGGCCTTTATCGGCATGGCTGAATCGATCCTGCGGGACGAAGCAACGTTGGAAGACAGTCTTCGTCAGAAGAACATTCTGCTGAAAGAAGTGCATCACCGCGTTAAAAACAATTTGCAGCTTATTTCCTCGATCATGAACATGCAGATCCGGCAGGCCAAGAGCGAAGACGCCCGTTTCGTTCTGCGCCGTTTGCAAGAGCGCATCCTGAGCTTGGCGACAGTTCACAAAAACTTGTATCAGAACGATGACCTTGTGCGCGTCGACGCCAGTGAGCTTCTGCGCGAGATCGTCGGCCAAAGCCTGTCCATCGGTCTTCCATCTGGCGGCGGCGTGCAAGTTGACCAGAATTACGAGACTATTGAGATCGATGCCGATGATGCTGCCCCGCTCACTTTGCTGGTGTCAGAGGCGGTGACAAATGCGCTTAAATACGTTTCCACGGTTGCGCCGGGCAAGGGCTTTATCTCCCTTAAACTCAGCTATACTGGGCCGGAGAAGGCACTACTGGAAGTACGCAACACCATCGGCGACCCTGAAAAAGTTCAGAACGGCACGGGTCTTGGCTCTCGATTGATCCTTGCATTCACGCGGCAATTGAACGGTCAGGTTGAGATCGAAACCCGAGACGGCGTCTACGAGATGCGAGTTAACTTCCCCGTGCCGACAGACAGCAAAATGGTTTACGATTACTAAACCTCTCTGTGCGACTCTTTGCCGAGAGAGTGGCGAATTGAACACGCGCGCTCTTGGGCGCAAAATTTCCGGGAACCCTTTGCGCCAATTTCAGTTGAGACCCTGAAACGCAGTGCGGAAAGGATATGGAGATGACCACGGAGCTATTCCTCGGCGGCCTGACGATCCTGACCTTGGCGGCGGTCATCATTCTAGCCCTTACGACCGGGCGACGAGAATTAAGATCGGATGAGGACCGCGCCGGAACCGACAAGCGGCAACCGGAAGCGCAAAGGTCGAACTACAGGTCAGACTACTAAAGACCTAAGCATGACCGGCCGCCTCGAACGACAGTTCGGGGCGGCCGGTCGCTTAGACAACTGACCTCGTCAGAATTTCACAAACCGTATTAAAAACTCGGCGGCGTACACGCGCTGACGATCTCGCAGACATCATCTGCAATATTTCGAAACCGATGCGGCAATCGGCTGTCAAACAAATAGCCATCCCCGGCATTCAAAACGCTAACTGCCCCATCTACGGTCACTTCAATGCTGCCGCGCACCACGATCCCGGCCTCTTCACCCTCATGGCTAAGTGACGTCGGCCCGGTATCCGCGCCGGGCTCATAGGTTTCGTGCAGCACTTGCAACGCATGATGTTCCGCCTTTCCCAACTGACGCAAAGACACACCGCCTTGGCTGCTAGGGGAAATCTCGGTCAGTTCCTCCGCTCGGTAAAACACCTTTGTCGTGTCGTCGTCCTCTAATATGGAAAAGAACTCTGCCAAACTGATGGGAATCGCATCCAACAAACTTTTCAGCGAGGCGACAGAAGGGCTGGTCCGGTTCTTTTCGATCAGCGAAATGGTGCCGTTGGTCAAACCTGCCCGTGCGGCCAACTCTCTTTGCGAAAGCCCATGCTGCTTGCGCAGGGCTTTTAATTTATCACCAATCTCCAACGACTTGCCCTCTTCCTGGTCGTTCGGATGTTTGCCGTTCGCCGGGCAGACATACAACCCTGCCTTTGCATCAATCAAATAAGGGCCATATTGCTGATTGACAATTATATTCAACGCAACAATAGATTTTTTAAACACCCGACGGCACGCTCCTCCAAATTTGACAAAAGGTTTCTGTTTCATGTCCAGCACTGCCAAGAAAAAATCGTCCCGCAAATCTGCAGCTAAGGTCAAAGCCGCGCCGCAAATGAATGTGGTTGAGATTAACCCCGCCGCACAGACCAGCAGCCAGACCAATGCCGAACTGATCGCGCGCCGGGACGCTTCTGTGCCGCGCGGGGTGGCCTCTGCCGCGCCGATCTATGCGAAATACGCCGAGAACGCAGAGCTTTGGGATGTCGAAGGCAATCGCTATATCGATTTCGTAGGCGGCATCGGCGTGCTGAACACCGGCCACCGTCATCCCAAGGTCGTTGATGCCGCCAAGGCACAAGAGGATCTGTACACGCACACCAGCTTTCAGGTTGTTCCTTACGGCCCCTACATCGAATTGGCGGAAAAGCTAAACACGTTGGCGCCGGGTGACGCGCCGAAAAAGACGCTGTTGGTCACCACCGGTGCCGAAGCTGTCGAAAACGCGGTCAAGATTGCGCGCGCAGCGACTGGCCGGCCGGGCATCATTGCTTTCACAGGCGGCTACCACGGCCGCACCCTGCTGACGCTCGGCATGACGGGCAAGGTCACCCCCTACAAGAAAGACGTTGGCCCCTTCCCCGCAGACGTTTTCCGCGCGCCCTTCCCTTCGGTCCGCGATGGCATCACGGTGCAAGACGCGATCACTGGGCTGAAGAATCTGTTCCTGACCGACGCACAGCCAGAGCGCGTTGCCGCGATCATCATCGAGCCTGTTTTGGGCGAAGGTGGCTACACACCCGTGCCCTTCGAGATGATGCGGGAGCTTCGGTCGATCTGCGACCAGCACGGCATTCTGCTGATTGCCGACGAAGTGCAGGCCGGCTTTGGCCGCACTGGCACTTGGTTCTCCATTGAACACTCCGGCGTGGTGCCGGACCTTATCACCGTGGCGAAATCAATGGCAGGGGGCTATCCGCTGGCAGGTGTGATTGGCCGCGCAGACGTGATGGACGCAATGGCGCCCGGCGGTTTGGGCGGCACCTATGGCGGCAACCCGGTGGCCTGCGCCGCAGCATTGGCCGCGATCGAAGCGATTGAGGACGAAGGTCTGCTGGCCCGCTCGACCGCAATGGGCGAGACACTGAAAGCCCGTTTCGCCGAAATCGGCGCGCGCGCGGCCCCCTACCGGTTCTGGGACATCCGCGGCCTTGGCGCGATGGTCGCTGTCGAGTTCGTCACCGACTTTGACAGCGCCAAGCCTGACGCCGACTTTACCAAACGGGTTATTGCCCACGCCTTGCAACGCGGCCTGCTGCTGCTGGGCTGCGGCATGCACGGCAATGCCGTTCGGGTCATGGTGCCGCTGACGGCGTCGGATGCGATTGTCGAAGAGGGTCTCGCGATCTTTGAAGCTGCCGTCGCGGCGGCAGTGGCAGAAGAACAGCAGTAACAGCGCGCTGCCTACAAAACTGAAATTCGGGCGCGCGGGGCAACCTGCGCGCCCTTTTTCGTAATTTAACTTATGGGTGAGCAGGTCGCAAATGGTCTCAAGACTTGGCATCGGGCGGTGAAGGGCGCAAACTCTGCCCCAACGCCACTCGCCAGAACCGGAGACCGCCATGCGACTGACAGGAAAAACCGCCATTGTAACCGGGGGCGCCTCGGGTTTTGGGGCGGGGATTGTGAGGCGATTTTTACGGGACGGCGCGCGCGTGATGATTGCGGATATCGACGGAGACAGGGCAGCTCAGCTGGCGCGTGAAATGGGCGATCACGCCAAGGCGCAACAAGTGGATGTTGCCGATGCCGCCTCGGTCCTTGCCATGACCCTCGCCGCGCAGGACCATTGGGGCCATATCGACATTCTGGTGAACAATGCGGGCGTCACCCATATTCCCGGCGCACTTGAAGACATCAGCGAAGACGATTTTGACCGGATGTTTCACGTGAATATGAAATCGGTCTACCTTACTGCGCGCTCCGTGGTGCCGCATATGAAAGAGAACGGCAAAGGCGCGATCCTCAACATTGCCTCGACCGCAGGCGTGTCCCCCCGGCCCCGGCTGAATTGGTACAATGCCTCGAAGGGCTGGATGATCACAGCGACCAAGACGATGGCGGTGGAGCTGGCCGAACATGGCATCCGCGTGAATGCGATCAATCCGGTGGCCGGGGAAACCCCACTGCTAAAGACCTTTATGGGCGAGGACACTCCCGAAATGCGGGAGAAATTCCTTTCAACGATCCCACTTGGGCGTTTTTCCCAGCCAGAGGATATTGGCAATGCGGCGCTGTTCCTTTGCTCTGACGAAGCTTCAATGGTGACCGGCTTGGCAATGGAAGTTGATGGTGGCCGCTGCATATGACGAGCGCGATGACGCCCGGGCCGCGCAATCTGATCACCGATGTTGCGGGACTAAAGGTGGGCAACGCGCAGGATGACATCCTGAAGTCCGGCGCCACGGTGCTGATCGGAACAGAGCCTTTTACAGCTTCCGTTCACGTCATGGGGGGCGCTCCCGGCACGCGAGAGACTGATTTACTAGCCCCCGACAAGACCGTGGCGGCGGTGGATGCATTGGTGCTTTCAGGCGGATCAGCCTTTGGACTGGATGCCTGCTCTGGCGTCGTGGATGCTCTGCGCGCGCAGGGGCGCGGCTTTCGCATCCGCGATGCGGTGATCCCCTTGGTGCCCGGTGCGATCCTGTTTGATCTTCTTAATGGCGGCGCCAAGAATTGGGACGCCAACCCTTACCCCGCCCTAGGCCGCGCAGCCCTAGAGGCTGCGGGCGAGGACTTCCGCCTCGGCAGCGTCGGCGCCGGAACAGGAGCATTAAGCGCAATGGTGAAAGGCGGTCTCGGCTCGGCCAGCCTGCAATTGCCTGATGGCAGCATGGTGGGCGCCCTGGTTGCCGCAAATCCGGTAGGAGCGGTTACCACGCCCGGCGACAGATACTTTCACGCCGCTCCCTTTGAGATTGCCGGTGAGTTCGGCGGGTTGGGGCCAGACCCGGCCACCGGCTTGGGCCTCACGCTCGAAAGCCGCAAGATCGCCGCCATGTCGGCGCGCGAGAACACCACCATTGCCATCGTCGCCACCGATGCCACACTTACCAAGGCGCAATGCCAGCGCGTCGCCGTCGCCGCCCATGATGGTATTGCGCGGGCTGTGGTGCCCGCCCATGCGCCAAATGACGGCGACTTGGTCTTTTCCCTTTCAACCGCTGCACGGCCCGCTGGCGACGTCGCACTTATCGGTCATGCCGCGGCCCTTTGCCTGTCACGCGCCATCGCCCGCGCGATCCATGCCGCCACCCCTGCCGAAGGGGATCTTTTGCCCTGTTGGAGTACGCTGAATGCCTGAACTGTCCTTGCCCGATGTCACTCTCCACTACGAAGTCGACGGCAGCGGACCGCCCCTGTTGATGTTGGCGGGGATGTTGAGCGACAGTGCAAGCTGGGGCGCTTTGGCGCCGCTGCTGGCCGAGCATTTCACCTTGATCCGGCCAGACAACCGCAGCACCGGGCGCACCACGCCGTGGACTGCAGACATCAGCGTCGCTCAGATGGCCCGGGATGCGCGCGCTGTGATGGATCACCTTGGGCATGATAAATTTCACCTCACCGGCCATTCGATGGGCGGGCTGATGGCGATGGAATTGTTCGGCTTGGCTCCCGACCGTGTGCAGTCGCTTAGTATTCTCGCCTCGGCCCCGGTTCGTGCCCCGCGCACGATGGCGGTATTCGACGCGCTACTGGCCATAGATCG
>Ga0209345_10002840_pt1 | contig 18511 bp, 15 predicted proteins | sample Cruoilmetagenom7_FD_187294 | JGI IMG/M metagenome (GOLD analysis project Ga0209345, IMG submission 187294) | Oil polluted marine microbial communities from Coal Oil Point, Santa Barbara, California, USA - Sample 7 (SPAdes) (version 2) | ecosystem: Environmental > Aquatic > Marine > Oil seeps ...
TTAATAGCAGTAATAGACGCGTTTTTTTTCAAAAAAATCCTGAAAACCAGGTTGTCACCCGAACTTTTGAAATTGCCCCGAAAAAAGCGCTTAACTTCTTATTATTATTGATAATATTAGGTTCTAAATCATGTATGACGGTGAAATTCGCTATACTGACGATCTTATTGGCGCGATATTTGAAGATCTGGAAGACCGGGAATTGTTAAAGAACACCTACATTATCATAACGTCCGATCATGGAGAGGGATTCTGGGAACATGAATTTTACGGGCATGGAAATAGCTTCTTTAATGAGGAAATAAAAATTCCGCTGATAATATATCCGCCTGGAGGACGAAAAAAAGAACCTCAAAAAGTCGACGTTCCCCTGAGCAATATTGATCTATTTCCAACGATCATTACATTTGCCCGCTCTACAAATCCCGAGAATATTGCGGGTGAAAGCCTTGCTCGATTCTTAAGCAACAGTTCCTTCTCAAAAGGAAATGACATGCTCTTCAGTGAGAGCCCTCACTCATTTGATATTGAAGCAATGGCGGTAATCAAGGGCGGAGGGAAATATATTGATACACCCAATAAACCCAAAATGCAGCATTTGCTATTTAATTTAGAAGAAGACCCGGAAGAAAAAGATAATCAGTCCGGTGTACAAAAGGATCTTATGCAGAAATTGAGGGGAACTCTCCGTCAACACAAGACTTTAAACAATGAGAAAAGGAAGAGCCTGGACTTACAAATGCGTCAACTTGACAAAAAAACAATTGATGGACTGAAGTCATTAGGATACCTGCAATAGTAGGATTTTTCAATAGGATTCTATTTCAAATCCTCACTTCGGCCCAATGAATGTATCTGGGATATAGGTATTATCCAAAAAAGTTTTTACTCGCTCTTTGTCGGTTTATCCTATTGATTTTCACCTATGATTTTAATAAGATAGAATCGAATCAACCGCGAGTTTTCATTCTCTCTTATAGCCTGTTAGTGATATTAACGCGGCGAATAAAAATATGAAGTTATGAGCTAACTGCATAGGCATTAGGATTTATAATTGTCAGATAAATCATTGAAAAAAATATTTTTATTAATAACACTTGATTTTGGATAAAAATGGGCTATTATGTCTGTGATAAACAGGGTTGTGTGTTTTTTTGCATTCCGGTTTCATTTAAGGGGATGATCTAATTTTCAAAGGTGACAACCTGAAGCATGGAACCATGAGAACTTATTTAGGAGGAGTGTGACGCTATGGCAAATGGAGTCGTAAAGTGGTTTAGTGACAAGAAGGGATACGGGTTTATTGAACAGGAAGACGGTCCGGACGTTTTTGTGCATCATTCGGGTATCAATGCAAGTGGTTTTAAATCTCTTAAAGAAGGCGATCGAGTCACCTTTGATATAGAGGAGGGACAGAAAGGTCCTGCTGCAGTGAATGTCACGGTTGTTTAGCTCGTGTCAATCCAGAAAAGGCTATTTTTCCCAATCTCTGTGTCGGGCTCGGATTTTAATCCTCAAAATATTACAATATATTCCTGCGGTTAAAATCCTCATCCTCCTTGATCTCGAAAAAAATATCTCATTTCTGGGTGGACAGCAAATCATTTTTTCTAACCGACTGATCCAATCCGCTTAAAGCCGCTTTTGGCTATGGATTTGATAAGTCTTGAATAATAGAATATTTTTTCCCTGAACTTCCAATAGCCTTCAGCGCCCTGGGTGACCCCGTAAAGGAGTGATTCATGCAACGATACCACTCCTTCGTTTCCGGCGTAATAGGTCTTGCCTTTTCCAACGAACTTCGCGTAATGGGCATCGCTGCTGCCGGTAACGGCAATCGGGATGTGATGGTTACGCATCGCCTCAATCGCTGCGATATTGTATTTTACACCCCGGCCCGGTACGGCATTTGAACATTCAACCGCGTCAAACGGCACTGTTTTTATTAGATCCCCGCATCCCATATTGACATCTGATATTCTATCAAGCCATTTCGGTGAATAGGGGTGGTGGGCAACCGCAATGCCACCGGCTTCATGAATGAGACGGACTGTTTCTTCTGCACTCAGGTTTTCAGGAAACGTCTGCATCACAAACAGCGCCCCAATATGCCCATCTCTACTTGAAACTTCACAACCTGGAACAACCGCCAATGGCAGCTTGCGTTGATGTGCACGACGACGCGCTTCAAATGCGCCTCCAATTTCATTATGGTCTGTAACTGCAATGGCATCCAGTTTCATGTGCACTGCCTGTGCCAAAATATGGTCCAAGCTATCCCCGTCAGAATAATCTGTGTGGAGATGCAGGTCAGCAGTATTTTGTAAAACCATACTGCCCTTGTTCTTGATACCGGCAAGGCGCAATTCCGGAAGATAATGCCGTTCATAGACAGTCGGTTCCCAGGTTTTATTTCGTTCAACCCGCATTAAATCCGATACTGCATTCCGTTTAAGACGTTGAAGCTCAGCAAAGTCTGCTTCATATTGTCTCAAGTCAATATTATAGCGATCCCGAATATCTTCCTCTGCGTTATAATAAAGCACTTATAAGTCCTTCCTGTGCTTGCATCAGTTTTTCCAGGGTTCAACAAATCAGAGCGAATCAACAGGGCGGACAGTTGCCGTCATTTTTTCCTTTTCAGAAAAGGCACCTGCCTTATCCTGTGCCGACTTAAGGGATGAATAGCTACCGAGTCGTACGGTGTACCAGGACCTGTTATTGTAATCAGTCAATGGCAACAGACGGGCTTCATAGCCTTTTTCTCTCAGCAAAGCAGCAAGCTTTCCTGCGTTCGTTTTTGAGCGAAAGGCCCCCACCTGGACAGAAAAGGCCAGCTCAGACAACTCTGATGGAGGGTATTCAGCATTCCCAGATGTGCTGTCGACCATGCTGTTTTCATCCCGTAAACTTTCTCCAACTTCCCCATCATCTATTTCAGAGGAACCGGCTTCATATGCGGGCCCCGACTCTTTTCGTACCGCCTGCAGGGAGTCTGATTTGTCATGTGTATTGTCATCCACGGCCCATGTACCCTGGCCATGAAAGCTGTCATCCTTAAAATAACCCATATATCTGCTGCCATCAGGCAATGAATAAATCCCCTGTCCATCAAATTTGCCATTTTTGAATTGACCTTCATATCTTATGCCATAAGGCGAGAACCATGCCCCTTTGCCATGGTAATTATCGTCCTTAAACTGTCCTTCATAGAAACTCCCGTCAGGAAAGGTTACGGTTCCGCGGCCACAAAGTGTGCCATCCTTAAACTCACCCACATATTCACTGTCATTGGAAAAGGTCATGGCGCCTTGCCCATTAATCTCACCGCGCCAAAATTCCCCTGAATATTTGCTTCCGTCCGGAAATGTAACAGTTCCCTGGCCATGCAATTCACCATCTTTAAATTGACCGACATATCTGCTGCCATCGTAAAAAGTTATGGATCCCCGGCCATTCACACAATTATCTTCCATATGGGAATAAACAGGGGCATCTTTTCCAAAACAGATATGACTACAGCCAATGACTAATAACAGCGCTGTAAAGAATATTTTCATCTGTTATTCACCTCTCATTGGTCCCTTTACGAACAAGCTTCCCGTCTTTCCATTCACCTTCGTCTGTGTTTCCATCAGGCCATGTCAAAACACCATGTCCGTTTATTTGCCCATCCTTAAATTCGCCTTCAAACTTGCGACCATCAGGAAAAGTCATTAACCCGTGACCGGTCATCTCCCCATCCTTCCATTCACCCTTATATTTCTTTCCTTCAGGCCAAATCGCTTTGCCCTGGCCATGCAGCTTGCCTTTTACCCATTGGCCTTCAAATATGTTACCGTCAGGAAAAGTCATGGTGCCTTGTCCTGTTGCCTCGTCCCCGTTAAATTGACCCACATATTTGCCTCCATCAGAAAAGATCATTGCGCCGGTGCCCTGCTGTTTGCCGTCTTTCCAATCACCCTCATATTTTCTGCCGTCAGCCCAGGTGTAAGTCCCACGGCCGTCAAATTTGCTATCCTTCCATTCGCCCACGTATTTTCTGCCGTCGGTCCAGGTGTAAGTCCCACGGCCGTCAAATTTGCCATCCTTCCATTCACCCTCGTACTTATTGCCTTCAGAATATGAGTAAATCCCCTGTCCGTTGAACCTGCCATATCTCCATTGTCCGACATATTTTGCGCCGTCCGGATAGGTATAGGTTCCCTTCCCACTGAATCTGCTGTCCTCCCAGTGACCTTTGTACTCGCTTTTGTCAGAGAATATCATCGTCCCCCGGCCATTCACACAATTCCCTTCAATACACTTTTCTCCGCCTTGATCTTCCTGCGCAGACACACTGAATGAAAAACACAACATCAGAAGCAAAATTGCCATGGATGTTTTCATCTACTGCCTCCCTTCGCCGGTGTCCCATTTTATTCAATGAGCACCGAGCTTTCAGATATTATTTTAATCATCTTTGACGATTCCGTAAAATGTCGTCACTCCGGTGGGAACCGGAGCCCAGATAAACTGGAGTTATTTGATATAACATGATTTTCCGATAAATCGGAAAATGAAGAAAGAGAGTGTCTCCAGATTTCTTATAAGACCATCAAAGTTTGAGCCTGACGATGAAAAGTGCTCAGGATTCACATATTGTTATCGGCAGCAGAAAGGAATAAGTTGATCTGAAAATGCGCGAAAACAGGAGCGATAAGGGACCTATGCCGCCCGTTTACACCGGCAGGTCTCGGTTAACCCTAACGATATCCGGTGAAATTGTAAAGGACGGTTTTTTCTCAGTTCCTTTTATTTCCGCCAAAACAGAAATATCTGCTGGTACCAAGAACTTGCAAGGTTGTTAAATTAAGGGTATACTCATTAATCTTTTCAGAAGTGCATTTTTGCTGCAATAACACTGAAACCCCACCCGTGACAAGGATATTAAACTATGTCGGTGAAAATCGGAATCGCATTAGGAGGTGGTGGCGCCAGAGGCCTGGCCCATGCTGGGATATTAAAGGTACTTGAGGAAGAGGCAATTCCGATCGATTGTATAAGCGGTGCATCCGTGGGCGCAGTAGTGGGCGCCATGTATGCCCAAAATCCGAATGCCGACGCCATAATTGAACGGTTTAAAAAATTATTTGACGAAGGCTTTTATGATCAATTGGGACTGAAATACCTTAGACAGAATGAAGCAAGAGAAGGTTCTTTTCTCCATCAGGCAAGCCGGAGCATCAAAAGTCGAATCGTCATCAATCTGGCTCAGAGCCGAAAAGCACTGTTGAAGGAACTCCGTCTTTCACAAATTTTGTCAGGACTCATTGATGAAGGCAATATCGAGGACACAAAAATACCATTAGCCATTGTTGCCACCAGCCTTCGTACGGGGGACAACGTTGTATTCAAGACAGGAGATATCACCCAGGCAGTTGCAGCCAGCTCCTCTATCCCCGGCTTCCTGTCCCCTGTTGATCTGGGCCACGATTTGTTGACAGACGGTGGTGCAAGCTGCCCAGTGCCGGTGCAATTCCTCCATGAGATGGGCGCAGACGTTTCCATTGGGGTAGAAATATGTATGAGAGAGTTTCCTCAGTTGGAATCCCCCAACGTTATCGAAATCATCTCCCGTGCCGACATGATAACTTCTCGGAATCTGGCCAATATGATGGCGGAAACTGCAGATGTGGCAATTTTTCCGGACACCAGGGATGTCCACTGGTCAGAATTTTCAAGATTTGAAGAGCTGCTTGAGGCGGGGATAGAAAGCGCAAGAGAAAAGCTCCCGGAGATAAAAAAGGCCATCCAGAGAAAGAAGCCCTGGTATAAAAGGCTGTTACCCTGATTTTCATTAAGTTAATGACATTGACCTTACGGCAATATCGCCTGCAACTCTTCCTGAACATATTTCAGTCGTTCCACTTCTTCGTTTCCGATTATCTTCTCCATTTCTTTGGATTTCATTCTTTTTTTCAATTTCTTAAGTTCGTTTTCCACGTCAATGACCGTGTTGAGCATTACGGTTTTGGCGTCGGGTTGTTTTTCGGTGACCTCAGGAGCCTCATAGGCAACCTCTCTTGTGCTAAGAATAAGACGCTCTTTCCAAGTGGGGACATGGGCCGCAATGTCAAAACGTTCCTGAATGTCCTGGGCCAAGGCTTCACTGGCCGTGGCTTCACCATGGACCACAAAGACCTTTGGCTTGGACTCAAAATGGGAAACCCAGTCCAACAGGTCATTTTTGTCTGCATGGGCCGAAAAACCGCCTATGGTGAAAACCTTTGCCCTGACCGCCACAGTCTCTCTGAATATCTTGACATGTTTTGCCCCTTCCACGATCTTCCGCCCTGTGGTCCCATTTGCCTGAAACCCGACGATAACGAGACTCGCCCCCTCCCGCCAGAGATTATGTTTCAGGTGATGTTTGATACGACCGGCTGTGCACATACCGTTCGCCGCGATAACAATAGCCGGGCCGGGTCTTTCATTAATGGCCATGGATTCTCTTGTGGATAAAGTAAAATGGAGATTTGGCATGTCAAAAGGATCGAAACCCTTATCCAGGATCGCCTGCGCCTCTTCGTCATAATACTTCCTGTTTTTCTTGAAGATCTCCGTGGCCTTGATGGCCAGTGGGCTGTCCAGATAGACTGGAATGTCCGGCAGAAGGCCCTTCCGGCGAAATTCACCCAGAATGTAAAGCATCTCCTGGGTCCTCTCTACGGCAAAGGCGGGTATAATAACCTTCTCCTTATGAGAGAAGCTATAATTGATAGCTTCCAGGAGTTCATCCGTGCTGTCATCAAAGGAACGATGCAAACGGTTGCCATAGGTGGACTCGATAAAAAGGTAGTCAGCATCAAAGATCTCCTGCGTATCCCGGACAATCAACTGGTCTTTCTTACCCAAATCCCCGGAAAAAACCGTCTTTATGGTCTCGCCTTTTTCCTCGATCCACAGCTCCAGAATTGATGAGCCCAGGATATGTCCCGCATTTCTCAGACGTGCCTTGATCCCGGGATTAACATCAATAAGCTGATCTCTTTCCACCGGATGCAGCAGTTTAAGACTCGCCTCTGCATCCTTTGTGGTATAAAGAGGAAAAACTTCTCCCCTGGTCTGCCGTTTGTTTTTTCGAGTCTGCCATTCCGCATCCATCTCCTGGATATGGGCTGAATCGAGAAGCATAATCTCGCACAACTCAGCTGTTGGGGGAGAAGTGATGATCCTGCCTCGGAACCCGTCCTTTACGAGTTTGGGGATCCTCCCGCTGTGATCGATGTGGGCGTGAGTCAGGAAAAGGGCCTCGATGTCCTTCGGGTCAAATCCCCAGTCTTCCCTGTTCCGTTCTTCCGTTTGTTTCCCGCCCTGGAAAAGGCCGCAATCCACAATCACTTTCTTTCCCTGGGAGCTTTCAACGAGATAACAGGATCCACTTACCGAGCCAACTCCTCCTAAACAGGTTACTCTAACCATGAGCTACTCCTTTCTTCGTTTTTTCCTGTAAATAATCGATGTGTATTTTCGCTGATTTTCGCCATGAATCATAAAGTGGGTATCGATGTTCCTCTCCCCGATAATCCCTGATTAAAAGGGTGTCTCCGTCTCTTCCCATGACATGTTCCGGGATCAGAGGTACCTTACCGCAGCCACCCGGGAGGTCAAGTGCAAAATGGGGCAGGCAAAGACCTGATGTATGTCCCTGCAGACCGGCCATGATATCCAGCCCGTGGTGGAGCGGGGTCCAAAAATGTGACGTCCCTTTTGCCAGATCGGCCTGGAACAGGTAATAGGGACGGACGCGGACAGTCAGGAGCTTCTGCATCAGTTCCTTGATAACAAAAAGGTCGTCGTTTACCCCTTTAAGGAGCACGGTCTGACAGCCTAAGGGAATGCCTGCATCGGCAAGCCTCCTGCAGGCAAGAGCGGCGTCCCCAGTGATTTCATCTGGGTGATTAAAATGTGTGTGGATATAAAGAGGATGGAAATTCTTCAACATCTTTGCCAACTGGGGCGTGACCCGCTGCGGAAGGGTACAGGGCACCCTCGTCCCGATCCGTATAATCTCCACGTGTGGCATTGAACGCAGCTCACTCAAAATCAGATAGAGCTGACGGTTTTCAAGGAGGAACGGGTCTCCGCCCGAAAGCAGGACATCTCTGATTTTCGTATGACTCCGGATATAAGAAAGGCTTTCTCTTATAGACTCTTTTGTCACCATGGATGACAGGCCGACCTTTCTCTTTCGGTTGCAGAACCTGCAATACACTGCGCAATGGGCAGATATCAGAAACAGGACCCGATCAGGGTATCGGTGGGTCAGACCCGGTACGGGTGAAAGCCCTTCTTCATTCAAAGGGTCTTCGAATCCTCTTTCGTCAATGACTTCCTGAACATCGGGAATGCACTGATTGTATATGGCGTCATTCTTATGTTTGATCAGTCCCATGTAATAGGGATTGATACGCATGGGGTATCGATCGGCGACGATTCGGGCTTCTGCCTCGTCTAAATCAAAAGATGCCGGCAGATCCTTGACAGTGGTGACGCTCTGAGAGAGGATGCGCCTCCACAATGGTTTGTCTCGACCGTTTCTCCGTATAGCAGTCAATTTTTCCAAGCTTCTCCCTGCTACCTTTCTTACCCTTTTTTGAGAATACCTTGTGCCGCTGGGCCGCAGTTGAAAAGCATGTCAAAAACAGAGAGGTTAGGTATAAAAGACCCCCACAATTGGGGGTATACCGGCGGACGGGGATTAAAGAACCTGAGCTGGACACCTGATGTTTGAAATATCGCCGGGTCAAGATATTTTCCGGCCCCGGTTTGTGCCAGAAAATGAGTCGCTCCCAGTTCTCTGCAAACATCCACGGAAAGCCGGGGTTCCCTTGCCTGAATCCCCAAATCGGAAAGAAGCTCTACTCTGGCTGGAATCTGCAGATGCTCCAGGAGGTACCTGATGATTTTAACATTCAGGTCGATCAGCCTTTCAAATCTCTCTGAGACGAGCTCTTCCAGAAAATTCTGATGATCTTCAAAAAACGGGGCCTTTGCATAGGCGGTTTTCAGACCGGCAAGGCACTTTTTTGCCCACCGTCCTTCATGGCAGATTCGGACTTCATTGATCTTCTGAAGTCCCAGGCCCTTTTTCCACACCGGAACAGTCATCCAGAGGATCCCCTGGTCATTTTTAAAGCGATTTCTTGTTAACCAGGTTGCGCCGCGAGGAAACTGCACGGCATCCATGAGGACCAGGATATCCGAACGAAGGGCCTTGGAAAAAAAGCCGGAAAAGGGTGCAAAGTAGGGTTGATACGAAGATACGATCATCACTTCCTGAAGGACCGTTCAGCCCTGGCCTCAATGCTTTTAATCTTGCCTTCAAGCGCCCCGCTGACGTCTTTGCGACAATCAAACTTCGCCTGAAGGCTGATGCGGTCAGATTCCCTTTCAAGTGTTCGAAAACACTTGGTAAGAAGGTCAAGAAGGTCGTCCCATTCACCTTCGACTACGGTCCCCATCGGGTTCAGGCGGTAGTCAAGACCGCTTTCATCCACGACCGTTAAGACCTTGGCAATATACTGGCTTAAGCTCGCGCCTTTATCAAGGGGAATAATGGAAAATTCCATCAATGTCATGGGGTCGTCCTCCTTCATTTAGAGATCTAAGGGCTCGCGCAAAAATAAATTTGCATTCTGAGGGCTAACTATTTCATGTCTTCAACCGGTCTTCGTTCATAAAATCCTCGAAATAGTCCTGCTATTCCTGTGGTTTTGTTCACTCAGATCGGCTGAATACATGAGAGACATTTAATCCTCACCTCTGCAAATTTATTTTTGTGCGAGCCCTAAGGATTGTGGTATTTATACTCCATTACAAAAAAGAAGAAAAGCCATTATTGACGATTTTAGAATCGGTGAAACAGGATATCAAGATTCGGATGAAAACAACATGCAAATTTCCTTGACCACAGAACCAGGCCTGGATTATCTTGAAGCGGAATGAAAACTCAGCACCAAAAGCAGTGCCCTCCAGGAGAAAATCATGAAAGAGCCCATCCGGAACTACTGGCAGATTCGTATGAATGATGTAAAAAAAGCACTGGAGCAAAACAATTTTGAAGTATATCTGGCAGATAGCGCTGCCAAGGCAAAAGAAGTTGTTCAGGGGGAAATACTTCCCAAAATCGGAGCAAAGAGTGTCTCGTGGGGCGGGTCCATCACCTTCATGGCCACAGGTCTTTATGGGGCCATCAAAGACGATCCGAACATGGAAGTTCTAGACGTATTCGACAAGAACCTGCCAAGGGAAGAAACCCTGGAACTTCGACGCCAGGCGCTTCTTGTAGATTTGTATATTACAGGGACAAACGCTGTTACCGAAGCCGGCCAACTTGTTAACCTCGATATGTATGGCAACCGTATCGCGGGCATAACCTTCGGTCCCAACCATGTGCTAATCCTTGTTGGCCGCAACAAGATTGTTGCCGATATCGAAGAGGCTGTTTCGCGAATCAAAAACTATACGGCTCCGGTCAACGCCATGCGGCTGGACAAAAAGACGCCTTGCGTCAAAAGCGCCTATTGCGAGGAATGCAAAAGTCCGGACCGAATCTGTAACACTTGGACTATAACTGAAAAATCGTTTCCCAAAGGCAGAGTAAAAGTCGTCTTGATTAACGAAGACCTGGGATTTTGATCTTAGGGTTCGCGCAAAAATAACTTCACATTTTTGGCGCTCAGATTTAGGTTAGGTTTGGTAGATTTTGAAGAGCAAAAGGCGCAGTAATAGTGTACTATTTCAAGGTTTTTGCTCTTCAAAATCTGCCAAAAATGACCTGAAGATGAGATGCCAAAATGTGAAGTTATTTTTGCGCGAGCCCTCAACAGTAACGACACAACCTCCCCATGGAACAAATCTCCGGCTACAAGCTGCTCAATAAAATCGGTGAAGGGGGTATGGCCATAGTTTACAGGGGCCTACAGGTCTCCCTGGACCGACCGGTTGCCATAAAGGTACTCCAGAAGAAGCTTGCAGACCAACCCACAGTCCTTGAACGATTCAACCGCGAATCTCTCATAATTGCCCGTCTTCACAACCCCAATATCATCCACATTATCGACCGCGGTGTTACTTCTGCCGGGATGCCTTATTTTGTAATGGAGTATGTTGAAGGCACTGATCTCGACCACGCCATAAAAGCAGGGGATCTGGACTTTAGCCGAAAGGTTGATCTGGTCATTCAAATCTGTAAAGCACTCTCTTATGCTCACAAAAACGGAGTCATCCATCGGGACATCAAGCCCTCCAACGTGCTGATCGACGGAGAGGGAAACGTGCACGTACTCGACTTCGGCATTGCCCAGTTCTATGAGAATGAAGACATTGACTCCCGACATACCCGTGTGGGGACGATCATGGGAACCCCTGATTTCATGTCCCCGGAGCAACGAACCTCAGCCTCAGAAGTGACGGCCCTGAGTGACCTTTACTCGCTTGGTATAGTCATGTACGAACTCTTCACAGGGACCAGACCCATCGGGCGATTTGCGCTGCCATCGGAAATTGTCCCCGATATCCCCGACCCCATCCAGGACCTGATCATGTCCTGCCTGGAGACAAACCCTGCGGATCGACCTGGCTCTGCCGATGAAATCAAGGATCAGCTCCTGAAACTGCTCAGAGGTTCCCATCTTAAGGCAGATCAAAAGGATCGGGCCAGCCAGGACATCTCTAATATCAAGGAAAAGTTTGCCCTGCTGGATGTGATCAAAGAAGCTAGCCAGGGATCAGTCTATCTCTATGAAGACCGGTCAAACAACAAGCTCATGGTCATCAAAAAACGGCCAAGAAAAAGCTCAGGGTATGAGGCGGCCAAACACCTTACTTCACTGAGGCACAGTAATCTCGCCCACATCCTTGGGACCTCCAAGAACAAAAACGCTTTCATAGTTGTAATGGAATACCTCAGTGGGGGGAGTCTTAAAGACAGACTGGTTCAGCCATATGGAATGGATAAGTTTCTGACACTTGCAAAGCAAATCTGCGAAGGGCTTGCCTTCGCACACAGCAACGGTGTTATTCACGGTGACCTGCGGCCCAGCAATATCCTTTTTACTAGTACAGGAGTGGCAAAAATAACCGACTTCGGGCTCGATGAACATTATGCGCCCCCAAAGGGCAAGATCAATTGGTATAATCCTGCTTCTGAACCCAAGTCAATTCGCGCCGATATTCTTGCGGCAGGGGTGATCTTTTACCAGATGCTGACCGGATCTGAGCCTGAGTGGGGGGAAGACTCGCTGTCTTTATCCCCCGCCTTTGATTCGGCTCCCATTGAACTGCAGGCAATACTGATTAGGATGTTTTCAACGGACAACAGAAACCGTTACACAAGTTTCCATGAAATCATACCGGAAATTGTTGATATACACGTATCTGATGATACCAAGGCTGAAGACCCGGATGTTGAGCGAACAGTCCTTGAAGAAAATGAGGAACCTGAATCGCCCTCTCCAGAACCGGTGAAACCGTCCGTCCTGCGTCTCTTGCAGGTCATTTTTCTCATTATGTTTTTAATATTTACTGGCCTGGTTTACCTGACCTACACCGGAGACATATACGATTACATTGATGTATTGACTGATTTATGGAAGGGGATTGTTAAATAGAGTGATCTAAAGTGAACTAAAGTGCCTAAAGTGATCTAAAGGTATGGAGAGCGCTGAAAGCGCAGTTGTTTTATGTCATTAAATTTGTTTGGCGAATTTTTTCACGTGTCTATACGCCTATTTCCCTTTCCTGCGAATAAGCCACGTATCAGAAATGTTTGATTCAAGTTTTTTCTCAACTTCTTCCGTCAATTTGTCCTCTTCACCTTTATCTTCGTAGCACGCCAGGAATTTATAGTATTCCTCAAAAGAATCAAGAAATGCGGCATTGTCAAATGTCGATTCGTCTTGACGCCTGCTGAGGCTAGTCGCTTTATTATAGAACCGCATCCCATAGCCCCGAAAATCTCCAATCAGGTCAGGCATAATTTTATTCTTTACAATATGGTCGATGGCCTGCTCTTTAAATTCATATTCCGATGGCAGAGTCAGGGGATCTCCCATCCTTTCCTCGGGATCGTCAGACATCAAGTTTGGTGGAACGACACTGTCTTCAATTTGGTATACGTCTTCGTAGCGTTTCATGGGCCATATGTGGCTCCCATCCGGCGCCAGGATTTCAATATCGATATTCATATGAGCAGTCATCGTGTGGCTCACAAGCTGGAAAGGGGTTTCCTCATCCACTTCAGCCTCGATCTTTGGCGGAATTGTCAGTAGTCTTTCCTCTATCAGTTCTAACTGACGTTCAATTTGACCCTTACTCATTCCCTTTTCTTTTCTCCACCTCTTAGATTTCATCCCAGCTCTCAACTCAGCCTGCCGTATTACCAGCCTTGAATATGCTTCATTATCAACGATCTTACGTACTGTCCGCTTTCGTGTCTTCCATTCAGAATTCACTGAGGTATCCTGTTTGAGCAATCTTACTTTACCTGTTATGACTGCGTTGAATCCACTGGAAATAACTGCCCCCCAGTCAATATCAGTTGTCACGCCTGATCTGATGATCAAATCATCCTCTTCAATCCCTTCAAGCTCGACAGTTATATTTTTAAACCGGTTACTTTTAATTTCACCCTTTAATCCCTCTTTGATCTTCCCTGTGATGTATTTACTGACACTGGGGTCGCCGATTTCCTGGGAAAACTCCAAAAAAACCGCGTTAAGGGCGCTGCCTTTCCTTATCTGAACCCAGGACTTTTTAAGGATGAGCCTGGTTATTGGAGTCTCTGACAACTGTTGCTCGGCTGAACGAAAACACAAAACTGCTTTACCGTAATTCCCCGTCTGCAAATAATACAGACCCTGCTGGTAGAATATATTAAATGCCGAGCTGACCGTCCGCGTCATTATCTCCCTGGTATCCAAAAAATCTGAATCTTCTTCCAGGATCTTTTTGGACAACTCCAGCACAAGGGAATAATCCCCGGCCTTATGAGCGTCTGTCAGGCGCCTGTAATTCTTCTGCAGGAACTTTGATCGAATCTCTTCAAAATACTTACCTGCTTCGGGATATTCAGGGTTTATCTTGTTCAGACTATAGAAAGCCTCATAAGCCTTGTCAGTCTGACCCGCATCCATGAATTCCCGGCCTTTTTCAAAGATCACAGGTGACCAGTCAGGGGCCAGTCTAAGAATTAACTGATTTGCCTTTACATGGCCATCAACTATTTCCTTTGACTGAATCAACGCCGCCATGGCCTCCAGAATATTATCCTTATCTGCCATTTCCTCTGCATGCTTATAGAGTATGTCAGCTTCCACGTACTTCAAGGTTGCACTGATCTCCTGTTGGCTTTCATCGGTTGATTTCAAAGCGTCGGCCGATTCAAAACATCTCAGTGACACAGGATATGCGCCTTCCTTCCTGGCCTCAAAACCAGCTTCCATGTAATAATGATAGCCGACATTCTGAAGTTCCCCTATTTGATTTTCCAGATCAGGATCATCATTATACAGTTCAGATATTTCTTTCAATGTATTGACTGCCTCGACCCAGTTATTGCTTTGGGTAAAGCCTTCAGCCTGTGAATATTTCTCCTTTATCTTCTCATATTCGTTGCTTACTTCCAGCTTGTAATCATTTGCCTTTTTGTTGTTACCATCATAAGCGAGCGCTTTTCTCAGAAGCTCAAGGGCTGTCTTATGCTTTTTGTTTTCAAAAGCCTGAATGGCTTTTTCAGTATAATCAACGGCAATAATCTCACCCAGTTCATCAAGCTTTCTTTTAATTTGTGCATCGTCCGGCTTGGCTCTCAGTGCCTGCTTGTAGTAATCATATGCCTTTTCGTAATCCCGTTGATTTTCTAAACGAACGGCAGTTACTACAGCGTCTTTGTATCCTTTTGGCGCGCAACCGGCAAACATAAACAGAATAAAAATGGAAAACGACACAATGACAGACTTGTGCATATTACTCACCTCAACAGTTGTAAATTATCTGGTGTCCACCCTGACCCGATACTAGGATTTAATAATTAGGATTTCTGGACAAATAAATAGAGGCACCCGAAGAGCCACTCCGCCTTGGATACTGTTCAGCCCCCATCGATTTGGCATGTTCTGAAACATGTAATTTGACGAAAGGCCATATTTCCTCGATACCGACAAGACCGTCTGAAGTAATATCAGCTTCACCGGAAAGACCCTTGATGAGAAAATAAGAAAACAGGCCGTGTTTTAAGCGGGGTGATTCTATTGATGTCTGGTCTGCCTGGCTTGAGGTAATGATCACGTAGTCTTTCCCGCTGCCCAGGTATGATTCAAGCCCTCGAATTGCTGTCGGCTTTGCAACCATGCCTGAACTGAAACATGCATCTACGAAAAAAACTATGGTGTCGGCTTCAATGTCGGCAATTTTTGTTGCCAGAGTCAGATTTGAAAAAGCTGTAGATTTAATCCTGTTACCTTCCTCGTTTCCGACGATGGTATCATAACCCAGCCAGTATGTATCTGAGCCATTGGGATAGGTAAATCCATGGCCGGCATAAAAGACAAAAAACAAGTCCTCTTTGCTATCAGCCTTAAGCACCATATCATCAAACTTGAACTTGATATTTTTTTCTGTTGCTTCTTCATTAATTAAAATAGTTACATTTTCCGGCTTAAACAGTCCCGTGCGGGGACCCGTCAGCACTCTGTAAATCTCCCTGGCGTCATTCTCAGCGTAATTTAATGGGTTGATCTTTGAATCTCTGTATTTTCCGACCGCAATTATCAAGGCGTAGTTGGTTCCGACACTCTTAAAAGCGCTGTCGTCTTCGCAGCCGGAAGCCCATTCAGTGCCTTCTTCAAACAGGTCAGTAATCCTCAGGTAGGTCAGATTTCTGAGTTCTTTCGGCTCTGTTATTTTTTGTGATTTGCATAAATTTGACTGAGCGGCTTTGGGATTATTAAGCTTGTAAAACGTATAGGCCAGATTGACGTATAAGTCGGGTGATTGACCGCTGAGAGTTCCAAGCAGGCCTTGTTTTTTTGCTTCATCATATCGGCCCATTGCGTTCAGGCAGTAAACTATATCTGAATAAATCTCCGGCTCCTTTGCATCAGGAACCAGTTCCCCCCGCATTTCAGCCTTTTTCTTAAGGATCCGGAAGGCTTTTTCATATCTGTCATGGGCCGCCTGCTTGTTACCTTGGGCGTACAGGCAATCTGCCAAATAAATGTAAGCAGAAGCGAACTCGGGGTATCCTTCTGATATCCTCACAAATACACTTTCGGCGGATTTATAGTCCCCTTTCCAGTACAAACCCATGGCAGACTTATAAGCTTCCATCAATTCACCCTCAAAATCCAGGATGAGTTTACCAGAGACCTCTTCCTTAGTCTTGGATGCGTTTAATTGCAGAGTGAATATAAGGAAGAAAGCAGACAGGAGGATGAGTATCCGGGCGATGCGAATCATGGCGTCTCCATAATAAAATACCCCGCCGCAAGCGAACGGGGTATTAAAATATTTTAAACAGGGTAAAAATGAATTTCACATTGCAGCATGCAGCCGAATCCCGTTCACTAATAAAAGCATTAATATTTAGACAGGATTAACAGGATATTTAGGATTTTTTATGTTATTATGCGATAATATCGCGTCAAGAAACCATATTGGTTTTATATTTAAATAATTATGTCCGCCTTAGTAATAGAAACTGGAACTGAAATGTTATTCTGAAAGCTTTATTACTTCAACACGGCGATTAGCGACACTGTATGGATCCTGCCGGTCGGCCAGGTGTTTAAAACCAAAGCCAGACACACTAATGCGGTCCTGCTGAATATTATAAGTGCTAACGATATATTCCCGTGCACTCTCGGCACGTTTCAGGGATAAATCTTTATTATATTCTGCTGTCCCGGTCATGTCCGTGTGGCCCTCAAGGCTTACCATGACAGTTTTCTGCTCCACCAGAAGCCTTCCCAAAACGTCTAAATGTTTCTGGGCTGTATCAGATAATGCATATGAATTTCGTTCAAAATGGACGTCCAGATTCAGGCCGCTGCCTGTTTTACCCTTAGAACTCGGTCGCAAAGCCCGGAAAGTGACCTCATTAAATTCCTGATCGTTTTCCAGTTTGGCCAGTTGAGTTTTCATTTCCTCAGACTGGCCACCCTCTTCTGTGGCTATTGTCTTTCGATAATAATCCTGCGCCAGCTTTTTGTATTCCGCCTGTTTATCCGGATTCAGTTCAGTCTTGTACCAGTGTTCATAGTATTGACCAATGCGTTTCAACAAATCTGCGTTATCGGGACAAGACTGGACCGCCATTTCTATATACTGTCCGGTCATTTCATCCGGCGCATTCGCAAAAGCCTTATCAAGCATTGCGTTGCCCTCTTTGCAATCCGCTGCACTTGATATGTTAACCATAAGAAGTGAAGCAATGATACCTGTTGACAGTAAAGAAATAAGCTTTTTCATAATGCACCTCCTGATTTTTTATAACAGCAATTTCTTGAAATTTCGCTATTGGGGACGCGACCGTTCAAACCGTATATCGTTGAGTCAAAGAATGAGTCAAGTCTTTACTTAAGGTCATAAAACTAGCATAAATGAGCTAAATTAAACCGAGTAAGGCTAACTGTTTTCCACCTAATCACAAAACTCATTTATACTAATTAATATACGAAAAAAAATGGGTATCGTCAACTGTTTATTGCGAATTTCTTCAGTCCTCACAAGCGCAGGCCATTATCAAAAATGATGGTTTCGAAATCGTCAAAATATTGACTTTTTACGAGACCATCATCTTATGGTTTTTATAAAAATACTTTTTGTATACCACATGTCAAAAGGCTCGTTACTCAGGTTTCCCAGGAGCTTTTCACACAGAGAAGCAGCATTATCCGGATCCGATAAATCATACGACCATCTATAAAACACCTGGGATTGGGTAAAATGATAATTCTGTAAGGGCAGCATATCCTCTTCGGAACACATCATGGCAAAGACCATTTCATTGCCTGTGGGGGGAGAAACTTCAATGGTTCCGGAACACCATGTTTCACCGGCCTTCAGAAGATTTTTCTCCTGGCCGGCTTGTGGAAACAGTAAATATATCCCGTCAAGATTAATATCGAACAACATACAATAGCCCTCGCGTTTGGGCGTTACGCAGATATTGATGGAATCGCCGATTTGGAAAATTCTGTCTGTTTTTCCGGAAGTTTCTATCTTGATCCCAATCTCATCTTTACGAAGGTTCAGGGAGCTTAAGGTTCGTAAGGCACTAAAACAGAAATTTCTTTTAATAATTGCGTCCAATTCTGAAAACAAGACTTCTTTATTAATTGCAGACAGTACCTCCACATGAGATTTCATTATTTCATCACCGTATACATTACTTTGTACTTTCAGCTTTTCATCCTGATTATAACCGGAAATAGTTAGCAGAACGTCACAACCGCCGTTATTTACC
>Ga0209345_10002841_pt1 | contig 18510 bp, 16 predicted proteins | sample Cruoilmetagenom7_FD_187294 | JGI IMG/M metagenome (GOLD analysis project Ga0209345, IMG submission 187294) | Oil polluted marine microbial communities from Coal Oil Point, Santa Barbara, California, USA - Sample 7 (SPAdes) (version 2) | ecosystem: Environmental > Aquatic > Marine > Oil seeps ...
ATGGCAGCCAGGGCCACGCCCATGCGCTGAACCTGCGGGATTCGGGCGCGAAGAACCTTGTCGTCGCCCTGCGCGAAGGTTCGAAAAGTGCCAAAAAGGCCGAGGGTGAAGGCCTGACCGTCATGGGCATCGCCGAAGCGGCGGCCTGGTGTGACGTGATCATGTTTACCATGCCCGACGAATTGCAGGCCGAGACCTATAAGAAATACGTGCATGACAACATCAAACCCGGTGCGGCGATTGCCTTTGCCCATGGTCTGAACGTGCATTTCGGCCTGATCGAGCCGAAAGAAGGTGTCGACGTTATCATGATGGCGCCCAAGGGCCCCGGTCACACCGTGCGCGGCGAATATGTCAAAGGCGGCGGCGTGCCCTGCCTTGTTGCCGTCGACAAAGATGCCTCCGGCAAGGCGCTTGAAATCGGCCTGAGCTATTGCTCGGCGATTGGTGGCGGGCGCTCGGGGATCATCGAGACAAACTTCCGCGAAGAATGCGAAACCGACCTCTTTGGCGAACAGGCCGTTCTCTGCGGTGGTCTGGTAGAGCTGATCCGCATGGGGTTCGAGACGCTGGTCGAGGCGGGCTATGCCCCTGAGATGGCCTATTTCGAGTGCTTGCATGAAGTGAAACTGATCGTCGACCTGATCTATGAAGGCGGCATCGCCAACATGAACTATTCGATCTCCAACACTGCGGAATATGGCGAGTATGTCAGCGGCCCGCGCATCCTGCCTTATGACGAGACCAAGGCGAAGATGAAGGCAGTTCTGACCGACATTCAAAACGGTAAATTCGTGCGTGACTTCATGCTTGAAAACGCCGTTGGCCAGCCGTTCTTCAAAGGTACACGTCGGATGAACGACGCGCATCAGATCGAAGAAGTCGGCGCGAAACTGCGTGGCATGATGCCGTGGATTTCTGCCGGTAAACTGGTCGATCAGGAAAAGAACTAAGCGGGCGTGGGTTTCACCCACCCTACGTAAGTTCGACCTGTAGAGACATGAATTGACCCCGGCCATCGCCGGGGTCATTTCGTCTTAGCCCCTGAAGAAAGCCGCGCGAATGCCTGAGATAACCGGAAAAAGCTGGGTCATGGTCGGCGTGCTCGGGCTTGTCTGGGGCGCGACATTTCTGGTGATTTCGCTGGCGCTTGACGGCATAACGCCGTTCTGGCTTGCGGCGGCGCGGATTGGGTTTGCGACCGTGCTGATGCTGGCGATCTGGGGTTTGCGTGGCTTTCGGTTATTCGACGCCCCGCTTGCAAGCCGTACCCTCTTCAACCTCATCGTGATCGGCGCCCTGAGCAGCGCGGTGCCCTTCATGTTGCTGAGCTGGGGTTTGCAATCGGTCACCTCGGGGTTTGCCGGCGTGTCGATGGCGGCGGTGGCGCTTATGGTCTTGCCGCTGGCGCATTTCATGGTGCCGGGCGAACGCCTTACGCTGCGCAAGGGTCTGGGCTTTGTGATCGGGTTTTGCGGGGTGGTCTTGCTGATCGGCGGGCAGGCGTTCGAGACGACCGGCAACCCGATGGAGCCGCTTGGCCGTCTCGCCTGTCTTGGGGCGGCGGGGTGTTATGCGCTAAGCTCGGTTCAGATGCGCAGCCTGCCAAAGGTTGATCCGATTGGCCTGAATGCGGTGACCTTGCTGATCGGGGCGGTGATCGTGATCGTGGCGGCCTTTTGGGTTGAGGGGGCGCCGCCCGTAACCGACCGTAACACGGTTCTTATCCTGATCTTTCTTGGCCTGGTGCCAACCGCCGGCGCAAGCCTGTTACGGGTGTTGCTGATCCGCTCGGCGGGGCCGGTGTTCATGTCATTGGTGAATTATCAGGTGCCGGTCTGGTCGGTGATTCTGGGCGCGCTGATCTTGTCAGAGCCGTTACCGCCAAGTCTGTTGCTGGCGCTGTCGTTGATCCTCTGCGGTGTCGCGCTTAGCCAATATGGCGCGCTCAGGCGGCTATTCGGGCGCGGCTGAGGCGCCATAGGTGGCCGCCTTCCAGAGGCGCAGCGCGGCGCGGGTTTCGGCCACGTCATGCACACGCAGCATCTGCACCCCCTGCGCCACGCCGACAAGGGCCACCGCCAGCGAGCCGGGCACGCGATCTGCGGCATTTGGCGTCTGGCTCAACTCGCCGATAAAGCGCTTGCGCGACGCTCCCAGAAGGATCGGACAGCCAAGCCCATGAAACAGCGACAGGTTTTGCAAAAGCGCAAGGTTATGCGCCTGGGTCTTGCCAAAGCCGATGCCCGGATCGGTGATGATCGCCTCGCGCGCAATGCCGAGCCCCACAAGCGCGTCGATCCGCGCCGCGAGCCAGTCGTAGACGTCAAGGATCACATTGTCATAGCGCGGGTCACGCTGCATGGTTTCGGGCGTACCTTGGGCGTGCATGATACAGACCGGCAGGCCATGGATCGCGGCATAGGGTGCGAGGTCGGGATCAAAGGTAAGCCCGGCCACGTCATTGATAAGATCGGCGCCAACGGTGTGCGCGGCCTGGGCCACGGCGGCCTTGCGGGTGTCGATCGAGATCGGCGTTGCGATCTGCGCCCGGATCGCGGCAATCACCGGGGCGGTGCGGGCGATCTCATCCTCGATCTCGACCGTGGCCGCGCCGGGACGGGTTGATTCACCACCCACGTCGATCATCGCGGCGCCGTGCTCTGCCATGGCGCGGGCGTGGGCGATGGCGATGGCGGGATCGAAATGCGCGCCACCGTCGGAAAAGCTATCGGGGGTGACATTGAGGATGCCCATGATCTGCGGCGCATCAAACCCGATCCCGGCCATTGGTGGGCGAGGCGCCGTCATGTGGGCGCGCATATCTTCGGGCAGATTGGCGGCGGGCATCAGGTACGGGCGCGCGTCGCGATGCAGCACCTCGACAGTGTCGAACCAGCACCAGCCCCCGGCAAGGCGCAACGCGTCTGCGGGGCGGGCGTGATCGGTGCGCGCAACCGGGCGAAAATAGCAACCTGACATGGTCACAGCCCCGATTGCGCGATGTCCTGAAGGTACACCGCCACAGAGCAGGATGTCGGCGCGGCCTCGCCGATGATCAACAGGTCAGAGGCCTCGACATGGCCCGCGAACCAGGCCGCAAGGGCGACCGGATCATCGGTGCTCATGCCTGGCCCGTCGACAGCGTCGAGCACGATTTTCGAGGGCGCCCAGACGCTGATCTGGCCGTTCTTCATCGCCCAGTCCAACTCGGTCCGGGTGGCAACCACGACACAGCGGTCATCGCGCCCGCCCAGCATCCAGGCGTTTTGTTCCATCGCCAGGAGGTCAACCCGTCGCTGGGTCATGCGGTGGCCGGTCTGCGGTGCGCTGAGGTCGGCGCGCCCGACGCAGAGGATCACCGGCTCGGCACGCGCCGCCAGCTGATCCAGCCAGGCCGCCAGATTGGGCGAGCGGATCGCCGGATTGCTCAGAAACACCACATGAGGATGCAGGGTCGTATCGGCATGCGGGCTGGCGGGTTTGGTGGCAAGGTCATCAACCGAGCGTACGATTTCAACGCCAAGCGCGCCGGGGCCCCGGTCAAGCTTTTCGATGCGTACAAAGGTGCGGACGGCTTGCGGCTCGAACAGGATGCGTTCGGCGATCCGCTCGGCCAGGGTTTCCAGAAGGTTAAGCCGCTCTGCGGCGAGTTCTGCGGCGATGGCCTCGGTCACCTTGTCATAGCTCAGGATGCGGTCGACATCATCCTCAAGCGGATCGGTGACGGGGCGGACCTCGACCACAACGCTGAACGAGATGCGTTGGGTGGTGCCGCGCTCGGCCTGAAAGGCGCCAATCTCGACCTCGACCACGTGATCGCGCACCGATATGCGGTCAAGCGGGCCATCGGGCGCGGTGGCATGCGCACGTTCGGACGGGTGCTCAAAGGCGAGGCGGATTTCATGGCTCATGGCGCGCTCCGGGGTCTTGGGGCGGTCTGTGCCCATGGTGGCGGCATAGCATGCGCACGCCTTGGGGTGAATGGGGGAATGCGACGAATAGGCGGGCGACTACGTCAGGCATGCACGTAAGGTGGGTGAAACCCACGCGGCCCAACACACCCGACAGATGAGGATGCCCCCGAACGAAAACAGGCCCCGGATTTCTCCGGGGCCTGCATTTTTCATGTTAGCCGAGGCTTAATGCGCATGCACCTTGTCCCAGTCTTCGCGCTTGGGAAGCTGCTCGAACGTATGTTCGGGCGGCGGCGAGGGCAGGGTCCATTCCAGCGTATCGGCGTATTCGTTCCAATAGTTGTTCTCGGTGATCCGGGCGCCACGCATCAGCGTGTAGATCACGATCCCGAAGAAGAACACGAAGCTGGCGAAGGAAATGAACGCGCCGACCGACGACCAGTAGTTCCAGAAGGCAAACGCCTCGGGATAGTCGATATAGCGGCGCGGCATGCCCTGACGGCCAAGGAAGTGCTGCGGGAAGAACGTGAGGTTCGCACCGATGAACATCGCCCAGAAGTGAAGCTTGCCAGCCCAGTCGGGGATCATCCGACCAGTCATCTTGCCGAAGTAGAAATAGATCCCGGCGAAGATCGCGAACACGGCCCCAAGGCTCATCACATAGTGGAAGTGCGCGATCACGTAATAGGTATCGTGATAGGCCCGGTCCACAGCCGCCTGGCTGAGAACGATACCGGTCACGCCGCCCACGGTGAACAGGAACAGGAAGCCGAACGCCCAGAGCATCGGCGGCTTGAACTCGATCGAGCCGCCCCACATGGTGGCAATCCAGCTGAACACTTTTACGCCGGTTGGCACCGCGATCACCATCGTGGCCAGCATGAAATAGCTCTGCTGGGTCAGCGACATGCCGACAGTGTACATGTGGTGCGCCCAGACGACAAAGCCAAGAACGCCGATCGCGATCAGCGCCCAGACCATCGGCAGATAGCCAAAGATCGGCTTGCGCGAGAAGGTGGCGATCACGTGGCTGATGATACCAAAGCCCGGAAGGATGATGATATACACCTCGGGATGGCCAAAGAACCACAGGATATGCTGATAGAGGATCGGGTCGCCGCCACCGGCAGGATCAAAGAACGTCGTGCCAAAGTTGCGGTCGGTCAGCAGCATGGTGATCGCACCCGCCAGAACCGGCAGCGACAGCAGGATCAGCCACGCGGTGACAAAGATCGACCAGGCAAACAGCGGAACCTTGAACAGTGTCATGCCCGGTGCGCGCATGTTCAGGAAGGTGGTGATCATGTTGATCGCGCCCAGAATCGAGCTTGCGCCCGAGACGTGCACGGCAAAGATCGCCAGATCCATCGACATGCCGGCTTCATTGCTCGACAGCGGCGGGTAAAGCACCCAGCCAACGCCCGACCCAAGCTGGCCATTGCCGCCCGGCGCCAGAAGCGAGGCCACACCCAAAGAGGTGCCTGCAACATAAAGCCAGAATGACAGGTTGTTCATCCGCGGGAAGGCCATGTCCGGCGCGCCGATTTGCAGCGGCATGAAATAGTTGCCAAAGCCGCCGAAAAGCGCAGGAATCACGACGAAGAACATCATCAAGACACCATGATAGGTGATCATGACGTTCCACAGGTGACCGTTTGGCGTACAATCCGCCGTGGCCTGAGCGATAAAACGCGCACCTTCAAGGCACATGTATTGAACGCCCGGCTCCATGAGTTCCATCCGCATGTAAACGGTGAAAAGAACCGAAATCAGGCCGACGATTGCCGAAACGACCAGGTAAAGGATACCGATATCCTTGTGGTTCGTGGACATGAACCACCGGGTGAAAAACCCGCGCTGATCTTCGTGCTCGTGGCCGTGAATGGCTGCATCTGCCATTGTTTGCCTCCTGCTGGTGTGTTGCCAAGCGTGACGTGAGAGCCGGTCTCACACGCCTGTGATCCCTTTAGGTTTTAGAGCGGATGCCCGGGCGCGGCAATGCGCGAAATTGATCCAGATCAAAGAATTTTGTCGCACCCCTTGCGGATTGGCACCACAGACCCTTGCAACGGGGGCAGGGGCGGCCTGGCACCTGCGATTATGCACGCCACCGGGTAAATCGCCGGTTAAAATCAGGAAATCTGCCCTTGGTGTGGAACGTCGCACATCTTTGACTCGGCGTAGCGAAGCTCCAGCCTCAAACCGCGTTGGTCTGTCAGGCACTATTGGCCCGAATTTCGGGCATCTCTGACCCAGACCGGACCTTCATCACGGCTTGCGCCAAGCTCGGCAATACGGACGAAGTGGACATTTGACTTATGTAGATTAGGGACTAAGGTGCCCACGCAAGACGAGCAATCCACCAACCGACGCCAATCAACAGCCATTTGAGAAATGCACGCCTCTTGAGCGCTTTATGGAGCCAATCAATAAGCGAGTCTAAGAGTATTTCCATGCTTGTCCGCAGTTTCTCAATCACAATACTATGTATGGAATGATTGTTGGAAATTCAACTTAGCTGTTGAAAGGGTTCATATCAGTAATGTGATGGTTTCAGCCGGACAAAAAACAGATACTTGGGTACGAGTGGAAGCTCGGCGGACGAACAAGGATATGGGTTACCAACTCGCATTCAACAATGGTATCTCCCAATAAATCGTAATTTGCAAGGTAGGCAACCATATGGGCAAATCGTTAGATCGTGCCATGATCCCTGTGTTGTGCTTTTTAGCGAGCACTTTTCCAGTCTTGTCTCAGCCCACGCACAACTCTTACGGGCAACCTTTGTTTGGCATAATGGATGTCGCAGAGTTTGGCCCCCGTGACATACCCGCAGAACTTCCGCGCCGTCCGAATAATTGGCGAAAGTTCAACTTGAAGTATTATGAATATCAGAACTACTATGTCCACCAGCAGGATAACTTCTACAAAGTGTATCCTATTTTCAGAATTGGTGTTCGTCAGAAGTATTCAAAAAGCGGCAAAGGCTTTGCCGTGCCAATCATAATGCGCATCGATTCGCGCAGGATCAAGCCCAAGCAGTGGGGAACCAACGACATAGGATTGATGCGGAGTAGAAGAATTACCTTAGGCAATGATTATCCGGTATTGGGCAGAGTTCACGCAAAGCGGAATCGTTCGTCGATCGTTAAGATGGCGAAGGAGGTGTTGGAAAAAACCGTTTGCTCTGGCGGCACAGTAACAGAGGATCACAGTGATGGTTCGTTCGCCACTTCCTACAATGGTAAAACCCGAAACTATCAAGGCATCAAAATTTCGGCAGGTTGGCTCATCAAGTACCGCTGCTCTAGATGGCGCGCTAGATGACAAGGCCACTGTCACCGCAGACGGGCACCTGTCACCCAGACAGGACAAGCATGCTCGATCACCACGCCAAATTCAATCAAGAGTCTGGCTATTTATATAGACTTTATTTTTATAGACTTTATTTGAGGCTGCGGTGAACATTACAACGTTGTATCCACAAACGGCTCTAACTAACTGGAGAAAGAAATGCGTGTGTCGTCGAAAAAATTTGGTGTAATTTCGTTGGTTTTATGCTTGACCCTGTCGGCCTGTGGCGGATCATCGTCCGGAACAGGTTTGGCATCCGATGGTTTCAGCGAAACACGTAGCAATGGTGCTAAAATCATCGTGGACGGCACCCCAATTAACTGGCTTGTCACTCGTGGATTGAAACATAGCTCCGGCGCAGATGCAGCGCTATTTCTCTTTTTTGAAAAGAACACAAACAGTCCAGCAATGAATACATCTCTTTCCATTCCACAACGCGTTGCTTTGGCCGAGAAAGCCGTTTCAGCCCATCCAAAATGTGAATGGGTTGGATATGATTCCGCATTTCATAAAAGCTTGGCTGGCAACACCGGTCGGCCTAAGAGCGAATTATGGGTGCCGGTCAAATGTTAGGTAGCGCTGGATCTTCTACAATAACTTGAGGGAGCGGAGGCTCTTTGATGTTTCTAGTGGTAAGGTCTAATTCCATTCTAGCGTGAATTCACTTTCACCCGTGGTCCGCTTCGGGCTCTTTCCACACCTTCGCTGCGATCCGCGCAAACGGCAGCTTTGCCGTTTATCGCAGTTTTGGACCAGTATCGTGACATGAAAGTCAAAGCTCTCTGACGCTCAAGCCTTGGACATCCAATTCGGCAGGCAGGGTCCAGCCGACCCAAGCGCTGTTTTACGGCCTCTTGTGGCGATCACCCGAACGCGAAAGCGCCGCGCAAATCGGGTTTGCGCGGCGCTTTGCAGTGTTGGTCGAGAGGCGGCTTATTCCGAGAAGGTCGCCAGATAGGCGGCAACATCGTCGGCGCCCTTGCGCAGCTTGAAGGTCATTTTTGAACGGCTGCCCAGGTATTCCTTGGGATCTGTAATAAAGGCGGCCAGTTCTTCCTCGTCCCAGACAAGCCCTTCCTCGCCCTTGGCGGCCAGACCGTCAGAATACTTGAAGCCGTCGAAAGACCCCGCAGTGCGGCCAATCACGCCATAAAGATTGGGGCCGGTCTTGCCGCCCTTCACGATCGTTTCGCTGTCGGAGGCGATCATGTGGCAGGCCTTGCATTTTCTGAATTCCTTTTCGCCTTTTTCGGCGTCGCCCTCGGCGAAGGCGGGAACGCTTAGTGCGATAAGCGTGGCGGAAGCTGCAAGAATGGTCTTCATAAGATACCTCATTAGCGGTTTGGTCTATCCGTGGCTCTAAGCATAGCCCGGCAACAGGGGCTTGCAACCTCGAAGTTTGAAATCGGCGGCAGGTCGCGCCGTCAAAAAATCCGACCAAAGCAGCGCTGCAAGGCGACATCCAGATCATCCATCGCCACCGGCAGGCCAAGATCCACAAGGCTCGTGACGCCATGTTCAGTGATGCCGCAGGGCACGATGCCGGTGAAATGGTCCAGATTCGGCTCGACATTGATCGAGATGCCGTGAAAACTCACCCATTTGCGCAGCCGGATGCCGATGGCGGCGATCTTGTCTTCGGATTTTTGCCCGGTGACGGTCAGCGGCTTGTCATCGCGCACGACCCAGACACCGACGCGCCCCGCGCGGATTTCACCGGTCACGTTGAATTCGGCAAGCGTCGCGATCACCCAGTCCTCAAGCTGCTCGACAAACCGGCGCACATCGCGCCCGCGCTTGCCCACGTCAAGCATCACGTAAATCACACGCTGGCCGGGGCCATGATAGGTATATTGCCCGCCGCGCTTGGATGGGTAGACCGGAAACCGATCAGGATCGGTCAGGTCGGCAGGCTTGGCCGAGGTGCCGGCGGTATAGAGCGGCGGATGTTCCAAAAGCCAGATCGCCTCGGCCGCGTCGCCCATAGCGATTCGCGCGGCGCGCTCTTCCATGGCGGCAACAGCAGCCAGATAGGGCACAAGCCCCTCCGAGCGGTGCCATTCAACGCCGTTTTCATCAGTTGCGAAGGGTATTGTGAGGGGCAAGGCTCGACTCTGTGCGGATATGGGGGGAAGAATGTGCTATAATTGAGGAAACGTGTGCTGCACCTGATTAGGGGAGATGAAAGATGTTTACAAAGCGATTTGTCATGAGCGCGGTTGCCGCCAGCATGGTTGCGATGCCCGGAACGCGCGCGGCGGCGGATTTTGCCGATGGTCTGGTCGGCGGTCTTGTCGGCGGCGCGGTGAGCGGGATCATTGTAAACGAGAGCGCCAAGGCGCGCGAGAACAAGCGGGCAACCACAAGGGCAAGGACGCCGCGCAAAACCTATCGCGCCCCGGTCAATTCCGTGGCGCGCCAGCAAGTGCGTGAAGAGCAGACATCGCTCAATTATTTCGGCTTTCCGGCGGGCACCCCGGATGGCGTGCGCGGGCGCAACACGCGCAACGCGGTCTCGCAATTTCAGGCGCATATGGGCTATCCGGCCACCGGCTATCTCGCCGATTACGAGCGACAGTTCCTGATCAGCTCTTATTACCGCGCTCAAAGCAGCGGCGCCGCCACCTCACAGTTGATCGCGCAACGCGGTCTGGGCACGCGTGGGCTGTTGCATGCCTATCGTGACGAGGCGGTCGGCGTACCACAGACCTATGCGGCGGCTCCGGCGCCTGTCCCGGCGGCGCAGGCGCCTGTGATGGCTGCGATTCCGCAAGAGGCGCAGGTGCCACAACCCGAGGTCGGGCTGGCGGCGCTGCCCAATCTGATGGCTTCGGGCGGGGATGGCCCGTCGCTGGCCTCGCATTGCAATCAAGTCAGTTTGCTGACCAATTCGAATGGCGGGTTCGTGACGGCGGCCTCACTGAGCGATGCGCGCTTTGCGTTGAACGAACAGTTCTGCCTGGCCCGGACCTATGCGATTGCCGAGGGCGAGACCATGGCGGCGAGCCTCAAAGGCGTGTCGCCCGCGCAGCTTGAGGATCAATGCCGTGCCTTTGGTCCGGCGATGCGCGATCATGTGGCGGCCTTGTCGCTCAGCCCCAAGGATGAGGTCGTGCGTGAGGTGCGCGGGTTCGTTCTGCAATCCGGGCAATCGCCCGCGCAGCTTTCGGGAACAGCCAAGATTTGCCTGTCGGTGGGATACCGGATCGACAACATGAATGTGGCGCTCGGCTCGGCTCTGTTGCTGACGGCGCTTGGCGAAGAGGCTTACGCCGAATTGATGGGTCACCATCTGAGCGAAGGCTTTGGCACGACGCGCCGTCCTGATCTGGCCCTGGCGTGGTATCAGGGGGCGGTCGAGGCCGTGGAACGTGGTGCAGAGCCAGTATTCGCCCCCGGAGACGCAGGCCGGACGGCCCTTATTCGCAAGGCGGCCTTCCCGGCCGATGGGGCAAATGCCACAGGCGGTGCGTCGGAGGTTCAACCGGCATCGACACTGCCGACCTTTACCTTGGAGTGAGGCAAATACCCCTGGCGTGAAAAACCGGAGGGGCAATGCATTTTGCCCCTTCACAAGCCCCAACCGTTTGACTATACGGCGCGAAACTACCTGATCACGTGCGGTCGTGGCGGAATGGTAGACGCGCAGCGTTGAGGTCGCTGTGGGGTAACACCCGTGAGAGTTCGAGTCTCTCCGACCGCACCATTTTCTCTCCCAAATCTTTTGTTGTCTGAGTGTTAACAACCACTTGGAGAGATAAATGGCATACAAACTGGCACACTCGGTTCGTCGTGGGAACACCTATTACTATATACGGTGCCTTACCTTATGGTATTGATAGCCGTGTGGATTCTGGTGGCGTTCTTCTCGACCGTGCTGTTGCCACAACATTGATGAAAGGCCGGGTATGGACGAGGACAAGCACGACACCATCCCGACGAACCTGAGACTGTTGATGGTGATCGAAGAGATGGCGCGCGCCGGCGTGCCGGTGACCCCAACCGAGGTAAATGCAAAGCTTGGCCTGCCCAAGCCGACCATTCACCGGCTGTTCCTGACGCTTGAGGACGAAGGCTTTGTGCAGCGCGATCTTGACGGGCGAAGCTATTCGCCGGGGCCGCGCCTGCGCACCATGGCGGGGGGTATCCTGTCCTCTCTCAGGATCAGGACCGCCCGTCAGGCGATCCTGCAAAAGCTGAGCCGCGAGGTGGGCGAGACCTGCAATATCGCCCTGCCGGATCGCGATGCGATGATCTATGTCGAGCGGGTCGAAACCGAATGGCCCCTGCGCATCCAGCTTCCGGTTGGCACGCGGGTGCCGTTCTATTGCACCGCCAGCGGCAAGATGTACCTTAGCTCTTTGGCGCCCTCGCACCTTAAACGCTATCTTGCGGCGACCGATCTTGTCGCCAGAACGCCCAATACCATAACCGATATCGACCGGCTTCTGGCCGAGATACACACGATCAGGGAGCAGGGCTATTCGCTTGATCGCGAGGAATTCATGACCGATATGATCGCGCTTGCGGTGCCGCTTTTGGAGACCAACGACCGGTTGATTGCGACGCTGGCGTTTCACGCCCCGACCCAACGGTTCGATGTCGCGCGCGCGCTTGAATATCGCGGCGCGATGCATGCCACGGCGAAAGAGCTTTCAGCGCTGATCATCTAGGCGATCTCGGGAACACTTTCCCAGATCATGCGCCCGGTTTCATCAAGCTTTTCGGGCGAGCAAAACAGCGAAATCGTCATACGTGCGTGCCGGTCGCGTCCGCCGACATGCACCAATTGACCGTTCGCCAAGTCCTGTGTGACCGAGCTTTCAGGAAGCCACGCCACGACGCTCGCGGCGCTGGGCGTGATGGCGCATGGGTATGGGTGTGCGGTATTGGCCGGGCTTGCCATGCCCGCTCTTGTGATTTGGGGCGACGGCGACCGGCCCTATCGCTGGCCACAGGTGCAGGCGCTCTGGCAGGGCCTGCGCTGTTCAAAGTGATCCTCGTGGATTTTCTGAGCGGCGCCTAGCGCGGCGGCGCACCGCCAAGCTTTTGCGTAAGCTCGCGCGCGGCCTCGGCCACCTGTTTTCCGATGGCGTCAAGGCGCGCATCCGGCAGCCGCGCCGCCAGCCCCGAGACCGAAATCGCGCAGACCGCTTCGCCCTGCGCCGACCAGACCACCGCCGCCAGACAGCGCAAGCCGGTCACATGTTCCTCGTCGTCAAGCGCATAGCCCCGGCTGCGGATGCGTTTGATATCGACCATCGCCGTGGTCATATCGCGATGCGAGCGTTTGGTCATCGGATGGAACCCGGTGCGCGCCACGAACGCCGCAATATCGGCATCCTCCCACGTGGCCAGAATCGCCTTGCCCATGCCCGAGCAAAACGTCGGCACCCGCCCGCCGGGGGGCGAAATGGCGCGCATGATCTCGCGGCTTTCCACCTGGCTTATGGTCACCAGTTCGTCCTGGTCGAGAATGCCGAGATTGGCCGTCTCGCGCGTCAGATCGCGCAACCGGCGCAGATAGGGCAGGGCAGGCGCCACGAAATTATGCCGCCGCCCAAAGGCCGCCCCCACCGCAAAGGCCTCGCGACCGACATGCCAGAGCGCGCGATCGGGTTCGAATTGGGCAAAATTCTGACGTTCGAGCGTGGTCAGCAAACGATGCGTGGTCGAAACCGCAAGCCCGGCCTGACGCGCGATGTCGCTCACGCGCAGGCCCTCGTTATTCAGGCTCAGGAGCTTGAGAAGCCTGAGCGCGCGCACGACGGATTGAACGCCTTCTGTCTTTGGGGTAGTCACTTCGGTATACCTTTCCATACAATGGAAAACATTTTTCCTTTTCTTACAAGTTCCGCGATCCCGCGTTACCCCCCGAGCCAAATAAAAGGAGACCGGATATGACCACATATGTTGAGCGCCACGGCCTGTCAGTTGCCGAACCACTTGCCGCGCTGATCGAGAACGACATCCTGCTCGATGTCACCGCCGATCAATTCTGGTCAGGTTACGCCGCAATGCTGCGCGAGCTGGGGCCTGTCAATGCCGCACTGCTTCAAAAGCGCCAGGATTTGCAGACAAAGATCGACGCCTGGCACATCGCGCGGCGCGGTCAGCAGCTTGACGGCGCGGCCTATCGCGCCTTCCTGAGCGAGATCGGCTATCTCGTGCCGGAACCGGAACCGTTTTCGGTCGACACACAGAATGTCGATGCCGAGATCGCCACCGTCGCCGGGCCACAGCTTGTTGTGCCGGTGATGAACGCGCGCTTTGCGCTCAATGCCGCCAATGCCCGCTGGGGCAGCCTTTATGACTCGCTTTATGGCACCGATGCGATTGAGGGCAAGCCCGAGGGCAAGGGCTTTGACGCCGCGCGCGGCGCAAAGGTCATTGCCTGGGCACGCGCGCATCTTGATCGCGTCGCCCCGCTCGCGGCGGGATCATGGGCCGATGTCACCGCACTTGAGGTCGCGGATGGCGCGCTTGTCGTCACCACCAAGGGGGCTGTCACCGGTCTTGCCGATGCGAGCCAATTCGCGGGCTACAAAGAGAACGGCAATATCTTTTTGCGGGTGCATGACCTCTTGATCGAGATCGTCATCGACCGCACATCGCCGATTGGCAAAGACGATGCCGCCGGCATTTCGGATCTTCGCCTCGAAAGTGCGATGACCGCGATTCAGGATTGCGAAGATTCGGTTGCGGCCGTGGATGCCGAGGACAAGTGCCTGGTCTATGCCAACTGGCTTGGCCTGATGCGCGGCGACCTGAGTGAAGAGGTCGAGAAGGGCGGCAAGGTGATCATCCGCCGTCTCAACCCCGATGTCGAATACCTTGACCCTACGGGCAGGCCGGTGACGCATCCGGGCCGCGCGCTTCTTCTGGTGCGCAATGTGGGGGATCTGATGACCACCGATGCGGTGCTTCTGGACGGTCAGGAAACCCCCGAAGTGATGCTGGATGCCGCCGTCACCGTGGCCGCCGCGATGCATGATCTGGCCCGGACCGGCGCGCGCAACTCGCGTGCGGGATCGGTCTATGTGGTCAAGCCCAAGATGCACGGCCCCGAAGAGGTTGCCTTTGCCAACACGCTTTATGGCCGCGTCGAAGATATTCTTGGCCTTGCGCGCAACACCGTCAAAATCGGGGTGATGGACGAAGAGCGCCGCACCTCGGCCAATCTTCTGGCCTGTATTAAGGCCGTGAAAAACCGCTGCGTGTTTATCAATACCGGCTTTCTGGATCGTACCGGTGACGAAATCCACACCTCGATGCAAGCCGGGCCGGTCATTCCCAAGGGCGAGATGCAAGGCGCCATCTGGCTGGCCGCCTATGAGGCGGGCAACGTCGATGCAGGTCTTGCCGCCGGCATGTCCGGCAAGGGTCAGGTTGGCAAGGGCATGTGGGCCAAACCCGATGCCATGGCCGAGATGCTCAAGGTCAAGATTGCCCATCCGCTTGCCGGCGCCAATACCGCATGGGTGCCCTCGCCGACGGCGGCGACGCTGCATGCCACGCATTACCATCAGGTTGATGTGGCGGCGTTGCAGAGCGAAATGAAAGGGCGCGAAAAGGCATCGCGTGAGGATCTTCTGACCCCGCCATTGATGATCGGGCGCAACCTTTCTGGTGAAGAGGTACAGCGTGAACTCGACAATTCCTGCCAGTCGATCCTTGGCTATGTGGTGCGTTGGGTCGATCAAGGGATCGGCTGTTCCAAGGTGCCCGACATCAACGATGTGGCCCTGATGGAAGACCGCGCAACCCTGCGGATTTCGGCGCAACATCTGGCCAACTGGCTTGTGCATGGCATTTGCACACCCGAAGAGGTGGACGCCTCGCTGCGCCGCATGGCCCCCAAGGTCGACAGCCAAAACGCGGGCGATGCGGCCTATGTAGCGATGGCGCCGGGCTTTGACGGGGTCGCGTTCAATGCCGCGCGCGATCTGATTTTCAAGGGCGTGGAACAGCCTTCGGGCTATACCGAACCGCTGTTGCATGCCGCGCGCCGTGCGGCCAAGGTCGCCTGAGGGAGAGACGGACATGATGACGATCAAAAGACTGGACCTTGAGGATGCGGGCGTTCTGCTTGCGGGCGCGCGCGCCCGTGCCGCCGAGATCGGCGTGCCGATGTGCATCGCGATCACCGACGAGGGCGGCAACCTTGTTGCCTTCGAGCGGATGGATGGTGGCAAGGTGACCTCGATCACCATCGCCATCGACAAGAGCTTTACCGCCTCGGGCGCCAAGAAAGCGACCCATGAATACGGCGAGGTCAGCCAGCCCGGCGCGCCGGTCTATGGTATCGCCTCGGCGATTGGCGGGCGCCTTATGGTGGTCGGCGGTGGCCTTCCGGTGGTGGTGGACGGCGATGTCGTCGGCGGCATCGGCGTGAGTTCGGGCACACCGGCACAGGATCGCGATGTTGCCCAGGCCGGGATTGATGCGTTTCTGGCGGCGCAAGCCTAGGCCAGACCGGGTTTGACCCAAGGATGAGATACGGCCCTGCCCGATATCCTGGCAGGGCCGTTTTGCGTCTAGCGGTTGGAGTTAGTGACCGTAAAGCGCCGACCAGATGCCGAACAGCCCGACGCAGACAAGGCTGAGCGCCGCTCTTCTCGACCGGCTCACGCATAATGGAACGGATCCCGCAAGAGCGACAAGCAAGCGATGGACCGCGAGATGTACAGCCGCGCTGACGCACGGTTGCTGACTGACATCGGTTGCGTTCGCCCGGATGACATCGAGGATTTGGGCATATTGCCGTAGTAAGTCTTACCTTGAAGAGCTTGCACAGAGCCATCTGTTCTGAATACAGATTCTTGGCAAGGAACTTGCACCCAGTTAAACAGATTCCGAGTGCCAGCGTTGAAACTTTACCCGTCCTCCTAAACTTATTGACAAATGCGGTTTTACTTGCGGTTTCTGTGTGAAAAACCAGACATGTAGGCTAGATGCTTCGGGAAGACTTGACGTGTATAAACTATTCTACTCTTTAAAAAGCGCCTCAATGGGCATCCGAGTTTTGTTGGAAGAAATTGGTGCGCCCTATGAGCTTATTCAAACTTGAGTAGACAAGGATACGCCGCGACCGCCGGAGCAGCTTGCAGTTAATCCCAATGGCTGGGTTCCGGTTCTGCTTTGGGAAAATGGTGCGATGTACGAAGCCGCAGCCATAACGATGTTTCTGGGTGATCGTCATCCCGAGGCACAGTTGGCACCCGCCATAGACGATCCATCGCGCGCGGTATTTCTGCAAACGTTGGTCTACTTTTCCAACTCGGTGCAAAACGCCTTTCAGCTTACGTATTACCCTGACCGGTTTGTTGATACACCCGAGGATGAGCCAAGTGCGCAGCAGCGCGGCAACCGGAGACTGCGGGAGACTTGGGCGGTCATCGACACACAAATTGGCGACAAGGAATGGATTCTTGGGGATCAGTTCAGTGCAGCCGATATCTACCTATTCATGCTGGCCACCTGGCTGCGTCCTGCAAAGGGGCATCCAGCAATAATCGAATTTCCGAATGCCAAACGCATCGCCGATAAAGTCTTGCAAAGGCCAAGCATACAGCAGGTTTATCGACCATGGATAAAGAATCCCGAGTATTAGAGGCGATAGGAAGATTAAAATGTAAATCACGGCATAGAGAACATGCGGCAGCGAAGGGACTGCTCTACGTAGCCGTTCGGAGGTCGGCTCACGTTCTCCATAGCGGCCATCCACACATAGTGCAGCATCGGTTGATTTTGGCTCTCAGCCGACCTCGGATGCAGCGCAGCATCGCCTCGGTCACGGTTTCAGTGGGTGTCAGGGACGGCCCATTGTTGCCTTTGACGCAGGAGGCTGGCCGCTGCGGTGCGGCCCGCAAGAGCCGTCATACGCTGCGGTTGCAAAAACTGATAAGAGCGGAGGTCGTCGCCGCCGCGCGAAGCTGTCATTCTCTTAACGTTTGAAGGCTCACACGAAATCTTCTTTTTGCGGGCAAACTTTATTCACCGTAGAGTGGCCTAATGATCCAAGACAAGTTGACCATACCTCGGCCTATCCTGTGGACCCTTCGAACGCTGCCCTTATGCAATACGGGCTCGAATGGCGGTGTTGAGCGCGGGTCTGGAGGTAGAACTACGCGAGATCATATTGAAAGATAAGCCGCAGGCTTTTCTTAGGGCCTCACCCTCGGCCACGGTGCCGAATTTGCAAGCGGGTGATCTGAACTTTGATGAGAGTCTCGACATCATGCAATGGGCGCTTGGGAAAAGCGATCCGCATAGGCTGTTGAACATGCCTAATATCGGCGAAACCCTGATTGCCCAGAATGATGGACCCTTCAAAACTGCGCTTGATCATACAAAATACGCAACCCGCTATCCTGATCTGGATCCGCAATTTGAACGGGCGCGAGCGTCTGATTACATTCACTCTCTTAATGTACGGCTGGCGAAGCATCATTTTTTGACAGGCGACAGGCCCACACTCGCCGACATTGCGATCTTTCCATTTGTGAGGCAATTCGCCCATATCGACCGCGGCTGGTTTGACGCACAGCCTTGGCCCAATGTGATCCTTTGGCTAGACGGTTTCCTTCAGAGCGCCGATTTTCAGAAAGCCATGACGAAAGTCGCTGTTTGGGAAGAGGGCTCGCCCCCTTATCTCTTTGGCCAAGCATCTAAATAGGTCTGACAATGGCAGGAAAATCCCTCAACAAGAAGAACTTGGAAGCATTGGGCGCAGATGTTCTGGCCGAGCTTCTGATGGAGGCCGTCAAAGGGGATGCGGCCCGACAGAGGCGCGTGCGGATGGCATTGTCTTCAAAGCAAAGCCCGAATGAGGCCGCCGCTGACATCCGCAAGCGGCTGGTACAAATCCGGCGCGCCCAGAGCTGGATCTCCACGCGCGCGCAGCGCACATTGGCCAAAGAACTGAATGGCTTGATTGACGTTATTTTGAACCGCGTCGCATCTGAAGACGTGGGCCTTGGCTTTGATCTGCTCTGGTCTCTGTTGCAACTTGCCCCGGATATTCACGCGCGGACTGACGACAGCAATGGTACGATCGGCGGTGTCATGGAGGTGCTGTCAGACGAATTCGAACTCGTCTCAGCTAGGTCTGGGTGGCCGCCTTTTATGCCATGCAAAGACCGCGCCACTCGATAAGAGCAGCGGCTCGGTTTTGTTTAAAAATCTGTCGGCTGGAGAGGCTTCGTTCCGAATTGAAGTGGTTGAAAACTGAAGAATG
>Ga0209345_10002842_pt1 | contig 18508 bp, 14 predicted proteins | sample Cruoilmetagenom7_FD_187294 | JGI IMG/M metagenome (GOLD analysis project Ga0209345, IMG submission 187294) | Oil polluted marine microbial communities from Coal Oil Point, Santa Barbara, California, USA - Sample 7 (SPAdes) (version 2) | ecosystem: Environmental > Aquatic > Marine > Oil seeps ...
GGGAGTGGGCAAAACCTGGGGGTCCATAAAGTGTGTTATCCTAAGTTCTTTTGAGGGAGCACAGTGATGGATGTTCAGATTTCGATGGAAACGACCTTTGATGATGGGACCAAGCGGACGCATCAGCTTGGTGGGTTGTCGCGCCCGTATCGGTTGGCCCAACAAGAAGGTCTGGGCCTTTTGCTTGAAGACGCAAAAGCGATCCTTAGGCATATTCAGAAGGCTGTTCTTTCTGATCAGATCGAAGAAGTGTGCAGTGTAAATCGCACTTGTCCAGACTGCGGATGCAGGAGGGCCATTCACGACTATCGTGAGCGCGTATTCGATACTGTGTTCGGGCGTTTTAGGCAGCGTTCTCCGCGTATTCGACGTTGCAAATGTTATGATTGCGGCGGGGTATTGTCACCGTTGGCCCAATTCTTTCCCGATCGTGCAACACCGGAACTCAGGAGATTACAGACCGAGCTTGGAGCACGGCATTCGTTTCGGGAAGCAGCGCGGATCATGGAATTGTTTCTGCCTTGCGCCAAGCAAATGAACACAACGATACGAAATCGGTTGGGTCAGGTTGCTCATGAAATTGGGGGCTCCAAACCAACCGAAATGGATTTGGATGAACAAGCGATATCGCCGCCGCTGACTGTTTTTCTTGACGGCGCGCATATCCGATGTCGGCCTGAATATCAAAGGCGGCACCTTGATGTTGTTGTCGGTAAGATAGAAAGCCCCAACATGTGCCGACGCTTTGGCTTGGTCTCGCAGGCAGCAAGGTCACCAGCAAAACAACTCCGGGCGGACCTGTCTGCACTTGGATGGGATGGTGAGCGTACCGTCACTGTTATCTCCGACGGAGAAGTGGCACTGCCTAATCTGGTCCGCAATGCTGTGAAAGGGCCGGTGCGCCACATCCTCGACTGGTGGCACATTTCGATGCGCGTTCGACATGTGGAAAACGCCGTCAAAGGGCTTTTACAGGCTAAGGATTTTATGGGGATACCGGAGTTCTTCAAGCGCCCATCGGAAAGCTTGCGATGGCATTTGTGGCATGGAAAGATCATGACAGCAGGGACAAATCTTCAATGGCTCATGACTGATTGCGCACGGCTTCCCAAAGACAATATGGCAGTCAGTGAAGCTGCGAAAAGAGTAGAGGCGCGCTGCAAAGAATTGTACACCTATCTCGACAACAATTTCGAAGCTCTGACGGATTACGGCTGGCGATATCGAAACGGTTTTCCAATCTCGTCTTCGCGCGCGGAAGGCTGTGTCGATGACATCTGCAACTCCCGGATGGGCAAGCGCCGACGCATGAGATGGTCTCCAAGAGGCGCTCATTGTGTGGCTGTGACTCGAGCGGCCGTCTTGGATGGCCGACTAAATGTTTCACATCGCGCTATGGCGGCATGACCCCCATGTTTTGCCCACTCCCCTGAAGGCATGGAACACCAGCTCATCCGCCGCACTGGACATGTCGGGTTTTTCCTCAAGGCTGGTCAAGTTGATACCGCGTGATTTCAGATCCTCAACCGTTTCTAGCATTTCCTTTTAGGGATCGGCCTAGGTGGTCGGGGCGGATAACGCGGAGAGTGTTCCTCGGGTTCTGATGAGATGGACATTCCCGAATATTCGCTAGGGCTGTATACTGGGTTTGTTTCATCGCTGTAAGAGCCCCTATTGCTGGGCTCATTGCCTCCCCAACCCAAATTCATATCATAATGTGTTGTAATATAGTATTAATAGTACTATTTAATTATTTACACATAATTCTGATTTTTAGCAAACGAGGGAAGCCATGAAAAGTTGGTCTTTAGAGGGAAGAGTTGCATTAATCACTGGCGCTGCCAGTGGTATCGGCGCGGAAACCGCAAAATTGCTGGCCGAGCGAGGTGCAAGCATCGTGCTGGCTGACTTAAACTTGGAAGGGCTTAAAAAACTGAAATCTGAGTTGGGCTCTGAAGTTGAATGCCAAATAGCTAAATGCGACTTGGGCAATATGGAAGAATGCACCAACACGGTTGCCGACGCGATCGCTTGGAAGGGGCATCTTGATATTTTGATCAATTCAGCGGCGCTTTACAAAAAGGTCCTGAACGAAGATGTGGACAAGGACTATTTCGACAAAATCGTTGACATCAACATGGCCGGCGCATTCTTTTTGACACAAGCATGTGCAACGCAGATGAAAGTACAAGGTTCGGGTAAAATTGTGTTGTTTACCAGCATCGCGGCATTCCGAGGTGGCGTAAATGGCAGCACGGTTTATTCAATGACTAAAGCGGCTGTGGTGGCATATATGAAGTCATTGGCTCGGGATATGGCCCCTTTCAACATCTGTGTTAACTCCATTGCGCCAGGTGGTGTTGATACACCGATGTTACGCGGACAAATGACAGATGAGGGCATGAAGGCGTTCATCGCGGATATTCCGATGGGCCGTCTTGCAACGCCCCATGAGATCGCGGAAGTCTGCGCCTTTGTGTCCAGCGATGCCGCCAATTACATCACCGGTCACACTTTTGATGTAAACGGTGGGCAGTTAATGCGTTAACGCAGTCTAAAGCAGCATTGTGAGGGGGTCTTCAACATACCCCTTAAATGCAGCCAGGAACATCGCAGCGACCGCGCCATCTATTGCGCGGTGGTCGCACGATAGTGTGCAGCTCATAACGGTTGCCGGAACCACTGCGCCGTCTTTTATCACGGCGCGTTGCTGGCCGGCACCTACGGCCAGTATCGCCGCCTGTGGCGGGTTGATGATTGCCGCAAACTCTTTTACGCCAAACATACCAAGATTTGAAATCGAGAAAGTGCCGCCGGAATAATCTATCGGCTGCAATTTGCCCGCGCGCGCTTTGGTGGCCAGTCTGTTCATCTCCGCGGAGATATCGGCCAAACCACGGTTGCTGGCACCTCGGATTACCGGCGTAATGAGGCCTCCATCAATTGCAACGGCTACAGAAATATCCGCACGGTCGTAGCGATATAAGCTGTCTCCCGCGAATTGAACATTTGCGTCCGGAACTGACTTCAATGCCAAGCCTGCTGCACGGATAACATAATCATTCACCGAAAGCTTGATATCCCGCCCTTCCAGTGTGCTGTTCAGTTGTTTGCGTTGTGCCAAAAGCGCATCCATCTCACAATCAATCGTCAGATAAAAATGCGGTACCGTAGTCTTGGATTCCGTCAGGCGCTTGGCAATAGTTTTGCGCATATTGCTCAGTATTTCAGCCTGCATCGGAACACCGTCATGCGGAGCGTATTCGGTTGACTGAACAGGGGAAGCTATCGGAACGGCCTTTTGTGCTGGTATTGACTGTGCCGCAAATAAAGCGGCGTCAACATCCGCTTTGACAATCCGCCCGACAGGGCCAGAGCCTGAAAGTATCGTAAGATCAACACCTGACTGGGACGCGATGCGTCGCGCCAAAGGCGAAACACGTAGCCTGATATCTTGCGGAGCTTCAGGTTTAGGCTCTGTAGATACCGGTACTTTTAGCGGTACTTTTTTTATGGAAGCAACTTCCGCCAATTGCGGCTTTGCGCCTTGTTTCTGGATGCCGACCTTTGCAATATCCTCACCATTTTCGGCCAATATCGCGATGACAGCACCAACTTCCACATCTTCGGTACCTTCGCTCACCAACAATTGAGCAACTGTGCCCTCGCCGACGCTTTCGGCCTCCATAGTTGCTTTGTCGGTTTCAATCTCAGCTATGAGATCTCCAACTGCGATCTTGTCACCAACATTTACCAACCATTTCGCAAGCGTGCCGCTTTCCATAGTTGGAGATAGCGAGGGCATAATTATTTCAAAGGACATGATGGTCTCTCTATCTGAACTGGAAAGTTTGTTGTGCGGAATTACTTGTCTAAACCACCCATGCAGAGGTACTTAACCTCAAGGTATTCATCGAGGCCGTATTTCGAACCCTCACGCCCGATACCGCTTTCTTTTATGCCGCCAAAAGGTGCCACTTCGGTGGAAATGATGCCCTCGTTGATACCAACCATTCCGTACTCCAGCGCCTCGGATACGCGCCAAACCCGGCCCACATCTCGGCTGTACATATAGGCAGCAAGGCCAAATTCGGTGTCATTGGCCATCTTTATAGCTTCCGCCTCGGTTTTAAACCTAAACAAGGGCGCCATCGGGCCAAAGGTTTCATCACGCGCCACCACCATGTCGGTCGTGATATCTGTCAATACCGCTGGCTCAAAGAAAGTACCGCCAAGAGCGTGCCGTTTGCCGCCAGTGATAAGCTTAGCGCCCCTATCAAGGGCGTCTGAGATGTGCTCTTCAACCTTCAAAACCGCATCTTCGTTGATAAGCGGTCCTTGCTGGAACTCGCCTTCCAGCCCATTGCCGATTGTCATATCTTCAACAGCTATTTTTAACCGCGCGGCAAACTCGTCGTAGACTTCATCTTGCACCAACAGTCGGTTGGCACAAACACAAGTTTGACCGGTGTTACGGAATTTCGACGCCATCGCGCCACGCACGGCTTCATCAAGGTCAGCATCGTTAAAAACGATAAACGGCGCATTGCCACCCAGCTCCATTGATACTTTTTTCACGGTCCCCGCGCATTGTCCCAACAAGATTTTGCCAACCGGGGTCGATCCCGTGAAGGACAGCTTACGCACAATCGGGTTTGACGTTAATTCGCCGCCAATATCTCGCGCGGAACCCGTAACAACGTTGAAAATGCCTTTTGGTATGCCAGCTTGCTCAGCGAGAACCGCCAAAGCGAGTGCCGAATACGGGGTTTCGGACGCGGGTTTCACAACGACGGGGCAACCGGCGGCCAGTGCAGGCGCACATTTCCGCGTAATCATCGAAGACGGAAAGTTCCACGGCGTAATAGCCGCACAAACGCCGACGGGCTGTTTTATTACAACGATCCGGCGGTTTATGTTGTTGGAGGGGATCACGTCACCATAAGCGCGTTTTGCTTCTTCCGCGAACCACTCGACAAAACCGGCTCCATAAGACATCTCACCTCGGCTTTCCGCCAGTGGTTTGCCTTGTTCCATCGTCATAATGATCGACAAGTCCTCGTGGTTTTCGACGATAAGGTCGTACCACTTGCGGATAATGTTGGCGCGCTCCTTGGCCGTGCGGTCGCGCCAGTCGGAAAAGGCAGCATTGCCCGCATTTATTGCTCGCTTGGTTTCCCGCGCACCCATCATTGGCACGGTGCCAATTTCAGCCAAAGTTGCGGGATTTGTTACCGCAAATTTATCGCCATTATCCGCGTCACACCACTCACCATTGATGTAACATTTCTGGCGTAAAAGACTTGGATTTTTGAGTTTCATTTCGATTCCATTCAAATTTTTTGTAGTTAGCTTACCCACGCGCTTTAGCTGGCAATCGCGCGGCCAGTGTCGTGCATCATCTCTGCGTATTTTTCTTCAATTTGGTCCGGCCCGGGTATCGAAGCCGCTTCCAGAATTTTGGAGACCGAGTTTGATTCCTCACCACCAACAACCCGTTTGATGGGTTGGTCAAGGTAATCAAAAAACCGTTTCTGGATTTCATCAACCAAAAGAGTGCCGTAAGAGGTGCCTATCGGCCCTTGTTCAACGATCAACACGTTGTTGGTTTTGCGTATACTTTCTCCGATTGTATCCCAGTCAAGCGAAGCCCGATCAAGGGTGCGAAGATCAATAACCTCGGCATCCAATCCCATTTTCTGTGCCGCATCTACAGATTTTTGTACCATCGCCATATAGGTAATGACGGTAAAGTCAGCGCCTTCGCGCACCACGCGGGCTTTGCCAAAAGGAATGCAATAATCTAGGTTATCAACCGGAACTGGCCCCGAAGTATCGTAAAGGTCCACCTGTTCAAGTACAATCACTGGGTCGTTACACTTAAGGGCCGTGTTCATCAGGCCGATGTAATCATATGGCGTGCTCGGGGCCACAATGCGCAACCCTGCCGAAGTAGCATAAACGCCCGCTGGGTCCATAGAATGCTGGGTGCCATACCCCGTACCAATCGCTGTTTTTGATCGCAAAACAAGGGGTACAGGCATTTTGCCACCGTACATGAAGCGGGCTTTGGCAATCTGGTTGAAAATCTGGTCGGCGGCCACCCACATGAAATCCGCATACATCATCTCGATCACCGGACGATAGCGGCCATCCATTGCGGCGCCACCGGCCAATCCACAAAATGCTTCTTCGGCGATGGGGGTTCCCAAAATCCGGTCAGGGTATTTTTCAACCAAACCTTTAGTAGCGCCATTTGTGCCACCCTTCATTTTGTCGACATCTTCACCAAGCGTAAATATCCGGTCATCTTCAGCCATGCGCGCATCCATAACTTCGGCCACGACTTTGATAAATTTCCGGTCCTCAAGCTGGCCTTCAAAATCTTCCGGCTCTGCAAAAACGGCGCCATCGAATTCGCTCAGATCACCACGAATACCCTCAGCCCTGCGCTCGGGGTCAGGCCATAGCGAAGCTACGATTTGTCGGCGATTTTTAGTCCCGGTTGGTTCTGTCAGAACCGCAACAACCTTTTCCATCGCATCCAGAGAGCGCTGGCGTAACGCGACTACATCCTCTTTTTCAATCAACCCTCGTGCGATCATTTTGCCAGCAACAAGGTCAAGTGGGTCGCGATCACCCCATTCGGCCTCTTCCTCTTTGCTGCGATATCCAAACGCACTGCCGGGCAGCGCGCCAGCCTGATGCGTAAACCGGTAGGTGTCGGCTTCAATCAGTACCGGACCATGCCCTGCGCGCATGTGGCCGATGGCATGGCTCATTGCCAGGGAGGTTGCCAATGGGTCCATGCCATCGACCCTAAAGGAGGGCATTCCAAAACCGGGCCCCCTTGCTGATAATCGGGGCTCGCCAGTTGAGTCGTCAACACTTGTAGATACGGCGTATTTGTTATTCTCGATGAAAAAACACAGCGGTAATTTCCATGCTGACGCCAGGTTCATGGTTTCCAATGCCGCGCCGATATTGGAGGCCCCGTCGCTAAAGCATGTTACCACAACACCGTCGCCACCTGATTGTTTCTCGGCCCAAGCAGCGCCCGCGGCCAAAGGTACGCCCCCGCCAACAATCGCGTTGGTGCCAATCATGCCGCTATCATGGTGGAACAAATGCATAGAGCCGCCGCGCCCGCCACAAAAGCCCTGCTCAAGCCCCATGATCTCTGCCAGCGTTTGCTGCAGAAGCATCTGAACATCGTCCGGAAAGTCTTCTTTGACCAGCAAGCCGCTTGGTGCTGTATAATTTAGAGTTTTTGCCAGAAACTGGTGGTGCGCCCGATGCGTACCATTTACCTTATCGTTTGCGCCCAAAAGGGCCATTGCCCCAACGGCGCTGCCTTCCTGCCCATTGCTACAATGGGCTGGGCCGTGCATAAGGCCCTCGCCGGACATCTGCAAAACCGTTTCTTCAAACGCGCGGATCAAATGCATATTCACCAACATAGAACCAAGCGAACCCGCTTTCGCCTTTTTCCAGTCGCTGTCAGAAACCGTAATCTCCTGCCACTTTTGCGCGTATTTCATTTCTTTTAATTTGGGCACTTGAGCCTCCTGTAGATTAGGCAAAGCCTATCGAATTTTGGAATTGCGGGTATTTCGGTTTTGCCGGCTTAGCTGGCGGCCATTTTTAATAGCGGCGTGGCAATACCAAACGTGCTTGCGACTTTGCTTATCTCTGAAATTGTCAACTCATCGAGGGGAATCCCGCTCTTTAGCCGCGCTCGCCGTGTTTTTGATTCCAACTCACCCGGAACAAGAACTTGTCCGTTCGCTTGGGTTGGCATTGAGGATTTCGTCCACTCGATCAGTCGGTTCACATCAATTCCATACGCGTCGCGACTGGAAAACACCTCTGGGTCAATGAGGATAGAAAACATGTTATTAACAACCATATTTGCAGTTTCATTGTCCGGGTGCCCACTTTTTCCACCTGTAAGAGCACCAGCTAAAACTTCGATCATGAAGGCCAAGCCTGACCCTTTTGGTCCGCCGACGGGCAAAACCGAACCCTGCGGTTCGTCGAAAAACCCCTGCGGGTCAACGGTTGGGTTCCCCGATCCGTCTATGATCATGCCCTCGGGAAGGGTTTCTCCTTTATTAATGGCAACAAGGATTTTGCCTTCTGGAATCTGACCCGTCGACATATCTAGTATTACGGGCTCACCCGATTCCACCGGCGTTCCAATGCAAATCGGATTGGTTGAAAACCGTGCTTCTTTGCCGCCAAATGGCGCAATTCTTATCCCAAACCCAGACGTGTTTACAAAATGAAGGGAGACCAAGCCAGATTTGGCGGCCTCTTCTGCCCAAGCCCCTACCCTGCCAACATGTGAACAATTCCGCGTAGCGACCAAACAAACGCCGTTGGCTTTAGCGCGATCAATGCCGGTTTTCATTGCTGCCTTTGCGGTGACTTGACCATAGCCAAAGCCGCCATCCAGAACCAACACACTTCCTGAATCAGTAACATATGTTGGCTCCGCGTTGGTTTTTACCCAGCCTTTTTTCAACCACTGAAGATAATGTACAACCCGAATTACACCGTGTGAATCATGACCAACCAAATTTGCATCTATCAAATGGTCAGCAACTATTTGCGCCTCTTCCAAAGTGGACCCTGAGGCGACAAAAATATCTGCTGTGTAGGCACCCAATATCTCGGAGTCAAAAAAAATTTCCAAAGTTCATTCTCCAACATTGCTCTATAATACCATTAATACTACTAATGTGATTAAGGCAGCCTGTCAACGAATAAAAATGCGCCGGGCTTATGACAAAAATTCAAGCGTTGCGCTAAAGCTTGGTTTTTTGATAAATTGTAAATAACATTTTGTGGAGAGCAGGCTTTGAGCATACAGAACGGCAGAAATTTAACCCAAACGATTGTCGATGAATTGGGCGTTGCCATCGTCAAAGGCAATTACGAGGGCAGCAAATTTCCAACAGAGGCTGCGCTTTGTGACCAGTTTTCTGCAAGCAGAAATATCGTCCGCGAAGCCGTTAAAATACTATCTGAAAAAGGATTGCTGCGCTCTCGACCGCGGCACGGAACTAGCATTCGACCTGAAGAACAATGGAATATTCTGGATACAGACATATTGCGCTGGCTGCTAAAGCGAAAAACCTCTCTGACGTTATTGAAAGAGTTTTTTGACGTGCGGTGCCAAATCGAACCCGCCGCCGCTGCGCTTGCAGCCGAATTGGCGAGCGACGAACAGATTGGAAAAATTCGCCTCGCAATGGACAGAATGGAAGCCGCTGAATTAGGCGACGATGACCCGTTGGAGGCCGACATCGCCTTTCACAAAGCCCTGCTGGAGGCGAGTAATAACAGGTTTTTCATCCAGCTTTCCAGCCTGACCGAAACGGCGCTTCGGGTCAGTATTCGGCTGACGAACACACAAAAATCCTCGCCCGGCGTGGTGGGAAAACACCTAGAATCCCATGAAGTAATCATTAGTGCAATCGAGGCACGCGATGCTGAGCTTGCTAAAACACAAACACAAAATCTATTTGTCAATGTGCAGGCCCTAATTCAAAAAAGTGTTGAAATGAAAAAAGCCCGTCCTAGCTGAATAGTTTTTTACTGATGTCAACGATATCGCGTTGCGTAGGCGAAGCAATTTCCGAAAGCTCCCGAAGAAAATCAAAGCAATGAAATCCCTCGTTGGATCTGGCCGAATAAATGCTGGACGGGCCCGACAAGGCCCCTAGAACCACCGCTTCAACATTTGTATCTGCTAGTGTTTCCAAAACGGTTTTCATCCAAATCGCGCCAATCAAAGTTGATTCACGCGGGTCATTGGCGTTCATCGCGACACATTCACCCTTTTTACCTATCACTGGCCCGGCACCGTAAGGGTTCTGGCGCATAGAAAGGCTGGCCGAAATTATTCTGTGCGGCACTCGTGGCATTTTCTCGCGAACCGTTGCTGCCATATACCTTAAGCTTTCAGTGTTTTGCATGATCGTCGTATCATCCGCAGCATGAATAATCGGGCAAAAGGCATGGCCGACAAAATCAATAGGCGCTTCCGGCGGCCACTTTCTATTAAGCTCGGTAAAGTATGTCAGCATTCCTCCACCGATTTTCGACTGAGGAAACCATTTTCGAACCAATTCATAGAAATCGGACAAAGGTAAGTAGGAAGGCCATTTTGCGTCGGGCTGGTAGCTTTCCAAGTAGACAGACGGGCAGGCTAACAGGTGTTCAATGGATAGTTCCGCATTGGCAACAACATCGGTAAATGCCTCAAGTGCAACGGCTGGATTCCCATGAATTTCCAGCTCAATAGACACGGGGCACTGCAGTATTTCTGAAATTTGGCAGATGGCGCGTATTTCCGCTTCGTCCAATGCATTGCTCTTAAGATAGGCTGAAATGAAGTCTGGGCGGTAACAACCAAAATGGTTCAGGTTCTCAAGCGCAAGTTGTGCCTCTCCGAAGGGTACGGCAATTCCAATCGACGGAAGGGGCTTGGCCTGTTGGTTTTCGGAACCTTTTGACACAGCTTTGGCCGGTGAACCCGCAGCGGAATTCGTCGATCGCTCAGCCGTTATCGACAGTTTTTGTACAAATATTTCGCCTGATTTAACCTGATATGGCCACGGATCCTGCAACGACCCAACATATGTTTTGTACGATGCATCCCCCCAGTTTCGTTGATCTTCCATTTCAAACGCTTGTTCAGTGCCATCCGGCCGCCTAGACATAAATTCCATTTCGACATTGGTCACATTCGACATGTTGAAGGATAATTTTTTGATATCAAATACCGGTTGGGACGGGCTGATCAATAGTGGGAATTCGGTTTTGGTCCTGTTTCCATTAGAATTGAAAACTTCGAGCTCAGCACCTGCGCATATACTTGCAGGATGAAGCACCGACAGGCCCACTCGATTAGCATTGAATGACGAAAGCGCCCGTCCTGTCGTGGTTACCTCAAGATGGCTATCCGTGGTAGCTTCGACAGAAATCGTATACTCGAAATGGCACTGCCCTGCGTTTACCTCTCCTGAGATTTCAATCTTATTATCCGTCAGGTTTCCTTGATACCTCAGCGAAGTTTGAGCTTCAAGCGTGGCCCAATTTTCGTCTCGGACCAGATAGGTCACCCCTCGTGATACCTCAATGTCGCCAAAAAAAATCTCACTGATTTGCCCATCCTGTACCGAGACAACAAACCTGCCCATATCAAATTTATGACACTCCGGCCCACTCTTTGAGCTGCTTTGATCGCACGGAGTTTTAGTCAATACGGTCACCTGTATCAGCAGAAAAGAAATGCGTTCTTGACATATCAGGCACAAGCCTCATTTTGGTTTGGCTATTGTCAACCGAATGGGTTGGTAGTTCTGCCAAGACATGCGTGTCTTTAAGCCGAAAGCTTACCAACATTTGGCTCCCCGTTGGCTGAAACACATCAATCTCGCAGGACAGTGTGCCTTGTTGCTCGCCCGATATCTCAAAATGCTCAGGTCGGATTCCCCATATAATTTTGCCGCCGTTTTTACTCAATTTGTCATGCCGGGATTGGTCAATTTCCAGCACTTGACCATCGGGCAGAACCATCTCATTTTTGTCGTTAGGCACCGAAACCTCAATTAAATTCATTGACGGTGATCCAAGAAAGCTTGCAACAAACAAGTTTTTTGGCTGGTTAAAAAGCTCCATCGGCGGGCCGTTTTGGACAATCTCACCATCCCGCAACAATACAATTTGGTCAGCTAGCGTCATCGCTTCTATTTGGTCATGGGTCACATAAACAAAGGTTTTACCCAGTCGTTGATGCAGCTTTTTGAGCTCCTCACGCATTTCATCACGCAGCTTTGCGTCAAGGTTTGACAGGGGCTCATCAAAAAGAAAAAGCTCTGCGTCGCGCACAATGGCACGGCCAATGGCAACACGCTGGCGCTGACCGCCCGACAATTCCCGCGGTTTGCGTTCAAAATAGTCCGTCAGGCCCAAAAGCTCTCCAGCTTCTTCAACTTTGGTCGCGATTTCAGCCGCAGGCACTTTGCGGGCACGCAATCCAAAAGCGATATTCTCGTAGACTGACAAGAATGGATATAGCGCATAGGATTGAAAAACCATGGCAAGGTTACGGTCGCGCGGCGCCAAATCTTTTATGGAAGCCTCGCCCATCGACACGTCGCCATCAGTAATTTGCTCCAACCCGGCAATCGAGCGCAGCAAAGTACTTTTGCCACAACCAGATGGGCCAACCAAAACCGTGAACCCACCCGATTCAATCGTTAGGTTAATGTTCTTAACGGCGTGAAAATCACCGTAATGCTTATTCACTTTGCTTAGTACAAGATCGCTCATTTTTATCCCTTAACTGCGCCCATTGACATGCCGCGCACGATATATTTTTGCATCGTCGCGACGACAAAGAACATTGGCAGCATGCCTAACATACTCATCGCGCCGATTTTCCCCCAGAAGGTTGACTGTGATCCGAAGTAGCCGGTGACCTGCACAGGATAAGTCGTTACATCCGAACGTGTCAGGATCAGCGCGAACAAGAAGTCGTTCCATGCGAAAATGAAGGTAAATACCGCTGTTGCAAACAAACCGGCACGAACCATCGGGAAAACCACCTTCAGGATCACCTGAAATCGCCCCAGCCCGTCGATATAGGCGCTTTGCTCAAGCTCGATCGGCACATCCTGAATATAGCCGCGCATCATCCAGATTACGTAAGGCAAATTGAACGCCGTATAGAGCAGGATCAGGCCAATATAGGTATCCACCAATTTTAGTGAAACAAACAAAAGGAACACTGGAAAAGCAATACAAATGGTCGGAACCATCCGTTGCGAGATGATCCACATTGAAAAATTTGGGCCGCCGGTTTTGTAACGTGCAATTGAGTAAGCCGCAAATGTGCCGAGGACCATTGCGATCACCGTACTAATGCCAGCCGTTACCAAGCTGTTAAAGACCGTCCAGACATCGCCATCTCGGAAAAGCACATAATAGTTGTTTAAATCAATCGATTTTGGCAACCAAACAGGAGGGTAAGCGAATATTTCATCTGGGGTTTTAACCGAAATTGCCGCCAACCAATATATTGGAAAGAAGAAGACAACCGCACAAATAATCCCAAGTGCCAAGCGCTTGCGTGTGTTGTTTTTAGAACCTGCAGCGCTCATCTTTCGACCTCCACCAATCTAAGGAAACCCAAAACCAAGATGGTAAGAACAACTATTATAATCAGCGCAAAGGCTGCCGAATAACTGACATCAAATTCTCTAAACGCCACCTGGTAAGCATAGACCGATATCGTTTCGGTATGTGTTCCCGGTCCGCCTTGGGTCATCGTCCATACGATATCAAACAGTCGTACAAGATCTAGCCCGCGAATAAGGATTGCCACCGCCATTACAGGCATGATGGCGGGTAGAATAATGAGCCTGAATATTCTGAATTTTGAGGCACCATCAATGCTTGCGGCTTCAAGTTGCTCTTCGTCTACACCGGATAATGCTGTCAAAAGCAGCAAAAACATAAAGGGCGTCCATTGCCATACGTCTGCAACAAGAATTGCGGGCCAGACGAGATCAAGATTTACGGTCCATAATAGCTCGACATCGGTGCCGGTTATCCAGCCGAGGATCTGGTTGATCGGGCCAAATCTATTGTCGAACATAAGGCGCCATGTTGATCCGGCTACAATTGGTGAAATCACCGTTGGAAGCAAAATAATTGCGATCAACACCTGCTTAAAAGGCATTTTATTCAGAAACAGGAATGCCATACCTAGGCCCAAAGCGATCTGGATTGGCAGCGCCACAAGGGTAAAAAGCAAGGTGCGCATAACCGCGCCCCAAAAACGGCCATCCTGGAAAAGACGTTCGTAATGAATAAAGCCAGAGTAGCTAGTATCATCAGCAAACATAGTGATATTTTGGAAACTGGTGATAAGGAGGTTTACGAACGGGTATAGCCCGATCAGTAGAATGAAAAAAATGGCTGGCGCCAAAATTATAAATCTAAATTCAAATAGGCGGCTCATATTTTTCCCTCGGTTGGGTGCGGGCCATCCAGGAAGAGGTGGCGGCCCGCACGTCTGTGTAGAACTTTACCTTAGTTTGGGTAAGCGTTGGGTTTTGAAGCCCAGTCTGCATAAACCCGTCGTTGATCATCCACGCCGATGCGGTCGGTTAGATCGTCCCATTGGCTTGCAAGATCGTCAAGGATCGTTTGCGGGTCTTCTTTCGCCCAGAGACGGCCGATGGCCTGACGCAAGGCTTCTTCATAACGATCTGTCTGGATAAGCGACAGGTCGAGTAGTCCGCTAACAGAACCTGCTTGAAGCGCGTCCAAATATTCGTCTGCACCATCCCAACGCGACCGATATTCAGGGTCTGCGTAATGCGAGGCACGGAATGGGTCACGCATGGCAAAGGGAAGCTGAACACGTTGCAAGCTGATTTCTTCTGAATTCATCCATTGCGCAAACAAGTAAGCTGCTTCTTTGTTTTCACTTGCTGAAGAAACGCTCAATGAGAACCCGATTGCGAGCTCAGGCGTTCCACCCGGAGGCAAGGCGTAGCCAACATCGCCACCAACTGTGGTTTCCGGCAGCCAGCTCAGGGCTTCTGTGTCACTCCCATATCCGGCTGTCCATCTTCCGACAGGTGGCCAGGAAATGGTCATGGCTGTCTGGCCATCCATGAATGCATTTAGCATTTCAATGAACCCCCACTGCTCTACTCCGGGTGGCATGTGCTCAATATCCGCAAGGATATCGTTAAACACTTTCAATCCAACTTCACTGTTAACAGTGGCGCGCATTGTGTCGGCATCAAAGAATGTGCCGCCTTCAACACGGAAGCGCTCTTGAAAGAGGTATTGGAAATTGCCTGGTTGGAAATGCATGCCTGCGCCGTACACATCCGGACCCATTGTTTTGGTGATATAGCCGGCAATATCATTAAATTGCTGCCAATCAGCCGGAGGCGCGAGATCATAACCAAATTCCGCCTTGAAGCCGCTTTGCATTTCAGGGTCTTCAAAGATATCTTTACGGTAATACATCAGCAACACATCGCCGTCATCGGCCAAACCGTAAGTCACACCTTCAACGGTCATTTGGTTGTTGCGATACACATCACCGATTCCGGCAATTTCATCCGCATAGCCATACCGCTCGATATAGTCATCGAGTGGTTCAAGCGCGCCCGCCAAAGCCAAGTCAGGCATTTGGTTCGGGATGACATTCAATATATCATAGGCGCCGGTGGCTGCCTTTGTTTCCTGAATGATTTTAGTGAACATCTGATCAAGCGGCGCTTCAACGATGTTGATTTTGATGCCCGTCAATTCTTCCCATAGCGGGCCTGAAAAGTTGATCGGATCCAACGGCTGAAGACCAGCTTCGTAAAAAACAGTTAGCTCGGTTCCAGCAAATTGCTTTGCGGCTTCAACTGCGATGTCAGCAGCTGATTGCGCGAGCGCCATCGATGCAGATGACACTAATCCTATGGTCGCGGCCCCTGCGAGCAGTGTGCGTCTTGATAGTTTCATTTTTACCTCCATTAAAGTGGACAGACCATTTATATCATTTACATTCACCAAAGCAATAGTAAATATTCCTGATAGGAGAGAATCATGACACTTTCAGACGCATTTTCATTAGATCCATCAAATAAAATTAAGAAGGAGGGTGTTGCTGACAAGGTCGTTAGGCGGATTCTTGAATTGATTAAGTCTGGCAACCTAAAAGCTGGTGATCGGCTTCCGGCCGAGCGTGAATTAATTGAAATCTTCAATGTTAGCCGCCCGACCTTACGAGAAGCGCTACGAGCCCTTTCTGTACTTGGCGTTACCGAATCACGCCACGGAGGCGGCGCATTTGTTACGAATCTGGACGGAGAAAAACTACTGGCCCCCCTGGAATTTTTTGTCAGCTTATCAGAAAAAAATGTCCAGGAATCGTTTGACTGCCGTCGGCTTATCGAAGTTGAAATAGCTGGTCTGTGCGCCGAAAAAGCCACGCCAGAAGATATCTCAAAACTAGACAATATGCTGCGAACGCAGGAAAATGTGGGAAATGACCCGATAGCATTTAGAATGCTCGATAGCGAATTTCACGCTTGCTTGTACAAGATGTCCGGCAACTCGATGATGGAACGCCTTGCAACCGGCTTTTACAATATGGGCCTCGAAGAACGCCGCATAGCTACCGAAAGCTCGCGGGTCACCGAGCAGAGTCTCCGCGACCACAAGAAAATTGTTGCGGGCATTAAGAGCGGGGATCGTGTTGAAGCAATGGAGACGATGGCCCGGCATATCAACCACATTGAATCAACAACGATTGAAGCCATGATGTAGTGGGAAAACGTATTTTGGGGAAAATCGCGGATCAGGATTGCGCCGCGATTTTCATTTTTTTAAGCAGACGCTCGATCTGACATGGATTGATATCTGGTTAGCGAAGCATCAGGATTAAGCGTCAATCCAAACCCGGGTTCATCACCTAAACTAAGTTTGCCATTTGTTGGGACTTGTTCATTCAAAAACAAATTTCCAAAAACCGGTATTACCGATTTTCCGTCACGGCTGTTGGATATGTATTCGCAAAATTTTGAATGCGGTTGCGTAATCACAAAGTGAGAAGAGTAAGCGCCGGAACCGTGTGGAACTACCTGCAAGTCATACGCCGCAGCCATTGCAGAAACCCTCAGCAGTTCTGTCATACCCCCCAACCACATAACATCCGGCTGAATAATGTCGACACACCGCTCGGTTATCATTTGACGGAATCCGTAGCGGCTGAATTCATGCTCGCCCGTCGTCCACTTTTTGGTCGGATGCGCCGCTTTGATTGTCCTAAAGCCGTCAATATCGTCGGGGTGCAATACTTCTTCCCACCAATTGATATTCAGATGCTCACACGCAGAAGCAATCTCGATCGCATAAGGCACTGTCAGCGCCATATAACAGTCGACCATGAGTGGGAAATCAGGCCCAACCGCCTCACGGTGCATCTCCAGAAATTCAACATTTTTGCGAACCCCTTCGGCACCGTCTGCCGGACCAAAAGGTAGCGGCACCTTTCCCCCCCAAAACCCAATCTCCTTGGCGACGTCAGGCCGAGGGCCAGTGCAATAATAGTCTAGGTTGTCGCGAACCTTGCCGCCAATCATAGCCCAAACAGGTTCTTGCCGACGAATTCCCAGCAGATCCCAAAGAGCCAAATCTACAACACTCAACGCCGCCAAAGCGATCCCTTTGCGCCCATAGAACATAGAGGATTGATACATCTGATCCCAGAATAAATTTGTGTTTCTTGCATCATTTCCGATCAGGAATCTTTTGAAGTGCTGCTCGATAAGAAAGCAGGCTGGTTCTCCACCAAATCCAGTCGATACGCCGATGTTACCGGCCTCATCTTCAATTTCGACAACTATTGAGCCCAAAACACCAATGCCCCAACTTGTGCGGGAAGATTTGTAATCTGAATAAGCAGACATAGGATTTGCGATGGTCGTGTCCACAATCCAGTGACCTTTTGGCTGATCATGATAGTCGCCGCCTTCGCCTTTTCCGCCAACCAAATAGGTTCTAACTTCAACGATTTTACAAAACATGAGTTCCCTTTTCTTCCCACAACAATTTTGGGGGCTTTAGTATTGCGACTTCAAAACTAATAAATGGTCTGTCCATTTATTGCAAGGTGCAATTGACAATATCAGTTGCAAACCCCGAGGGGGCAGCCAATTGGACCCCATAATTCCAATAGCAAGCAGTTACTTTTGATGCTCTAAGACCATTTCCTGCCAGCTTTGCTTGTCTGTCTCTTAAATGGAGAACGCCAAACAGTGCTACCTCACCAGCCCATAGTTTAAAAAATGCCGGGGCCTTTAGAATTTGCACAATCTTTACGCGAATGGGTTCTATCGCAGATTTCTACTTCAAGCTGCTGGTAATCCAAGTATTTCTACCGCTGACTTCAATAAATCACGCAACCCTTACCATAACTTTGCGGAAGCACCGGTCTGATGGCCCAAAGCCGCTGACCAGACCTTATACCGCCCCTGCCCTGTAATCTCTCTGATCAAACCAAGCTTGGCAAAGCGATTAAGATTGCGGCGCGCTGTGGCTTTATCACAGCCGCAGGCACTGGCGACCATGCTCGCCGAGAGCGCTGGCACGGCTTGAAGGGCCTCGATCAAGAGCGCCGGTGTTTTGCCCGACAACCCCGCCGATGCACGCTCTGCACGCTTGGCCCAAGTGTTCAGCTGCCCGTGTTGCATTTCGGCCTGAAGGCAGGCGTTTTCCACCGCCGCGTACCACCGCGCGAGCCGGTCTTCCACCGTTCCGCCCTGCCCGATCGGCCCGCCGCTGGCCGCTGGCAGAAACCGTAGCGCCCTGGGGAGTGGGCAAAACATGGGGGTCATGCCGCCATAGCGCGATGTGAAACATTTAGTCGGCCATCCAAGACGGCCGCTCGAGTCACAGCCACACAATGAGCGCCTCT
>Ga0209345_10002844_pt1 | contig 18495 bp, 18 predicted proteins | sample Cruoilmetagenom7_FD_187294 | JGI IMG/M metagenome (GOLD analysis project Ga0209345, IMG submission 187294) | Oil polluted marine microbial communities from Coal Oil Point, Santa Barbara, California, USA - Sample 7 (SPAdes) (version 2) | ecosystem: Environmental > Aquatic > Marine > Oil seeps ...
ATCTGAAATACCTATACACTATCCGGAGTACAAGCCATTGGACAAAAATAACGAATTATCAACGCAAAAATCATCGGAGATAAAAAGAAAGGCAAAGTCCGACAAACCAGATATTCCGAGTGGCTTGTCTTATGTCGTAGCGACAGGTGTTCTTGGAAAAATCCTCACAAAAATTATCGAGGCACCAGCTCCTGACAAAGTCACACAAGATTTCTTATCAAATGTTTGGGGCTTTACTGGAGGATCGGCTATGGCGGTGATCCCCTTTCTCAAAAAGATTGATTTCCTTTCGTCCGACGGCACACCAACGGATCACTATCGGAATTTCCGAACAGCATCACATCGTAATTCAGCAATTCGGCACGGATTAAGAGCTGGCTTTCCAGACATCTACAAACAAACTGATTTCGCAGAGAAAGCAAAGGACGAAAAAATATCTGACATCATTATTGCTCTTACTGGCCGCTCCAAAAACGATCAAGTAATACGTGCAATTCACGGATCTTTTAAAGCCCTCGCAGATTTCATGAACACAGAAAACGATGCTGCGGCTCCCGCAACGCAAGAATCAGCAGTGCTTTCGGAGACATTCAAAGACACTACAAGCCAAACCGCTTCTTCCACAGGCTTCAATCTTGGATATCAAATAAATATAATCCTACCAGAGACGAAAGATGTAGAAGTATTTGATGCAATATTCAGAAAGCTTAAGGAGCATCTTTTGTGAGCAATTCAGAAAATATGCGCGCATTTATACTAAACAATGCCGTTATTGCTTCAAAAATATCGGAAATAAATCAAAATTTAGAAGAAGAAATTTCAAAAGACTTCTTTCAAGACTCACTAATTAAGCCATTTGTACCACAAATAAAACTTGAAATCAGAAACAACGCCAATCGAATGGCCGCATATTACAGAATGTTCTATATGCTTGAAAACCACATTCGAATGATAATTGAATCGCTTTTGCAGGAGGAATTCGGACCTAGTTGGTGGGACAAGGCTGTTCCAGATCCAGTAAAAAAGAACGCGGATTTGAACAAGAAAAGAGAATTGGAGGCTGGTTTCTCTCTTCGCTCTTCAGAAATGCTGCACTACACCAATTTTGGTGAATTGGGTGACATAGTTCGAGAAAACTGGAGTGTTTTTGGCCAAATATTTCGAGATAAAGGGCACTTTAATCGCGTGATGTTCAACCTAAACCTGTTGAGAGCCACGATCGCACACTGCGGCATTCTTTCTGAAGACGAAGTCCTAAGGCTGAAGCTCACAGTGCGCGACTGGTTCCGATTAATGGAATAAATCCACCCCCTACCGCTTCAGCGGCTTGTAGGTCACCCGCTTCGGATTGACCGAGTCGGCACCGAGCCGGCGGATCTTATCCTGCTCGTAGTCCTCGAAGTTGCCTTCGAACCATTCCACGTGGCTGTCGCCTTCGAACGCCAGGATGTGGGTGGCCAACCGGTCGAGGAACATGCGGTCATGCGAGATGATGACGGCGCAACCGGCGAAATTTTCCAGCGCATCTTCGAGCGCACCGAGCGTTTCGGTGTCGAGATCGTTGGTCGGCTCATCGAGCAGCAGCAGATTGCCGCCGGACTTGAGCAATTTGGCCAGATGCACCCGGTTGCGCTGACCGCCCGAAAGCGTGCCCACCTTCTGCTGCTGGTCGCCGCCCTTGAAGTTGAACGTCGAGCAATAGGCGCGGGAGTTCATCTCGTGCTTGCCGAGCTTGATGATGTCGTTGCCGCCGGAAATTTCTTCCCAGACGCTTTTGTTCGGATCAAGCGAATCGCGGCTCTGGTCGACATAGGACAACTGCACCGTTTCACCGACAGTGATGGTGCCGGAATCGGGCTGTTCCTGACCGGTGATCATCCGGAACAGCGTGGTTTTACCCGCACCGTTCGGACCGATCACGCCAACGATGCCGCCGGGCGGCAGCTTGAACGTCAGGTCGTCGATCAGCAGCCGGTCGCCATAGGCCTTGGAGATGCCCTCGACGTCGATCACCTGGTTGCCGAGCCGCTCGCCGGTCGGGATGATGATCTGGGCTTCGCCGGGGCGCCGGTCGGAAGCGGCCTTGACCAGCTCGTCATAGGCCCGGATACGCGCCTTGGACTTGGCCTGGCGGGCTTTCGGTGACGAGGCGATCCATTCCTGTTCGCGCGAGAGCGATTTCTGCCGCGACGCCTCTTCCCGGCCCTCCTGCTTCATCCGCTTGGCCTTGGCGTCGAGATAGGCGGTATAGTTGCCCTCGTAGGGAATGCCGCGACCGCGGTCGAGCTCGAGAATCCAGCCCGTGACGTTGTCAAGGAAGTAGCGGTCATGGGTGATCATGATCACGGCACCGGGATATTCCCTGAGATGCTTTTCGAGCCAGGCGATGCTTTCCGCGTCCAAATGGTTGGTCGGCTCGTCAAGCAGCAGCAGGTCGGGCTGGCGCAAGAGCAGCGCACACAGCGCCACCCGGCGTTTTTCACCGCCCGACAGGGCTTCGACCGAAGCTTCCGGCGGCGGGCAGCGCAACGCTTCCATCGCCATTTCCACCTGGCTGTCGAGATCCCACAGGTTCTGCGCGTCGATGATGTCCTGGAGTTTCGCGCCTTCATCGGCGGTCTCGTCGGAGTAATTCATCATCAGCTCGTTGTAGCGGTCGAGCACTGCCTGCTTTTCGGCCACGCCTTCCATGACGTTTTCGAGCACGGTCTTGGCCGGATCGAGCTGCGGCTCCTGCGGCAGGTAACCCAGCGTCGCGCCATCGGCCAGCCAGGCCTCGCCGGTAAACTCGCTGTCGAGCCCGGCCATGATCTTCAGAACCGTCGATTTACCGGCGCCGTTCGGACCCAGGATACCGATCTTGGCGTCCGGGTAGAACGACAGATGGACGTTTTCGAGGACCTTCTTGGCGCCAAAGGACTTGTTGAGCCCCGCCATGTGATAGATGAACTGCCGTGCCACGATGCGCTCCAGACATGATTTGGATGATTGCCCGCTGTCTAGTCGAATTGGCGCGGAAGGGCAATGACAGGCTTAGGCAGAGAAAGTGACAGCCACGCCCTTCTTGCGGAAATAGGACTGCATGATCTTGCGGCCCTGGCGGTTGGACTGCGCCAGTTTGGACGGCTCGAACACCGCTTCCTTGACACCTTCACGCGCCATCGCCGCCTTCAGCGCGGCAATGTGGCTGTCCAGATCTTCGTTGTCATTGGTTATCGACGCATAGATATTGTCGATGGCTTGGGTAAGGGTCAGATCGCTCACGTCTCGGCACTCCATGGCTCGTTGCCCCTCAACTAGCGATTTTTGCGGCAAGAGCAAGCGCGACACGCATTCTCCGGCCACATGATCTCCCATCCCCCTCTTGATTTTCGCGCTCCGGGCATGGCCAATGGGTGATGAGCGATTTTTCTCCCTTTACCCGTCAAAGCCCTACCGGCGCCGCACTTGCCGTCCGTCACATGCCGGCAACAGGCACACCGCGCGCCGTGGTGCAGATCAATCACGGCCTGGCCGAACACGCCGCCCGCTACCAGCGTTTTGCCCGGTTTCTCGCCTCCCGCGGCTTCCACGTCTATGTCCACGATCACCGCGGCCACGGCGCCACCCGGACGCCCGATTCGATACCCGGCGCATTCGCATCCAGGGACGGCGCGTCGAAGGTGATAGCGGATGTCGCCGCCATCCATGCGCTGATCGCCAAGCGCCACCCGGGCCTGCCGGTTGTCACCTTCGGCCATTCCATGGGCGGCCTGATAGCGCTCAATTTTGCCGAGACCCATCCGGGAGCAAGTGCCGCGCTGGCGGTCTGGAATTCGAATTTCAACGCCGGGCTGGCCGGACGCGCCGGTCAGATCGCGCTCAGGCTGGAAGCCTTTTTCAAGGGCTCGGATACGCCGAGCGCCATTCTGCCCAAACTCACCTTTCAGGCCTGGGCCAACGCGATGCCCGACCGCCGCACCGATTTCGACTGGCTGTCGCACGACACCGTCGAGGTCGATCTCTATGTGGTCGACCCGTTGAGCGGCTGGGACGCCACGGTGAGCATGTGGCAGGACGTGTTCAGGCTGATCTACGCCGGAGGCGACGCGGCAAATCTGGCGAAATTGCCCAAGGCGCTGCCCATCCACCTAGTTGGCGGCGGCGAGGATCCCGCCACCGACAATGGAGAGGCTATCCTCTGGCTTGCCGGAGAGATGCACAAGGCCGGGCTGACCAGCGTCACCACCCAAATCCTCCCGAGAACGCGGCACGAAACCCTCAACGAGATCAACCGCGACCAGTCGATGCTGGGCTTTGCAGCCTGGCTTGACGAGGTGCTTCAAGCGAGCAACTGAACACGCATGCAGGGCGCCGCCGCCTCCTGGAAACAACCGTCGCAGCGCCGCGATCAAACGTCTCGGTTGCGGGCGTGACAGGGTCCGCGAAAACCTGCTAACAAACAGTCGCGAACCGGAGGGCTGACCATTTTTTCCGATCTTTTCACAGGCCGTGAACGCACCATATATGTTGCGCTGATTTCGTGCACTGCAGGGAGCGTTCCCCATGTCTGAGACCCCGGACGCCAATCCTTCAGATACAAACACCGGACCGCTCGCAGGCGTTCGGGTCATCGAGCTTGCCCGCATTCTGGCGGGGCCATGGGCCGGGCAATTGCTGGCCGATCTCGGCGCCGACGTGATCAAGATCGAGCACCCTCAGGGCGGCGACGACACCCGCCGCTGGGGGCCTCCCTTTGTCGAGGGTGCTGACGGCGAGAACCTCTCGGCGGCCTATTATCACTCCACCAACCGCGGCAAGCGCTCGATCACGCTCGATATTGCCAGTCCCGAAGGGGCGCAGACCGCGCGCGAGCTGATCGCGACTGCCGATGTGGTGCTCGAGAATTTCAAGGTCGGCGGGTTGAAGAAATACGGCCTCGACTATGACAGCCTGAAGGCCGAGAATCCGCGGCTCGTCTACTGCTCGATTACCGGCTTCGGCCAGACCGGGCCTTACGCACCGCGCGCCGGCTACGATTTCATCATCCAGGCCATGACCGGCATGATGTCGATTACCGGCGAGCCGGGCCGCGAGCCGCAAAAGGCCGGTGTCGCCATTTCCGATGTCTTCACCGGACTATACTCGGTCATCGCCATCCAGGCGGCCCTCCGCCATGCGGAGAAAACCGGCCAGGGCCAGATGATCGACATGGCGCTGTTTGACACCCAGGCCGGGATCCTGGGCAACCAGAACCTCAACTACCTGGTCTCCGGCGTCGCGCCGGTGCAGATGGGCAACGCCCACATGAACATCGCGCCCTACGAGGTGTTCCCGGTCGCCGATGGCCATGTCATCATCGCGGTCGGCAATGACGGCCAGTTCCAGCGCTTCTGCAAGCTGCTGGGCGCCACCAAACTCGGCGCCGATCCCGACTTCCAGACCAACCCGTCACGCGTCGCCAACCGCAAGCGATTGCGCGACGAGATCATCGCCGAGATGAGCAACTGGACCAAGGCCGACATGCTCGCCGCCTGCGAGGCCAATGCCGTGCCTGCCGGGCCGATCAACACCATCGCCGAGATGTTCGATGATCCGCAAGCCATCGCCCGCGGGCTGAGGATGGACCTGAAAGATTCCGCCGGAACCGAAATTCCCTCGGTCCGCGCGCCGATCCTGCTCCCCGCCTCCCCGCTTCACTATGACCGGCCAAGCCCGCGCCTGGGCGAGCACACTGACGAAGTGCTGGCCAAGCTCGAGACCATCAAGTCAAAAGGACAACGCACATGAAAACCGGCGGCCAGCTGATTGTCGATTCACTCAAGGCCAATGGTGCCGAGCGTCTGTTCTGCGTGCCGGGCGAAAGCTATCTCGCGGTGCTCGATGCGCTGGTCGATTCCGGCGTCGGCGTCACCGTCTGCCGCCAGGAAGGCGGAGCCGCGATGATGGCCGACAGCTGGGGCCGCTTGACCGGCAAGCCCGGCATCTGCTTCGTTACCCGCGGCCCCGGCGCCACCAATGCCACCGCCGGCCTGCACATTGCCCGCCAGGATTCGATCCCGATGATCCTGTTCATCGGCCAGGTCCAGCGCGACGCCCGCGAACGCGAGGCTTTCCAGGAAGTCGAGTACCGCCGCGCCTTCACCGAGTTTGCCAAGTGGGTGGCAGAGATCGACGATCCGGCCCGTATTCCCGAATTCGTCAACCGCGCCTTCTCCGTGGCCCAGTCCGGCCGCCCCGGCCCGGTGGTGCTGGCGCTGCCCGAGGATGTGCTGCGCGAAGTGGTCGAGAACCCGCCAACTTCGATCCTGCCCAACCCGGTACCCGTGATCCGCCCCGGCGAACCGGAAATGAAGGATCTGGCCGACCGCCTGTCGCGCTCGAAACGCCCGGTGATGATCCTCGGCGGCACCCGCTGGACCGATCAGGCCGTCCGCCAGGTCGAGCATTTCGCCGCCAGGGCGCAAGTCCCCGTCGGCTGTTCTTTCCGCCGCCAGATGCTGTTTGACCACACCCATGACTGCTACGCCGGCGATGTCGGCATCGGCATCAACCCGGAGCTGGCAGAAGAGATCAGGAAGTCCGATCTGGTGATGCTGATCGGCGGCCGCTTCTCCGAAATGCCGTCTTCCGGCTACACCCTGCTTGACGTGCCCTTCCCGGCCCAGCCGCTGGTTCATGTTCATGCCGACGCCGATGAACTCGGCCGGGTCTACCGCCCGTCGCTTGCCATCAACGCCGACCCCGCCTCCTTTGCCGAGGCCCTGTCCACACTTGATGTCGAGACCACTCCGGCGCGCGCCGAGCGGACAAGGCAGATGCATCAAGCCTATCTCGACTGGTCGACACCGCCCGAAACAGGCCCCGGCGATGTCCACATGGGCCCGATCATCGACTGGCTGCGCGATGAGCTGCCCGACGACGCGATCCTGACCAATGGCGCGGGCAACTACGCCACCTGGGTACACCGCTATGTCCGCTTCAGAAAATTCGCCACACAGGCGGCCCCTGCCTGCGGCTCCATGGGCTATGGTGTGCCCGCCGCCGTGGCCGCCAAGCAGGCCTTCCCCGAGCGCCTGGTGGTGGCCTTTGCCGGCGACGGCTGTTTCATGATGCACGGACAGGAATTCGCCACCGCCGTGCAGCACAAGCTGCCGATCATCATCATCGTCGTCAACAACTCGATGTACGGCACCATCCGCATGCACCAGGAGCGCGATTACCCCGGCCGCGTCAGCGCCACCGAGCTGACCAATCCGGATTTCGCCGCCCTCGCCCGCGCCTATGGCGGCCATGGCGAAACGGTGGAAAAGACCGCCGATTTCGCCCCCGCCTTCAAGCGCGCCCGCGCCATCGGCAAGCCGGCGATCATCGAGATCAAGCTCGACCAGCAGGCCATCACCCCGACCCGGACATTGGACCAGATCTCGGGCACCGGCGTGAAGAAATAGCCCAAGGCACGTTTCAAGGGCTTGCCGCGGCGTCAGCGAACGCCACTTTGCTGGCTATGAACAGCTCACAGCCAGCAATTCCGCTTTCTGTCTGGTACGACGGCGATTGTCCGGTTTGCCGTCAGGAAGTGGCGCTCTATAGCCGCATCGACCAGAACCGTGCGCTCGAGTGGATCGATATTGTCGCTCTCGCCGACAGCGACTTTCCCGCCGGCAAGACCCGTGACGATCTACTTGGCCGGTTTCATGCGCGGCAGGCCAACGGCCCCTGGCACACAGGTGTGGATGCCTTCGCCGCCATCTGGGATCAGCTCCCGGTGCTCGCACGCCTGGCCTTCCTCTTCCGCACCCCCGGCATCCGCCAACTGGCTGAGCTTGGCTATCGCGGCTTTCTCAAATGGCAGCGCCACCACCGCGCCCGGCGTATCCTCTCCAAGCTACCCGTCGCATGACCTCAGGGCCGTTCGTCCAGAACCCCGACCCAGAGGCTGCCATCGGTCGACCATGGGTCACCTCCGCCATTGACCCCGCTGTGCACCGTGTGAAAACCGGGCATCATGTAGCTGTCTTTCAGCCGACCGGCCTTTTTCAAATCTGCCCTGAGCTTGTCGCGCTCGAGATCCACGTCGGGCGCAATGTGATGGGTCAATTGTCCGGTTTCGTGGCTGAGGCCAATGCCGCGGTCAAATGAAGCCGCGCCGATATAGAGTGGCGCCGGCAGTTCCGAACTGGTTGAAAGAAGCCACAGCCGCACGTGATGCCGCGTGTCGGGATCAGGGCCTGCGGGCTTTTCGAAGGCCAGATCCTCGCTTCGCCCGAACAGAAACAACCGGCTGACCGGCGCGGTCACGTAGGTCCGGTCGAGCACGATATCAGCGGCAATGTCCAGGCTGCTTCTCAATCCCAGCGGATCGGCGGGAAACCAGCCCGCAGCTGCCATGGCCGATTTGACCGCAGCCTCGTCGCCGACCAGCGCCACATTGAGCGGATCGCCGGGGCGGTGCTCGGCAGCCTCGGTCAGGCGCGGTTCGCTGCCATCCAAAGGCGCACGCGGATCGAAGAACACGTCCCACGCCAGCGGTGCGATCAGATAGGCAAGCGCCGTGTAGACCACGGCGGCAGCGGCAACAACAACGGCTGTGCGCCGAAGCCGTCCGGCTTTTTTTCTGCTGCCTGGCACGTGCGGATGATCCTTGGCGTCACGGGAATTCTCGGCACATTACATGCCGCATGCCCGGACACTTGTCCACAGATCCCCAGCCCCTGGCCAGGGTGGTGTCAGCCGCGCAGGTGAGCCGTCTGCTGGAAAACCGCGGTCGAACGCGCACCGGAACGGCAATAGCCGAGCATCGGCGACGGCAATTCCTCGATGGCATCGACCATTTCGCGCACTGCGTCAGCCGTCACGCCCATCGGGCCGATCGGGATATGCCGCATCTCGAGACCCAGAGCTTCTGCCGCCTGCTTGATGCTGTCGAAGCTCGGCTGGTCCGGGGCTTCGCCATCGGGGCGGTGGCAGACGATCGAGCGGAAGCCCGCGGCCTTGATTTCGGCGAGGTCCTCGACGGAAATCTGTCCTGCGACGGAATAGGTTGGGGTGACTTGGCGAAGATCCATGACGTCAATTGCCTTTGAAGTGAGGCGCGCATCTGAAAGGCACGCCAGAGTTCGGACTGCCCGAATGACTTAAGCAATGGCTGCGAAGCCGTCAATCGGCGCTGGTGCCGCAGGTTACGGCCAATTGGCTGTCCCTGTTGTTTCTCGCCCGTTCGGAGACCTCGCCGATAATTTTCACCACATCGGGAAAACAGCCGCAGCAACGGCCGCGGATCTGCATGAAATGATAGACCTTCGACGGCACGATCAGTTGCCAGGGATCTTCATCGAGCAGTTTTTCGACGGCAGCCTCGATCTCGCCTTGCGACAGAAGGTTGCACTGGCAGACAATCATGGAAGTTCTCAACACTCACGCGACGCTGCCAGTCCGGCTGCCAGTTGACGCTAAAACCTGTATGAATTACTCCACAATCTTTGACCGACCCGCCATCCGCTGTCAAACACCGGATGGTCAAGATGCCGGAAATATGGCCGACTTTCCACTCGCGGGATCAGGCCGGACGCAAAGGATGAACCCGCCAGTGGGCGAACGCGCACTCAAATCTGCCGCTTGGATCGTCTCCCTGCTTTGCCTCGCGCCGATTGTCGCCGTGGCTTTCGCAGCCGTATCGGGCACGCTTGATACCTGGAACAGCCTGATGGCGACGGTGCTGCCGCGCTATGCCTGGACCACGGTCGAACTGGTGGTTCTGGTCGGCATCGGCACCGCGATCGTCGGCACCTCGACGGCCTGGCTGGTCACCACCTGCAGCTTCCCCTTCCGCCGCACCTTCGAGATAGTGCTGGCGCTGCCGCTGGCCTTCCCGGCCTATGTGCTGGCCTATGCCTATACCGACCTGCTCGACCATCCCGGCGCGGTGCAGACGGCGCTGCGCAACATCACAGGCTGGGGCCCGAAGGATTACTGGTTCCCCGAAGTCCGCTCGCTCGGCGGAGCGGCAGCGATGCTGATCTTCGTGCTCTACCCCTATGTCTACCTGCTCGCCCGCGCGGCCTTCCTCAAGCAGTCGCCAACCGCCTATTTCGCCGCCCGCACGCTGGGCCACACGCCCTGGTCGGCCTTCTGGCGCGTCAGCCTGCCGATGGCCCGCCCGGCCATTGCCGGCGGGGTGATCCTGGCGCTGATGGAAACCATCGCGGATTTCGGCACCGTGGCGCATTTCGGCGTGCAGACCTTCGCCACCGGTATCTACTCGGCGTGGTTCTCGATGGGCGACCGCATGGCCGCCTCGCAACTGGCGCTTTGCCTGCTGGTGGTTGCCCTGACCTTCGCGCTGCTCGAACGCGCCCAGCGCGGTGCTGCCAAACGCTTCCCCGCCGGCTCCCGCGTCGAGACCATGGAGCGGCACCATCTCCGCGGCTGGCATGCCGCGGCTGCCTTCACCGCCTGCGTGCTGCCGGTCGCCATCGGCTTTGCCATTCCGCTTGCCGTGCTAACAGACATGGCGATCGGTGCGGGAAAATCACCCTTCTCGCCGCGCTATCTCGGCTATGTCGAGAACTCGCTGACGCTGGCCTCGATCACCGCCTTCGTCACAGTAACCGCGGCCATCATCATCGGCTTCTGCGCCCGCATCGCCCCGAGCCTGGCATCCCGCTTTTCCGCCGCAGCCGCCGGCATTGGCTACGCCGTGCCCGGCGGTGTCATCGCGGTCGGGCTGCTGGTGCCGTTTGCAGCCCTCGACAACGCGATCGACGCCTGGGCACGGGCGAATTTCGATGTCTCCACCGGCCTGTTCTTCACCGGCTCCATCGGGCTTCTGATCGTGGCTTACATGGTGCGCTTCATCGCCGCCGCCCTTGGCGCCTTCGACACCGGCATCTCGGCGATCAAGCCCAATATCGATGCCGCAGCGCGCACGCTTGGCCGCACCTCGGGCCGCATGCTGGTTGAAATCCATCTGCCTTTGCTGCGCCCCAGCCTGCTCACCGCGCTGTTGATCGTCTTTGTCGACGTGATGAAGGAGCTTCCCGCCACCCTGATCATGCGGCCATTCAACTATGACACGCTCGCCGTGCAGGCCTACAGGCTTGCCTCCGACGAACGCCTCAACCAGGCCGCCCTGCCCTCGCTGATGATCGTCGGTTTCGGCCTGCTGCCGGTGATCCTGCTCTGCCACACCATCGGCAAGTCCGGCCGCCAGCAAAACCGGGTGGTTAGGCCGAAAGTGGATGCGCTGCTGCCGAGCGCCTGACAGGCAGGGCCCGCACGCCCGTTTCAGGTGCGCCGTTCGTCAAGCCAGGCCCGCACTGCCGCAAGCACCGGCACGGCCCTGACAATCTCTCCCGCCGGGAAATCCTGCTGCAATGCCTGCATCATCGGCGCTATCGTCGCGATGCAGGCGTCACGCATGGCACGTCCCTCGTCGGTGATGTTGACGCGTTTGGCGCGGCCGTCGGTCGCGTCGGGGGTAATCACAACCAGCCCCTTGCCTTCCAGATGCTTCAGCGTGCCGGTCATGGCGCCCTTTGTCACCTGCATGGCCCGCGCAATCCGGTGCGGCGTCCAGCCATCCCCCACCCGGCCGAGATGATTGAGCACGGAAAACTGCGCCAGCGTCATGCCCTCCGGCATCGCCTTTTCAAAGGCGTTGCCGGACAGCTGCGAGATGATGCCGATCTCGTTGAAGAAGCCGAAAAGGGCTTCCATGTCGTTGGGTTTTGCGCTCATGCACTCCTGATCCGCGTTTCCAGCGGCCAGCGCGGCGCCGGCTTGGTGTCGGGACCATAGCCCAGCCTGACAAACATTTGCAGCGTCTCGTTTTCACCGGTCCCCAGCGCAGTGCGCATGTCACCATATTTGCCGGTCATCTCGTCATATTCCTGCAGCGCCTGGCTGAACGGCTGCAGCGCAAGCCCGGCACCGGTGACAGCGAGATGCATGCGCACATGGTCACGCCCGGCGGCAATCTGGTCGGCCCTGGTATTGCCCGGCGTCGTCAGCCAGAGAAATGCCATCGCGGTGTCGAACTGGACCTTCTGTGCCGCCAGGCTCCGGGAAAACATCGTCGAACCGGGGTCCAGCATCTCTTCCCTGTTCATCATGCCGAGAAGGCTCAATCCCTCCATCAGCGGCCCGCCCAGGCTTATGCCGTCGGGATTGGCTTCGATCTCGGCCTTGCCGATGCGCATCAGGTCAACGCTCTCCTTCATCGTGCGGCGGGTGCGCAACTCGATCTCCATCGCCTCCCAGGAAAGCGCCCGGAGCGCGGCCACGTCTCTGCCCCCGGTCGCATGGCCAATACGCGCGGTCCGCACCGCACCGGCAATGCCGTCCAGCGTCTGGGCAGAAACCGGCCGGGCAATGTCATAGGCTTCGCGATTGGTGCGGCGCGCAAACACCTGCGTAAACAACGGATCACGCGGAACCGTATCGTCGGCCATCAGACGGATGCGCGCCACCGGACGGTCATCCAGAACCGGCTGCGGCTCGCCGTCCGGGAACAGCATTAATTCAGTGCGATGGCCGGTCTCCGCAGCCGCCATAGCAAGCACCTCGATGAAACAGCCAAGACCGATCGTCAGTTGCCGGTCATAGGGATCGGTTTCCGGCAGCCGTCGCGCGGTGTCGAAATACAGCGTTATCTCCCCCGGCGTCGAAAGCTCCGCCACCCAGGGTTGGCGGTTGTGCGGATTGGGCGCAAGGATCGCATGCGACAGCGCAAAGATCCGCGGATCGCTGCTTGTACCTGCCTGCAGCGCTTTTGCTGCCTGCCAGGGCTCACGCCCGGCTGCGGGATCACGGGTTGCGTCCCAGGCTCCAATTCCGCCCGCAGCGACAATTACCCCGCCACCAAGGATCGTCATGAATTTCCGTCTGCTGGTCATATCTGGCTCCATTTCGTTTAGCGATAAACCATATAGTTTAGCACTAAACGATATGTCAATCCCCAAGAACGGTGCTCACCCACAAGCCGCTCCTGATCACCCGCGCCGTACCCAGACCGGGCTGCAACTCACTTACGTGTCGTGCAACGGTGACAAAGCCGAATGGCGAAGAAGATGCGCCCCGCGTGCTAATCGGTGTCCGGGAGGTGGAAGGTCAGCAATCCCAGGGCCAACAGGACGGGGAGAAAGTTGAACACCTGCTGTATTCCGACCTGGTCGGCCACAGCCCCCAGTGCCGCGGCCCCAAGAGCGCCAATTCCGAAGGCAAAACCGAAGACGAAACCGGACACCATCCCGATTTTCTGCGGCAGAAGTTCCTGCGCATAGACGACAATTGCCGAAAAGGCGGAGGCCAGGACCAGCCCGACAACAATGCTCAACGCGATTGTTCCCGGCAGGTTCGTGTACGGCAGCATGAGCGAGAAAGGCAAAGCCCCCAATATCGACCCCCAGATCACCTTTCTGCGCCCGATCCGGTCTCCGACGGGGCCGCCAACGAACGTGCCAACCGCAACGGCCGCCAGGAAGACAAACAGGATGGTCTGCGCGCTCCCGATCTCTAACCCGAATTTTTCGATGAGGAAGAAAGTGTAGTAGCTCTTGAACGTCTCGATGTAGACGAATTTGCTCAACAGCAGCGCACCGATGATCGCGAATGAAATCATCAGCCGCTTTTTCGGCAATTGCGGGAAGGAAAGCTGCGGCGCGGCAACGGTGTTCATGATCCGCTGATGATTTGCAAACCACCGCGCAACCCAGGTGAGGATGATGACCGACAACACGGCCAAAAGCCCGAACCAGACCGTACTGAACTGCCCCAGGGGGAGAACGAACAAGGCGGCAGCAAGCGGCCCGAGGGCTGTCCCGGTATTGCCGCCAACCTGAAAGCTCGACTGCGCAAAGCCCCGTTGGCCACCCGATGCCATCCGGCACACCCGCGATGCTTCAGGGTGAAACAGGGCCGATCCCACCCCCAGAACAGTCGCGGCCGCCAGCAACAGCACGAACGAATTCGCCGTTGCGAGCATGACCACACCAAGCGCCACGACCGTCATAGAAACAGCAAGCGTGTAGGGCCTGGGTTTCAGGTCCCCGTAAAGCCCCATGATGGGTTGCAACAGGCAGGCCGTGATCTGTTGCGCGAGAGTAAGCAGACCCAGTTGAAAATAGTTGAGCGCATACTCTGACTTGAAAACCGGATAGAGCGCGGGCAGCAGGAACTGGATCAGGTCATTGATCAGATGCGCGCCACTGACGGCGAAGATAACCGAATACGACGTCGGCATCAGGGTTGTTTTCTGGATGGTCATTTATGGTCTCGTTGCTGGGGTGGGGCACCCGCGCGTGGGGTTTCCACCGAAAGGGTTTGGAGGCCACAATGGCGCATTCGCAGTGGACTTTCTAACCAGAAGGGAATCTACTATCCTGTAGAAATTCTACAGGATAACAATGTCGACGCCGCGCCGTTCCCTCCCTCCGCTGAATGCATTGCGTGCTTTTGAAGTTGCCGGCCGGCAGCTGAATTTTCGCGCAGCCTCCGAAGAACTCGGCGTCTCCCAGGGTGCCGTCGCCCAGCAAGTGCGGCTTCTCGAGGACCATCTGGGCATTTCATTGTTTAAGCGCATGCCGCGAGGCGTCGCGCTTACGCCGCAGGGTGCGAACTATCTTTCCGAAATGACCCGCGCCTTTGACACGCTTTGCAAGGCAACAGCACAGCTTCACGATCGCGCCGATGCGGTGACCATCAGCGTCACGCCGACATTTGCGACAAAAATCCTGATCCCGCAGCTGTCCGAGCTTAAATCGGCCTTGCCGTGGGTGGAGCTGCGTACGATCGCAACCGAATCTGTCTCCGACTTTGATCGCGACCAGGTCGATATTGCCGTGCGCCAGACCCGGCCGCCTTTTGCCGCGTCTCAGGAGGCGCAACTGCTTTTCCGTCACGACCTCGTTCTGGTTGCCAGTCCGCATTTGCTGGGTGACGACAAGCGGCCGCCGACGCGGGAACAGATCAGCCGCCTGCCGCTCCTGCATGATGCACAAAACCATTGGCCAAAGTTCTTTGACAGCGTTGGAACGCTGCCAGGCGCGGTGTTCAACCAGACAACACTGGCGCTGGATGCGGCCCTGGCCGGACAGGGTGTCGCAATTGCCTGCCGCGCCCTGGTGCAAGCCGATCTCGATGCGGCGCGTCTGGTCGAAATCTGCCCGGCGGGGTTCTCGGCCGGGTCTGATTTCTATCTCGTGCGAAAGCGCTCGCCGCATCCGCGCAACTCGGTTGATGCCGTCTGGTCATGGGCCCTGGACCATTGGGCAGTTGGCTGAAGCCGGGAGCTTCACTGAGCCTCGAAGCAGCCGAAAGGCAGCACAGGGCCGAAACTTCGCCCCCAAAACGAAAAAGACCCGGACGCCAAATGTCCGGGCCTTTTCATAAGCCGGGGTAACGGTCATTGCCCCGGCGGTATGTGATGTCGGGCTGGCTTACTTGTAGCCGACCTCGTTGTAGATTTCCTGGGCACGGGCCTGGTTCTTGCCGAGCTCGTTGAGGTTGAGCGTGTCGGCCTTGAAGCTGCCGAGACCCTCGACCACCGAGGAAGCCGCAACGCCCTCAACCACCGGGTACTCGTTGTTGCCATTGGCAAAATAGGCCTGGGCCTGGTCCGAGGTAAAGTATTCGAGCAGCTTGACCGCGTTGTCGCGGTTGGGCGCATGCGCCGTCACGCCGGCGCCGGAAATGTTGACATGGGTGCCGTTGCCGTCCTGATCGGGGAACACGACGCCGATCTTGTCGATGCCCTCTGTAAGACCGTCAACCTGGCCGGCCAGGCCGCGGGCGAAGTAATAGGTGTTGGCAATGGCGATGCCGCATTCACCCGAAACGATGCCGCGGAGCTGATCGGTATCACCACCCTGCGGATCACGCGCCAGATTGTCCTTGAGCCCCTGTGCCCAGGCCTTTGCAGCCTCGTCGCCATTGTGGGCGATATAGGCGCCGAGCAGCGACAGCATGTAGATGTTCGAGCTCGAGCGGGCGCACAAAAGGCCCTTGTACTTCGGATCGGCCAGCGCCGCATAGGTCATCGGCGGCTCGCTGACCTTGTCCTTGTCGTAGAAGATGACGCGGGCGCGCTTGGAAATGCCGAACCAGTGCCCTTCGGGATGGCGCAGGCTTTCGGGAACCCGTTCGTTGAGCACCTCGGAATCGACGGACGAGAACAGGCCTGCCTGATCGGCACGCCACAAACGGCCTGCATCGGCGGTGATGAACACGTCGGCCGGGCTGTTGGCGCCTTCTGCCTTCATCCGTTCGATCAGCTCGTCTTCCTTGCCTTCGATCAGGTTGATCTCGATGCCGGTGGCCTCGGTGAAATCGCTGTAGAGCCGCTCGTCGGTGTCATAATGGCGCGATGAATAGATGTTGACTTCGCCATCTGCATAAGCAGGTGCGGCGACGGCTGCAAAGGCAGCGACAGAGGCAAGAAGCGCGAGCACGCGAGGTGCGGAAATGGCCATTGGAGATCTCCATAGGGTTTGGATGAATAAACCTGACATTTGCAATCATGTTTATTCAGCAGCCGATTTGCTGTCAACCGGTCCGCCCGCAATAAGTTGAGCATTTGCCGAAGGTTTTTTTGAGAGGGATTGGCCTGCGTTGAAACTCCACGCGCAGGTCTCGTCTCCGAATGCCCCCACCCTGATTTCAGGCCAGGCTTCAGCCTCGCCGCCCTCCCCCCGGCTTTCAAGGGTCCGTAGCCCCGACGGACCGCCAGAACACCCACCCATGAAGCCGGTTCAAAGCAGCCGGGGGCAGCGCAATCAGGCCATGGACCGTCTCACGGCTTTGTTACTAGACGACCGGTCTATTAATTTCTATATCGCCGTCATGACATCACCGAAGAAATCAGAACTGACCCGCTCCCGCATTCTCTGCGAAGGCCGCGCCCTTGTGCTGGCCCAGGGCTTTGGCGGCCTTGGACTGACCGAGCTGCTCACCGCCGCGGGGGTGCCGAAGGGCTCGTTCTATTACTACTTCGCCTCCAAGGAGGCCTTCGGCTGCGACATGCTCAATGCCTATGTCGGAGACTATCTCGCCGCACTCGACGCCATCATCGCCCGGCCCCTGCCGGCCAATGAACGACTCGACAGTTTCTTCCGCGCCGCGCTTGAAGGCGATGCCGGGTCGATGGCCGACCGCTGCCTTGTGGTCAAGCTTGCCGCCGAAATCGCCGACCTGTCCGAAGATATGCGCCAGATCCTCGATGAGGGCGTGACTGCCGTGTGTGACCGCCTCGCGCGGTTGCTGCGGGAGGGCGCCGACGACGGCTCCATCGTTCCGCAAGACGACCCCGGCAGCGCCGCCGCACTGCTCTACAGCCAATGGCTCGGAGCTGCGATCATCGCCAAACTGTCAAGGCGTCCGCAGCCTCTCGAACAGGCGCTTGCCGACACGCGGCGCAGGTTCTTCGCCTGACACTTCAACCCTTTCCGTCACCTCGAAATCCTGCGCATCGCAGGCACAACAAAGGACATCATTATGAAAGCTGCAACTTACACAAAATTCGGCGAACCCGCAGACGTGCTCGTCGTCAAGGACGTCCCCCGGCCCGAACCCAAGGCCGGTGAAGTCCTCATCCGCACCATCCTGTCGCCGATCCACAACCACGATCTCTGGACCATCCGCGGCACCTATGGCTACAAGCCCGAGCTCCCGGCCCTTGGCGGTTCCGAAGCCGTCGGCACCATTGAAGCGGTCGGCGAAGGCGTTGATGCCGCGATGGTCGGCAAGCGCGTCGTCAATGCCGGCAAGATCGGCACCTGGGCCGAGTATTTCACCGCCCCCGCAGCCGGCGTCCTGCCGCTTCCCGACGTGATTTCGGACGAAGCCGGCGCACAATTGGTCGCCATGCCGTTCAGCGCCATCTCGCTGCTCGAATTCCTGAACGTCAAGGAAGGCGACACGGTCATCCAGACCGCCGCCAATGGCGCTGTCGGCAAGATCTTCGCCGATCTCGCCCGGGCCCGCGGCATCAAGACCGTCAACCTCGTGCGCCGCGCCGAAGCCGTTGCCGAGCTCGAAGCGCTGGGCATGGAAAACGTGCTGTCGACCGATCAGGATGGCTGGCAGAAGCGCGCCCGCGAGATCGTCGGCAAGGACGGAGCACAAGCAGCCATCGATTCCGTCGGCGGCCCGATCGTCGCCGACATCGCCGACCTGCTCGGCCTCAACGGCCTGCTGGTGGTCTTCGGCACCGCAACCGGCGTACCGCTCGAACTGCGCGCCGGTTCGATGATCACCAACCACCTCACCGTCAAGGGCTTCTGGGGCTCGCGGGTCTCCAGCGAGATGGCAGCCGATGAAAAGGTCCGCCTGATCACCGAACTGGTCACGCTCGCAGCCCACGGCAAGCTCAAGCTGCCTTCGGGCGGTGAATTCAGCCTCGACAACGTCGCCGACGCGGTCAAGGCATCGCTGACGCCCGGCAAGTCAGGCAAGATCCTCATTCGTCCCTGATCCGGACCTGACCCGGCCCTGACCCGGATTGAAGAGACAAACAGGCCC
>Ga0209345_10002845_pt1 | contig 18493 bp, 14 predicted proteins | sample Cruoilmetagenom7_FD_187294 | JGI IMG/M metagenome (GOLD analysis project Ga0209345, IMG submission 187294) | Oil polluted marine microbial communities from Coal Oil Point, Santa Barbara, California, USA - Sample 7 (SPAdes) (version 2) | ecosystem: Environmental > Aquatic > Marine > Oil seeps ...
GAAAACCCAAATAGATTACAACATTATTATCAGTTTCAAGTAGTGCTTAAACCTTCACCTGACAATATCCAAGAGCTCTATTTAGAATCTTTAAAAGAGTTAGGCATAGATACCTTATTACATGATATCCGGTTTTTAGAGGATAACTGGGAATCACCAACACTTGGTGCTTGGGGATTAGGCTGGGAAGTTTGGCTAAACGGCATGGAAGTGACACAGTTTACTTATTTCCAACAAGTCGGTGGTATCGAGTGCAAACCAGTTATGGGTGAAATCACTTACGGTCTTGAGCGACTGGCTATGTATCTACAAGAAAAAGACAGTATTTATGACCTAATTTGGGCAGAAACACCCAATGGCACAGTCACTTATGGCGATGTGTTTCATCAAAATGAAGTTGAACAATCGACTTATAATTTTGAACATGCCAATGTCGAGGTTTGTTTAGAAGATTTCAACAATTGCGAGAGTGAATGTTTAAAGTTAATCGATGCAAAATTACCCTTACCTGCTTATGAAAAAGCTTTAAAAGCTTCACACTATTTTAACTTATTGGACGCGCGCAAAGCCATCAGTGTAACCGAACGCCAACAGTATATTTTAAGAGTCAGAACTATGTCTAAAGCCGTAGCAGAAATGTATTATGCCAGTCGTGAAGCACTTGGGTTCCCGGGCTGCAAAAGTACCGAAGGAGAAGAGTCATGAGCAATATTTTATTTGAATTAGGTACAGAAGAATTGCCACCAAAAGCTTTGAATAATTTGGCTAGCAGCCTTTTTAACGGTGTTGTTTCTGAATTAGAAAAAGCCGGCATAAATTTTGACAAAGATAATAGCCGTTGGTTTGCTTCACCAAGGCGTTTGGCCTTTATTTTGAATGATATTGATTCAGCACAAGCCGATAAACAAATGCAACGCCGTGGACCTGCTGTTTCTGCTGCTTATGATGAGTCTGGCAATCCAAAACCTGCTGCAATTGGTTTTGCCAAATCTGTCAATGCTGAAGTGTCCGACTTACAAACTTTAACAACTGAAAAAGGCGAATGGTTGGTTTATGATATTGAGGAAAAAGGTAAAAATACCAGTGAGTTATTGCCAGAATTTATTCAATTGAGCATCAAAAAACTTCCCATTCCAAAACCCATGCGTTGGGGCAATAATAGTTTTAACTTTATTCGCCCAGTTCATTGGATGATTTTATTACAAGACAGCACAGTTGTTCCCTTTAGTATGTTTGATATTACGGCCAGTAATCAAACACGTGGTCACAGATTTCACTCCCCTGATTTTATTACCATTAATTCTGCCGATACTTATATTCAACAACTATTGGACGTAAAAGTAGAAGTCGATCAAGTCACTCGAAAGGAAAATGTAAAGCAACAAGTATTAAAAATTGCACAATCAATCAATGGTATTGCTAGAACAGATGATAGCTTGCTTGAAGAAGTAACGGCAATTGTTGAGATGCCTGTTGCTGTGGTTGGTAGTTTTGACGAAGATTTTTTACAAGTCCCAGCTGAGGCTTTAATTTCATCCATGCAAAAACACCAAAAATATTTTCCTGTATTTGATGATAATAATAAGTTAATGCCAAATTTCATTGCGTTAGCTAACATCAACTCAAAAGACGAAGCATTAGTAATCAAAGGCTTTGAAAAAGTCATCACTCCACGTTTGGCCGATGCACGCTTTTTTTGGGAACAAGATCAAAAACATTCTCTCGATCATAATTTTGTAATGCTCGAAAAAATGACTTTTGAAAAACAACTAGGTTCAATTGGTGATAAATGTAACCGTATCAAAAAAGTCATGTTCCAACTCAGTCGAACACTTGACCTCGACCTCAATCAAACAGATCGTGCTGCAACCTTATTAAAATGTGACTTAGTAACTGATATGGTTGGTGAGTTCCCAGACTTACAAGGCTTGATGGGTGGATACTATGCCGCTGCACAAGGAGAGCACCCTGATGTTGCACAAGCCATAAGTACACAGTACAAACCTGCTTTCTCTGGAGATGAAATTCCAACAATTCCACTAGCACAGGCATTATCTTTGGCGGATAAGATGGACACATTATGTGGTATATTTGCTGTCGGGAAAAAGCCAACTGGCAACAAAGATCCTTTTGCTTTACGCCGATCAGCTATAGGCATTATAAGAATTCTTCAACAATCTAAACTACCAATTAACATAAATGACCTGATTGAAACAAGTTTGAATCAAATAAAAATTGATGGACTTGATAGAAAAGCCACACAATCTGAAGTAGAAGGCTTCATCAACCAAAGACTTAAACACAGTTACTTAGAACAAGGTATCAGTCATGACATAGTAGATGCTGTTTTGGCTATTAACCCAACTAATCTTTCAGATATTCATGATCGAATTTTAGCCTGTGAATCTTTCAAAGAAGATGTATCTGCTCCAGCATTAGCAGCAGCAAATAAGCGCATTAGTAATATTTTGAAAAAATCTTCAGAAACCCCAGCTGACAATGTCATCATTAGATTATTAGACCAAGAACAAGAGAAAAATTTATTGGGCGCTATTGAATCAATTAAACGTAGGTTTCACAGTGAAGTTGAAAAACAAGAATATAGCTCTGGATTTAAACTCATCTCATCATTAGCTGAGCCTGTTGAAAATTTTTTCAATAATGTAATGGTCAATAGTGAAGATGAAGAAATCAGATTAAACCGTTTGGCCATATTAAAACAGTTAAATGGTATGTTTATGGCAATTGCAGATATTGCTATTCTTGAAATATAACCTCCATAACCATTCTAATCTAAAGCAGAGCCATAAAAATCCATGGCTCTAATTTAGAGTTTTCAAACCCGTTTCACTTTTATTTGCACAACAAAATAAATAGCCGTTCCTACTAAGCCACTATATAAACACAGTTTATGCAGATTTTCTATAGTCATTAATCCATACATCCCGTCATTTAAGCTAAAAGGATAAAAAGGCTGTACATCACTGTGCATGATATTATCGAGCAAGACATGGCTTAACGTGCCTATACTAGCACTCAAGGAAGCAATAACCCATGATATTTTAATTGGATTATTATTTTTTGATATCCCAATAATCAACAATCCAATTTCAGACAAATATTTACCCGATATAGTTGAGAAAATTGCTAACAATATGGCACCTACATATGTATGAGAAAATCCATGTAGATGGCCTTCACCAGTTATCATAACTAGTAATGGTTGGATATCCATGATGATTTGTGACCAACCAAATACCATTAAACTAAATGACCCATGCAACAATGATTTTATCAAAATCCCTGGCCCCATATGAATTGGCGTAAATGGCATAAGCTTTTAAAACTCAATTGAAATAATTTAATATTGTACCTTAATTTAATATAATGCTATCATACTTTGATAAAAATTAGCTTTCTAAAAATATCATATGTCATTACACGCTTTAGCTCCAGGATATGCATTAGACGAATATCGCATAGAAAAACTCTTGGGCGAAGGTGGTTTCGGCCTAACATATCTCGCATTTGATACCAACCTGGATAAAAAAGTAGCCATCAAGGAATATATGCCCAGCGAGCATGCGGTTAGAGAAATTGACATTACAATTGTACCTAAAAGCGAGAGCTCTACAAAAGTCTACAATTGGGGGTTGAATGCTTTTTTAAATGAAGCCAAAACCTTAGCCAAGTTCGAAGACCCAAACATTGTTAGAATCTACCGTTTCTTCAAAGCCAATGGTACAGCCTATATTGTCATGGAGTATTGCGAAGGCGGATGCCTAATTGACAGGATTACTAAAAATCAAGGCATGGAAGAAGCCATTGTTTTAGACATATTATCATCCATCTGTCACGGACTACAACTTGTTCATGATGATGGTATTTTACATAGAGATATAAAACCTGATAATATTATGTTTAGGCAAGATGGCCCAGATGGAACTCCTGTTCTGATTGACTTTGGTGCAGCAAGGCAAGCTATTGGAGGTAAAAGTAGAAAAATCACAACCATTGTTACACCTGGTTATGCTCCACTAGAACAATACAGTACAAAAGGACACGTTGGGCCATGGTCTGACATATACTCATTAGCTGCTGTAGCCTATTTATGTATTACTGGAAAAAAACCTCCAGATATTATGAATAGACTACATGATGATACTTTAGAAAGATTAAGTGATCAAAAAAACGTCAGCCCGTTTTTAAAAGCCATTGATAAAGGTTTGAATTTACAGATTGATGACCGACCACAAAGCATCTCTGAGTGGTTACAGTCTTGGGGGAAAAGTGGGATACATTTAAGAGATGATAATAAAACCCCATCTCAAAAACCCATTTATGCCAGTAAGTACACAGGTGCCCATAAAAAATTCGAAAGTCCACAACCCATTACTGCCCGTCCTATATCTGAGACTGATGAAAACACAATTCTCAATACCAGTTTGCCTGAAGAACAACAGGCTGTAAAAAGTCGTATGAACATAGGCAAAATCATTTCAACACTTTTGATATTTTCTATTTTAGGACTTTTTGGCTATAACTACTATTTAACACAACAAGGAAAAACACCATTAATTGCCCTTGATATGTTTAATAAAGAGAAGATGCCAAATACTTCAACGATAATAAAACAACAAACTGAATCCAACAATAGCGAACCTAATCAAGTCGCAAAAATAGACAGCAAAATCATTCTTGAGACACAACAGTTATTAAATATTCTTGGATTTGAGGTTGATGAAACTGGTCAGGTTGACACTTGGACACAGGAAAGCATTAAACTGTTCAAGAAAAACAACAAGTTAACAACGACAACAAATATAGATTCAACTCTAATTAATGAACTCAAGAATATTATTGATGACAAAGCCTGGGCATTAGCCATTAAAAACAATACCACAGCTTCCTACAATCAATATTTAGCAGATTACCCGGAAGGAAACCATTCTTCACAAGTTGCTGTTTTTATTAATAAAATCAAGGACAATGGAAAAGCTATTCAACTGAAAAAAATAGCGAAAAAATCAAAAGAAGCTTCAAAAGAAGCACCAAAGAAAATTACAAAGAAAACCTCACAAGAATCTAATGACGTCTCTGTTATTGTCAAAAACACCAAAGAAGACCCTAGTATAACTAATAAACCTAAAGACAATCCAATCATTGCCAAAAACATAGTTACTCAAAAAGCAAAAGATATTGTTACAGCCAAAGTTGGAAATTCTCAACAAGATCAATTAAATAAAATAGCTGCTGTCAAGAAACTGCTAGTTAGAGATTTTCAAATTGAGTTTCAAAGGCTCAAATACAAAGATCTTGTAATGAATGGTGAGTTAGATAAGACAACTACAAATATTATTATTGCTTATCAAAAACTCAAAAAAATAGAACAAACAGGGCTACCTACAAAAACGTTGTTATTTCAGCTTAAGTCAGAAAAGAAATGGCCAGGAAGATTATTAGGAGAAGCATTCCAAGACTGCCCTATTTGTCCTGAAATGATAGTTATACCAGCTGGTAGCTTTATGATGGGAAGCCTAGATGGAAAAGCCAATGAACTGCCCATTCATAATGTTGATATTAAAGAATTCGTGATGAGTAAAGCTGAAATAACTTTTGAACAATGGGATGCATGTGTTGAAGATGGCATCTGTTCTCATAGCCCTCAAGATGACAATTTAGGCAGGGGCAACTTAGCTGTTATGCGTGTCAACTACCAAGATATTCAGCAATTTTTGTTATGGCTTAATAATATAACTAAACAAAATTATAGATTACCATCTGAAGCTGAATGGGAATATGCTGCCAGAGCTGGCAAATCGACAGCTTATAGCTGGGGAGATGATATCGGTGCAAATAATGCCAGCTGTATAGGTTGTAATATTGGCGTTAATAATAACAAAATCAATCAAATCAAAAACTATCCTGCCAATGCCTATGGACTTTTTGACATGCATGGAAATGTTTGGGAGTGGACACAAGATTGTTGGCATTCAAATTATCTTGGAGCACCATCTAATGGCGAAGCATGGGAGCCAAATAACTGTCAAAGGCATGTTGTACGAGGTGGTAGTGGAGGTAATAAACCATCAGAATTACGATCCGCGAGTCGTGGAGTCATTAAATCCGAACAAAGGCTTAATAGTATTGGATTCCGAGTGGCCTTAGATTCTAATTAATTATATTTTTGAAATCTTCCCCATACCCCCAACGATAAGAGGTTGGTAAATTTGGACCTCCGCCAATTTCAACAGCCGCATGCATCATATTTCCTAAGTGTCTATTTCCAACAACACCTGTTACACAAGCCTTGAGTTCGAAATCTGCTTTTTGCTTTTCTTTTTTAGTTCCACCATAATAATACGCTTCATCATGAATGACACAACACTTTCTCCAAGCCAATGTTTTTCCATGTTTCTTGTGTAAAAACTGAAGCTTACTATAAATCGCAGACATCCCTCCACTACAGCCATCAGAATGAATCCCTGCATTAAAAACAGGCAAACCCTCATGTTTTTCCCAAGAGTTTGTTTTATCATATTCTGGATTAACTACAAAAAACTGAGTCTCATCCATTAATGAACAAGACGAACAAGACATAAGGCAAAAAGAAGCGATCAAAACAATCCTCATACAGAAAAAACTTTCAACAATTCTTCTGGTTCAGGTCTAACACGATAATTAGATGTTTGATCGCTATAAATAATAACACCCTTGTCATCAAGTGCAATAACAGTTGGGTAAACACTATCCGACTCATAACCCAAAACTTGAAACCCCATTGGCAATCCATATTCATGTAAAATACCTAGCTTTTTAGCCGCTTTATTGTTTTCATCTGCATAAAAACTAAAAGATAAATTATGCTTGCTAGCCAAATCTTTTGTATTTTTTGATGATTGTGGGGCAATAAAAATCACATCAATATTATTCTCTTCAAATTTTTTATAATTGGCTGTCACTTCATCTATTTGAGCCATACATAGTGGACACCAATTACCTCGATAGAAGAATATTAATGACTTATTACCATGAAAACATTCTGAACTGACTTCATTGCCCTGGAGATCTTTCACTGTAAATTTAGGTAGTGTATTTTTATTTTTTAATTCGTTATCAAAATTTCTTGCGTTATTTGAATACCAATAAATATAAAGTAAAGTAATAATAAAACCTGATAATGCTAATAAAATATCAATTGTCTGCTTTGTGTTATCAAACATGACAAGAACCAATCCCACAAAGGAAGAAACAGAAACGATAAATAAATGCCTTGTCGTTCTTGCTAATTTCTTAAAAACAAGAATGTAAAATAAAAACAAAAGCAAAGGTATCGCACTTAAAACAAGACCTAAACTCAACAACATACTTGTAGAATCAAGCCATTTTAAAACACCTAAAACGACTATGAAAATCAACCATGCTGGTGACGCAAAAATAAATAGGGACTTTAATAAATTCATATAATTTCTCGAATTAATTTAAATTAGTACACATTATTGAGAGTAAGAAAGACGATATGCTATAAATATTTCAATTATGTAACAAAATATTTCCTATTCACATACTTGCTAAATTAATGCTATAATAATACTTTATTTTTCAATTGATATTATGGAAAAAGCAAAACAAATTTTAAAAGATGTATTTGGATATTCCAAATTTAGGCATCATCAAGAAGAAATTATTGAGACTGTTCTGAATCAAAAATCTGACGTTTTGGTATTGATGCCTACTGGTGGCGGAAAATCCATGTGTTACCAAATACCTTCTTTGATTCTTGACGGAACTGGCATTGTTATTTCACCATTAATTGCTTTAATGCAAGACCAAGTAGAAGCACTCCAGCAACTTGGTGTCAAAGCCTCTTTTATCAATTCAAGTCAAACTGTAAAACAAAATAATGAAGTACGCGACAAATTAAAGAACAACGAACTTGATATTTTATATCTTTCACCAGAAAGATTATTAAAAGAAGATACTTTAACACTTTTACAAAACATTGACATCTCCTTATTTGCTATTGATGAAGCACACTGTGTATCTGAATGGGGCCATGACTTCAGAAGAGTTTACCAAGAGCTAAAACTACTTACAGAAAAATTTCCGAATACGCCGAAAATCGCGTTAACAGCAACGGCTGATGAAAAAATTAAAAATGAAATTATTAAGCAACTTATCTTAAAAGATGCTAAAGTTTTTGTTAATAGTTTTGATAGGCCTAATATTTCTTATGAAATAATAGAACGCGATAGTGGGCACCAACAATTACACCAATTTATAAAGAAAAACCATCCAAATGATGCAGGAATTGTTTATTGCTTATCCCGTAAAAAGGTTGAGGCTACAGCAGACTTCCTCAATAAGAAAGGCAGAATGGCATTGCCTTATCATGCTGGAATGAGTTCAAAGAAAAGAGCTGAATACCAGAAAAGATTTTTAGTAGAAGATGACTTAATTATTGTCGCCACCATTGCTTTTGGTATGGGCATTGACAAACCCAATGTTAGGTTTGTTGCCCATTTTAGTTTACCAAAAAATATTGAATCTTATTATCAAGAAACAGGTCGTGCTGGGCGTGATGGCCAGCCTGCAAAAGCTTGGATGGCTTACGGTTATCAAGATGTCGTATTATTACGCCAATTTATTACTGGTTCAAACGCAGAAGATGCACATAAACGTGTGTTAAATAACAAACTAGACTCATTAATTGACTTATGTGAACAAAGCTCATGTAGGCGCCAAACTATTTTGGGGTATTTTGGAGAAGAGTTAAAAGAGCCGTGTGGAAACTGTGACAATTGTTTAAACCCTCCAGAAAAAATTGATGTAACTAGTGCTGCACAAAAATGTTTATCTGCAGTACACCGAACTGATCAGCGGTTTGGAATGATGTATTTAATAGATATTCTCACTGGCAAAGATGACGAGAAAATAAAAAAGAATGGTCATGATAAAATTTCAGTTTTTGGTATTGCTAGCGAAGAAACGAAAACATGTTTAAGAAATGTTTTTAGACAATTGATTACGCATCAATATTTATATGTTAACGAGGATCAATTTAACGCTCTGAATTTAACAGAAAAATGCCGCCCTCTACTCAAAGGTGAAGAGCAATTTTTCATAAAAAAACAAAATACAAAAGAGTTAAAACCTTTAGAACAAGAAAAATCAAAAAGCGATTACGAACTAAAAAACTATGACCAACCACTTTGGAAAGCACTCAAGGAATTAAGAACCGAACTTGCAACCGAACAGGGCGTCCCTCCATATATAATATTTAGTGACTCTTCGATGTTACAAATGGTCAAATCAAGACCAGCGGACAATAATCAATTTAAATATATTTCAGGTGTTGGTGAATTTAAAGCTGAAAAATATGGAGAAAGATTTTGTGCGATTATTAATCAATTTGACAATCAACAAAAAGTAAACGCACGATTAAGTGACAACAGCAAAGAAACAATTTATTTATTTGACCAAGGCAAAACACCAGATCAAATTGCAACCGAACGCGATATCAATCTTAATACCGTTTATTCACATCTTGCAGAAGCCGTTAAATTTGGTTCTTTAGAAATTACCAAAGTCGTCGACTTACCACAAGATGAAATTGATGAAATTATTCAAGTTGCAGAAATTACAGGTTATTTAGAAGACAACAAATTAAAGCCTGTATTTGAAATGCTTGACGGCGAATATGATTATGGTGTTCTTCGTTGTGTATTAGCAGGCTTATCATCAGATGATTAATGGATTATTGATGCATGATTGATAAACTCTTGATTGCTACCAAAGGGGTAGCAATGGGCGCTGCAGATGTTGTTCCTGGTGTTTCAGGGGGCACAATCGCTCTATTAACGGGCATTTACCCACGTTTAATTAATGCCATAACAGGTTTAAACTTTAATTCACTCAAATCTCTGTTTAAAGGTAATATTAAAGAGTTTTGGAAAGCAATAGATGGTAATTTTATATTACCTTTACTCATTGGCATAGCCTTAGCTTTTATTTTACTAGCTCATCCAATTAAATATGCTATTACCAATCACCCTATTCCTACTTGGTCTTTCTTTTTTGGATTAATAATTGCTGCAGCTATATTAATTATTCAACATATTCCCAATAAAACAACTTCAAACTATCTTTGGATAATACCCGGCATAATATTTGGATTCTGGATAGGCTCGTTATCAAGCATTCCTTTTCCTAGCAATCAAATTGCTGTACTTGTCGCTGGTATGATTGCAATTTGTGCCATGATACTTCCAGGTATTTCTGGAAGTTTTATCTTAGTATTATTAGGTATGTACGAAATATTACTAACTGCCGTAAAGGATTTACAATGGGATGTACTTACTATTTTCATCGCTGGAGCTATTGTTGGCTTATTGATATTTTCAAGAGTCCTGAAGTGGATACTCGCCAAGTATTACAATATGACCTTGTGTTTCTTAAGTGGTTTAATGTTAGGTTCGTTGGTCAAAGTCTGGCCTTGGAAAGTGATTGATAAGGAAACTAGTCAAAATCATGGGCAATCACTGATCAATGTATTTCCTTCTGAAGCTCCTATTCCGCAGACTGGACTAGCAATCACAATGATAGCTTTAGCTATTTTCATTGTTTTCTTTGTTGATTTTTTAGGTCAAAAACTTTCCAAACAATAGCACTATTAACTATCACCTACTTATTAACCCTGCGATATAATACCGTAATTCAGGACGACTAGAAATTCTCATATCAAAGAAAATTATTGCAGGGTTAGTCACTCTATCTCAAAATAATTTGATGCAGAGATGTGGATTTCTAGTCGTCCCAACTTATTGATTTTATTATGAATGGTCTAAGACTATTCGCCCTTGGACTGCGTTGTCAGCATTTGCATTAGAGTGACTAAAACTGCATGCTGATGCCTTGCCAAGAACAAATAGTCTTAGACTGAATTTGCGGTATTATATCGCAGGGTTAATATGAAACATCTTTTCAAGATTTTCATTTGGTATATATCTTAATAAATTAGCCTTACCCCCTAATATTAGGGGTTATCAATTTTCTACACCTTATTTAAAATCAGCAATCAAATTAAACAGGAGAGACCCTAATGTATAAAACATTATATTGCATCACTTTATTAACTTTATTCACAAACATTAAAGCACAAGAATGGAATTTACAAGATGAAATTGCTCCCATTGCCGCTTCTGAAAGTGACTTTGGAGTGAACATGGTTTTTGCAGATGATATGCTTGTTGTAGCATGGCCAAGAATATTCACAAGAGATAATGATCCAGATAATTGTGGGGAAATTATTACCTATAATAAAGTCAATGGAAACTATGAAGAATTATCTCGTTTAACTGCAGCTGATTTAACAGGAGATTGTACTAATGGAGATGGATTTGGGTTTGGATTAGCCTATGATGATGGAACTTTAGCGATTGGCATGCCTGCAGGAGTAAGAGCTGGTATGGGCATGTCTGGAGGAATGACTGATAGTGACTCAAAAGTATTTTTGACTACTTTTGAAAATGACAACTGGGTTTTACATGAAACTTTAAGTGCTAGTGATCTTGGAACAGGCAAAGGCATGGGGTTCCAACTTGTTCTAGAAGATGACCTATTACTTGTCCATGCACATGAATACGATACAATTTTTGGTTTTTCTTTTCCTATAAGTACTGGTGTCTATGTCTTTGAAAACTCTGGATCTGGTTTTGTTGAAACTCAAAAATTAGAAGAAGACTTCCATTTATTTGGTCAAGATTTTGATTATGAAAACAATCAAATTATCGTTGGAGCATGGGGAGAACAAGCCTTAACACAACCTGGTCGTATTTACATATATGAAAATACTGGTTCAAACTGGTCAATTGTACAAACAATAAATGATACTAGAAATTCAAACCTAGGCAATCAAATAGAAATATTTGACAACACTATGGCTGCAGGTAATGTACAAGCAGGTGGAACAGGAGCTGTTACTCTCTTCAATAAAGATAATAATGGCACATGGAACGAAATCCAATTTATCCAAGCCAGTGATAAAGCTTTTAATGATCAATTCGGCATAGCTGTTAGGTTAGATGAAGATGAATTAATTGTTGGAGCAGGAGCTGGACAAGATGCAACACAAACATTAGGTGCTGTATATACTTTCAAGAAAGAGTCTTCTGGGCTATTTATAGAAGACCAAAAATTAGTCGCTAGTAATCCAACGAACTTACATGATAGATTTGCTGGAAATCTAATATTCAATGATACAGATATGTTAGTTAGTTCAACTAGTGGTGGGTTTAATAATGGAGATATGACAAGTTATCACCACTTTACTAGAAACTCTACAATAGGAAATACCCCGAAATACAATGTCAATAGTAAAGTTTCTGGCACTTGGAAAACAGCTGCTTCTGATAATCAAAATATTAACTTAGAAATACTAAGAAATGGAAAAGCGGTAATTTATGCAAAATTGAATAACAACGCAGACAATTTCTGGTTATTAGGTGTAGGTGAGGTTTCAAATAACACAATAGACTTTAGCGACTTATACAGTACATCAGGTGCAATGTTTGGAGAAAATTTCAATACTAATGATGTTGTTTTATCGAATATTGGACAAGCACAGTTATCTTTTAGTCTATGTGATGAAGCCGTATTAACTTATGATTTAACAAACATTGAAACAAATGAAATATCATTAACAAAAGACAAAGAAATTCCTGGTAACGAATGTTCGAACAATACTAAAATTTTACCCAATGGTGTTTCAGGCGCATGGTATGACCCTACGAGATCAGGTGAAGGCGTAACAGTATATTTATTTGAAGATAATGCTGAACAAATGGCTTCTGTCACATGGTATACCTATGATAATAATGGCAACCAATTATGGTCAACTGGCATAGGAACCGTCAATAATCAAACCATAAATATAACAGAAATGAATCAATACACTGGGGCTGAATTATTTTCAGGAACAACACAAAAATCAAACTTAGGAACATTCTCCATGACATGGAATGAATGTCATAAAGCCATTGTGGATTATGATTTTAGTTTGGCAGGACTTGACTCTGGACAACTTACTTTAAATCAACTAACTATTCTCGATAACACCCTGTGCGATTTACAAAAGTAAACGCCAATTTGGCCGCCCAACTAATAATTGGGGTAGATTGAACAAGGACGTTTAATTCTATGATTACAGCAGAACTTGGGCAATAAAAACTTATCTGGATAATTGACGGTTTTAATCATACAAGGCCTCAATTTTTTAAATCGTTCAGCTTTCAATAATCAAATCGATTTGTTTTAAATGTTCGGCTTTGACAGATTGAGTTAAAAAACTGCCTTCAAATGAATTCTTAACAAGTTTTATAATGTCTTCATTTGATAAATCCAAAGCATCCGCTATAGCAATAAAGTTATCATTAACGTAACCACCAAAATAGGCTGGATCATCTGAGTTGACAGTAGCGTTTAAGCCTTTATCCAACATGGTTTTAATAGGATGATTTTTTAAGTCATCAACAACGCAAAGCTTAAGATTGGAAAGTGGGCAAACTGTTAAGGTTAAATTTTTCTCAACGATATAATCAACTAAATTATCGTCTTCTAAACAACGATTTCCGTGATCAATTCTATCAATATTCAGGGTATCTATTGCACTCCAAATATATTCAGCAGGACCCTCTTCACCAGCATGTGCGACTTTCAATAAACCTAACTCACTTGCTCTAGCATATAATTTAGTGAATTTTTCAGGAGGATTACCTTGCTCCGACGAATCTAAGCCAATGGCATCAAATTTATCTATGTGTGGAACGGCTTTTTCTAAAGTCGCTAAACAATCTTCTTCCGGCAAATGTCTGAGTAAACTAAGGATTAAGTAAGAGCTAATGCCTAATTCCGTTTGCGCATCTGACAAAGCACGGTGAATTCCATTAATGGCCACTTCAAAAGCGATGCCACGTTCAGTATGTGATTGTGGATCATACATGATTTCTGTATGCACAACATTATCAGCTTTAGCACGTTGCAAATACGCCCAAGTTAAATCATAAAAATCTTGCTCTGTTTGTAACACATTGACACCTTGATAATAAATATCAAGAAACTCTTGCAGATTATCAAATTCGTAAGTAGCTTTAAGTGACTCAACTGAATCATGAGGCAAAGTGATGTTATTGCGCTTAGCTATTTCAAACATAAGTTCTGGCTCGAAAGTCCCTTCGATATGTAAATGTAATTCTGCTTTTGGTAATATTTGAATGAGTTCTATATTATTCATTGGATAATTATCTCTATTTGATTAGTAAATATTCGACCAAACCTGAAAGGATTAGTATGAGAGTTTGAGTAAGTGGTTCTTTAAGTTAAAGGAACTTCTGACATTATACCGATTAGATTGTCATCTGGATCACGTAAAAAACCTATCCATAACTCATGGTCTTCCATCTTGATAGCCATGCATGGTTCACGTGTAAAATTTATGCCATTAGATTTAATCGCCTTAGTAGTCATGGCTATATCATCAACACGATAATAGATAACTGATGTATTATGATCCTTAATATCCCCGTTTTGTGCTGTAACCATCAATCGGACACCACCACAATTAAAAAAAGCCATACCTGACGGGACTTCAAAAAGAAAATCTAGCCCAAGTTTATCTCTGTAAAATTCAATGGCTTTTTTAATATCAGTAACAGCAATGGCAATTTGTCCAATGCCGTAAATTCCAACTTCTTCAGTCATAATTATTTGTCTTCTTGTAATTGAGCAAAGTACAGAATATAACCATTTAAGTCTTTAATTGCAAACTCATACGCACCATAAAATGTTTTATGTAAATCCTTAATAATTTCAACCTTACCTTTGATTTGTTCATAAAAGCTTTTAGTATCTGTCATACTTATGTACAAAGTGAATGTCCCACCAGCCGTTCTGCCTTTAAATTCAGGCACTTCATTAATCAAACTGTGTTGTACTTGTAACATAATTTCAACATCATTTTTTTTAACGATTGCCCAAACTAATTTTGTATCATCTTTTCGAACCATCTTCACATTTTTATCAGCATCAACACCCATTGCAAATTTAAAATCTAAATTTGTTATATAATAATCAATGGTCTTATTCACATCATCAACCATCAAATTTGCGGTTATTTTTTTCATAGTATCTCTCTCATAAAAAATCCTATTAATCAGGAGTGGAAAAAAGTAGTCGAATTTATTTCCACCAATAATGTACCGTATAACTGATCACTTTTTCAGCTTCTGGCTTAAGCTTCACATCAAATTCTACTGTGCTGGCATTTTCCTTCACGTAATCATCTGAAGATTCGGTAATTTCCCAATTACTCCAACGGTATAAAGGCTCAATAACTTTAATATTGACAGAATTTTCTTTTTGATTCCTAAGTGTAACTTCGAATGTCTCAGTGATTTCATTTTTCCCAACGACTATGTTGGTTTGTTTACGTTCACCCACAACATCGAATGAATTACCTAACTCGATCGTCACCTTTTCATTTCTAGGCGTATGATCGATAATATCTTCACCAATAAACTCAAGTGAGCCATCAGCTTCATCAAGTTGGCTAACGCGAATTCTACCAGCTGGCAGCGGTATACCCAGGCCTTTCTTCTTAGCATTTTCAAAACTCACATATGCTTTGACTTTAGGTTTCGCAGAACGCATATAATTAGCATCCATTATCGGATTATAGTAGTGATGATTGAATATTTGTGACCCATTAAAAACTAAATCCTTAGAGCATTCTACATTATTAGCTGATGGGAAAAGTTCAATTTGTTTTGTGGAATTATTGGGTAAATCAATACGTCTAGGCAAACTGTACAAATGATATTCAAACAAAGATTTCTCCTGAAACCCACTATCCGATTCAGCAAGAGTCGTCATACGCATAGCTTTTACTGCATTTCTACCAACTGAGGCATTTGGATCTGCTCTATGAACATCTCCTGCAATTAATTTTAAACGGGTGTTTTCAAATGAACTCCCTGCTTGATTTAATAAGCTAACCCATGATGATAAATCCATATGGCATTTGCCGTGATCTTCTTTTAGTGTTAAATTATAATCAGCCCACCAAGTCATACCTTTGGTTTGATATGTCACTCGTGCCAATTCTTCTCCGTCAGTTTTCCCATTCAACAACCATAACAAAGTTGGTTTAGTCAATAACCCACCTGGTAGAGATGGAAAAGCGACGTTATCATATTTATTAAGCGTAATAACCGAACCATTCGATTCTTGAACAATTATTCCACCATTCGTCCCTAACAACTTTCCTTCGATAACTTTATTTTTGCCACCTGAAGTTTGTTCCACAATCACCTCTTGACCCACATATTTTTCCATCAATTTTTGTGTACTGACAATATCAAATTGATAGTTTTGATCTAGGACAAAAGCCGCACCAGGGTTATTGGGTGTTGAAAATGATACAGTTGTCGGGTCAATTTGACTGGTTACATCTGAAAACCGCAATTCAAACTGGCCTTTTTCAATGTCAATCATCCGGTCTTGCTTGACCATGGCATAACCTGGTACATGTGCGCCTTGATGCTGAAACTGATTGGGCGATACACTGCCAGCTTGTGCTGTAGAATAAACTGTGATTGCCGTATCTTCGGCTTGAGTGTTAGTGAATGTCATAAGTATCAATACTGTGGTTTTTATTAAATTTTTCATAGTCTTACCTTGTTTAGAAATAAATCACCTATATATATCGAATTAATTGCATAAAAGGGTTTATTCTTTTTATTTTATCACAAAAATTGGAGCAAACGAATGAAAAATATTCTACTCACACTATTACTGACTACTCTCTCTTTCTCAACTTTTTCAACAGAAACTTTCCCTGAAATCAATAATTATTGGTTACGCGCAGCACCACCTAATGCATCAATGATGGCAGCCTATGGAGAATTAACGAACAATACCGATAAAGACATAGTGCTAGTTGATGCATACAGCCCCGCATTTAATATGACTATGATCCACCAAACCAAAATAGTTGATGGAATTGCTAAAATGTTACATCAAGATGAATTAATTATTAAACCTAAAGAAAAACTGGTTTTTAAACCTGGTAGTTTCCACATCATGCTTATGCACCCTAATTTTAAAATCAATGTTGGTGACAAAATCAAAATTAATTTAATTTATAAAAACGGTGAAGAAAGAAAAGTCCAAGAAATTTGGTTCCCTGTAGAGAAAAGATAATCACACAACATCGTCATCCTCGCGAATGCGAGGATCCATTCTCTTATCGTATGACACTAGACAATCATGAAAAAATCTGACTTCCATTTTGAATTACCAAAATCGTTAATTGCCCAACACCCAACCAAGGAACGGACGAATAGTCGCTTATTGTCTTTAAATAAAGAATCTGGTGAAATAAAAGACTTACAATTTCCTGATATAGTTAATTTTTTGAATAAAGGTGATTTACTTGTATTTAATAACACTAAAGTCATTCCAGCGCGTCTATTCGGCAAAAAATCAACAGGTGGAAAAGTTGAAGTTTTTATCGAGCGATTATTAGATGATAATAGTGCCATAGCCTTTCTAAAAACCAGTAAAAAACCACAATTAGGCATGCCCATCTACTTTGATGATTTGGTATTAAAACCTACAGCCAAAAAAGGCATGTTTTTTTTAGTAGAAACTCAAGACACTTCATTAACAGAACTAATGGACAAATGTGGACACATGCCACTGCCTCCATATATTCAAAGAGAAGATGCCCTTGATGATAAAGATAGGTATCAAACAGTATATGCCAAGGAAAAAGGTGCGGTTGCCGCTCCAACAGCAGGATTACACTTTGATAAAGCACTTTTACAAAACATAAAAGACAAAGGTATTAATACAGCATTCGTCACATTACATGTAGGTGCAGGAACATTTCAACCAGTCAAAACAGACTCAATTAATGATCATATCATGCACAAAGAATGGCTCCAAGTCACACCTGAAGTAGCAGAACTTGTTCAACAAACCAAAGCCAAAGAAAACAAAGTCATAGCCATAGGAACAACAGCTGTTAGGTGTTTAGAGACCGCTTCAATGACTGGAAAAATCAAACCTTACACAGGTGATACAAATATATTCATCTACCCAGGTTATGAGTTTAAAGTCGTTGATTCACTATTAACCAATTTTCATTTGCCAGAATCAACATTGATTATGCTGGTATCTGCCAAGTGTGGTCGTAAAAATACATTAAATGCGTACAAACATGCAGTAGAACAAAAATATAGATTTTTTAGTTATGGCGATGCCATGTTTATTTCATAACACAATAATTTCTAAGAAAAACCCGTCATTTCATAGAGTTTCCAGTCATTCCATAGAATCTCTCGTCATTCCTGCGAAGGCAGGAACCTCATTTTGGGTATAGTGTTTTTATTTAAGACGGCTAAGTAACACAGAGATTCACAGAGATTCACAGAGA
>Ga0209345_10002846_pt1 | contig 18478 bp, 37 predicted proteins | sample Cruoilmetagenom7_FD_187294 | JGI IMG/M metagenome (GOLD analysis project Ga0209345, IMG submission 187294) | Oil polluted marine microbial communities from Coal Oil Point, Santa Barbara, California, USA - Sample 7 (SPAdes) (version 2) | ecosystem: Environmental > Aquatic > Marine > Oil seeps ...
TTCCGTTGCGGTTATTTCTTGTGCTGCTGTTAATTTTCGTGTTGCTTGTCGTGATAAAGTAGTTGTTCTTATTCCTTCCACTGTTCGGATATATGGTTCTTCTCTCAAACCATATCCGATATATTCTTCACCGGCCCCACCATATGGTAAATCCTCTTTTAAATGTATATCAAATAATTTCTCGCCCGTCTTCTTAACAATAACCTTCTTCCCCTTTAGGACGACTACTTGTTTACCTTCCGCTTTATTAATTTGTGCAACTGCTTTTTTGGCAAAATTCAAGTCAGATACCCTTATATCAAAATCCCTTGGAGTCCTTTTTATTCCAATTTCTCCTACTTGTTTACCGGCTGCTTTTTGCATTACAGACCCATGCAAATCTGCCTTTTCTTTCTTCAGTAACCCCACGACTGTTTCAGTCGATTTGGTTAAACCATGCCGTTTTAAAGTTTCGTCAATAACTGGTGTCAATTTTTTCGGCTTCACCCCTGACCTCGCAGTAAACGAACGCACAGCACGACCTTCCGTTATTTTTGCAACCTCCAAAGGTACGGCTCTTTTTGCAATACTAACTTCTAAAGGTGTTCTTATCTCAGTCGGAATATCCGAAAAAATCTTCCCTTTTAGTTTCGGTTTGCCTATTGAAAGTGGTTTTATCCCACCTTTTCCCTTTGTTATAACTGGTGCATAATCGACATAAGCCCCCCTCTTCATTCGAATACCTATACCAACAGCCTCTCCCTTGGGGAAACTAGCCCTCCCAACTGCGGGCCTCACGGGCGCTGCTTTAATTCCTTTTCCCACTCCATATGTTAAAACCCCTTGTCCTACGGTCTCTCCTAAAAATTGCAACGGCTCTTCTTTTGCATGTCTATACATGCCTTTACCTGACGCTACCGCACCAGGAACAACAGCAACGGCAAACTCGCTCGGATCCCTAGCAGTAAATTCTAAAGCAGTAGGAACCATCCCCCAATATTGGGCTGCTTGTCCAGGAGAACGAATCACGCCGATGCCAAATTCTGCAAGTGGTTTTATAGCTTTGGGAGTATCAGGGCGTAATTTATCGGGGGCTATCTCCCTTTCCCACCATTGACCAAATTGTTGCGATTTTTTGTATAATGGGTATGTAGTATAACTTTCAAGTCTCTTCTGCTTTTGTTTTTCCAAGTTTTTAAGTTTAAGCTTCTCCCTCTCTAATTCCTTTTTCTGTGCTTTCCCATCTTGTAATCGTGAAAGTTCCTCAACTCTTTGTTGTTGATATCCTACAAGTCGTGGTTTGGCCCTCCTTATATGTTGCCGAGTTTCATAATATTGTCGGGGTACTGCGCTTACTCTTTCTTTAGCCCCACTATATCCTTTAGAAAATATATCTTTTGCACCACGGCTTACGGTTCCACCAACCGATGACATATAATCTTTGATATCTCCCAGAATACCGTCTTTTTCTGGGTCGTTAGGGTCGCAATCTAGCATATTAATAATACCGTCACGGTCTTTATCCCCAAATTTATCCATCATGTCTTTTTTGACGACATCGTCATAATTCATATAATCACCGCTTCTTATTAGTTAATTCATGCCCTTTCGCTCTTTTTTTTGCCTTCTTAATCGACATCGTTGTCTTACAACTTGAACAACTGGCGACATATTCACCTTTTCCCTTATAATTCCATGTGTTATTACATCGAGGACATCTTAATTTTACCATCCTACTATATTTTGTAAGTATGTATATATAAACATTATCATCAAAAAACAGGAAAATATAAATAGTATAAAAAGTATATATATATACTATTGGAGACTCAAAAGTGAGATACATTGTAAAAGCATACAAAGAAACTGAGGGTGAAGAAGAGTGCGTCATACCAGGGCGCGGAACACAGTGGAGAACAAGAGAGGGAGCAGAGGGATTTATGTCTAGTCTTATTTTTACTCTTCCCGAATATCGATATGAAATATGCGAGGTGGATACTAATGACTGAAGAGTACTACATTGCCATATCCGGCCCTGAAACCCAGCAACGGATAGCCATCCCTCGGTCAATCGTTACGCAACTGAAAAGCCACCCTGGAGACTATGTACAGGTTGAGCTTACCCTCAAGACCTCCAAGGGCGGCGACTAAGGGTGGTAAAAAATAATATAGCCTATATTTTACTGGCATTGGTTATATCTTCGTTATTTTTACTTTCCGGATGGTTAATATGGACTATAGGGATGTAGGTATCTATATTAGAGTTAGTACCGAAGAGCAAGCAAAAAGTGGTATGAGCCTTGCTGCTCAAACTGAAAAACTCAAAGCTTACTGTTCTGTCAATAAATGGCCTTTTATCATTTATGAAGATGCGGGGATCAGTGGGAGCACTATCACAGATAGACCAGCTCTCAGTAAATTATTAGACGATTGTAAAAACAACAAAATCAAGATTGTGCTTGTCTATAAATTGGATAGGTTGAGCCGTTCATTGAGGGATATAATTCTTACTATAGACGAACTGAGGGAATATAACGTTGATTTTGTGAGTGTCACAGAGCAGATAGACACCACCACAGCAGTAGGTCAACTTATGTTTCACATGATAGGGGCCTTTGCAGAGTTTGAGCGAAATATAACAAAAGAAAGAATAGCTCTTGGTATGAACAAAAAAGCATCTGATGGCTACAATCAATCCAGGGCGCCATTTGGATATTATTTTGAAGATGGTATACTGATCAAACATCCGGAAGACTCAAAAATTGTAAAAAATATTTTTGAGGATTATATCAAAGAAAAAAGTATCGGGGGAGTTGCCATAAAATACGATATACATCGTTCTCTGGTCCACAGGATCCTAACCAATATTACATATCTTGGTCAGATTAAATGGAAAGGTAAAGCCCTCCAAGGCTCACATGATCCCATCATAGATGTACCAATGTTTGAAGAAGTAAAGGGCATTTTAAAAAGTAACCAAATGAATGTGAAAAAACAATAAAAACATTTATAATAATGTTCGTCTAAGTACAAGGTACAATCATGTTATCTAAAAAAACACAAAAACACCCCCAGCCCAATCAAACGAATGGATCGAAAGAGTGGACCGAAGGAGTGATCTAAACGTATTCAGTCCCTAACCTATTTAAATTTTTCGCCTTCGATAAATCAAAAACTATAACCAGGCGATTTTATTATCTCGATCTAATTATTATTTCGTGGATCAATAAACATGATGGTTATGGGTATTCAAAAGATATATCCCATGTTCTACCAAACATTTCAAGACGGACAATAAACCGCCATCTAACGAAATTATGCAAGTATGGTATGTTAGAACGTCATGGTAGTATCTTTTGCGCTCATACATGGTATTCTATACCTGATTACAATAAAGCCCCACTTATTGAACTTATATTTGGCATTGACAAAGAGTTTAAATTTAAATCCAAAAAAGCTAATAACTACATCTTTCTTCAGTTCCTACCTGTCCAAGTTCCTTTAGGACATGTGAGAATCGTAAGCAAGCACGCCGATGTAGTCATATCAACAATATCCAAAATGTACGCCGATCCCTCCAGACCGAACCAGAACAGCATCCCATTTAAAACTAAAAAATCAAAATCAAAAAATCAACTATCTATAGAACTGTATAAAGGCAACAAAAAACCGCAACAAATGAAGCTATCTAGGTTTTTTGGAAGTTTAAAAGTAATAACCCAATCCAAATTAGGTGATTATTATGACATATGACGAATGGCTTCGCGATCTGACTGTACATTTCAAGACCAGAGACCCAAAAATATTTACTATTTCGTCATTACCTGACATTTTACGATCCAAACAGATGATCGATACAGGAATTGGGCAAAAAGATATAAAATATTTAGGAGGAATGACATCAAGAATCCTAATAAAAAATGGAATCGAGTTATCTGAGTCACAATCAACTCATAATAGGTTGATAAAAACGTATGAACTGATTAAGAAAGATGAACAAACTAGATTTAACGATTTCGAGTATAAATAAGTAGGAAAGGGTGAGAAAAATGAAAAAACACACAAGCGAAATATCTCAGTCAATATATGCGTTGTCACATACTCTCGCTGAGGTGGATAAAATTAGGGATAAGGTATATCAAAATAAGAAATACACCGTCTCTCTATCAGAGATAGACACCATCAGGTATATTTTAATAAGAGAGTTACAAAGAGCGAACTCGAAGTTTGATACATATGAAGAGGGAGAATAATAATGGACATTGATGAAACTGATAAGAAATATGAAGAAGCAACAGAGCTACTAACTAACACGCAGATCATAGTATGGACTATAGGAGTGATAATAAAAGTTTTACACATCGGAGTTTACTCCTATTTATATTTAGTTCTTACTAAAAGTATGTGGGTAACAAGAGGGAGCGGCGTAACTCCTTGTGTACTTACTCCTACACATTTTTTTATTTTAGGTATAATAACGCTAGGTTATCTAGTAGTGAATAATATAGTATTCCCAAAAACAGGTGAATAAAATGGACATAAACGAAGCAGTTGAGATTTTTAAAGAACCGCCGACTAAACTACAAGTAGTATTTATACAGATAGCAGCGGCAACTAGTCTTTTCTCAGTTTGCGTCATGTTATCTCTATTATATAGTATTTTCATCTCTCCTATATACAATGCTAAAGAATGGTGGGTTACATTTTTTAGTGTAATTTTTGGAACATCATATTTTATGGTGCTATATAATCGAATATTCCCAGAGGGTTAAGGAAAGGGTGAAAAACATGACAATGAGATTTATCAACAATAAAAACAGTATAGAGGAATATTTCAAAACATATGATGAGTTGTTGGAGCTGAGAATCAAAATAAGTGAAATTCGGACCAGTGATAACAAATGACCGATGACAAATGGCTTTTTTTATTAATGGCGATATTAATATTTACCGCCGCCTTGGGTGGCCATCAATTTTTTTCTCAGGTGAATATAAGCGGAATTTAAGGAAATCTTGATACAAATGGAGTTAGAAAAATGGACATAGACGAAGCAGTTGAGAAATTTGACACGAAGATATCAGATGAAGAACAAGCAATTGAAGTATCCAAAGCCCTCGGACTTGAAAAACAAGTAGAGATACACACTCTAAAGCTTGAGTTACTTAAGAAGAAACGGAAGATAACAGGGAGAAATCTCAAACTTAAAAAAAGACATATTCACAAGTATGAGATCAAAGATTATCATCATCGAATACCTGTTTCATCGCTATGTGCTCTAATGGATACGATAGGGATATTTGATGAGTATCATGTGTTAGAGATCAATTCTGAGGCCCCCATATTTTTCGATACAATCATAATAGGATCAATCGATATAGGGGGGACCGTGATAGAATACGAGATAACGAATATATCAGCAGCAATCAGGGGGGAAGATAATGAATATAGACGAAGCAGTTGAGAAATTTAAAGAATCGCCAACTAAACTACAAATGATGTTCAATCATATAACATCTTTAATTTTTCCCCTCTGTGTTGGTGCTATGTTATCTCTAATATATCATTGGTTTTTCTCTCGTCTATATGAACCTCTACAAGCTGTTGCTGTCTTTTTAGGTGTAATTGTTGTAACGCTGACAGTTTTAATATTAAAGGATTTAGTATTCCCAGAGGACAGGTGAAAAAACATGATGAGAAGTGAGAAAGAAATCAGAGAGCTTAAAGAAGAACTAGAAACATGGGTGAATTGCATAAGACACTGGAAAGAAATATCCAAGATGACAGATGAGGAGACATACTACAAGAACATATTCGATATAAAAAGAGAAGGACTTAAGAGAATGGGGCAGAATGAATCAAGACTACACTTATGTTTTTTTTGTGAGTTTGAAAAGGAAACCGGTTTTTGCCCGTTGGGTGAATGTGAAGACGATTCTTATGGGGTATGTTTTATTGATTATACGTATAGTGCATGGGAAAACCAACCACAACAAAAATACGCCAAGACATTCTATTATGAGTTGTGGTTGACTTTCCTTAGTAAAATATCTGAAAAAACATGATGAGAAGCGAGAAAGAAATCAGAGAGCTTAAAGAAGAACTAGAAAAGATAACAGAGAATATAGCGATCCAGAACGATGAAACATTCTATAAAGAAGACGTTGCACATGCCTTTGATGTCACCGATGTTCTATCGTGGATCCTAAAAGAAATACCAACAAGTGAGTTTAGAGGAGAAGAACATCTACGAATGCAAGTACTATATGGAATGGTAAAAGAGTGAGGAGAGTTTCCTACCAAGAGTGCAGCGGATCCTACCAAGAGCTCTCAAAAGAGCGTCCTATAAGTATCTGCTTATAGGACATTAAAACCAAAAATTATATAATATACCAAGTATGTATTTAATATGTTACAATATCAAATATTATACATATAAAATATAGGGTGTGAAAATATGAACGAAATGAGGTATTTAGAAAATGTAATACCTGGCTTGACTGAAGAAGAATCTGCCACGTTTTGTGTGGCAATAGGAGCTTATTCTATGTATATGGGGGATAGTGCACCAATTGGAAAATGTTTACGTTGCGGCTCTTCTTGTTATGAATTATATCACATTGATCATTTCCCATATGCGATTTGTAACGAGTGTAAAAGGAGTAAAGGATGAACGCAATAGACCTATTCAGTGGTTGCGGAGCAGGATGACCATATAGATGATATGAGAGGCTAAAAGAATGTCGCACGTTACTAGAAGAAGCGCAGAGATAAGATTTACGGACAAGACAAGTGAGGAGAAGATTATAGAAATCAATAGGCTCATTCGAAAAATAGAAGTAGATTTAGAGGAAGCAGAAAGAGAGGTACGGCTATACAAAACGGATATAGAAATATACGATCAACTCATCAAAGAGTATCAGGATAAAACTTATAAATAGGAGGCTAAAACCATGAAAAAACTTCGTAGTAAACATTGTCAAATACATGTACCTCCTAACAAACTATATCCTGCCGAACTTTCTTGCACCAGCAATAAGTCGAATTGCCCAAAGCCTGCAAACATGAACCCAAGTTGTTTTAATCTTGATTGCTTCAGCCGTGAATATAAGGACCTTGCTGATACACCACAATTGATGAACGATCTTTTTGTAAAACACATACAGTACCACCTAAAACCAGATCAAGATGTAATCTGTAAAATTTGTGGTATGACTGTTAAAGAGGTATTCGAAGAGATGAAAAAGCGTGCTAATTTAATAGAAGTGGAATATCAAACTATAGAAGAAGTTGAAATGGCGTTAAATACTGCGTATGGACCATACGGATGGTATTGGGCTGACACTCTTTACACAACGTCATTTGATGTTGCTATCATCAATGACAGCAGCAAGAATCGTCCAGCTACACACGTAATTTTCAAAGAAGAGGGCAGATACACCATAAAATAAGGTGAAAGCATGGACAAAACAGCACAATGGGCATCTAATGTTAGAGAAGTGGTAGGTGAGTCAATTTTCAGTTTTTATTCGTTACCTGACAATCTACGAAATTTGAAACTCTTCAAAAAGGCTATTCTACATGGGCATATCAAATATAACGGAGTAAAGGATGGAAGGCCAGTATATGATGTTGTATAACGGGAGATGAAAAACATGACTAAACCAACAGCAATAGATCTGTTCAGTGGTTGCGGAGGAGTCACCCAAGGGTTAAAAGATACGTTCGAAGTTGTTTCAGCAGTAGACAACGATAAATATGCTGCACAATCCTACCGTGCCAACCACCCAGAGGTAGATTTTTTTGAGGAAGATATCCGCCAGGTGAACCCTTCAAAAATTACGACTGGCCAGGATATAGATCTTATGGTAGTATGTGCCCCTTGCCAACCATTCAGCAGCTTGAATCAGAAAAAGAAAAATAAAGCAGATGACAGAACGGATCTAATCTTTCAAGCTTGTCGGTTTGCAGAAGTCATACATCCGGATATAATTTTTTTTGAAAACGTGAGGGGATTAAATACACATTCAGCAATCGTTCAAAAGCTAAAAACAGATTTGAACGAGCTGGGGTATACCAATTGGCTAGGCCCCCTTATCGTTAATTTTGCAAACTACGAAGTGCCCCAACACCGAAACAGATGGATACTGGTGGTTTCAAATGATGACGATATAAAATTAAGATTGCCCTTTCCCACATCGCCAGAAGGTAAGCGGGTCACCGTAAGAGATGCGATTGGAGATCTGCAACCTCTAGCAGCAGGAGAGAAAAGCAGTACTGATCCACTTCACTTTGCACGAGATCATACGCCTCTTGTCCTTGAGCGTTTCAAATATATTCCGAAGGATGGAGGATCACGAGATAACTTACCAGCCCATCTGGTTTTAAAGGGGCATACAACACACAAAGGTTATGCCGATGTATACGGTCGGATGGCGTGGGATAAGGTGGCCCCTACATTGACTGGTGGCTGTACGGATATAGGGAGGGGGAGATTCATGCACCCAAGGGATGACCGGGTGATCACTCTGAGAGAAGCTGCAAGACTTCAGACATTCCCAGATGAGTATATCTTCAAAGGTCCGAATGATGAAATAGCGCACCAAATAGGCAATGCCGTTCCTGTGAAATTTGCTCAAATGATTGGACAGGTAATAAAGGGCTGATAAATTTTGAGATTAGAACAGCTAAAGAAGAGATGGAGGATGAAGCATGATCCTAGACATAGATGAACTAAAAGATTTCGAATCCAAAGGAGATGGTAAACATGGCTAAATTTCAAAGATCGATAACGTATAAACCGAAGATCGATGCTTTTCTATCTGGTGAATGTATCCAGACAATACGAAAAGGACGAAAAATAGCAGTTGGTGACCTCATATTATTTTTTGCGTGGGTCGATCGTCCATATAGGTCTAAATGGGCATGGCAACAGCTTGTAAAAGTCGCCTATGTCGAAAATATCATAGCTGACCGGTACGGGGTTTTATTTGAATCCTCCGGAAAAACAAAGAAATGGCAAGATCTTGATTATCTTGCGGCTTATGATGGGATCATCCCACCTACTGGTTTAGAACTACGGCGGGTACTCTTTCCCAATCTTAAAAAAATCCCTAAAAACGGTGAAAAGATGCAAATAATAAGGTGGTAAAAATGGCAAATGATACTAAAAAAGAATGCGTTAAATTGTACAATATAATTTTATTATTTTCTTTGACTATTGGACTTGAATATCCAGAATTAGACCCCGAAAAGATCGGCATAGCTGATATCGAAGATTATACACGCGAAATAGCTGTATTGATATCATGTAAATTAGAACCCCCCTTTGGCCACCCATTCATGAAAAATTTTATAGAAAGGGTGAATTAACTCATGCCAAAAATTCAAAAAAATCATGAGGTAACGTCAGTAAACATACCAAAATCAAAAGCAAAATTAGCAGGACTCCGCCCTGGTGACGAAGTGGATTTTAATTTTAATCAAGATGGAGATCTTGTCATGACAAAAATTAAAAAATAGGGGCCTTTAACCCCCTCTTTTTACTATTGTAATTTCTATCTTAACACCATCCCCTGGGTGAGATCCTAGTCTTTCTGTAATTTTTTTGGGGATAGTAACCCTTTGTTGTACCCCCCCCTTTGTTACAACCCCATAAAAAAAATCCTTATCCATTATATTCCCCGTCATCGTTTACCTCTCTGTTTTTGCGATCTTCGCCCCAAATCTCTCAATCCTTCATATATCACACCCACCTCTTTTTTATATCTAGGAACTTGATCCTTCAGCGTTTTTATACTTCCTTTTAATTTGTTTTTTATTTCCCTCGCTTCTATAAGTGCATCATCTATCTTTTGCAAGTCTTCTTCCAACCCTGTTTTTATATCATCTACCCTTAATGGTTTTTTATCTTTCTCAGGGGCCGGACAGTCACAGATATCACTGTTTGCAATATCCACATATCCCCCCTCGTATTTCAACACCCGATCTTTAAGCCTCTCAATATCATCTTTATCTTTGAGGGCTTGATCTTTTTTATTTGTTGTCATCTTTTTCACCTCATTTCACACTTCTTTAGTCTCAAACGAAATACATTTATGCATATAACCCACGATGTTATGAGTTTTGATGCATATGTACTCATCGAACACTTTTGATTTTTTACAAAATCTGCAATTGAAAACATCGCAGAAGGTTACATGCACTACTTGTGACATTTTTTATCACTCATTGAGAGTATATATGATGATTGAGCCATCTGGCTCAAAATCGATTTCTTCTATCTCAATAAAGTCCTCATCTCGGTTATGCCAATCTCTCTGATCGTCCCCATGACCAAGCGAGTTCGTTTCTTTATTATAGACCCAGAAAGTGTTGGCTTCACAGAATCCTAGTAATTCCGCCAAAAATAGTTTTTTGTCACTTTCTCTTTCAAAATTTGGTTTTTTTACTTTTAGTTTATTCATCTAAATTCACTTTTTCTCTCCATCTTTCGTATGCTTTGTACTAGTTCTTCCATTTCATCCATCTGTATTGAACAACATCCATCTGGTGATTTGGATGTTAACTCATTATCCAATCTTATGTGTTTCTCTATGATATATTCTTCTAGCACTCCAAATTCTACTTTCTACTTCATATTTTGTCATTTTTTTCCCCATATAACATATAGTACTCTATACTATTTATACCTTTCTACCTTTTTAGCCTATTTTATTTACAGATGTTTTGATACCCACTTATACTACCCATACCTATATATACTATGGGGTAGTATATAGTATATGGGAAAACCCCAGGGATGATTAAAAATGACTGATAAAATATTAATAGAAAAGATGGTTGATAACTCATTATTGGATGAGGGGCAAACAAGAGAGAAGTTGGCAAAGAAATTACAATTAGAGAAAGATGGGAAGGGTAAATACCTATCTTCATTTTTTAAATTAGTTGCTGATGAAAATAACATTAGTATTGACGAAGCAAAAGATTTGATTATCACATCAAGAAAATTATCAAGTTTTATGTTTGTTTTGGCATAGGTGATGAATATGACAATGACATTCGTTGGTAATGAAAACAGCTTGGAAGAATTGCTCAAAACATCTGATGAATTAATCGAGAGGATGAATTTGAGGATCCAGATATCAAAAGCGATCCTGGGGAAGGAGTGAAAGATGTCTCAAGTAAATGTGTACAAAGATTATGGTTTTAAAAACATAGTCGGAAAAGTGAAATATAATACTAATCTGGACTATCTATGGAAAGGCTTTCAAGCTCAAGCACGCAATGGAGGAAAAGGGCAGCATCGAGGATTAGCAATATTAGATGGTAAGTGGGTGTTGATATATGCAGACGACCAGAATGGGTCTAAGAGAGGAGTTCTCATAGACTCTAAGCGAGCTTGGATTCAAATTCTTATGACAAAATATCATTTTCTCGATGAAATATATGAGTATGAAGAAGAAGGAAAAAGAATCCTAAAAAGAATAAAAAACGAAGGACATAAAGAACATCATAAATTTGTGGCGGAATATGTAAAAATTAGAAATGAAGTAGGAGAAAATACAGAAAAGTGGGAAAGAGAAAAAGAAATAGAATTTAGAAATATTTTAAAACATGAGAGATCTCTGTCGTAATACCCCCTTATACTACCCATACTTATATATACTATGGGGTAGTATATAGTATATGGTGAAAAACAATGGATGAACTAAATATATTTACAACACAAATATCATATGAGCGGATGGTGGACTATGGCTGGGACAGTATAGAGGACAACTCAGATATAAACTCAGAAGAATACAAAAAGTTTGCGGAGGCTAATAAGAAATACCTTGATACGATCTCAGATGAAGAGTGGGCAGAAATAGAGAGATATGTGTAAGGAGTGAAAATACATGAATGAAAAGCAAGAAGAACATATTGAGAGTATAATAAAAGTGTTAAAAAAAGAGATAGATCAGTGCAGAAGAGGTATAAATCGAATAGCAAATTGCGAAGAGAAAGATAAGGAGTATCTCGGAACTATGATAACAGAGCTGAAGTTAGAGGTTCTTGAATGTGCGAAGGGTGTTGAGATACTCAAACAGCAAGTGCTGAAATATGAGGGGAGGAACTAGATGATATTAGAGAATTTTAAGAAGTATATCGGCGACTTTTCGGGGGATGGGCAAGTAAATCAGATAGTCAACCTACTAAATCTCAAAAGAGCCTCTAGAGATATCAAGGTAGAAGAGCTTAAGAATCTAAATTCAGAAATTGAGGAATTGGAAAAGATGTTGGGGGAGATAAGATGATAGAAAAGATGGTTGAAAACTCATTAGTGGATGATGGGCAAACAAGAGAGAAGTTAGCACAAAAATTGCAATTAGAGAAGGACGATCGGGGTAAATATCTGACTTCATACATTGAGAAAGTTGCTGAAGAAAAGGGCGTTTCAGTAGATGAAGCAAAGATTATTATCAGAGATTCAAATCATCTGATGAGTATTATGTTTATCTTAGCCTAGGGGATTTGGAGTGAAAAAATGAAAAGAGAACCGTATAGGATACCAATTCATACAACCCTCAGCCCTAGAGCCTTGTCTATTATTTCTTTTTTTGTAGACAATGATTATGGATTTTATAATAAAAACAAGGTAATTGAAGTAGCCCTCGAACTTTTAGATTCAACTATAAAAAAAGTTGCAGAAGACCCTCTTTATTTTAGAGATACTCTCACTAAAAACGAAAGAAAACTCATAATCTTAGATATTATCCAAAAAAGGAAACAGGAAAAATAAATGACTGATCCACGCAAAGCGAATGAAGAGGCCATCGTTGAGATGAATCTTAGAGCTAATAGCACGAGGCGAGCCCACCGAGTCCATTAAATCCGAGATGAGTCACGAAATTAAGGTAGTTAACATCTAGGTATGAATGAACTCGCAAGCACTATTCAGTAGTGCCCGCCAAAATTGGAAAACTCCAAAGGCGGTATATGCGGATCTCAACAATGAGTTTTGTTTTGATTTTGATCCATGCCCACCCAACCCCGAATTTGATGGATTGATATGTGACTGGGGCCAATGCAATTTTTTCTTATATCTAATCTGAGGTGAAAAATAGAGAAAGTGCAACCATAGGTTTTTTATTTACCTATGGTTGTCATATCATCTATTCCCCAGTTTGTCTTAACCTGCTAATAACAGCCAGGATGAAAACTGCTGCTAGCACCAAGAACCCGATTGTCACTAAATTCACCGAAGAATAAAATATAGTTCCGACCGAATCCATCGTAGCATTTGCCGCCGTATCATTTACCGCTGGCATTGCGCTTTTGATGTTCGCAAAGATAATAACACCAAGCAGTATTGTAATTGCCCCAGTCACTATCGCCATTATTGTAGCAGACTGGGCCTCCATATTAGCTACGAACCTATTCTTTCTTAAGGCCCTCATATGGTCACCCACCAAAGTTGCTGCGGTGTGTATGTATGCTTGTACACTCATAAGCTTTTCACCTCCAATTACAAGTTAATATTAATACTATATATACATTTCTAAGCAATTTTAGGGCCTTAATTAACTATTAAGCTACAAAAAAGAATTTAAAAGATTTCAAGGGAATGTAATATAACTATACTATATATACGGCACTACAACTATATATTTTTTTTATCTCGACATGATAATATATATTTATAAGCAATATATTTATATTGTCTGACCTTAAAGTTACTTTAGGTGCAAAGTCACAATGATACAAAAGATTTTATATAATACACATATAAGTATATAAACCATGAAAAGAAAACTTGGGATATTCTTTATATTACTCATCCTTTTCAGTACCTTCTCACCTATCGTCAACTCTCAACAAATCTCAAGTATCCCTGTTCTCTCAATTAATAATTTTTCTTCACCGCAAGGGGACGTTCTAACTGTCCCTATCATCCTCCAAAATGCTAAAGATATCAAAGGGGCATATATCATATTAGAATATGACCCTACTATTTTGGAAGTCATCAAATTAAGCAATAGTGATTTTAATACAGAATCTTACCGGAATATTGATGATAACGGAGTTATAGGGTTAGGGTTGGTCAATACAGAACCCAGTGGGTTAGAGGGCGATATAAAATTTATTGATGTACAATTTAAGGTTATCGGTGGTTTTAACAGTGAAAGCACCCTTAAAATTAAAGCCCAATCCATCCAGGACATGAAGAATAAAGAAATACTCAGGACCACAAAAGATGGAAAGATATCGGTCAATTCAGCATATGGACTAGGTATACAATACCAAAAAACCCCAGAAAACACAATAATATATACCTATGGCGTAAAAACATATAAACGTCATGATGGAATAATCAGACCTTATAAAGAACTAAATATCAAAGTTGGAAACTATCCTTACCTATTAAGTGGAAATCAAGTACAAAAAGATGGCATTATCTTAAATTTACCTTCAAAAAAAGATTTAACCTATGAACATATAATCACAGGTAATAAAGCAAAAATTAAGCCTATTTTTACATTTAACTCATATAATCCAGATAATTTTATAAAAAACAATAATTCGAGTGGGTATATAACGTTACCGTGGTCTTCTAAATCTAACCACCAGATCAAAGGTGAATTTATAACTACTGGGCCTTTTACATGGGACTCAGGAATAAGAATAATCGATTCCAACCACTCTGAATTACCGAAAGATGACTATACAATCGAACTGTCAGACAACAACATAAAATTAACTCAACACAACAATTCATTCTTTGAAAATGCCGTATATCCTGTAAAAATTGAGTTTGATTCGTGGACCGTAGGGACTGGCGGCGATTCATGGGGAACTAATACAACACATGACAATACCACGGTTGTACAGGCAACCGGAAACGTTGAACTTCGTCTATTGGTAGATGATTATATCTCATACTGGAGATTCGATAACAACACAACAGTAGACGAAAATACAACAAGCGGTAATGATGGTATTAATTATGGGGCTACATATACCCCCAATGGCACATATGGCGGGGCGTTCGAGTTTGATGGGTTGAATGATTATATTAATTGTGGAAATAACAGCAGTCTCCAGCCCAATGTATTAACTACCAGTTTTTTTATGAAAATTCAAAATGATAGTTCATATCGGGCTCTTTTTGCTACTGAAGTGCCAAGTAATACAAAACAAGGTTATAAGGTCATGGTTTATACAAACAATGTTATATATTTTGACCTAGGAGATGGGACATCTGTACATCGATGTGTAAACAGTTTTCCAGCTATGTATTTTGAAGAATCGGTTCAATTATCAATGACCTTTAACGGATCGATTATGAAAACTTATATAGATGGTGAAATATTACCAACTACTACAAGTTGGACGGGGGTGATTGACTGGAACACAATTCTACCTCTTTTGATAGGAAGAGTTAACAATAATTATTGTAATGTCCAAGTCGATAATGTCTTATTCTTCGATCGTGCTCTAACGTCCACAGAAATCAACCAAACTCGTTATAACGAACATTACGCAATAGGAAATCTAACCTCGACCATAGCCGATGCCGGAAATAATCTAAAATGGGCGAATATAAGCTTTAATGCTAATATTCCAGGCAACACCAGCGTAGACCTCTATGTCAACACATCCGAAGATAACACTATCTGGAGCGGTCCCAAAATAGTACAAGTGGATGCCACCGGGGACAATTCGATATACCAAATACCATCTATATATCGTGGTAGGTACGCCCAATGGACATTAACACTCCACAAAGATTCATATGACGAAGACGAGACTGATTATCTCACCCCTGCAATAAAAAACGTTACCTTATACAGTGAACCATCAAACCCCCCCGAAATTTCTAATATCACAAGCTGGCCGACTTCCACAAATTGCCCGATATTATGGGATGTAAACCAAACAGCGAACAATAGAATTGAATACGGATTAACCTCCTCCTTGGGATCCTGGAGTACTTGGGACAACGCCACCAACAGCCCAGAAATTACAATATATGGGCTAACCGATAACACAACTTATTATTTTTCGGCCTGGAGCCACCATCTTAATGAAAACTCGATCTCAACAAATTCGAGTATTTATAATTTCACAACCGGTAATTATCCATATATCACAAGCTGGTCAAACAATAAAACAAACAATCAGAATTTAACGATATATGCCAACTTGGCAGAGCAGATACATTTTAATGTCACCGCTGATCAAAATATCACAGCGTGGACTTGGAACGTTGATGGAACCAATTATTCACAAGGATTTGACAATATAACTTTGTCATTTAACTCCGAAACGTTATATGAACTTAGTGCATATGGCACAAACGAAAACGGAACAACGAACGTAATAACATGGGACATTGTAATTGGAGATATACAAATACTTATATACAGACAAAACGAAATTATTATTGAGGAAGAACGTATGATAGGGCTAAGTCTTTTGCTAACTGTACTTATTTTAGTGGGAATTGTATTTTTCCTACTTGGAATATTATCGCCCAATAGTATTCTCACACTACTTGGTTCTATCACGTTTTTTATCACTATGTTATTACCGATACCGATATTAGAAAATTATAGTTACTTTGGTATTGCTTTATCGTTAATTCTTCTTCTATTCGGCTTAATTGGTATTATAATCACGTTTTACCAATGGTTCACAATATACACAGAAACTAATAGTTTTAGACAATGGAATGACGATTTTTAAAGTAGAACTATGATTGCCTGATCATACCACAAGTCTTATGGTGTCCTAACACCACCATACTATGGTTATATCATGCAAATTGTGCTTAAAGATGAGTTAGCAGAGCCGTTACAAGAAATGGTTGATGGTGTGAACTATCTAAACGTGACACAAATAGTAAACATTGCTACCAAGGAGTTCCTGGAAAAGTTGGGGGGGCAAAATAAATGAACTCACTAGCTTTATTCAGTAGTGCCCGCCAAAATTGGAAAACTCCAAAAGCGGTATTTGAGGATCTCGACCAAGAGTTTTGTTTTGATTGTGATCCATGCCCACCAGATCCCGATCCCGAATTTGATGGATTGATATGTGACTGGGGCCGATGCAATTTTGTGAACCCCCCATATTCCCAGATCAAATTATGGTTAGAAAAAGCCATAAAAGAGTATGAGAAAGGAAAATGGGTTGTACTTTTACTGCCATCACGGACAGGAACCGATTGGTTCCATGAGTGCGTACTACCTCATGCGAATGAAACTAGGTTCATACGTGGACGATTGCGTTTTGATGATTGCAAAGAAAATGCACCTTTTGATAGTATGATTGTCGTGTACAGGTAAAAATGACTGAACCACCGTTCGTTGAAATGTTTATTTTGTTTTTTTCATTTTATTTTGGTATTCCTTATATAATATCAAGTATTGAAAAGATGGTACTATCACCTGAATTGATAATAAGGATTGTGCTTGTTACCATTTATTGTATAGCTTTAGCGTTATTTTTTAATTTATATTATAATGGCGAGGAAAGAGGCGAGTCGAGATGGATATAGAAGAAGCAGTTAAGAAATTTGAAGAACCGGGGTCAAAAGGATATCCCATTGGGTTTTTAATTGGCCATTTAATTGGTCATATTATAGCGTTTTTATTATTATATAAATTTGTTTTTAATTCTTACCCTTGGTTTGTGACATTGATTTTTACTATTTTAGTATATAGTTATTCATGTTTATTTTGGTATTCGATTATAGACATGGTATACGAGGTGAAAAATGTTTAAATCGGCGGTAAAAAGGATGAAATATATTCAAGATGAGATTGATAAGGCTGATGCTGTACTTGTGGATATAGGTGAGAAGGAATGATACTAGGTGACGCAGAGGCCCTTGCCAATGAGATAGTCTCTATACTCGATCCATTCTGCGAGAAGATCCTGATTGTTGGCAGCATACGCCGGAAGATACCAGAGGTCCACGATATAGACATTGTGCTCATCCCGGATAACTCTCTTTTTCTCTCCATTGAGATCCAGAAGCTCGGTCCACTTGAGAAGGATGGACCCAAAATAAAACGTCTCAGATATAAAGATAAGATTGATGCAGATATCTACTTTGCCACGTCTATGATATGGGCCACCCTTGTTCTCATCAGGACTGGATCCAAGGAACATAATATACGCCTTTGTAGTCGTGCAAAGAGCATGGGAATGAAGCTAAAAGCCAATGGGGAGGGACTCTACCGTATTATCTCGGATGAAAAGCTAATCAGAATCGCTGGCGACACAGAGGAGAGTATATTTCACATGCTCGATCTTGAATATATACCACCAGAGGAGCGGTATAAAGGATCAAGAGAATACTTGAACAATGAACAATTGAAGGAAGAAAGGAATAAATGACAAAAATCGGATTAAGGGAACGGCAAGCTTTTGAAGATATAATTCATTCAGATTTAAAGGCCATTAACTCAAAAGTGATAGAACAAATAAAAGTCTTATGGGAGGAATCAA
>Ga0209345_10002847_pt1 | contig 18477 bp, 12 predicted proteins | sample Cruoilmetagenom7_FD_187294 | JGI IMG/M metagenome (GOLD analysis project Ga0209345, IMG submission 187294) | Oil polluted marine microbial communities from Coal Oil Point, Santa Barbara, California, USA - Sample 7 (SPAdes) (version 2) | ecosystem: Environmental > Aquatic > Marine > Oil seeps ...
TATAAATCGAGGCGGTAAGGAGAGCCATCGGAATTTTATTCATCCCAAGGGAATTCCCACGACAATTTCTGGTAAAATTTGGGATGATGCAAAGCCTTATCAAGAAAAAGAAGTTGATCTTAAAATAAAGAGGTCTAAGAAATGAAAAAAAAAGGAGACCATTATTTAAAAATTGTTGAATGGTCGGATGAGGATCAATGCTATGTTGGTTCAATTCCAGGTTGGATTGGTAAATGCTGTCATGGTGATAACGAAGAGGAGGTTTATCGTCTATTATGCCAGATACTTGAAGAATGGATTGAAATTTATGAGGAGGATAATATGCCATTGCCTCCAAGTATTTCAGGAAAAAAATATTCTGGTAAATTCCAACTGCGAGTCGATAGTGATTTGCACAAAGCACTCTCGATTAGAGCCATTCAGGCGAATCAAAGCTTAAATAGTTTTTGTGGAAGAATATTAAGGAACACAATTTCTAACTCTGATATATCAAAGGCTAAAAAAACTTAACTTTGCTATCCAGTTCATATTGCAATATAAGGAGGAGATTGAGATGACACAGGCATTAGATGGAATACGAATTTTGGACTTAACTCGTTTAGGACCAGGACCTTTTGCCAGTATGATAATGGCTGACATGGGGGCGGAAGTGATCAAGATAGAAGAACCGGAACCTCGTGGAGGGTTAGGGAGCGATATCCTGACCCCTACTACGGGAACAGAGGCTGAGCTGGAGAATGCCTCCGCTTTTAACTGTCTGGGACGAAATAAGAAAAGCTGCGCCCTGAATTTGAAACTTTCCGAAGCCAAGGAAATATTTTACAAGCTTGTGACCACTGCTGATGCGGTTTTTGAGGGATATAGGCCGGGTGTTGTTAAACGTCTGGGAGTTGATTATGAAACCGTGTCTAATATAAACCCTAAGATCATTTACTGCAGCATTTCAGGTTTTGGGCAAGACGGACCATATTCTCAGTTGCCAGGGCATGATCCTAATTATGCAGCCATAGCTGGTCTCGTAGGGCTTAACCGAGATGGAAATGGGAAACCCATGCCCATCGGCATCCCCGTGGCTGATATGAGCGTGGCTCTCCATGCAGTGATCGGTATATTATGTGGTATCATGGCTCGTGAAAAGACAGGGCGGGGGCAGCATGTGGACATCTCATTTACGGATAGTGCCCTTGATTTTGCCTGTTTCCCGCTGAGTCAGTTCCTGGGAACCGGCGTTAGCGGCTTGACAATAGCGCCCCCTACCGTTCTGAACACCTTTGAAACAAAGGATGGCAAGTTTATAGCTACCGGAGCTATCGAAACATACTTCTGGGAACGATTTTGCTGTGCCATAGGGCGTGAGGACATTATCCCATATCAATTTGCCGAGGGGGAAAAGCTTGACGAGGTCCTTTCCATTATCAAAGAGACCATCCTTACCAAAACCAGAGATGAGTGGTTTGAAATTATGAAAGAAGCGGACACCTGTATCACCCCTGTACTGGAGATGGACGAAGTCCCCAATGACCCTCAATTGCTCCACCGAAACATGATCATGGAAGTGGAGCATCCTACTGTGGGTAGGGCAAAGCAGTTGGGCATGTCCATCAAGTTGTCTGACACACCTGCAAAGTTCAGAAACTTCGCCCCTCTTCTAGGAGAACATACCGGTGAAATCCTTAAAGAATTGGGGTACACGGAAGATCAGGTGAAAGAGTTACAAGATCAAGGAGCAATAAAGGTAAAGTAATAAGGCTCATCGCGGATTAGTGGGAAAAATAGTCTGGATTCTCCATGCTATGACTTTCCCCTGGGGTGCCTTTAAAAATCCTTGACATTGCAACCATTAAGGTTATAATAAGTTCAAATAGGCGCTAGACGATAGGTGGTTCTGAAGAACCTGAGATTTTTTGCCTGAAGGGCAAGAAGACAAGTGAATATATCGACGCTGTTCTTAGTCTGGTGTCAATCCAGAAATGAGATATGGAAACTTATAGTTTTTGTAAGGTCAAGGAAGGCGAAGATTTTAACCGCAGGAATACATAGAGTAGGGGCACATTGCAATGTGCCCTTACATCCGAGTCTAAGGGACGGAGCCGAAACAACTTCCCCATTTGTGTATCTCACCTTCAGGCCATATTTGCCCGATCTTCAAACACAAAATCCTCAAAATAGTTCGACTATTCCTGCGGTTTTGCGTTTTCAGATCGGACAAATCTAACCTAAATCTGAGCGCCAACTTGAGGAAGTTATTTCGGCCCCGTCCCTAACGCAGAAGATTGCGAAAAATAGCCCCATTTATATTTAGGTCATGTAATCTAATTTATGGATGGGCATTAGTCTAGTGCGAAGCTAAATAAGGCCACGAAGGCCCGACCCCTGTTTGAAACCAGGGGAGGGGGCTTCGTGGCCTTTTTTATTTGCTTTGATCTTTATCAAAGAAGTTTGGAGGGATAGTTGTCTGAAGCAAATGCTTATCTGAACACGGCCGAAGGAGAGGGGGAACTTATTATGGAAGGGGTAAGCATCCTCCGGCTTCTCTATATGCTTTGAAGTAAACGCTTACGATTTGAGAATGAAGAAAAGGAGGACTTGGATGAAGGGCTTAAGATTGGTTATTAGCCTGGCATGGATTATGAGCCTTGTTTTCCCCCAGATGAGCCGCGCAGATGAAGACGAGAAAAAGGAGGTCATCAAGCTTGACCAGATGATAACAAGACCAATAAAAAAATTCGTGACAGCCACACTTATATTCCTTATACTTATATTCATTATACTTATATTCCTTATACTTATATTCCTTATACTTATACTCGGGTTTTCAGTCTCAGCCGCACAGGTGCTTGAATCGCCGGGCACAAAAGATGGTACCCTTATGAAGGGCTCCTCGACCCAGGACGCAGCAGAAGAGGAGCAAAAGAATACAGGGAAAATCATCAAAATCGGTGATATAGTTGTAACAGCCACAAAATATGAAAAGTCGGCCTTCGATACACACCTGCCTGTCACCGTTATCGACAGAGAAGAGATAGAGAGGATGTCCCCCGCAAATATTGGAGATCTGCTGAAGACTGTTGCCGGTGTTGAAATTCATCATGATGGTACCCCCGGGATCACTAAAGCCAGAATCAGGGGGCTCTCCGCCAACAGAGTGCTTGTGCTGCTTGACGGAAAGCGGTGGAATTCCCACGTGAGTTCCCTGACAGGAGGAGTCTATCTCAATGAGGTCGATGTCAACCAGATAGAGAGGATAGAGGTTCTTCACGGACCGGGGACTGTTCTTTACGGTTCCGGAGCCATGGGCGGTGTTATCAACATAATTACAAAGAAATCGCAAAAGGGCAAAGATGACTATTTTGATACGAACCTCTCCACAAAATATGCAGGCGTAAATGACCTGAGATCCGGCAGGATAGAATTCAAATTTGGCACAAAAAGGTTCAATTCGCTTGCAGGCGTAACAGTAAAGGAGGCCGGGGATGTAAAAACCCCGGAAGGAATGCTCGATCATAGTAGCTATAAAGACACAAGCCTTGACCTTCACTCCAGGTATATTATAAACGATCAGCAATCGATTGCGTTTTCCGTTAATAGTTTTAAGGGGGAGATGGAGACCCCCCTGACCGTGATGAAAGATGTAGAAGAGGAGATGTTCGGCATGACGCTTGTAACAGATGTTGACTGTATCTTTGATATACCTCGTGCTGATCGCGACACATTCGCCCTCAACTATGAGTTCAGGGACCTTTTTCCCTGGCTGGATTCATTAGATTTTAGCGCCCATGTCCAGAATGAGAGAATGGAGTATGTCAATACGACCACAATCTTTCCTCATCTTATGCCGGGAAACATAAATGTCGTACTTCACGGCAAACTCGAAACAGATACCTACAGCGCTCAGGCGAGAGGTCTCTGCTCCCCGGATCTTATCCGCCCTCAGATATTGACGATCGGAATGGAATATTACAGAGACGAGGCCAAGGCCCCGTCTGACATGAACGTTGATGTTTTAATCATGGAATTTGATATCCCCCTTACCGTTCTTGAGCATGGGATCGAGTTGGCTGGATTGCTGGGACTGGATCTGCCTTCGCAGTTCTCTGAGCTACATTCTGAAGGAGACCTTGTTGACGGGAGTTTCGATAACATTGCGTTTTACGTTCAAGATGAGATAGAGGTATTTGATGATCTATGGATAAACATTGGCGGGAGGTTTGACCACTACCGCACAAAGGATAATTTGATCAGAAAAGAGAGTGAAGACGATTCCGTAACCGGCGGAATCGGCCTCGTGTTCTCTCTTTCTGATGGGATTAAGCTTACGGGATCATTCTCAAAAGGGTTCAGGGCTCCCTCACTGGAAGAGAGATTCTACGTTGGAGCAGTACCCGGAGGCGCCCAATTGAGGGGCAACCATGAAGTAAACTCAGAAGAGAGCATTAATTACGAGGCAGGCATCAAGGTCCTGTATTCTGATTTCTCTGCAAGCATTACAGGATTTGTGAATAAGCTGGATGATTACATCCTAATGGTTCCGACCGATCAACTGGCAGTACTCACCTTTGACAACATGGGAGAAGTAGAGATCCGGGGGATAGAGTCAACCCTTGATTTTCGGATTTCGCCGAACTGGTCTGCTTTTTCCACCATAAGTTATGCCAGAGGCGAGGACAAGATACAAAAAGATCCTCTTGAAGGGATACCGCCGCTCAAAACGATTCTCGGCATCAGGTATGAAACCAAGGACATAAAATCTCTTAACGGCAGGCTGTGGGCGGAACTATGCTCAAGGATCTATGCCGGGCAGGACAGAATCCCGGATGACTGGACAGAGAGACAAAAAACCCCGGCCTTTGAGGTCTATGACTTCAGAATGGGGCTAGAATGTCCGTCATTTATGACCTTTCAAGATGTCAGCCTGACATTTGCAGTGAAGAACCTCGCAAATCAGACATACAGATCATTTCCGATGACCTGCATGTACGGATGGGATGACTCCTTTATTCAACCGGGGAGAAACTTTGTGTTCAGTCTAAATCTTAAGATGTAAAGGACGAGTTCTGAGAAGAGATGAGAGAGAAGATGAATAATAAAGAGAGAGAGACAAGAATTGCACTCATAACGACCATGTGCACCACAGGCTCCCTGGCCTCGGCCCTCCATGAGGTAACAAAGGAGCATGGAAACATAGTGGCATTGAGAAATTACTACCTCTATGAGTTGGATACAGGACTCATCGATGAAGAGCGGTTGAAAGAAGACCTTAACTCTGCGGATATCGTTCTGCTCGATATGAGGGGACAGACCCGTGGGGCAAAGATGGTTATGGAATCCCTGAGCAGGAATGAGAAAACCATTGTGACCTTATGCGGTGGTACCACAGAAATCCTCTCTCTCACGAAGATGGGGAGTTTCAATGGCCGTAAGATATTTGAGAGACAATTTGATATCGGCTTTGATAAGGACAGCATCGATATATCCACCGGTCTGAAGATAATGGAATTGATCAAGAAGACAGGTAAGATCCTTCCTTTCGGGGCCATAAGGCACGCGCGAAACTGGGCCTTTGCCATCGATTACTGGCAGTACGGTGGCATGCAGAACCTCAAGAACCTCCTCCTTCTTTTAGTCAGGGAGTATGGCGGAAAGAAAAGGATCAGGTTCGATCCGCCTATGATCCCACCCAAGGCAGGGATATGTCATCCCAGTTACAATGGATTCTTTTCCAGTATTGATGAATTTAAAAAAGTCCATGATTTACTTGATGGCAAACCCAAGGTGGGCATATTCTTCTATGGCGGGATGCACTTCGACGACTGCCTTCCCGTGGTCAAGGCCCTGACCGAACGACTCGAACCGGATGTTGCCGCTTTACCAGTATTCTCTGATGTCATGACAAACCTGGAAGCAATTGACTCTTTCTTCTTCAAAGATGGTAAACCCTTTGTAGATGCCATTATAAACCTTCAGTACTTCAGGATCAATGGCGGGCCGCTCGGCGGAGACCCCGTGCCCACACTTGAGATGTTGAGATGCCTCGATTGTCCCGTATTCGGGCCTGTCCATATGTATCAAGGCGAGATAGAGAGGTGGAGAGAATCGGAGATAGGCCTCTCCCCTATCGAGGTGGTCATAGCCGTGGCCCTCAAAGAGCTTGACGGCTGTGTCGAGCCCATGGTCTTGGGCGGACTTATGAATGCCGGGTTCAGCGAGGATATCCAAAGTGAGGTGAAGACTTCCTCTTCCATAGACAATCGCATGGAGAGGTTTTGCAACCGACTAAAGAACCGGCTTTCTTTGCGAGAGAAGGAAAACAGGGAGAAGAGGATAGCCTTGATCATCTATGACTACCCACCTGGAGAACACAACCTCGGCAATGCCAGCTATCTCGATGTCTTTGCAAGTTTGAGGAAGATCCTTTCTGCATTGAGAAGCGAGGGGTATCTTGTGGAAATCCCCGAGGGAGATATGAGCGATCTCCTTTTGGAGAAAGGGATCGTCAATTCCCCCCGGTGGTGTTCGGAGGAAGCAGGACGTGGGTTAAGGGTACCGGACAAGAAGTATTTGAAATGGTTTAATGAGCTTCATGGAGGTATACAGGATGCGATGGTTGAGAAATGGGGTGACCCGCCCGGGGAGATAATGACCGATAGGCACGGTATTTTGATCCCGGGTATTCTCCTTGGGAATATCTTCATCGGCATTCAACCTTCCAGGGGGGTCCATGAAGACGAAGGAAAATCCTACCATGACCGCGATCTCCCTCCCCATCATCAGTATCTTGCATTCTATCGATGGATCGAGAGGGAATTCCAGGCCGATGCCCTTGTTCATGTGGGCACCCATGGAACCCTTGAATTCACTAGGGGAAAAGAGGTTGGTCTATCGTCGTTCTGCCTGCCCGATATCCTGACAGGGGATATGCCCCATATATATGTCTATTGGGTCACCAACTCTTCTGAAGCAACGATCGCAAAAAGAAGGAGCTACGCCACCATCGTAAATCACCAGACCCCTTCATTTACAACTTCAGGCCTCTATGAAGAACTCGTATACTTAGAAGAACTCATCCATGAATACTACGAAGCGAGAGTTCAGGATCCCGTAAGGGCGGACAGGGTGTCGGAACAGATTCGTGGAAGAGCAAAAGACCTCAACATGGAAGATATTTCCATAGAGGAGATCCAGGGCACACTCTTCGAGGTAAAGAGATCTATCATCCCAAGAGGGCTTCATATTCTGGGAGAGGCTTACTCGAAAGAAGAGCTTATCGAGCTGATTACCTTCATCTTGAGATACGACAGGGAGGTGGAATCTCTACACCGGATAGTGGCTGAAGCAAGGGGGGTCGCTTATGAGGAACTGCTTCAAAACCCAAGTGAAGTTAAAGAAGGCGAATGCCACGATAAGATTCTGGCGGAGATAGAAGACCATGTGAAGGAATTGATTGCAAAGAAGGTGAATGGCCATGCGGATGAGCAACTGCTGCTGACAGTCCCCAGGAGTTTCAGAAAAAGGGTTAAGACCGTATTTGACTATATCGGTGATCTTTATGCGAATATAAAGGATAGTAAGGAGATAGAGGCGTTTTTGAGCGCCCTTTCCTCCAGGTATACTCTGCCGAATATCGGCGGAGACCCCATAAGGACACCGGAGGTATTTCCAACAGGGTGTAACACGTACCAGTTCGATCCACGGATGATTCCAAGCAGTGCCGCGTGCAGGCGCGGGGCAGAGATCGCTGAAGCCTCTATCGCCGAATACAAGAAGACCGAAGGCAGGTATCCTGAGACAGTGAGCGTGGTGCTATGGGGTTTCGAAACCGTGAAGACCCGAGGCGAAACCATAGGTCAGATCCTGCAATACCTCGGGCTTAAGGCAGTAAGAAAGAGCGGCCCATGGTTCACAGGTTTGGAGGTCATCCCTTTGGACATATTGAAAAGACCGAGGATAGATGTGGTCGTGACCATCTGCGGCATATTTCGCGACACCCTGCCCAACCTGATCGACTTCCTGAGTGAGGCGTTCAAACTCGTTTCGTCCCTCCCTGAACCGCCTGAGATGAACATGGTTAAGAAACACTCTCAAGAGATAGCCGCAAAACTGAGTCCTGAGGAGGACAAAGGCCTTGCTTACTTGCGCATCTTCGGACCCGGCAGGGGTGAATATGCCACTTCTATGACGACCCTGATTGAAACCTCCCGCTGGGAGGATGAGAGTGAACTCTCCCGGTCCTATCTGGACAGCATGCAGTACGGTTACGGGGAGAATGTAAATGCTGAATCTGCAAAGGAGGTGTTTGAAACCCTACTTTCCCGGGTCGATCTTATCACCCAGGTGAGGGATACGCATGAATTAGAGATAACCGAGCTCGATCACTACTATGAGTTCTTCGGGGGGTTGGCCAAATCCATAGAATCGGTGAAGGGCGAAAAACCCCGGATGTTGATCGCCGATACCACCAAAGAGCTTATACAGGTGGAAGATATAAAGAAGCCCATAGAGAGATCCATGAGGGCGAGGATACTGAACCCGAAATGGATAGACGGGATGCTTGAGCATAAATTTCATGGTGCACAGAAGATATCCGACAGGGTTGAGTATATCCTCGGCCTTGCCGCAACGACCGGTAAGGTTGAGAGCTGGGTCTTCAGTGACATCGCAAAACGATACATATTTGATGAGGAGATGCAAAAGCGCCTCCTTGAAAACAACCCCTTTGCAACCTCACAGATCATTAAAAGGCTCTGGGAGACGGACAAAAGAGGCTATTGGCAACCAGATGAACAAGAAAAAGAGAAATTATTGGATGCTTACCTTGAAATAGAAGGTATCCTTGAAGAGAAGAGCGATTAGATTGAAATGGAGATGAACCATGAGGAAACTCTTTTTACTACTCACTGTACCAGCGATAATCCTATCGATTGGATTTTCTTCGACAGGTTCATCTGATGAGGCCTCTTTTGTCAGGGAGATTGTGAAGAAGGTGGATCGTCTCTACCGGAGCCGGTCAAGTGAAGCTGAGGTTGAAATGTCAATAGTTACGCCGAACTGGGAGCGGCAACTTAGATTGAAGATGTGGACAGAGGGGCTCCATAAGACCTTCATCCATATACTTTCTCCAAAGAAGGACGCAGGTATAACGACTCTTCGGGTAGGCGCCTCCATGTGGAATTACTTCCCAAAGATCAACAAAGTCATCAAGGTTCCGCCATCCATGATGATGGCTTCATGGATGGGTTCGGACTTCACAAACGACGATCTGGTTAAGGAATCCTCATTGCTCGAAGATTACGATGCCAGATCTTTACCTGCTGAGGGGAATATGCCCGATTATTATTTCATTGAACTCATCCCGAAAAAAAAGACACCGACTGTTTGGGGAAAGATAATGCTCGTACTGCGAAAGGAGGATATCATCCCGGTCAGGCAGGTCTTCTTTGATGAAAGGGGCGAAAAGATCCGGGTGATGCATTTTTCAGATATCAGGAAATTCGGAAAGAGGAAGATACCTGCTACCCTTGAGCTGGTTTCTTTGAAGCACAAGGGGAAGAAGACCATCCTTCGATATATGGAGGCAAGGTTTGACACCGAGGTAGATGACTCAATATTCACACGGCGGAACCTTCAGAAGAAGAGGTAGTTATAAAATATGCTGATATTCAAGATGGTATTGAGAAATGTTCTACGTCAAAAGAGACGTTCGTTTCTCACGTGTCTGATGATGACTGCGGGCTTTGTTCTGCTCTCTATTTCCATAGGTATTTCAGACGGGAGTTATTCCAATATCATAGAACTGGTTACGCGAGATCATACAGGGCATATCCAGATTCACAAGAGGGGGTATCTTGATTGTCCTTCGCTCTACAATACCCTGGATTCCGGTGACGGACTTGACAAGAAGCTGGAATCTTTTCCTGATGTTCAAGCGTCGGCTCCCCGTCTCTACTGCGCAGTCCTGGCCTTTGCCGGTAAGAAGACCATGGGGGTTCGTGTTACCGGTATTGACCCGGACAGGGAAGCGCAAACCACACGACTAAGACTCAAAGTAACCAAAGGCAAATACATCTCCAGATCACCGGGAAAGGATGTGATGCTCTCAGATGCGCTTGCCAAGGCACTGGATGTGGGGGTGGGGGGGGAGATCGTCCTCATAGGGCAGGGAGCGGACGGTTCTATAGCGAACGATCTCTTTGAGGTGGGAGGTATCGTTGATGTTGAAGGGACGGGCTATGGCGACATGAACTGTTATATGCATATAAAGACAGCACAGGACTTTCACTGTCTTTACGATCGCTTCCACGAGATTGCAATAATTCTGGATGATCAGGCAAGATCACAACAGGTAGCCAACAGGATCGAACACGAATTAGACAATTCAACTCTTGATGTCGAGCCGTGGCAAGTAGTGGAAAGAGAATTTTATCAAGCGATGCAGACGGATGTTAAAGGGATGAACCTGGTGTTTGTCATCCTCATGGTGGTGGTTGGCACAGGGATTCTGGATACGGTTCTTATGACAATCCTTGAAAGAACACCTGAATTCGGGCTGATGCGAGCCATGGGAACTCGCCCTGTGGACGTATTCAAACTCATAGTCTACGAAACGGCCTGTCTGTCTGTCATCGGCATTCTCCTGGGGGGGATCATAGCCTTTGTGTGTAATTATATAATTATGCATCATGGAATCCCCCTTCCTGACCCGATTCATTTCGGTGGTGTTTATCTTGACAGGATCATCGGCGAGGTCTCAGTCAGGGTATTTCTAAGACCGGCAGTGATTACCTTTGCCACCGCCATGCTTGTAAGCATATACCCTGCATATCGGGCCGCCAGTGTGTCTCCGATTTATGCAATAAAATCAAACTAGTCTCCCTGTAAACTACTATGCTGCTCATTAAACTCGGCTGGAGAAATATTCTTCGTAATAAGAAAAAAATGCTGCCTGCAGGTTTGGCCATCACTGTCGGCCTGGCAGCGCTGATCTTTTTGGATGCATTTGTCATCGGTATGAATGAGAACATGATAATAAATGCGACAAATACGTTTTCAGGAAACGGCCAGATTCACGCAAGGGATTTCACAAAGACCTTTGAAACGGAAAAGACAATAAATCATATTGACAGACTCGTCTCAAAGTTAAGGTCTGAGGACTCTATCAGGAATTTTACCATGCGGGCGCAAACCTATGGTATGCTCTCATCACCATCAAATGTTGAGTCTGTTATTCTCTTTGGGATATGTCCGGAAACGGAAAGAGATATATCGGAGATTGATGAGGCTGTAATAGAAGGGGAATTTTTAAACGACGATGATACAGAAAAGGTCTTGATAGGAAAGAAACTATCCGAGATGCTCGATGTCCGGTTGGGAGACAGAATTGTCCTTACGGTGGCTCAAGCAGAGACCGGTGAACTGGCCCAGGAGCTTTTCCGGGTAGGTGGGATTTTCCGGTTTAACATTCGAGCGATGGATAGGGGTACCGCCTTTATAAGCTTGAAGAAAAACCAAGAGCTTCTCGGGATCGGCCAAAATGTACATGAGGTTGCCTTGAAATTTCATCATCTTGCGGACATAGAAGATCCAGAGATTGATTTCTGGAATCGTTATTCTGTTGACGGTAACGAAGCCTTAAGCTGGAAGGATCTGGTCCCAGGTCTTGAAGCCGCCTTCAAGATGTCCAGGTTTTCCACCTTGATCATGGGGAGCCTCCTCTTTGTTGTCGTGGCCGTTGTGGTAATGAATACCCTGTTCATGTCTCTGTATGAACGGATGTTTGAGTTCGGGGTATTACGGGCCATAGGGACCCGGCCCGTTCGTATGGCATCGATGATCCTTGTGGAGGCGGGTGTCCTCTCGGTCATCGGTATCGTACTGGGGTCGGCCCTGGGGGTAGCCATATCGTACATTGCATCCATAACCGGCATCGATTACACGGGTCTTGAGCTGGCAGGCGTAACATTCAGGGAACCTATCCGCCCTGTCACAACCGTGGGGCAGTTAACGCTTTTTCCGGCCTGTGTCTTTGTCTTTACCATCGTAGCCGCGATCTTTCCCGCTCTTCATGCGGCAAGGTTGACCCCTGCAGAGGCCATGAAAGACAGCCAGCTCTATGGTTAGGAAAAATAATGATTCCCAACAAAGTAGGGGAAAAGGTTATTTGAACAACAAGTTGGATACGGGTTAACCGCAAGGTTAGGAAAACAGGGATTCCATAAAAAATGACAGAACACGATAATGTGATAGAAGTTCAGAATATCTCTAAGGTTTATGGTCACAATGAGATAACGATTATTGCCCTGAGATCGATCACCATGCCTATTCGAAAAGGGGAGTTTACCGCAATCGCCGGCCCTTCGGGTTCTGGTAAGACCACACTTCTAAACCTTATGAGTGGTCTGGATATCCCTTCTGACGGACGTATTTTACTGTCTGGAAAGGCGATCTCTGAAATGAGCGGCAATGAGCTCTCCGATTTCAGGAGAGACCACATCGGCCTCATCTTCCAATCCTTTAATCTCATACCGGTCTTGACGGCCGCTGAAAATATTGAATACATAATGCTATTGCAAGGTGTATCGAGAAGAGAGCGTCGAGAAAGGGTCTCCTCGATCCTCAACGAGGTTGGACTCGAAGGGAAAGAAGACAGGTTCCCTGCTCAACTGTCGGGCGGTCAGCAGCAGCGTGTAGCCATTGCCCGTGCCATAGTCGGGAACCCTGACATAATACTCGCGGATGAACCTACCGCAAACCTTGATTCCGCAACGGGTTCTGCTCTTATCGATATGATGAAAGCCCTAAATGAAAGGAAGGGCACAACCTTTGTCTTTTCGACTCACGATAATATGATTATGGAAAGGGCGAAAAGATTGATTGTCTTAAGGGATGGAGAGATCTGCACGGATGACATTATGGTTTAAAGGCGTTGCCAGATCTCTTCCCCTGGCAATGCTGCTTTTTGCAAATTCAATGGTCTACGCACAAGGATATGACTTCAGGCTAAACGGTTATGTCAAGAGTTTTTTCAGTATGAACGATCGATCCTTCTTAGAAAAGAGCTCAGGCATTGATTCAACGACAAGAAAGAGCGGCCATATCAGGTTTCGGCTCAAACTCTTTGGACGGATAGGGGATAACCTTTCCCTGGATGCGGCCTATGAAGTACTGCCACGATACGGGCCGGAGGAAGATCACGAAAGCCTCTTCTTTAGCACCGGCCAGGTTTCTTATCGGGCCGATGACGTAAATAAGAGAATTCATCGTGAAGTGCATGGGGAAGACGCCTTTTACATATACCAGGATATTGACCGTGCCTATGTAACATTGTCTGTTGCAGCGGCCGATTTCTATATGGGACGCCAACCCATAAGCTTCGGTTCGGGCCGCGCCGTCAATCCCACGGATGTTATAACGCCCTTCAGTTTTGATGCCCTTGATAAGGAGGAACGCAAAGGGGTTGACGCACTGAGGTTCAGAGCGCCCCTAGGAGAGATGGGGGAATTGGATGGCGGTGTCATCTTCGGATCTCACTTCAAGCCAGAGGAGAGTGCTGCATATCTCAATACCAGGTTCTCAGTCAGGGAGACGGATTATGCATTAATGTCAATGCTTTTCAGAGAAAACCTCCTCATGGGGTTGGATATACAGACTTCGCTTAAGGGAGCCGGTTACTGGTTGGAAGCGGCCTACGTCTTTGTGGGGGCTACTGGGGAGAAAAGGCCGGAGGAAGATTACCTTAGGGTCTCTACCGGGCTTGATTACAATTTGTTCGGGAACCTGTATGCCTTCATAGAGTATCATTTTAACGGGGCAGGTAAGGATTCGGCAAAGGATTATCTGAGACTCAGCAACAAAACAGCATACCATGAAGGTCAGGTTTACCTTCTATCACGCCACTATCTTATTCCTGGGTTTACCTGTACATTAACACCTCTTATTAATATCCAGACCAATATTATGATAAACCTGACAGACGGATCGCTCTTCATCTCACCACGGTTGGAATACAGCCTGATGCAAGACCTCTTTGTCGAAGTGGGCGGGTTTATAAGTGTCGGAGAAAAGGGCAGGTTCTCATCTGGCGATACAGGCGGGGTAAAAATACCCGAGGCCCGTTCTGAATTCGGTATTTACCAGGACCTGTACTTCGTTTCGCTTCGTTTCTATTTTTGAGGTTTCGGTTTGAGGTCTGTTCCCTATTAACATATGAAAGGTTTGCGATTCGTGACCGGATTACCAAGCTCGGCTTAGTCCCGTAGTCACTTACAATAAGGAGAAAAAATGGAAATCAAGAATCTAACCTACCCATTTACCGCAATAGTCGGCCAGGAAAAGATGAAGAATGCTCTTATCTTAAACGCAATCAACCCGAAACTAGGCGGTGTTTTGATTCGGGGGGAAAAGGGCACAGCCAAATCGACCGCTGTCCGGTCTCTGGCCGCCCTTTTGCCTGAGATAGAGGTGATTGCCGATTGTAAATTCGGCTGCAATCCGAACGAAAGAGCGGGCATGTGTCAAGAATGCGTAAACCGTCTTGAACACGGGGAAGAACTCCCCGTCGAAAAGAGAAAGATACGGGTGGTTGAACTTCCGGTAGGCTCCACTGAAGACAGGGTTGTAGGTACCCTCGACATAGAACATGCTATCAAGAAAGGGGAAAAACGATTTGAACCTGGCGTCCTCGCGGAAGCGAACCGGGGAATCCTCTATGTGGATGAGGTCAACCTCCTAGATGACCACACTGTTGATGTGCTCCTAGATTCTGCTGCTATGGGCGTCAATACGGTGGAGAGAGAAGGTGTCTCATACTCACATCCTGCTGAGTTTATCCTCATCGGCACTATGAACCCTGAAGAAGGAGAACTGCGGCCTCAGCTCCTTGACCGTTTTGGACTGTGTGTCCATATTGAAGGGATAACAGATCTTGGCCAAAGGGTCGAGGTGGTAAAAAGAAGAGCGTCTTACGAGGAAGATCCTGCAGAATTTCAAAAGACTTGGGAAGGAGAGGAGAAGAACATCCGGGAAGCTATAATCCGGGCCAAAGATCTTTTACACCAGGTGTCTATCTCCGACGACATGTTGTATTTGATCGCCCGTATAGCGATCGATATGAATGTTGATGGCCACAGGGCGGATATTATAATGATGAAGGCATCCAAGACCCTTGCTGCATTCAACGGAAAAAGAGAGGTCTTAAAAGAGGACGTGCAAAGTGCAGCGGATCTGGCGCTCCAGCACAGGATGCGGAGAAAACCATTCCAGAAACCGGGTGTGGAAGAGGAGAAGATAGCGGGGATTATCTCGCATAGGCAAAGTGCCTAAAGTTATAAGTGCCTAAAGTGCGCTAAAGTACTTAAAGTTATAAGATGGATAATAAGGGATTTGCTAAAGAACTTGAAAAACGGACACGGAAATTTGCGGTGAGTATCATACAGTTATCTTCACAGTTGCCGAATACCCCTGAGGGGAATGTGATACGCAATCAAATTACTAAATCAGGCACTTCTATTGGAGCTAATTATCGAGAGGCAAATCGTGCCAGAAGCAATGCTGACTTTAAAAACAAAATCAAGATTTGTGAAAGTGAAGCCAGTGAAACCCAATACTGGCTTGAAGTAATTCTAGAATCCGAAATGTTATTATGGGAGCAGGTAAAAGGAACCCACGACGAATGTAGTCAGCTATTGGCTATCTTCACTTCCATTGCAAACAAACTTTAGGCACTTTACGGACTTCACGGACTTTAGGCACTTAAAAAAGAGGTAACTCGCATGGATTGGACAAAAAGACAGTTATATCCCTTTTCAGCAATTGTTTGTCAGGAGAAGATGAAGTTAGCGCTTATCCTGAATGCCATCTGCCCATCGATCGGGGGTGTTCTTATCAGGGGGGAGAAGGGAACAGCTAAATCAACGGCTGTTCGGGCGTTGACAACTCTTTTGCCCGAGATCGAAGTGGTTTCAGGATGTCCCTTCAATTGCGAACCCAGTGAATATGAAGCTTTGTGCCCGGAATGTAAGGAAAAGGTTAAACATGGTACTCCTCTATCTATAATAAAAAGAAAAATAAGCCTGATCGATCTTCCTCTTGGGGTTACCGAGGATCGGGTAGTGGGGGGAATCGATCTGGAGTATGCTGTAAAGAAAGGGAAGAGGCGTCTTACGCCTGGATTGCTGGCTGCAGCTCACAGGGGAATCCTGTATGTCGATGAAGTCAATCTGCTAAATGATCATATTGTGGATGTCATTCTCGATGCGGCTGCCATGGGTCTAAATATTATCGAACGGGAAGGTATCTCCTATGCACATCGGGCCGAATTCATCCTTATTGGAACTATGAACCCTGAGGAGGGCGAGTTGCGTCCACAACTCCTCGATAGATTCGGGATCTGTATTGAGATCGGAGGGATAGGAGACCCAGATGAAAGGATCCGTTTGATCAAGCTCAGAGAACGTTTTGACAAGGATAGCGCCGCCTTTATTTTGGAGTATCAAAGGAATCAGGATGATCTTTCCCAAAAGATTGTGCATGCAAAAGAGCGACTTTCCCATGTGAAGATTTTAGATGAGATGGTTAAGCTCATATCAAGACTCGCATTGGATGCGTATGTGGCAGGGCACCGCGCAGATATAATTATGCGAAAAACGGCGCGTTGCATCGCATGTTATGAGGGAAGAGATGAGGTGAACGAAGAGGACGTCAATAAGGCTGCAGACCTTGTACTCCTTCACCGTGTAAGGATGCCCCCTCCTCCAAAGCATAGACCCGAAGAAAAGGAAGAAGAGCCGCCGTCTCCTCCGGAGGAGGAAGAGCTTGAAAAAGAGGAGAAAGAACCAGAGGCTCAGAACCAACAGGAGAACGGACATAGAGACGAAGAAGATGGCGAAGAAAAAGAGGAATCACAAAGAGGCATTTCCCATGTGCCGATGCTTGAGACCGTTTTCGCTGTGGGAGATACCTTTAAGGTAAAGAGAATTCAAACGGAACGAGATCGGGTTTTCAGGAAAGGCTCGGGCAGGAGAAGCCGGACAAGGACATCATCGAAGGCCGGAAGGTATATCATGAGTACAATGCAGAGAAAGACTGATGACCTGGCCTTCGATGCCACGATAAGGGCGGCTGCCCCTTATCAGCAACGCAGAGCAAGACGAGATGTGGCAATAGCAATTGAAGAATGCGATATTCGGGAAAAGATAAGGGAAAAAAGGATCGGAAATTTCATCGTCTTTGTCGTGGATGCCAGTGGTTCAATGGGGGCCGGCAAACGAATGATCGAAACAAAAGGGGCAATCCTTTCTCTTCTTCTCGATGCTTACCAGAAGAGGGATAAAGTGGCTTTGGTGGCATTTAAGGGAGACCGTGCAGATGTACTCCTTCCCCCAACGAGTAGTATAGACCTTGCTCATAAACTCCTTGAAGAGCTTCCCACCGGAGGGAGGACCCCACTCTGCCATGGAATATCCCTTGGCTACCAGATCATTAAAAGCCATTTCCGAAAAGACCCTAACACCTATCCATTGCTTATACTTATCTCTGATGGAAAGGCCAATGTGAGTCAATACGGAGGGAAACCTCTCTCTGAGACTATGGAGATGGCAGGGGAGATAAGAGATGATCCCCGCGTCAATACAGTCGTGGTCGATGTTGAAAAGTCCGGCTTGATCTCCTTTGGACTGGCTCATCAATTGTCTGTGCAAATGGGGTCAAAATACTTCAAAATCGAAGATCTCAAGGCAGACACGTTAGTGGATGTTCTGCGAGAGGATTTGTTGCAATAAGGAGGTCATGCAAAGTTGGGCAAATGACTCAAACCATGAGGAAAATTTTCATGATTTTTAATGTTTTTGGGGAATAGTGTCTAATTTTGATCTCAGCATCTAAGTCATTATAAACCGATGTCCAATCAGCATTGGTCAATAGCTTTTCACTTGTGTCTGGTGGTGGCAGACCTTTCTTTTTTGCTGCTACTTTATTGTCACCTGTTTTTTCAGAATTGGGCAATCCGATTTCGTAAAAAATTGATATTGCATGAGCGACTAGCTTCTCTTGTTGTTCATTCTGATTTTTTTCTTCCAATTTGTTTAAAAAAAGTGATATGTTTTGCCTTAATATGTCCTGAATCGTTTCTTTAAATTCAGGATGTAATGGAAAAATCAGCAAAAATAATTATTTTAGGCCCTATATGGATTCCAGGTTGTTAGTAAGGAGAAGATGAAGCAAGGAGTCCATGAGCTTTTTTCCTCGTTTTTTTGCGTTATGAACAAATTCAAAGAACCCAAACACTCAGCGGTTGATGATGACCCTCGAATATGGTTTCCGTTAAATCGTCAAAATAGCGACCACATCCGTTTACACAAATATTTCTGGCGGGAAAGTTGTGTGTCATCCTTCCCATGCTTGATCAGCTTTTGCGAATCACAGTGGGGACAACGAATACCATCCGGCCAACGTATGTCACGGATCACTTGATAGCATTCAGCCTCA